>Ga0310810_10011175_pt1 | contig 10490 bp, 13 predicted proteins | sample NCmetagenome_FD_207641 | JGI IMG/M metagenome (GOLD analysis project Ga0310810, IMG submission 207641) | Soil microbial communities from experimental microcosm in Duke University, North Carolina, United States - NC | ecosystem: Engineered > Artificial ecosystem > Soil microcosm > Unclassified ... | reverse complement strand
CAGCCAGGAGACGCTGGCGGAAATGGTGGGCACCACCCGCTCGCGAGTCAATTTCTTCATGAACAAATTCAGAAAGCTGGGTTTCATCAAGTACAACGGAGGGCTACAGGTCCATAATTCGCTGCTCAATGTTGTTCTGCACGATTAAACATGTAATGTTCATTTCTTTTCTAAATCTTCCTGCGAAAATGACCCGTTGGCGAGTCAGGTGAGGCAGGATTGTTCAATTTTGGACAGACTTGAGAGTCTCTGGATGGCATCATCTTGGCTCGTCTGTTAGTTCTCAGGGCCGAAGGAGGAGAGCCATGCCGAATCGCTCCAGATATCAGATTCTGCTGGTGGACGATGATGAGGGTGTTCGCAATACCCTCGCCATGCTGCTAACGTCAGCTGGGTACGATGTAGCTACCGCCAATGACGGCTTCGAGGCCCTGTTGCACCTGAAACGGACACTTCCCGGCATGATAATTTCCGACCTGAACATGCCGCGAATGTCCGGCTTTGAATTTCTATCGGTCGCTCGCCGGCGCTTCCCGGAAATACTGGTTATTGCCATGAGCGGCGCCTACCAGGAGAGTAGTACGGTGCCGGGCGGAGTGATTGCCGACGGCTTTTATCCTAAGGGGAGCCATCCCAAAGCTCTTTTTGCCACCGTGGCCGATCTGATTAAGGCCGCTCCGGTGCGGCAGGCAGCCCACCGCAAAGAGTCCGCGCCGGTTTGGATTCCGCGAAATGGAAAAGACTCCAAAGGCATCCCCTATATCGTAGTAACCTGCACAGAATGCCTGCGCTCATTCCCATTGAATGTGGCAGAAGAAGCCAGCCCGGAAGTCCGGGAGACACCCTGCCTTTTTTGCCGAAGCGTGGTTCGATACATCATTGATTTCTCCCTTTCTATAGTTTCCCCTCCGTCTCGGGAACACGCGGTTGCAATAACGGCGATGGCGCCCTCAAAGCCGGCCGCCTGACAAAGACTGGTCGAATTGCGCCGGATACTGGATTCTCGCCAGTGCGGTTGGTAGTCCAAAGTTTACTATCTGCTTGGGAAGAAAGACATAGTCGAACCAAAGGGTTCTACCTTGATCATCCACAACAAATCCGCGTTGGAGCGGCTTGTGGCAGCTTAAGCGGTAGGAGTACAGCGATGCGCGCCAAGTACAATGACCGCTTCTGTTTCACTTGGCTAGAAGAAAGCGCCATGTCACATGATTGTGGAAAGCGCTATGACATAATTGCGGCCGCTTCCACTTGTCCCATGCCTGCCTGTAGCTCATTGGTCATTGAGTACCGGGCCGCAGGACCCGGTCACCCCGAATATTGGGAGTTCACGTGCTCTCGGTGCGGAGCAGCCTTTACCGTTGCACAAGGTGAACTACTTTTTCAGTCTCTACCGGAACAATGGCTCCTGGCAAACACTCACCTCGTATAGGCCAAACGTTCGGAAGGGCATACTAACTGGTGCTCTTCCAGGTCGCTTTTGGCACGCTCCATATCGACATTTTTCCTGGCCGCAAGCTCCGTGCTGACTCGATAATATGCTGCGGCACATGCCTCGCTATAAGCGCTGCGCCTGGATTCCAAGGTTCGTTCCAGATCCTTGCAGATTAAGCAATCCATGATCATCCCTCCAACTCTCCTGTAGAACCAGGGGGGACGCTGAATGCGGTCCCTTTACCCTTACCGCTTTTGTTTAGAGATCTCCTGTTCGGCGCGGAGCCAGTCCTGTACATCCTGGCCGGGTCCACGATCACGGCTTTCATAGAGCTCATACGCCCGCAGTCTTATTTTCTCTTGTAATGGGACAGTGCCTGCCATCATCGTTATCTTGGCGGGAGAGCTTTTCGGGCTGACGACAATTTTTGGATTGGACTGCTTTTGGAGCTTGGAATCGTTCACAGGAACACCTTTCTGAATGCTGCGGACTAAGAAGAAAAGAACTTCAGATGGACTGACTTAGTTCAGAAAATCCGAAAGAGGAGAGGAATTGCTCACTCATCCTCAACCGTACGCTCGACCTTCATTGGTGTCAAATGCAGATTTCTACATGGAAATTACGGATTCCGACGAAATTAGCAAATCTTCCCATCTCTGGGATGCGGTCCAGCGAGCTCCCCACAATTGACATGGACTCGCAACCATCCCCCGGCTCGCGTACTATCAAACACCTGCACCGGGTTGACAAACGATAGTGCCCAAGCATAACATCGTAATTGAGCGAGCTACTTCTTCTTACTCTTTCAGGTTCCCTGAACTAAGTCAGCCCATCTGAAGTCTTCCCTCTTAGATTACTCCAAGGAGGAACTGCGTTATGACACTACTTACCCGTTGGGAACCCTTTCGTGAGTTGCAAGATCGTATGGACCGCATGAACCGTCTTTTCCGTGAGTCGTATCGTCCCGAAGGCCCCGAAGAGGCGTTGACCAGCACCAGCTTTGCGCCGCCAGTGGACATCTACGAAGACGAGCACAACATTACTCTCAAGATGGAAGTCCCCGGCATCGACGAAAAAGACATTGACGTCCGCATCGAGAACAACACCCTCGCCATCCGTGGCGAGCGCAAGTTCGAGAAGGAAGAGAAAGAGGAGAACTTCCGTCGCGTCGAGCGGCAGTACGGAAGCTTTACGCGCTCGTTCACGCTGCCCAGCTCTGTGGAAACCGAGAACATTCAGGCCAGTTATGACAAGGGCGTGCTTGAGATCCGCTTGGCCAAGAAGGCCGAAGCCAAGCCCAAGCAGATCAAGGTCAAGGTTGGCGGCGAGAAGGCTCTTGAAGCCAAGGTTCACAGCAAGGCCGCGTAAAACCAGCAAGGCGGGTGACAGAAATGGGAGGTGGGCTTGTACCCCTCCCATTTGTTCGTCACCCTTTGCTTGTCATCCGAGGGAGCGGGAGAGACCATGAAACACATCAAGTTTGTGGTGAAAGTAAACCGTAGCGGTATCCATACCACTGAATACGTGCAGCGAATCGATCGGACTCCGATCCAGACGACAGCCGACCGTAAGCTGGCTTTGGTTATGGGAAAATTCACGGCCGAAGACGCTGTCAAATCCCTCCAAACTTCTCGCTGCAGCCCAGAGTTAGTTTCGGTGCAGGTTAACACTTAGAATTTTGGTAGAAATTAGCTTGGTTATGCCCGAATGGGCTCACCTGCGGCAGCTTGAGAGCCCTCGGTTCGTGCTCTGCTCAAGAAGACAGATCAACAAACGAAGGGAACGGAGACTGCAATGCCGACGAAAGTAATGAAATGGGGTTCCATTGCCGCATTACTCATCCTGGCGACCCTGAACTCGCGTTCTCTTGCCGATTACCGCACCGTACTGGCGGCTCTTGTGGTTTTTGCCGGCGCCATTGTTGTCCTCGTGCAATCGACCAGTCGAGGTAAGTACTTATGGGCTACGGCATTCCTTGCTGTGGGAGTGCTCTTTAATCCTGCCCTGCCCATTATGCTTCCTCGCAATACCTTTGTGATGCTGGAGCTGGTCAGTCTGGTTCTGTTTGCCGCGTCGCTGGCTGCTTTGAAGAGGATCCCCAGGCTATCGATTGCATCCATAACCGACCGCACCCCTGGAAGCCAGTCACTATGATCAGCAACTGTTGTTCAGTGGCAGCACTAACCACAGCCAGACATGCCTCCCCCTGCTCTGGCTTTGGCGTCGGGATTGTGCCACCATTCACGTATGGCGAGGGAGAAGCAGTCCACGCCTCAGAGACGCCAATCTGGATTGGAAGCCGCCGAATCTGGTCGCAATCTGAGGCAGCATCAGGAGAAAAGCCAGGTTGTGGCAGACCGGGCGCGCCAACAGGTTACAGAGGCACAGAAGTACCAGGCCGACCACAAGGATTTTTTCAGCCGAACTACTGGGCCGTTGGCCAAGGAAGCTGCTGAGTTTCATGTCGCAGCCATCCGCTTCCTGAACACGGAAGCAGATGTCGGGCTTAACTTCGCCCACCTTGCAGCAGAGTCTCATGATGCCAAGAAAAGGGCTCGCAACCGTCGCCATGCGCGGGAAGCGTACGACAGTGCTCTTAAACGCCTCGATAGAGCTGCGCCCACAGAAGAAGAGTTAAAGGTAGTTCAGCAGAAAATGGCGACACTACGAGAGCTGCTCAGATCGCTGGGAGAGCGACTGTAGTAACACATTCTCGCTCTGCAGAATCCGGCAAACCACCCAGGCCAGAGCTTTTGCCCTGATTACAAAATCTATCCGTGAGCCTTAACCACCCCTTTCACCTTCGGCGATCTGGCGACGTCTCACCCTCCGCCTGACAGCGTTCGATAACTATTTCTTCCTGAGCCAGACTTATATCGCGTGCGGTACATACAGCCATACTGACCGTTTGTCATCAACAGCAAACGCTACAAGGTATGTGAAAATGGCCCGCCGGAACGGAAGCTAAAGATCATCAAGCGCACGCCGATTGCACTCGCGTCGTGTGAGCGGTGCCATGTCGAGTTCCAATCTTATGAGCGCGTCGAGGATGAGGCGGAGCGCGAGATGCGGGCGCTTTTCGATGGCCATCGTTGCGAAGACAAGAACACGGCGGCCAAAACCAGAGCTGGAAAAAAGGTCTAGCTCCCGTGCGGCAGCCGCACCTACGGACTACGCTGCCCTCGAATGCCTTCGCTTCTTGTTCCGGACGAAAGACAATGCTTGCCTGAGGTCCGCGCCAAGGTCTCTATCCTGCGTTGAAATCTGGACTGGTTCCCCGGATTCATGTCCAAGACAACCCTGGGCACGTTCCGAAGGTATGCCAACCGAACGCAGAGGACGTGACGTTCACGCCTCGCGGGAAAAGCTGAACGAATGCTTTGCGGGGCTTTTTCACGCCGCATCTGGTTGCTTCACGTGGAGGACGATAAGGCCCAAGTGGAAACATTAAAAAGCATTCTGAAGGCAGTGGCTTTCTCGTTCTTCAGGCCAGCAGCGCAGAGGATGCCTTACGTCTGTTCCAGCAGGAACCCGGAATTAGCTTGGTTCTGGCTGACCACATGCTCAGCGGCAAAACCGGGAATACGAAAACCGATTTTTGGTAGCCCTGCCGAACGCCGGCAGCGCATCGCAGATCGGCTATGCTGCGTCAATGTCGCCTTTATAGACCTGTAGAATTTTGCCGCGGATTAGAGTTGCCTGCTCCATCCGTGCTTCGGCATCTTCCAACAGACGTTTTGCCGCAGAAGGATCGCTACTCCGCATGTACTGCCCCGTGCGGCGATTCAGATCTGCGTTACGCTCCAAAGCACGTACAGCAGCCCACAGAGCTTCTTCCAATGCTTCGCCATCTGCCGAAAGAAGGGACTGGATCGAGTAGCGATGCCCGACGCGACAGCGGAAGCGTGGCGGATCATCTTCATTCTGCTCAAAGAGCGGACCGCCGCAGTCTGGGCAAACATACCCAGAGGGCTTTTCGGTTGCTTTTCTGTTTGCGTTCTTCATAGCGACTTGCTTCCATTTATCAGGGTGTTCGATCAGCCGCGTGATCGTGGAACCGATTTCCCGAGCAGGAAGCACATAGTCCGGTCGTGCGTACTGGATTGCGTTTATAGGCATTTCGGGAAATCGGGCTTCCTTGGGGTCGAGCACAATGACTGTTCCGCCAGAATTCTTGACTAGCTGTAAACCTGCTATGCCGTCGTCCCGTGCTCCGCTGAGGAGCACCGCTACGACACCTGCTCCGAAAGCCCGGGCTGCACTACGAAATAGCGGATCTATTGCAGGACGGTGGCGATTTTCAAGCGCGGGCTACGGGTCAGTCGCACAGCACCGTCAGAAATGATGAGATGGTGGTCAGGAGGGGCTACGTAGATGATCGATGGTCTGATTTCAGCGCCATCTGTTGCACTCAGTGCTGCGGGGCCGCGCTCGCGATTAAGTATTTCGGGCAAGACGCTCGGGTAGTCAGGAGCGACATGCACGACCACAAGAACTGCGGCTGGGATGTTCGGTGGCAAATCCTTAACGATCTGCTGAAGCGGCCCAATCGCTCCTGCCGAACCGCCAATTACGACAATGTTGCTGGCTTGCACGTCCTGTCACTTCGAATGTGAGCCATGGAAGGGAGATGTCCACCATTGCCCAGGATTCCGTCATTAAGGCATCCACTTGCTCCCGCAGCCGCTTACTTTGGACAACCAGCTGCGGGAGTTCTCACGCGCTCGTCTGGCCCGTGAGGAATCGGGGCGGACAGACTTGCCACTCTCGTTTGGCATCGGTGCGCAAGAAGTGACGCTATGAATTGTGCAGGAGTTTGCTGCAACTTAAGGACAAAGCAGGGTTGGCGAAGCAGCACGCCTGCCTTCCAGAAGCAGAGGATGCCGCGGATGCGTTGTTCAGGATGTGTAAGCACGCGAACGAATCGGCAGGGCTGATCCTGCTGCAATGAATATCAGATGTAAGCCGCACAAGAGCTTCGTGCGAGTGGAGCAGTCTGTGGCACATCTTACGGAGGAGTCGGCCAGCTCCAGCTCTCGGCTAGAACTTCAATATCGGGACTCCGCAGCGGAAGCATCTGCGGCTATACCGACTGCGGACACGCAGTCAGGTAGGAAAACCGAAAAGCATGTACCACTCCGGCCTGTTCGAGTGCTGCTACGAAGGCGGATAGAGCCTTCATGCTTTTTGACAATACCGCTGCTCACTCAAAGACCCAATCCGGTGCCGCGCTCACCTTTTGTAGTGACAAATGGTTCAAAAAGCCGCCTGCGATTATCAGGAGAGATGCCCACCCCATTGTCGGCGATCACGACTCGCACGCCTGAGCGACAAGCGTTGCTCCATTCGCGTGAAGCAAACGTGTGCAACCGGATGACTCCATGCTGACCAATCGCCTCGATGGCATTTCCGAGAAGGTTGGCAAAGACTTGACGTAGTTCCGCCGGAAAACCCTTGATGGTTGCCGCCGTGTCGTATTGCTTCTGGAGTGTGATACCGCTCTGCTCAACCTTTGCCGCGTATAACTCCACAACGCTGTCCAGAACCTCAGAAAGGATGATGTCTACTGGTGTTGTGGATTGCCGATGGAAGGCGAGCATCTGCTTCGTTATGTGCGCCGTTCTCTTGACCTCCTGTCCGGCAGCAGAAGCGAACCGTCGGGCGGTCTCGCTAAGGGACTGATCCGATTCGATCAGGTAAAGGAGATTCGTCAAGGATTCCAGAGGATTATTGATTTCATGAGCAATCGTAGCTGCCAGTCGCCCGGTCGCAGCCAGTTTCTCAGATTCGCGCAACACTTCCTGCGCCTGAAGCTGCGCCTCCTTGGCGGCTTGTTCTCGGGCAAGCTGTTCGCGTTCACTCTCAGCCCGCTCCCGTTCGGCGACGACCGCCGCAAGTGTCAGGCCTGAGACGGCAAACACGGCAAAATAGAGTTGCAGCATAGCGGAACTGAGAATCGGAATATCTCGTGCAAACGGGCCAGACCCACGGGCTGTCGCTGATGTGCTGATGGTGGCGATGGCGAGCGTTGCTAAGGCACATCCACTGACGCCAAAGCGGATTGCGGCCCAGATGACGAACGGAAAGACCGCAAATCCCAAGACATTCAACTTGAGTGCGACCAACGTTCGATCAGTGAAGATGAACAAGCAGGCCACCGAGAGCAGCAGGACCAACGCGGTTAGCTCAGCAATACGAAGCCGGGAACTAATCTTCCACAAGGTCGGAAACGTGAGGGCAAGCGGCGCAACGAGCAGGACTCCCATGCTGTCCCCGAGCCAGTACATTAGCCACGCCGTGCCCACATTCGACCATGGGTGGACATGGGTTGCGAACAGAACCGCCACACCGATTGAGGCACTCACCATCGTGCTGCCAATCGCTGCGAAGATAATCAGCCCTAAGACATCCCGCAGGCGGGAAAGTGAAGGGTGAAAATCCGGAATTTGCTGTAGGAGGAACGCTCCCGTTACCGCCGCCAGCGTGTTTCCGACCGCAAGACCGACGGCGGCGATGTGGGGAACCGGACTCCAGAAATTGACGAGAAAGGCTCCGGCGGCAATTCCAAGCGAACTCCGGTAGCCCCATAGCAGGATGGCAGCAAGGCAACACCTGAAGCGGGCCAGACAGGTGACACATTACCGCTGGTGAACGGGGAGGCAAGGCCCAGCCTGCCAGCCGCAAAATATGCACCACAGACGACCACCATCTGGAGCACACATTTCAGAACCGACTTGAGGGCGGCCTTCAGGTCCTTGGCAGGTGAGAGCATAGCGTTTCGGGCAGACTGGTGAGGAATCAGCTTTTGCCAGCAGTTTACCCCTTTTGGGGGCTGTGTAGTGGCGCTAGAACGGCATTAAGCCGGGATAGGCGAGTCGGGGCGACGACTCAGCCGGAGAGCATCATTGTACCGGATTAGGCATGACGCTACCCGCAGGAATGGAGCAAAGAAAAAGAGAGCGGATCAGCCCCGCTCTCGCAGAATCGGACAGGTCAAGATTATCGTTTGAACTCGATGGCAATTACTTCAAATGGTTCGTTACTGAGGCTTTCCGGCAGGTGGGTGAAGGCGTCCATGTGCTGCACCGTCCCGGCGCTTGCCTTGATGTCCTCTGTCCGCCCGTCCGGGTACGTGAATTTTCCATGGATGTCCGTCAGGAAGACGGAAATGGACTCCGGGTGGCTGTGCATCACCGATTTCTCCCTCGGCCCGTATTTTATCCGCAAAACTCGGACCCGGTCATTTTCAAACTCCACCTTGTAATGCTGAGGGTCAACTTCCACAGGGTCGTCGGCTGCTGGTTGAGGCATTCTTGCGGTTGCCATATCCGCTCCTCTGCTAATGAGATGGGCGCTAGTCTAGTCCCCAATTGGGCGGAAGTACAGCAGCAGACAGCAGGGTCGAACTTCTCAGAACCTGAAGATGCCAGATTGCTTGGGCTGAATAAATGCTGAGGAGCTGGCCGCCTCCGACCCATCCGTCTCGCACGGTACGGAGGGACTTCAGCGAATCGAAAATCCCTCTGTCGGGTATGGGAGGCACATCTCCGAAGGCCGGGCCCCGCGACGCGATTGCTTACATCAATCGAAAACTGCTTACAATCCGCTTTAGCACCAAATAGTCTTTTTCAGTCGTTCCGGTAACTACTGCGTGACATGTCACGGTTTCATAGGCCCGCCGATTCCAAGATGTCCTGAGCCAGTTGAGTGGCAAACCGAATATCCCTGGTCAACACCGCCTTAGCAAGCCTAACAGCAGCCTGGGCGAGCAGCACTTCTGGCGACTCAAGTTCGACCGCGCGCACCGGAGCGTGATGAGACGCTGCTTCGTCAAAGAGAATTTCCCGCATACGGTGCCCATCTACGCGTGCTCGTTGTCGCCATTTTCGCAGGGTACACGGCCGAATTCCGATCTCCACCAAGAACGATTGCCACGCACCGCGCGGTAGTCGATACTTCAATTCTTCCAATAGCGGCAACAGACGATCTCTATTCACGCTGACCACGCGCACTGTGGAATCGACCGCCGCAACAGTGTCACGAATTGCTGCCTTGAGTTCATCTATGGAGTAGGCTACGAACCGGAATGGGCTCTCCTCCGCATCATTTGCGGCACGGCTTTCAGGTCCGTGAAATTGGAGCACATTCAACATGGTTCCACTTTTGTGGAGAGTTTCACAGTATTTGAGCCTACACACGCGCGATGAAGCGTCCCAAGCGGCACGTCAAGTTCTCGCGCAATTTGACGCCAGGTCATCCCAGAAAGCCGCATCTTCTTGACCCGCTCAAAATCGACCTGCGTACGAGGTCGGCCAAGGTGTTTGCCCTTTGCACGGGCATGTCGCTGGCCCGCAAGGATTCTCTCGCGGCACAGCTCACGCTCGAACTCGGCCATTGCACCGATAACATGGAACATGAGCCGTCCTGCTGGCGTTGTGAGGTCCAGATTATCGGAAACACTGACAAAAGCTATCCCGAGCGCCTCCAGCTCAGCCAATGCTATAACTAAATGCTTCAACGAGCGGGCGAAGCGATCCAGCTTCCATACCAGCACCACATCGAAGCGCCGCCGTCTCGCATCGTTCATGAGTCGGTCGAGAGAGGCCCGCGACTCTAGGCTGCCTGACACACCATGGTCGATGTACTCTTCAATTAGCCAGCCTCGACGCGACGCGTAGCTGCGCAGTTCGTCAACCTGAACCTGCGGATTTTGGCCATGGTGACGTGTAGAGACCCGGCTGTATACAGCAGCTTTCGTCTGCCCCGCCATCGGATGTGCTGTATCGGTTAAACTTTGATTAGCCATGCCGTCGCTCCTATCAGCGGCTGGTCAGCCCTGGTAGGTGTTAGCGCACTCTACCGGGGCGCTTCCAACCATTCTGCCGTTCCAAAAGTGTCTTCTACTCCCATCCGCTAAGTAGCTGAAAACGCACGAGAGCAAATAGACCGAACTGGCGTTCCGGAATCATTTGCTTTTGGAACGCCTCCGCGCTTGCTTGGCCCGTTGCTGCTTTTCCTTTCGGAGCTGGTGCTTGCGTTGGCGTGACACCGGCCTGGC
>Ga0310810_10011174_pt1 | contig 10490 bp, 8 predicted proteins | sample NCmetagenome_FD_207641 | JGI IMG/M metagenome (GOLD analysis project Ga0310810, IMG submission 207641) | Soil microbial communities from experimental microcosm in Duke University, North Carolina, United States - NC | ecosystem: Engineered > Artificial ecosystem > Soil microcosm > Unclassified ... | reverse complement strand
GAACGGCGCAGGCCACCAGCGCCGCCGCAAACGCTAAGACCAGCCACACCGGCGGATCGGGAACACGCCAGGCGGGCTCGATTTTCGCATGCCAGGCTGCAATGTGACCCGAGAATCGCAGCAGCGCGCCGGCCAGCGATCCAGTCCAGCGCCAGCCGGTGAAAATCGCCACGAAGCCCAAAGGGACCACCGTGTTCATGGCCGGGACGATCAGCAGATTCGCGCTCAAGCCGGTGAACGAGACACGGTGAAAATACTCGGCCATGGGCAGCGCCAGTCCGATCTGTATGGTGGCGGAAATCACCACCATTTCGAACGCAAAGAATAAGAACCGCAGCCACAGGGATAGGAACTCCTGCGCCCAGCGCAGCGGCAGCCGTGTCCACAGCCACAGTGTCTCCGCGGCCAGGCGCACTTCGACGCGAAACTGAGCCACGTGCGGTCCCAGATGAAGATCCAGATCCGGATGGACGATGCCCCGCAGGCTGCGCCCGTAGGGCGCGGTGGTGGATTCAAGCAGCGGCGCTGCCAGCGCGCCGATGGCTGCCACGGCGAGGAATGATAATTGAAAACTCGCTTCGAAAATCTGGGCCGGATCCCAGGCCAGATAAACCAGCGCGATGGTGGCAAGTAGATTCATCACGTGGACGCGCCGAAAGCAGGCTCGCGCCAGAGTGTAAAGCGTGAACCCGCCCGCCGCCCGTACTACCGGAGCCGAGAATCCCGAGACCAGCGCGTAGAGCCAGGCCGCGGCCGCAGTCGCTGCCAGCGCGGTCAGCTCGGAAAGCGGCAGCCAGCGAAGCAAGAATAAAAGTACCGCCGCGAGAACGGTTACGTGTACGCCGGAAATCACCAGTGCATGGAATGTGCCGGTGCGGCGGAAATCATCGGTCCAGACTCGCTCGAGCCGCGCGGTTTCCCCGATCAGAACAGCATCCATCATACCGGCGGCATAGGCATTGCCGGAATAAAGCCCATTGATCCGGTCGAGAGCCGCTGTGCGCAGGGCAAAAATGCCGGCCATAAAGCGTGACCCGCAGCGTCCCGGCAGCACCGTCACAGGAGCGTTACGGAGGATGGTAGCCGTCCAGAAAATATCGCGGCGGGCCAGATAGGCCGCGTAGTCGAACGCGCCAGGATTATTAAAGTTGTGCGGACGGCGCAGGCGGGCTTCGATCTCGATACGTTGGCCATAGGCCAACCTGGCCGGAGCAGGGTCACCTTCGTCAGAAGGAATCGTCACGCGCGCGCGAGCGCCCGGATCCAGCTCCAGCGTGAACTGTGCGCGGTCTTCGGCGAACACCGTGGGCTCCACTACGCAGCCGGCCACTACCACGATGTCCCGCGAAGTCGCGTCGATCTCAGGCGCTGGTCCCGGCCGGTGCCAGGCGCCCGCGAAGGCTCCGGCGAACAGCATCGCCACAAAGAATGCCGTGCTTTTAAGCCAGGGCGAGGACGGCAAAAGCGCCAGAATCGCGATCGCGACCGCCGGCAACGCTGCTTCGCGGGTCGAAAAGGGAACCGCTTGATCCAGCAGGATCCCCGTCGCAAACGCGACCAGCGGAAGAATCAGTGGTTCACGCACTCAAAGGTAGTTTCCCCACGGCGCTGAAACTCTCCGCGTTATCATGAGCTTTTGCGCCTGATCGCGACCGTTCTCCTCTCGTGGCTGCCGCTGTGCGCGCAACCAGGCTCCTTGCCGACCGACGATTTGAACCAAGCCTTGCCTAAATGGGTGGGCTTCGCCGGCGAAGAGCGCCTGCGCCTGGAAGGATTCTTGAGGGGCGGACTCCAGCCCGGCCCCGACGACCTCTATTTGCTGCACCGCTTTCGTTTCTCGATGACCTTGCGCCTCGCACCCTGGTGGAAGATCGTGGCGCAGACGCAGGACGCGCGCGTTTGGGGCGAAAATCAGAAGCCTTATGGCCCGCCTCATCAGGACACCTGGGATCTCCGCCAGGCCTATGCGGAGCTAGGCGATCCGGATAAGAACCCCGTGGCGCTTCGCGTTGGACGTCAGGAAATGAGCCTGGGGGGCGAGCGGCTGGTCGGCGTCAGCCAGTGGCAGAACGTGGGCCGTTCTTTCGATGCCGCCCGTCTCCTGGTGCATTATGGGAGGCTCAGTCTGACCGCGTTTGCCGCGAGCGTGGTGGTCTTGCGCGACGGACAGGTGGGCAGCGCCGATGCCGGCAACAATCTTCACGGCCTGTACGCTTCCATTACCGGCTGGATTCCGAACTCGACGTTGGAACCATATTTCATGTGGCGGCTGCAACCAAATGTTAAGTCCGAGTTGGGACCACTGGGCCAACTGGACATGAAAGTGAGCGGCGCACGATGGCTAGGGAAGGTCCGCGCGCTCGATTACAACACCAGCATCGTGCTGGAACGGGGCAGCCTTGCGACGGACCGGGTGGACGCCTTGGCGGCGCACTGGCTGCTGGGATATTCGTTCCCCAACCTGGCCGGATTCCTCCGGGTGGTGGCCGAATATAACTACGCCACAGGCGATGGCAATCCCCACGACGGCCGCGGGAACACGTTCCAATTGCTGTATCCCACCGCTCACGATCGCCACGGCCTTTCCGATCAAGTTGGCTGGAGAAATATTCACCAGCTGCGCGGCACCGTCGAAATCAGACCGCACCCCAAGTGGACGCTTACACCAAGCTTCAACGCATTCTGGTTAGCGGATGCGCATGACGCGCTCTACAACTCGCAAGGCAACGTGGTGGTCGCGCGAGTTGCCAACGGCTCCGCGGGACGCTGGGTGGGGCAGGAGGTGGATCTTTCCTCCCAGTACTCGCTCACGCGCGTTACTCAGATCGGCGCGGGATTCGCCCACATTTTCCCCGGCACGTTCCTGAAGCGCGCGACGCCGGGACAGGGGTTCAGTTACCCGTTCCTGCAGATCAGCACGAAATTCTGAAGCGAGGTCTTAACGCGGGACCGATTTCGCGTACACTTCGACCTTGCCCACATCCGCCCAACCGCCGGGACCGTGTCCGCTACCGGGCATCAGATCGACGAAGCCGATCTCGTCTATTTTGCTCAGATCCGGATTATTGATCCAGACGCCTGTGGTCACCATGCGGGTTGGATCGGCGCGCAGCCAGCGAACATCGCTCACCAGGAATTCGTCTTCGGTCCAGTCCGTGACGGACCCCTCTGTACGATCGCCTATCAGCCACATCCCCTCGGCCGTCTTGATGAGCGGGCGAACCTTGTGGAACCCGGATGTCTTCGAGACCAGCCGGATACGCGCCAGACCCGTCAAATCCGCATAACTAGTCTTATGTTTGAGCGTGAAGGCGCAAGGTGAGGTGCACATCCCGGTCCAGATGTGGATGGGATTATTCTCGTCGCCAGCCGCGCCGGTCAGCAGAAGCTCTTTCGCCGTCGGGCCCAAGAAGTTCAGGACCAGATCCGCATTTCCCACTGACTCGGGCAGAAGCGCATGTTCACCACCGGCGGGAGTTTGCTTCCAGTCTTCGCGGAAGAACAGCGGCGGGCGTGTGGGACCCTTGCCTTTGCCCTTGCCTTCTTTCGCGCCACCCTCGGGACCCTTCGCAGGTTGCTGGCCATGGGCGGTAAAAGCAGCCGCAAAAGCCAGGCCAAGAACCAGCGAGCAGTTGAGAATCGCGAGCCGGACGATGCCTCGTGACAAAGGGTGCCGTGACATAGGTAGAGTCTCCTGAACGGGTGCCAGTATATCAAAAGAACGCGGCGTTAACATAAGAACAAGGTGCTCAAGAGCGCGTTCATCGCGATTCTACTGGCGTCCACGGCGGTCGCCGCCGACTGGACCGAATACCGCATGGGACCGTTTCGGGTCATCAGCAATGCCGGTGATCGCCCGGCGCGTGAACGCTTGACCGGAATGGAGCAGACTCGTCACGTTCTTGCCGGCATGCTGGGCAAAACCGACCTGCAAACCGTCTGGCCGATTGTCTTGGTCCTGTTCCCGAATCAAAAAGAATACGGACCGCGCGCGCTGCCGCAGCCGTTTGTTCCGGGCGGATCATCGGATCTGAGCGCCTGGACGGCCGATGTTCCCCAACCCCAGGACTGGCGCCGGGAAATCGTCCACCGCCTGATCGCCGATAATGCAGGACTGCTTTCGGGTGTCACCCTCACAGCGCTCGAGGACCTCTTTTCGACCATCGAAGTGAACGCGACGCGCGTGAAACTCGGTGCACGACCAGCGGCGTTGCCGCAAGACCGCCTGCGCGGCTGGGCTAAGATCCAGCTTTTGGCGACGAATCCCGAATATTCCGGCCGCTTCCGTGTGTACCTGGGCAATCTCCAGCAAGGAAGCGAGGAAAGTGTCGCCGCAAAGAATGGGTTCGATCTTACGATTGAAGAATTGAATCGCCGCGCCGATGCCTACTTTCGCGCGGGCGCTTTCGAAGCCTCCCCGGTTTCGGGCGAAGCCTTGAATCCGAATCGCGATTTTATCGAGAAGCGACTTCCGCAATCCGACGTGGACGATTGGCTCGCGGAACTGAAAGCCGGCGGCAAGACGTTTTCTCCGGTCAGTCCACGCGGCCTGCTGGCGGCGGGCACAGCCGTTTCGTTGGAGCAAGCCGCGAAGGCCAACCCGCGCTGGGCCGAGCCCCATGTTCGTTTGGCCGATCTCGAAACGAACAAGTTGGTCAAGGTCAGCCGGCTCAAGGTCGCGACTACTCTCGAGCCCAATAACTCCGCCTACTGGCAGGCGCTGGCGGAAGCGCAGACCGCGGCCGAGCAGCCCATCGACGCCGCGAAATCCTGGAGTTCGGCGGAGCGCACCGCGCCCACGGACGCGGAACGCGAGCGGATTCACCAAATCCGCGTGAACGCCGACCTGCGCCGGGTTGAGATCGAACTTGCCGACAAAAAACGCGCGGCTGACGAGCGGGCGGCGGATCTCCAGCGTGTCAAGGACGGGGCTGCGGCCGAGATTCGCGCCGCGGAAGCCAAAGCCAACCGCGAGCAGGGCGGGCTGAAATCCGGCGCCACGCCCGTACCGTTCGCGCAGATCTATGGCAGCGAAACCATCAACGGAACGCTGGTGCAAGTGGATTGCGACGCATTAAAAGGGAGCAACGGCCCTCGGCGGCTGACGATTCGAAACGCCAAGAGCACGGTGAAAGTGCTGGTCCGCGGTAGTGAGGGCTTGAATCCCGCGGATTTCACTTGCGGCGCGCAGAAGCCGGCTCGCCAAGTCATGGTCATTCACGACGCTAAACCCGACGCGAAGATGGGCACCGTAGGGAACGTTATGACCTACGAGCTGCATTAATGGGCCGGATCCCCCTGCGTTGGATCGCCATTACCGTGTTCGTCCTGTCGTCATCCTTGAATTATCTGGACCGCCAGCTACTTTCCGCGCTGGCTCCCACCGTGCGGGGCGAGTTTCAATTGAGCAACCAGCAGTACGGTCTGATCGTGTCGGCCTTCTCGATGGTCTACGCCGTCGTCGCCCCCGCGGCCGGCTGGTTTATCGATCGCGTGGGACTGAGTCTGGGCGCCTCGGTCGCCGTAGCGCTCTGGTCGTGCGCGGGTTCGGCGACCGCCTGGACCCGGAGCTTTCCGGGACTTCTGATTTGCCGGACCGCTCTGGGCGCGGCCGAGGCCGCCGGAATTCCTGCGACGGGCAAGGCCAACGCGACCTATTTGGAACCGCGCGAGCTGGCGCTGGGAACGGCTTTTAACCAAGTGGGCATCACCCTGGGATCGGTGGCCGCCCCGCTGATCGTGACGGTGATGCAGCCGCGCTACGGCTGGCGATCCGCGTTCGCGCTCTGTGGAGCGCTCGGATTCCTGTGGATCCCGCTGTGGCTGTTCACCTCCAAACGCGTTCCGGGGCGGGCATCTGAGAAAAACCCAGTGAGTAAGCTCGGGGGCAACCTGTTGCGCGATCCACGATTCTGGGGACTCGCGCTGGCCAACGCGTTCATCATGACGTTGTACGCACTCTGGAGCAACTGGACCACGCTGTACTTCGTTCAGGAGCGACACATGACGCAGGATCAGGCCAACCGCGAGTTCGCCTGGATTCCTCCCGTGTTCGCCACGGCCGGCGGGTTCTTCGGAGGATTCGTATCGTACCGTTGGATCCAGGCAGGCATAAATGTGCTTCGCGCACGCATGCGTATCTGCTGGATCTCCGCCGTAATCGTGCTCGCGACGGCCGCTGTCCCGCTGATGCCGCGCGCGGAGTGGGCCGCGGCTGCCATCAGTTTGAGCTTCTTCTGGACGCTGGCGATCAGCACGAATATGTACGCCCTGCCCATCGACCTCTTCGGAGCGTCGAATGCAGCGTTGGGGGTGGCCGGGCTGAGTTGCTCGTTCGGACTGATGACCGCATTTCTGTCGCCCTGGATCGGAAGCGTGGTGGACCGCGTGGGATTCTCGCCGGTGTGTGTGATCCTGGCCGTAATGCCGCTGGCGGGGGTCGCCGTTTTGCAATGGACGTTGAAAGCCGAATGACCGTTCGCGCCGCGCGCCTTGCGGATCTGGTCGACATCGCGGCGATTCAAGCGACCTCGCCTGAAGCCGCGCACTGGAATCCGGCCGATTATCTGAATCAGGATTGCCGCGTCTGCGAGGTAAAGGGGCGTGTCGCGGGATTTCTGGTGACGCGCCAGGTTGCGCCCGGCGAGCACGAAATCCTGAATCTGGCGGTGCATCCGGCGGAACGGCGGAACGGCATCGCTCGCAGGCTCCTTGCAGATGCGCTGGTGGAGGCCAAGACGTGGTTCCTGGAGGTACGGGCATCCAATAAGGCCGCCATCCTGCTGTATGAATCTGCTGGGTTTGTGTCGGCCGGCCGACGTTCCGGCTACTATCAGGAGCCCGCCGAAGAGGCTATTGTCATGCGATTGGTTTCATGATATTGTCATGGTGCGCAGCCGGAGTTCATCCTGGCTGTCCGTGAGCGAATGACAGTCGTTTTCGCAAGACCCACCGAGCCAACAATACATTTTCAATCGACTCGGCGTGGCCCTCACGCGCCCTTAACGACGGCGCTTCCACTAAAAAAAAGGAGAGGTGTCACCGATGGAGCAATACAACGAAGAACTGAAAGCGCACCTGATGGCGACCGACCAGCAATTTCGTGCCTTGGCCGAAGAGCACGCCCAATTTCATAAGGAGCTGGAAACGATCGAAGCCAAGGAACACGTGACCTTGGAGGACGAGGCCGAGGAGGTTCGCCTGAAGAAGCAGAAGCTGCGTTTGAAGGATGAGATGAACGCTATTTTGGCCCGCTACCGGGCACAGCAGGTGGCCTAGCCTGTTCTGAGTGCATCCAGTCCTGAAAAACAAGCCGTCAGGTGCGCTGAAAACCTGATTTTGGGGCCGGGCCGCGACACACGCGATCCGGCCTTTGTATTTTTGGAGCGGCAGTCCTCCGATTCGCATCGTGTACTGGGCAGGGTACAAGGAGTATAATCTTGCCAGAGCAGGGAGGCGCCCCTATGCGAATTTGGCAGGTGCGTTTTGTTGGGCCGGTGATGACCGCGGTGGCCGCGATCTGCCTTACGGTCTCGCTGGGAATGGCCCAGCAGGGGGGCCAAACCGGCGGAACCGGGGGAACCGGGGGAACCGTCGGGGGCGGGACTCCGACCACTCCCGGCAAAGGTACGCCGACTCCCACCCCTGCCCCTCGCTCCACGAGCCCGTCGCAGACTTCTACCGAGACGCCCCAAATGTCCCGTCCGATTTGGATCACGGGGAAGGTCATGATGTACGACGGTTCGGAACCACCGGGACCGGTGACGATTGAGCGGGTCTGCTCCGCCAGTTCCGTTCGCCCCGAGGGATACACTGACTCCAAGGGTCACTTCAGCTTCACGCTTGGGCAGAACAACGGCATCTTCGCCGACGCCAGCACTAGTTCTGCGGACGAGCTGGGCCAGCCGGGCGCGTTTGGCTCGATGTTGTCCAGCAGTAGCGGCGGATCCAGAGGAATTGGCGGCGCGAACCAGGACTCTCTGTATTGGGACTGCGAACTTCGCGCGCGGTTAGCCGGATATCGTTCGGATACGATTTCCCTGGCCGGGCGGCGCCTGTTGGACGCTCCCGACGTGGGCGTGATCATCCTGTATCCCATGGCCGGCGTCCAGGGGCTGACAGCCAGCGCCACATCCAGCCAGGCGCCGAAAAACGCGCGGAAGGACTACGAACGAGGGCTCGAAGCGCTGAAGAAGGACAAACCCGATCAGGCTGAACAGGAATTCCGCAAGGCGGTTCAGTTGTACCCCCGGTACGCCACGGCCTGGCTCGAGCTCGGCAAGGTTCTCGAGCGGCGAGACCACTTACCGGAAGCGCGCGAGGCATACGCCCGCGCCTTGGCCGCCGATTCGAAGTTCGTGTATCCCTACGAGCAGCTCTACCAAATGGCGTTTCGCGAGCAGGACTGGAAGGACTTGGCTGAGAAAACCGACCAGCTGCTACATCTGAATCCCTATGAGTTCCCGGGCGCGTATTATTTCAACGCGGTGGCGCATCTTCAGATGAAGGAATATGATGCGGCAGCCAAGAGCGCACGGCAGGCCGTGGAGGCGGATCGGAAACAGGCGAATCCAAAGACGCACTATCTGCTGGGCGCGATTCTGATCCAGAAGAAGGATTGGAGTGGGGCAGCGGAAAGTTTCCGCGCGTACTTGAAGGCCGCGCCGAACGCGGCTGAAAGAGCGCAAGTGGAAAAAACCCTGGGCCAGCTGGATCAGCAAATCAGCCGTGTGCAGACCCCTTCTCAGGATTCCGCCGCGCAGCAATAGCCCTAAAACAATAGGCACACAATTTGTTTTAGTCGGCGCGCTATACTTGGATTTTCCCCCGAGATCGTGAGGAACCTTCCATGGACGAAAAAGAACGCGCGCGCGCCCTGGGTGCGACATTAGGCCAGATCGAGAAGCAGTTCGGCAAGGGGTCCGTCATTCGCTTGGGCGCGCAAGCGGTGCAGGCGGTCCCCACCATTTCCACGGGATCAATCTCCGTGGATGCCGCGTTGGGGATTGGCGGATTCCCGCGCGGGCGCATCTCCGAAATCTTCGGCCCGGAATCTTCCGGGAAAACGACCCTGGCCTTGCAAGTGGTCGCGGAAGCGCAGAAGGCCGGCGGCATGGCCGCCTATATCGATGTCGAGCACGCGCTCGATCCGGTGTACGCCCGCAAGCTCGGCGTGGACGTGGACAACCTTCTGGTCTCGCAGCCCGATTACGGCGAGCAGGCGCTCGAGATTACCAACGCGCTGATCACTTCCGGTTCCATCGACGTCCTGGTGGTCGATTCCGTGGCGGCCCTGGTGCCCAAGGCCGAACTTGATGGCGAGATGGGCGATAGCTTCATGGGCGTGCATGCGCGCCTGATGTCGCAGGCCATGCGCAAGCTCACCGGCATCGTGTCGAAATCCAATACCTGCCTGATCTTCATCAACCAGATCCGCGAGAAGATCGGTGTCATGTTCGGCAATCCGGAGACCACCACCGGCGGCCGCGCGCTCAAATTTTACTCCAGCGTGCGGGCGGATATCCGCCGCATCGCCGCGATCAAGGACGGCGAAACGGTCACCGGCAACCGCACCAAGATCAAGATCGTCAAGAACAAGATGGCGCCGCCATTTCGCGAAGCCGAGTTCGACATTATCTACGGTGAAGGCATTTCCAAGGAAGGCGACCTGGTTGACCTGGGCGTGCAGCATAACCTGATCGAGAAGAGTGGCGCCTGGTACAGCTACAAAAGCGAGCGCATCGGGCAGGGCCGCGAAAACGCCAAGCAGTTCTTGCGCGAAAACACCGACGTGTTCAAAAAGGTGGATGCGGAACTGCGCAAGCAACTCGGTCTGGTGCGCGCGGACCAACCGGCCGCGCCTCCTCCGGCGCCAGTTCCTCAAGCGGTTGCAGCCACGCGCGCGCGGGGTTAGGAGCGCACGGGGCCGCCGCCGCCCGAACCTCCTGCAACCAGGACTCCCCTCCCAGCGTCCAATGGGGTGAGGAGAGTCAAGTCATGAGAGTTGGGAAACTCAGTCGTTTTCTGGCGGTAGCGGCTCTCGGGGCCGCTTCGTTCGCCTTGGCTTCCGGACCGGCTCCGGTTCAGAAATCGCTGGAGCAGCAGGTTCGCCACGAAATCAACATGTTGCCGTACTACGGCGTGTTCGATGATCTTTCGTTCCGCGTGGATGGCGATAAAGTCACACTGCTGGGGAAGGTTTGGCAGCCCGTGCTGAAGCAGGAGACGGAAAACGCCATCAAGCATATTGAAGGCGTCCGGCAAGTGGACAATCAGATCGAAGTTCTGCCGCTATCGAGCTTCGATGACCAGATTCGCTGGAGTGCCTATCGCGCAATCTACGGATTCGATCCACTGAGCCGCTACGTGCTCGGCACGCATCCGGCCATCCACATCCTGGTGAAGAACGGGAACGTAACCCTTACCGGAGTAGTGGCAAACTCCATGGATCGCGACATGGCGTACGTGCGAGCGAACGGAGTTCACGGCGC
>Ga0310810_10011170_pt1 | contig 10491 bp, 6 predicted proteins | sample NCmetagenome_FD_207641 | JGI IMG/M metagenome (GOLD analysis project Ga0310810, IMG submission 207641) | Soil microbial communities from experimental microcosm in Duke University, North Carolina, United States - NC | ecosystem: Engineered > Artificial ecosystem > Soil microcosm > Unclassified ... | reverse complement strand
CGTGCTCGTCACGACCATTCCGATTGCGCTCTTCGCCGCCTGGCTCATCGCGCGCTCCTCCGCCCAGCAGGAGGCGCTCATCGATCGCCAGAACATCGAGCAGGCGCGCGCCATCATCGTCGCCGTCGATCAGGAGATCGAAGACGTCATGGCGTCGCTCAACGTGCTGGCGCTGCTCGACCCGATCGACGCGCCGGACAAGGCGCACTTCACCGAAATCGCCGCGCGCGTGATTCCCGACCATCCCAACTGGGAATCGATCCGGCTCGTCGACCTGTCGCTGAAGGTCGTCGCCGATACCGCGGGGACACCGGCGCTCCCGCTGAAGCACCCTGAGTGGGCGAAACGGGTCATCGAAACCGGCCGCCCGGCGGTGTCGCACGCGCTGCAGGAGGCGGCGACGGGCCGGTGGATGGTAACGGTCGGCGTGCCGGTACGCCGCGGCGGCGCGCTCAAGTACATATTGAGCGCCCGGCTCTACGCCAGGGCGTTCACCGACATCCTGCTGCAGCAGCACGTGCCCGATGGCGGCGTGGTCACGCTGCTCGATCAGGACCCGAAGATCCTCGCGCGCACGCTGAACGAGGACAAGAACCTCGGACGCCAGCCGACGCCGGATTTCGTGGCCCGCAGCCGTACCGCGACCGAGGGCAGCTGGCGCTCGGTCACCCTCGAAGGCACGCGCGCCTACTCGGCGTGGAGCCGCTCCGGCCTCACCGGATGGACGATCGGCATCGGCATGCCGGCCGAGCCGGTCGTCGGCGCGGTGCGGCGCTCGTTCACCGCGCTCGTCGCCGCCGGCATCGGCATGTGCGTGGCGGCGCTCGTCCTGGCGCTGATCCTCGGGCGCGACATCGTGCGCGGCCAGGTCGGCGCCGCCGGCGCGGCGCGGGCGCTGGCGCGCGGCGAGGCGCCCATCCTCTACGATTCGCACATCGCCGAAACCCACGATCTGGGCGAAGGGCTCAGGGAGGCGGCCGCGATTCTGGAGCAGCGGATGCGCGAGCGCGACCAGGCGCAGGCCGAGGCCGCGCGGCGCTGCTGGAGCGGGAGAAATCGGCGCGGCGCACCGCCGAGTCGCTCAACCGCGCCAAGGACGAGTTCATCGCCACCGTCTCGCACGAGCTGCGCACGCCGCTCAACGCGATCTTCGGCTGGGTGTCGCTGCTCCGCCTCGGTACGCTGGACGAGGAGCGGCAGGCGCACGCGCTCGACGTCATCGAGCGCAACACGCGCGCGCAGGCGCAGCTCGTCGAGGACCTGCTCGACATGTCGCGCATCATCCAGGGCAACGTGCGCCTCGGCATGGAGCCGCTCGATCTGGCCGCGGTCCTCGACTCGGCGATCGAATCGCTGAAACCCACCGCCGACGCGCGCCGGATCGCCGTGACCGCCGAGGCGCCGCGCGGCACGGCCATCGTGTCCGGCGATCAGAGCCGGCTGCAGCAGGTGATCTGGAACATCCTGTCGAACGCGCTGAAGTTCACGCCGCAGGGCGGACGCATCGACGCCTGCGTTGCAGCGGAAGGCGCCACCGCGGTCGTCCGCGTCAGCGACTCGGGCGAGGGCATCGCGCCGGAGTTCCTGCCGCACGTCTTCGATCGCTTCCGGCAGGAGAACGCCGCCGTGACGCGGACGCATTCGGGCCTCGGCCTCGGGCTGTCGCTGGTGCGCCACCTCGTCGAGCTGCATGGCGGCACGATTCAGGCGGCGAGCGACGGCAAGGGCAAGGGGGCGACGTTCACCGTGCACCTGCCGCTATTGGGCGCTGGCGCGATGCAGGCCGGCGACGGCGCGCCGCAGGTCCTGCCCGACGTGAACACCATCCGCGGCCGCGTCGTGCTCCTCGTGGACGACGACGCCGATACGCGCGAGGTGGCCGCGGTGGCGCTGAGCGACGCCGGCGTCGACGTCGTGACGGCCGGATCGGCAGAAGAGGCGTTCGCGTCGATCGCGGCGCGCCAGCCCGACGCGATCGTGGCCGACATCGGCATGCCCGGCGTCAGCGGCTACGACCTGGTGCGGCAGCTGCGCGCCAGCCCGACGCTCGCGGGGATTCCGGCCGTCGCGCTGACCGCCTACGGCGGTGCCGAAGCGCGCGACGCCGCGCTCACCGCCGGGTTCAGCGCCTACGTGCGCAAGCCCTACGACCCGCGCGCGCTCGTGGCGCTGCTGTCGGGACTGATCGCGTCGAGCAGTGATTCGATCGTGTGAGCGTCGGGGATTTTCGCAGCGACGTCCACTGAGGGTCTCACGCGGAGACCGCACAGAGGCAGTGGGCGCCGTGGCACGTCGTGGCGAGGTTTCGGACGCCGTCACGCGAGGCGACGGGGATTCGAGGGCCGGCGACCTACCCCCCGCACATCTCGCCCGCACGGACGGAGATCATCACCAGCGGCTTCTTGGGGCCGGCGGTGAAGGCGTGCGCCAGGCCGCGCGGGATCAGCATGTAGACGCCGGGGCCCAGCGGTTCGTCGCGCGTGCCGAGCCTGGCGTTGCCCTGGCCGGCGATCACGTAGATGTACTCGTCGGCATCGGCGTGCGCATGGTTCGCGATCGGATCGTTGATCTGGATGAGGGTGGCGGATCCGTGCGCGCCGCAGCCGAGGGGAGTCGTCTTCCCGGCGCCCTTGCCGACGTAGTTCTTCTCGATGAACGCCGGCATGTCGAGAACCACGGGCTTGACGTCCGACGGCGGAGGCGACGCCGGTGCCGGCGGGAGCGCGACCGGCTGCGGCGGCGGAGCCTGGGGCGCCGGATTGAGCGTGACCTTGACGTCGATAGGCGCCGCGCCGCGCGCGGGCAGCTCCTTTTCGAACGGCACGAAGCCGTCCTTGTCGAAGCGGAACGTGTAGGTTCCCGCGGGAAGGTTCTCGAAGACGAGCCGGCCGGCCTCGGTGGTGCCGCTTCGCGCCGCCGGCCCGGTGAGGGTGACCTTGACGCCGGCAATCGGCGCGCCGGCCGGATCCGCGACAGCGACCGCAAAAGTTACGTTCCCGCCGGCCGCACCGCGGCGTTGCGCCGCCGCCGGCGCCACGGCCGCACCCGAGATCACAAGCCACAACGCCACGATCTTCTGCATGAGCTTCTCCGACAAGGTGGCAGGCACCACGATCCATGCCATGAATAAGAATAGAAGACCGCAGGACGGGAAGACAGGGAGAAGGGACATACGGTGAAGAAACTCGCATTGCTCGGGACCGGGCTGCTGGGGTCCGCGATGGTCCGTCGTTTTCTGAAGCAGGGACACGCCGTGACGGTCTGGAACCGAACGGAACACAAGGCCCGCGCGCTCGAGCCTGAAGGGGCCGCCGTGGCACCGTCGCCGGCCGCCGCCGTCGACGGCGCCGATCGCGTGCACATCGTCCTCTCGGAAGACCGAGTCGTGGACGGGGTGCTCGAGCAGGTCGCGCCGGCGCTGATGCGCGGCGCAATCGTCGTCGATCATTCGACAACACTGCCGGCGGGAACGAAGGCGCGAGCGGAACGGCTGCGCGCGCGCGGCATACGCTTCCTGCACGCGCCGGTGTTCATGTCGCCGCAGATGGCCACCGACGGCGCCGGCGTGATGATCATCTCTGGGCCAGCGGCCGAATACGAGCAGGCCCGCGCCGATCTCGAGGCCATGACCGGCGACGCGTGGTACCTGGGCGAGCGGCCGGACCTGGCGGCGGCGTACAAGCTGTTCGGCAACGCGATGCTCTTCGCCGTCAACGGCGGCCTCGCCGACATCTTCACCATGGCGCGCGCCAATGGCATCGACCCGCTGCAGACGCTCGAGGTGTTCAACCACTTCCAGTTGATGAGCGGCATCCCGATGCGCGGCCAGCGCATGGCCACCGGCAACACGACGCCCGCGTCGTTCGAGCTGACGATGGCGCGCAAGGACGTGCGCCTGATGACCGAGGCGGCGCGCGGCGGCGAGCTTCTCGTACTGCCGGCGATCGCGGCGCGCATGGACGCGGTCATCGCCGAGGGACGCGGCGATCACGACCTCGCCGCCATCGGCGTCGCCCGCAGCTAACGCCGCGGCGTCGGGTTGGCCGCGTCAGGGAAACGCGACCGTCACCGTGAAGATCACCGGCACCGTGGTGCCGTTCAACACGGTCGGCGCGTAGCGCCATTGCCGTACGGCGTCGAGCGCCGCCTGATCGAGCAGCGGGATGCTGCGCAGCACCTTGGCGTCCCTCACCGCGCCGTCCGCGCCGACGGTGATCTCGAGAATGACGGTCCCGCGGATGCCGGCTTGCGCCGCCAGCGGCGGCATGATCGGCTTGACGTCGGCGATCTTCGTCGGCGTGATGATGCGACTGCCGACGCGGACGGGCGCTTGCGCTGAAGACATGCTCGCCGGTGCCGAGAGCGCGACGTGGGTCCGGAACGAGGACCCGCCCGGCCCATCGAATGGCGAAACCGAAGCGCCGCCGCCATTCGCGCTGCGTGTCGCGTTCGCGACCGCTCGCGCCTCTACTTCGTCGAAGGTCTGGCGCGGTCCGTCGGGCATCGCGTTGGCGCGATTGCCTCCCCGGTAGTTGAGCGCGATGGCCCGCTCGTCGGCGAAGTAGCGATTCTGCGACGCCGGTGAACCGGAGAAGAGCTGGATGAACGCTCCGTCGGTAGCGATGCCGAGCGACCCGCCCGGCATGTTCAGCATGGTGTAGTCGTCGAGGACCGCATGCCCTTCCCACCGCTCGCCGAGCGGCCATACGCCGCCGAGCTCGTCGAACGTGTAGGTCGAGTCGACGGCACCGTCGGGCCCGCCCTTCACCGGATCGGCGTAGTCGATCAGCAGCACGAGCCAGCGTTGCTCGCTGTTGTAGATCGCGCGAACGGTGGCCTCGGAGCGGTGGACGATGCGCACGCGCGCGTCGCTGCGAATCACGACGGTGTCGCCGTCCCTGGCCTCGATCTGCTGTCCTTTCGGCAGCGGGCGGTCCGGCGGAAGCGGCCGCGCCTGCGGCACGGCGGCGGCAAGCACCAGAGACGCGGTCAGCAGCATGTGCCCCCCTCGAAATTCACTATACTCCCGCGCATGCGTCAGAGATCGATTGCCGCGGCCGGAGTCATCTTCGCCATCGCGGGCGCCACCGCGTCGCTGCCGGCACGACAACGCGAGGCGCGCGGCGCCGGCGGCCACGCCAGGTTGTTCAGCGACATGCGCTGGCGGCCGATCGGGCCGCTGCGCGCCGGACGCACCAAGGCGCTCGCGGGCGTGCCCAGCCAGCCCTTCACCTTCTATATCGGCATGGTCAACGGCGGCGTGTGGAAGACGACGAATGCCGGCCGCACGTGGACGCCGATCTTCGACGAGCAGCCGACAGGATCAATCGGATCCATCGCCGTCGCGCTCTCCGATCCGAACGTCGTCTACGTCGGCAGCGGCGAAGGCCTGCCGACGCGTCCCGACCTGGCGATCGGCGACGGCGTGTACAAGTCGACGGACGCCGGGAAAACGTGGACGCATCTCGGCTTGCGCGACACGCAGCAGATCGGGCGCGTCGAGGTCGATCCGAAGAACCCCAACCGGCTGTTCGTGGCGGCGCTCGGCCATCCCTACGGTCCGAACGAGGAGCGCGGCATCTTCCGCTCCACCGACGGCGGACAGACCTTCCAGAAAGTCCTCTACCGCGATGCCGACACCGGCGGCAAGGACGTCGACATCGATCCCTCGAATCCCGACATCGTCTACGCGGTGATGTACGAGGGGCGGCAGGGCCCGTGGGAGAACGCCGCGTGGAGCGGCACGGGCGGCATCTTCAAGTCCACCGACGGCGGCTCGACGTGGAAGGAGCTGAAAGACGGACTGCCCGCGCAGATCGGCAACGCGGAGTTGACGATCGCGCCGGGCAATCCCAGGCGCTTGTACGCCTACGTCACACCCGCGGCTGACGCCGCCGGGGGGCGGGGCGCTGCGGGCCGAGGAAGGGGGCGAGGTGCGGGGCGAGGAGAGGGTGCGCAGCACAACCCGATCTATCGCTCGGACGACGGCGGCGAGACGTGGACGCCGGTCTCGACCGACCTGCGCGTTGGCACGAGCAACGAAGCCTCGATCTGCGTCGATCCGAAGAACCCCGACTGGCTGATCGTCACCAGCCAGGTCACCTACAAGAGCGAGGACGGCGGCAGGACGTGGGTGCCGTTCAAGGGTGCGCCCGGCGGCGACGACTATCAGTACGCCTGGATCAACCCGAACAACACCGACATCATTCTCGCCGTCGCAGATCAGGGCGCGGTCGTCTCGCTCGATCGCGGGCAGACGTGGAGCTCGTGGTACAACCAGTCGACGGCGGCGATGTTCCACGTCACCACCGACAACGCGTTTCCCTACCGCGTCTGCGGCGGGCAGCAGGACAGCGGCTCGGCCTGCGTCGCCAGCCGCGGCAACGACGGCGCGATCACGTTCCGCGAGTGGCATCCGGTCGGCATCGAAGAGTACGGCTACGCCGCCCCCGATCCGCTCGACCCCGACATCGTCTACGGCAGCAAGGTGGTGACGAAGTACGACCGGCGCACGGGACAGGTGTCGGAGGTAGGGCCAATCGAGTCCGGACGAAGTGGCCGGCCCGGACAATCCACCGGACCCGTTGTCAACCGTCAGGTGCGCACACAACCGCTCGTCTTCTCGATGGTCGACAGGACGTCGCTCTTCTACGGCACCAACGTGCTGTGGAAGACGATGGACGGCGGCATCACGTGGAAGCAGATCAGCCCCGACCTCACGCGCAAGGCGCACGACATGCCGAAGAGCGTCGGCAAGTACACCGCGCAGGCGTCCGGCGCAAAGCAGCAGGACGAGAACGGCGCGCGCGTCGTCTACACGATCGGGCCGTCCTATGTCGACGTCAACCGCATCTGGATCGGCACCGACGACGGCGTAATTGCCACGACGGCGGACGGCGGGCTGCATTGGACCGACGTCACGCCGAAGCCGGTCGGCGGCTACTGGAAGGTGTTCACGATCGAGCCGGGGCGGTTCGACGCGCGCACCGCCTACGCCGCGGTCAACACGCTGCGCATCGACGATCAGAGCCCGCACGTCTTTCGCACGCACGACGCCGGCCGGACGTGGACCGAGATCGTCAACGGCATTCCCGGCGGCAACGCCCTCAGCGCGATCCGCGAGGACGTGAAGCAGAAAGGGCTGCTCTTCGCCGGCACCGAGACGCAGGTCTACGTGTCGTTCGACGACGGCGACCACTGGGAGTCGCTGCGCCTGAACATGGCGCCCTCGTCGGTGCGCGACCTGCAGGTGAAAGACGACGATCTCGTTGCCGGCACGCACGGCCGCGGCATCTGGATTCTCGACGACATTACGCCGCTACGCGGCGTCAAGGACACGAAGGAGGACGAAGGAACGAAGGATCGGCTCTTCGCACCTCAGACGGCGTTGCGTGTGCGGTGGAACACCAACACCGACACGCCGCTGCCGCCCGACGAGCCGCGCGCGCCGAATCCACCCGACGGCGCGATCATCGACTACTACCTCGCGCGGGACGCGAGCGGCCCCGTCGTGCTCGAGATCTTCGACGCGACAGGACGCCTGGTGCGGCACTACTCGAGCGCGGAGCCGCCGCCGCCGTTGCCGGATCCGGCGAAGGACGCGCCGCTGCCGCTCGTGTGGTATCGGCAGCCGCAGGCGCTGTCGGCTGCCGCCGGCATGCACCGCTTCACGTGGGACGTCCATTACGATCCGCTCACTTCACGGACCGACGGTTACGGCCCGCTGCCGATGACGGCGGTGCCGCACGATACGGCTCCCGCGCCGACGACGCCGTGGGTCGCGCCCGGGCGCTACACGGTGAAGCTGACGGCCAGCGGCACGACCTACGCGCAACCGATCGTGGTCAAGCAGGATCCGCGCGTCAGGACACCGGCGATCGCCATGCGGCAGGTCTACACCCTGTCGACCGCGATGTACTTCGAGGCCAGGGCGATCGTGCAGGCGGCGTCGGACGCGAGGGCCGCGGGGAAGACCGACGCTGCGGCGGGGCTCGACGGCGCGGCGCTCGGATTGCGCACGGTGATGAACTCGCTGCAGTCGGCGGACGTGCCGGCGACGGCGCGCCAGCTGAAAGCCATCGCGACGGCGCGCGCCGCTGCAGCGGCGATGCTGGCGAGATGGAACGCGGTCAAAGCGCACGACCTCGCGGCGCTCGACCCGACCCTGCACGCTGGCCGCGTGCAACCGATCCTGATCAAATGACGGTCGCCGCAGCGCGACACGACAAGGTCGAGCTGCGGCGCGAGCTCGGGGTCAGCGATCTCACGCTGACCCAGGTCCTCTTCATCGTCGGCCTGCCGTGGGTCGGGGTCGCCGCCAAGCAGGGGCCGGCCCACGTCGTCTTGTGGCTGGCCGCGATCCTGTTCTTCTACCTGCCGTCGGCGGCGGTGGTGATCCACCTCAACCGATCGATGCCGCTCGAGGGCGGCCTCTACCAGTGGGCGAAACTCGGGTTCAACGAGGCCACGGGCTTCCTCGTGGCGTGGAACCTGTGGCTGTTCGCGATCCTGAACACGTCGGAGGCGGGGCTGCAGGTCACGCAGTATTTCAGCTACGTGCTGAGCGCGCAGCACGCGGCATGGATGGCGCAACCGGGCGTCGTCATCCTGGCCAACGTGCTGATCCTCTCCGGCCTCGTGGCGGTGACGATCGCGGGGCTCAATATCGGCAAGTGGGTGCACAAGGGCGGGGGCGTGCTGATGCTCGCCACGTTCGCGATGCTGCTGGCGCTGCCGTGGCTCAACCTGGCCAGGGGAACGCTGCCGGCCTACCACCCGCTCGCGACCGCGATGCCGGCAATGACGATCCTCAGCTTCAACATCTTCGCGAAGATGGGGTTCGGCGCGCTCGGCGGCTTCGAGTACGTGGCGATTCACGCCGGCGAGTGCCATAGCCCGGAGAAGACGATTGCGCGGTCGGTGTGGGTGGCGGCGCCGATCATCTGCGTGATGTTCGTGTTCGGGACGGCCTCGGTGCTCGCCCTGGTGCCGTTCGATCGAATCGATCTGATCGCGCCGATCCCGCAGGTGCTGGCGCTCGGCTTCGCGCCGATGGGATCCACGGCGTGGGTGGCCCCGTTCACGATCGTGCTGCTGCTGTGCACGCGCGTGGCGCAGGCGAGCGTGATGTTCACCGGGATCACGCGCCTGCCGATGGTCGCGGGCTGGGACGGGCTGATGCCGGCCTGGTTCACGCGCCTGCATCCGCGCCGCGCGACACCGGTGAACTCGATCGTCTTCGTGGGCGCGGCCACACTCGCCTTCAGCATCGCCGGACAGATCGGCGTCGGCAAGCAGGAAGCGTTTCAGCTGCTGTGGAACGCGTCGGCGATCTTCTACGGGCTCACCTACCTGGTGATGTTCGCGGTGCCGATTTTCGGCGTGCCGTCGCCGTGGTGGCTCAGGGCGGCGGCGGTATCCGGTTTCCTGATGACGCTGGCGTTCGTGACGCTGTCGATCCTGCCGATCATCGACGTCGAGAGCCGCCTCAGTTTCGCGCTGAAGATTTCGAGCGTCGTCGTCGCGACCAACGCCATCGGCGCGGCGATGTACGTCATTCGTCGCAACCGCTGAAAGGTGTCACAGGAGACCTCGAGGCCAGGAGGATCTCTTGGAATTTGTTCCGCCTGAAGGCGGAAGCTACGCGTTCCGCTGAAGTTCCGCCTGAAGGCGGAAGCCCCACGCCTTTCTCGATTGCCTCCTGAGCTCCTGGTCTGCTGGGAGATCTTTTCGGTCGGCTGTCTCAGTGCACCGTGACGCCGCTCTCGCGAACGGCGTCGGCGAGCGGCAGGCGCAGGATGAAGGTCGCGCCGTGGCCCGGCCCCTCGCTCTCGGCGCGGATGTCGCCGCCGTGCGCGTGAACCAGCGCCCGCACGATGGAGAGCCCGAGGCCCACGCCGCCGCCGCGACGGGTCGCCTCCCCCTGCCGGAACGCGTCGAACACGTGCGGCAGGAATTCCGGCGGGATGCCGCTGCCGCTGTCGGTCACGCGGATCTCGGCGACGGGCCCCGCGGCGCGCGCATCGATCGCGATGCGCCCGCCCTCCGGCGTGAACTTCAGCGCATTGCTGACCAGATTGAAGAACACCTGCTCGAGGCGGCGGCGATCGCCGCGCAGCGTGAGAGGCGGCACCGATTCGATATCGAGCGTCTGGCCACTGCCGGCGGCGGCAGGGACGTTGGATTCCATCACCTCACGCAGCAGCGACCGCAGATCGACGGGCTCGATGGTGAGGGCGAGGTGACCCGAGCGGATGCGCGAAAAGTCGAGCAGCTCCTCGACGAGGTGCTGCTGCCGGGTGGCATTGTCGGCGATCGACTGCAGCGCGCGCTCGGTGCCGGCGGCGTCGAGCATCCCCTGCTGCAGGATCGACGTCCACCCGAGGATGGCGTTGAGCGGCGCGCGCAGGTCGTGCGACAGGATCGACACGAACTCGTCCTTCTGGCGGTTGGCGGCCTCGGCCTCGGCCCGCGCCTGTTGCGCGGCTTCGT
>Ga0310810_10011169_pt1 | contig 10491 bp, 16 predicted proteins | sample NCmetagenome_FD_207641 | JGI IMG/M metagenome (GOLD analysis project Ga0310810, IMG submission 207641) | Soil microbial communities from experimental microcosm in Duke University, North Carolina, United States - NC | ecosystem: Engineered > Artificial ecosystem > Soil microcosm > Unclassified ... | reverse complement strand
ATATGGTAGAAAAAAAAGTTAAAAAGTGCCATTTTTTGAAACTGCACCAAAAAAGTATCACTTTTCTGTGTAAAAATTCATGAAAATTTGAAAATGTAAATTTTTGTATTTTCAATTTTTTGTGAATTTTTACACAGAAAAGTGATACTTTTTTGGTGCAGTTTCAAGCCTTTTTAGACACGGATTTTCAAATATACCCCCTTTTTTCCAAAAAATTTTTTTTTACACAGAAAAAAATGCACGTGCGAAATTTTTTTCCTGTGTAAATTTTTAAATAAAAAATAGGAATTAAAAATAATGGTAGAACGCTATAGTGATTGCTTATCATCAAAATCGGTTACTATAGAAGGAAGGTCATCTAATGGTACATTCATAGAAGTTATGAAATGTTCAGGTTTTGATGAATGTACCCAAAAATTTTGTCAAATTTCAAATAATACAATGGTCGATTGGACATGTTTTTTAATGGATTCATCAAAGACAGAACAAATATATTATTATAATAATAACATATTATATTTACTATGTGCTATTATTATCATTTTATTAATATGTTTGGCTATACTATCAGTATTTTTATATTTGAATATAAAAAAATTGTCACATGCAAATGAAATGTTTCATGAAAAGTTTACTAAAACAGAACATATTAATTATGGTGATCAATTTGATGATGATTTATAATAAATGTTTAACCGTGATTTATTTATAACTTAAGTCAATATAAAAAGAATAATTTATTTAAAGATATAAACAAAAAAATCTAATATAATTGTTGAATTATTCATAAAAAATTCATTGTTTAAAATTGCATCTTTTTCCATATATTTGAGATCTAGATTGGATTTTAGTTTATTTTTTTCTAAAAATTCCCATAATTTTAAACAAATTTCTGTATCTTTATCATTATCGTATTTTAATAAATTATTTCCATTATAATATGTAATTTCATCAATTTTAATTGTATCTGTAATATTGCCATTATGCTTATATATTATTTTTTGTAATAATTGTAAAAATTGTGCCATAAATTTAGGTTGTGGTTTTGTTGGATTATTCATATATTTTTTAAATAATGATGCACAATTAGATTTAACATCATTAAATTTATATGTAATAACATATTTATCTTTAATATTATTATAATATTCATTCAAACTGATCCATAATGGATTCAATAAACCATAAAAATTCATTTCATTGTTAATTTTAAAATATAAAGGTTTTTGTGATAAAATTGTAATATCTATATATTGAAGAAATGGTTCTATAGAAAAATTAAATATCTTCTCATTAATAGTTGTTGTTGTTTTGTTATTATCTTTAACTTCTTCATTTATATCTTTAATTTTCTTATTTGATTTTTGTTGATGATCATCTCTTTTTGATTTATTTTTACATTTAATTTTATCACCATCTTCTTGTTTTGATTTTTTATTAATATTTTTCTTTTTTCCTTTATTTTTATTATTAACCAGTTCCTTTTTTATTTCTTTTAAATTATCTACTTTTTTTTCTATTATAGTCATTGTATTATTTTTAAATAATTGTATTTTTTTATCTTCTAATTTAGTATATTGTTTACAATAATAAAAATAAACATCATCATTAACAAGAGGTAATTCAAAAGGTTTAACAGGATGTTTTGTAATTTGCCAATCTTTTGCTCTTTCAGGATTTCGTTCAACTATTCTATAAACTTTTACTTTATCACCAATATTTAATGGTTCACCTGTAACAATACATTTAGGTTCTGATTTGAAATTTTTTAAATCTTCTTCACTAAATTTTTTTTTTAATATTGTAGGTATAAAATCAGCATTCATTAATTTTACCATAAAACCTGATAATAAAAGATTAGGATTAGAGAATAACTTTTCTGTTATATCTTTGAAATATTTATAATAATTTGTGTCTGAATATTTTAACTTTGACATAACATCTGTTATATCATAATATAGAGTATCAAGATTCTTTTTTTTTTGTCTATCTACCTTATTATCATTTTCTAATCTATTTTACCAAGAGCATAAATCTTTAATCCCATAAGTCGTGCTATATTTTTAATATGATCATTTAATATCGACATATCTTTAAATGGATTAGTCTTAAGATCTAATAATTTCATAAACCATGGTACATAATGTTTTTCTATATCTAATATTTCATTCAATGCATTTACCAATATATCTAAATTCTTTAATGTTGCAACATTATTTTTTGTTGTATCATTTTCTGTTGTTTTTATAGTTTCAATTGGTTCATTCTCTGATGCACTAAATCCATCATTTTTATCTATAGAACGAGATAATGTATATTCATCTGAATCAGCTTCTTTATCATCATCAGTTAAATCAATCGATATATCGTCAATATTTTCAATATCCATACTATTTTTATGTTTTAAATTTTCTTTATTTTTATGGAATTCAATTTCACCATATTTTTTCCCTTTTTTATTATTATCCTCTGTATATTGTGAACAACTAGTTGGAAATTCAGGATCTTTTATATCATCATTTTTTGTCTTTATCAAACTTTTTTTAATAGTATTATTATTATTATTCTTTTTATTATTAGTATTAGTATATGGAAGATCACTTTTTAATTCATTATTAAATTTTATTTCCGTTCCATTATGTTTAATAACTTCTTCTATATAATGTCTATTTAAATTCCCAAATTTCGGATAACCAGAATTTGGTGTAAGATGACTATTTTTTGAAAATAAACAATGATGAATCCTTTCAAATGCTGTTTTTGTCATAGTAGCTAAATAATAATCTTTTTTTTATTATAATTATTTTATATACCCGAAAAAATAACCTTTTACAATTAATTAAAAAAAATAGATTCAATACATAAATAAAACATGAACAAATCTTGTCATTTTTGCTATAGGCAAAACAGAAAAGAATATTTTAAATGGTATTTTATTTAATTTATCAAATCTAAATAATAGTCGAATAAAAAAATGTAAAAACGTTTATTGTAAATCATGTTTCAAAAAGATAACAAAAACACCATTATTAAATATGAAGAAAAATAAGAAAAAGAAGAAAGTAATTACATGTTTACCATGTAATAAATCATGCTGTTGTAACCATTGGATTTGTTTCAAAAAACATCAACACTGTATGCGATATATCAGAAATAGAGAAAAATTATTAAATACTTAAATATTTGAATGTTAAATAAATTAAAAGAAATTGGTTTTTATACATTATATTTTTTTTATATATTCATAATTCGTTGTAAGATCTTGTTGTACATTTTCAACATATTGAATTGCCTTTTCAAATTCTTTAAAAATTTCCTTCGTTTGTTTTGGAAGTATATGTATAACAATATATTCACCTGTTTCATTCATAATTAACACAATTTGCATTGTTACCCATCTTAAAACTAAACGTATATTGGTATCATTAATCTCATCAGGTAGTATTAAATTTAGTAATTTTGAAAATATTGCGTGGTATTTATTGATAAATATACTATAATTTAAACTTCCGTATGTAGTTATTGTTACTGTAGTTACTGTAGGCTTTATTGAATCATTAATATCGGGAAATATATAATTATATTTTATTTTATGTAATTCTTTGAAATATGAAGTGATATTTGCTATTATATCATTATTCCAATATATATGTAATAATATCATGTATTTTTTTATAAAATATGGTAATATATATAACATAAAACATTTGTAACAAATAGATGTTTCAGATAGAATAAATCGTCTCATAAATGACTGCATTACTACTTTACAATTAGTACAATATAAATCATCTTTTGTAAATAGTCTCTTTTTATTCTTATCGTAAAAAATAATAGAATGAGGCATTGATGGTGACATTGGTCCTTTTCCACATTGTGTAGTCGTATATTGAAAAATATTTTGATTATCTATCATATCAAATATTTCATCACGACATTCATAATTAAATAATTTTTTTATCGTTGATATTAAAAAAGCCATGATGTTCACTATCACTTATTTTAATAAATTGAATTTTATATAATATTTAATTTATTAAAAATAAAGATATCACATATAAAACATGGATTAGCTAAATGACTAAAATATACACGTGCAATTTTTTATCAATTAAATATTGTAATGATCAATAACTTAACTGATAATATTAACATTATTGTTATATATGAGATAAAACAAGGTACTAATCTCGGTTCATCAAAAGGTAGTTTGATTATATATACGAATCAAGAAGAGATGAAGAAATTTACTGAGACACACTTAAAAAGAAAGATTTATGAAAACGAAAGTTTGATATTTACTGGTTTAACATTTAAAGACATTGTCATAAAATATCAATCAACTATATCTGATGAATTAAGTGATTATATAGAAATATTACGGAATAATTCCCGTGTAATATTCAATATATCACATGGAAAATATATCGTTTGTTTAGTGATATTTCTGATTATTCTAATTATTTGTAAATAATACAAAAAATAAATTTTAAACAATATTTAAGTTTTTATCTTTTATACAAATCTTATTCGTTTCATAAAATTCAATTGCATTATCATATTCTTTCTTTAATAGAGATTCAAATCTTCTATCAAAAAGTTGAGTAATAGAATATTCTTTGTTGCGTTGATCTTGTAAATATACAAACATTTCTGCAATACGATCAGTATATCTTTGACGTGTTATCCAATGATCTGAATAATGTTTTAAAATCCATAATTCTAATAAATTAATAATTATATATATAATTGGACAATACCTTTGTATGTTATAAAATAGCATTTCATTGAATATGCACTCTGTGGTGTAAAAATACTAAATTCTTTAAAATTTCTCGGTGTTTCTTCTACAATGCATAATAGTCTTAAAAAATCTTTAATAGTATCAACGATTTCAGGGAGTAACGTCTTATTCAATTTTATCCAATATACTTCATTATATTTTTGAATAGCTTCTTTAGAAAAACATTTTGAAGCAAGTGTATCAATATTTGATACATTAAATAACTATAAATTTAGATAATAAAACAATATAAAAATACATTAAATATGTTTCTTAAAATTTTTGAATTTTTTTTGGCATCATCAATAACTGATTCAGACACATTGGGAGTATCCAATTTTCTTTTCTTGTTAACTTTATCAGCCACCATATCATCATTTGATAAATCAATTACTGTTTCAGAATCCGTGATTTTCTCTAGTTTTCTTTTCTTGTTAACTGTATCAATCACCATATAATCACTTGTTAAATCAATGATAGGATACAACATTTTAGATTTATATTACCTTTAATTAAAAAATTTATCTTTATTTGAATAAAGGTCATTCCGGGTACATTTTTTTAATCCATATAAATTATGCAATAAAAATTTGATAATTTTAAATTAACTTTCTATTATAGTTATTTTTTATATGCTTACAATGAATCTCATTTTAAACAAAAAATTAACTATAATTATACCAATCACAGCATTAATTGGTTGGTATATCGGGAAATATATGTATCATCCTTATTATTACATAATGTATCATATACCGGAAAGATTGAATCCATTTGTTAAAAAATGGAATTATCCTCAAACTTTACAAGAAGAAGAAGATTTTTATCAAAAGCTTAATGATGATTATTACGCGAGACTTAAGGAAAATATGAAATAAATTATTTATGTCTATTATTTCTTACATGTATTTTCATGATTTTTCTAATTATATGTTCAATTCTTCTAAATTCTTTATAATAATTTTTGAATGTTTTCAACCATTCAAAAAAATCATCAATATTCATTTTATGTTTTAGAGATATCCATCTAAAACGAATTTGTCTTCTAATCAATATTGTATCGATATTAAGATCGTCCCAACAATAAAAATAACTATAAATGCTAAATCTTTTGTGTTTTAGTTCTTTGTCAAAATAATTGATCATGAAATTATTTTCTTGAGTACTATAGTCTTCTCTTTCATACCACTCAACCATCGATTGGTGTGGTCCAATAAAAAACCTGTCCTCATTATCATCATCATCATCTAGATTAAGAGGTAATTCTGTATCCCAACTATCATAATAAAAGATGTAATTACCATCACAGTCTTTATTACTCATCAATAACCCTAACATATTCGATTCAAATAGAAAAATATAAATGCTTTTTTATTTTTAAGGGAAACAAATTTTGTTGGAAATTAAAAAATTCAAACACCAATTAAGTTTTATTTAAATTCATATTAAATCCTTTCATCATATCATTATTCCATTCCACAATTGTTGTTTTTAATCTGTCTATAAAATCAAGTTCATCGCGAAGTGAAATCTCATAAGCACCCTCAATAAACCAATCATTCTTCTTTATAAATATATTAAAATTGAAATGGTCTGTTACTTGATACGGTTGGATAAATGCTAATTTGAAACAAGGCGTATTAAGATCTGTTAATTCTCTATTTAATAAGATAAAAAAAAAATATTCAAATTATACACGTATTGATTGATTAATCTTGTGTCATGACGATCATTTTTTGTTATTATAGGAATCTTCTCCATGTCATTATTTGATTTTACTATTGGTCTTCTAGGTTTTTTCTTTTTATTTGATACTTCTTCTGTTGTCTCTTTTTCTAATTTATCTGTTTTTCTTGGTCTTCCACGTTTTCTTTTTACAGTTATTTCTTCTTCTGATTCTACTTCTGATTTATCTTCTGATAGATCAATAGCATCATTTCTCTTCATTTCTAGTATTCCAATAACTGAATTTATTTATCATATTGATTTTTTTTTTCATATTTTTAAAAAATTGTTATCCGGGTAACATATTTTTTATTGATATTATTGTTATACAAATAATTAAAACTTTTATATTATATAAATTTTTTTAAAAAATTTATATTACAATCCAAATATGTATTTCATTGCAAATCTACAACCAAAGTTATACGATGTTGATAGATATTCAGGATTTCTTAATTATAATGAAAAGAAAAAAATTATAAATGATTTTGAAAAATCAAAACTTAAAGGAAATGATTTACCTATATGTTTTGAACATGGTGGAGGAATTAAAGCTGGATTTAAATTACCTGATGATCAAATTATAGGTAAGGTAAACGAAATGATTATAAATAAAAGTGGTGATTTGATGATAAATGGACAAATAAATAAGGAAAGTAAAATATATGATCAAATGAGAAATGATATGTTTAATAAAATTAAATTATATGGAGTATCTATATGGATTGATTTAAAAAGAAATAGTGATAATATATTTACTGATAAACAACTCAATCATGTTGCTATTACAACAGACCCTGCATTAGGTAAAGAAGGTGCATATATACATGAATGGGGTGAAAATAAGTTAAAAATTGATAATATATTTAAAGATAAACATTATAATATTAATGATAAACCTGATTTTTGGAATATTTTCAAAGAATATCCTAATAATGATATTTCAATGGATATGATAGACCATAAAACAGATAAAAATCTTAAATATGCATCTGAAAATCTATTATCCAAATGGAGTAAAGGTAATTTTTTTTTTTTTTAATTATTGGTTATACATATAACATATTATTTTTATATAAATCGTACGTTTAAAAGTAAAATAATAGTATTTTACTAATTATGTCAGGATCTGATTCTAAAGAAATGACCGTAGAACCTCAACAACAAAATAGTAATGATAATATGACAGAGGATCCAAAACAACAATCAGATTTTGATTATAATGAAGATACTACATTACCAGATCTTCAAGCAATAAAAAATAATTATTATAAAACAAAAGTTAATGGTAGTTTAACTATGGAACAAATAGATTTTTTAAAAAATCTAGAATTATCTATTACTAAAAAGAATCAAAAAAATATTGAATATTCTAATTTATTACGTAAAACAGGCATACCTTTAAATGACGATATACATAAGAGTATAGAATCTGCGTCAATAAATGGGGAAACTAGTAAAGATTGGAATCAATTTGTTGCTGCTAATCAAAAACTACGTCAGATTTATGAGACTGAAATCGATAATCTTAGAAAAGAAAAGAAAAATTCAATGTATTCTAATAATAATATAACACAAAAAAGTAATAGTAGTACTAATAATAGTACTAACAGTACTAATAATAAAAAAAGACCTAATGCAACAACAATATCATATTCTGAATTATATGATCTTCCAAATAAACAACAAAAATCTGATAACAATCAAACGGCTTCAAATTCTAAAAAACCTCAAGATGGTGATGTTTATGTTAATGATGATTCAAAGAACGAAGAATCTGATAAAACTGATAGTTGGACAAAATTTTGGACTAGAAGACCTGAAATAACTAAAGATGAAGATAGAATATTGTCAGAAATGATGAATAATACTAAGGGAAGCAAAATACAATATAATACAGTGTATGATGTCCAGGCAAAAAAAAAATAAAAATTTATAGTTATATATTCGCATGTGTGAAAAAATTTTAATCATATTTTTTAACTTTTATTGAAAAATTACAAAATGATCCATTGTTGACATTTCATTATACAGAGGATATAAAGCACCAATATTATGACGATTATTCGACATTGTATAAGGAAGTTCTTTATATACACAATCTATTATAACACGTTCCACATTTTTATCTTTTGAGCCATATTTTTCATAGAAAAGAGGGTTATCTGTTTTTTCATAAATTATTGATATTGCACAACCACAAGGTAAATCCATTTTCTTCGTGAATATATCAATTTGGTCGAATTTACATGACGGATTCATAAAATTTGGTGTTTTACAGTTGATATGCATATTAACAGGAGGCCTATTTAGCGATATTGTTATAACATCTGAATAAAATTGAGAATTATCTATTAACTTCACTTCTTTGAAATCATAAGATCGGTATAATGATCCATTGAGAACTAGCATTTTTATATAATTGAGTATCTCAGGGTGAATAAGTATATCTTGTATTCGTTGGCATCTGTTTATTACAGCAAAAAAAAATACACCAAGTTCCATTTTATTAAAAAGAATACATTATTATTATTTACATATTTTTTTTTTAAAACTATCTCGGGTATTTGATTTTTAAACAATATATGTCATATAATAAAGCTATTTATTATGGTTTAACTCTTAAAGGGGCACCTTATTGTTTTTGGTCTGGTGGTGATCTAAGTGATTCATCCCCTGCGTGGTCGGGATCAGATTATCCCCCTGATAATGATATTATATTTAAAAATGGTCTGTTTTGTACAGGATTAGTAAATCTTATGTTACGTTCATTAAATATTCAATGTCCACAAAACCCTCCATGGAATGGAGGAACCGTTGCTTATTGGATGAAATTTAAGGATAAGATGATTATTTTTGATATTAAATTAATAAGAAGAGGAGATTTGTGGCAATAAATTATTTTTATTTATTGAAAGTATAAATGATTCCAACCTAGAATATAAGTTATTGTTTTGTTGGGATGTTCAGTGTAGGTAATCCCATATCCTAATCTTTTAAATTCGAATAATAATTTTCCATGTATATCATCCATATGATAATTAGGGTAACCATTGTAATAATTTTCTGTTGTATATTCTAGATAAAAATATCCTTTAATAGCGCGTATAAATGCTTTATCTAATATATCCGTTAATATAACATTATACAATTCATTGGCATATAATGTTGGATTTATAACATTATTTGCTATTATACATAACCCTTTTGCTGTCTTATCCCATTCCGTCATACAATTTTATATTAAAAAAAACTAATACCCTAAAAAGGATTAAATGAAAATCTACATATTTTTATAATATTAAAAAAAAATGAAATAACGATACAATGACTAGTTACGAAAGAAGATTACATGAACTAACTGTTGATGAAAGAAAGCAAATTGATGAAGAAATAAAAGAAAAATCATGGGGAGTGGAAAGCTTTCGAGAGAAACGAATAATAAGAATACAGACAATACATCCTTATTTCTGTAAAGATTGCTCAAAAGAATGTCGTGGAAAAGAAACACAATTTTTAAAAATTGTTAAATAAATTTTTTTATTATAAATCATGTTTATATATTTTGTTAAATGTTAAATGCCATCCAACGGTTTTAATCTCATCATATCTACGAATAATCATATCATTAACTGTTAATGTTACAATATTAGAATATAAATAGTTGATGACTTATATAATAGAAAATAATTTATCTTTACAAAGCGTATATTTGAGTTTATCGTAATCGACATAGTCATGAAATTTTAAAGTTAAAGAAATTTGACCCGATTCCAAAAAATAAGCTACCATATCTTCAGCAGTTTCAATTACTGCCGTTTTTAAATTAATCTTTTGTATATCATATATATCACCAGTACTATTAAGAAGATTTAATGAATAGTTTCGTTTAGGTTTTTTAAAATTTATTTTCATGTTTTTATACCCGATAATATTCATTATTTTTAATAACACATGCGATTTAATTAATTTTTGATTTAGAT
>Ga0310810_10011168_pt1 | contig 10491 bp, 12 predicted proteins | sample NCmetagenome_FD_207641 | JGI IMG/M metagenome (GOLD analysis project Ga0310810, IMG submission 207641) | Soil microbial communities from experimental microcosm in Duke University, North Carolina, United States - NC | ecosystem: Engineered > Artificial ecosystem > Soil microcosm > Unclassified ... | reverse complement strand
CGGTAATGCGCACCGCGCGAATTCTCGCGCACCTGCGCCGCGCGGACGATCACGCGCGACACGTCGACGAGGCTTTCGAGGTTGAGCCAGTCGTGCCACGTCATGTTGAACGCGGCATCGCGCGCGACGTCCGGTAGCCGATAGCACTCGAGCTCGCCGGCGAGCTCGCCGAGAACGCTCGCCGCGCGCGCGAGCCCGGCCGCATCGCGCACGATGCCCGCGTCGTCCCACATCGTCGCGAATAGCCGCTCGCGAATGTCTTCGAGGCTCGTTGCAGCGCCATTGCCGTTCGAGCGGATGAGCGGAGCGCGCGCGCGCTGCAGGCATGCTTCCAATGTCTCCACGTCGGGCTCGCGAAACGCGTGCTCGCCCCGCAGCCACGCCGCCATCGCATTGCCCGCGATGCCGCCGAACACCGTCGAGTTGGCGACGCCGTTGCCGCCGAGCCGGTTGGCGCCGTGCACGCCGCCCGAATCCTCGCCGGCAACGAACAGTCCCTCGCGCTCCGTCGTGCAATCCGGCGCGAATTCGACGCCGCCCATCATGTAGTGCGCCGTCGGCACCACTTCGACGCGCCCGGCCGCGAGATCGAAGCCGCAGTCGGCGCAGCGCTCGACCATCCCCTTGAACTGGCGGCGAACGTTGTCCGGTCCGAGATGCGCCATGCTGATGTAGACGCCGCCGTTAGGCGTCGTGCGGCCGGCGCGCATCTCGGCGAAGATGGCGCGTGAAACGATGTCGCGCGTCGCGCGCTCGTCGCGCGAATCGTATCGATGCATGAACCGGTTCCCGTCGCCGTCGAGCAGGTAGCCGCCCGCGCCGCGCAATCCTTCCTCGAGCACCGTTCCGGTCATCCGCGTGTGCGCGCCCGCCAGCAAGCCGGTCGGATGGAACTGCACCATTTCCATGTCGCGCAGCGGCAAGCCCAACCGCAGCGCCATCGCCAGGCCGTCGCAACTCTTGTCGCCCGAGGGCGTGTGAAAGCGGTACATCGTCGGCCCGCCGCCGGTCGCGAGCAGCACCGCCTTCGCCTGCACGAACAGCGGCAGACCCGTCCGAATGTCGACCATCAGCACGCCGGCGAGCGCGCCGTCGCGCGCCGGAATGAAATCGAGCGCGCGATGCTCTTCGAGACGCCGAATCCCGCGCGCCCACACTTGCTCGGCGAGGCGGCTGACGATCTCGATGCCTGTCAGGTCGCCCTTGTGCACGGTGCGGTCGAACGTCTGCCCGGCGAACGCCTTCTGATGCACGGTGCCGTCGGGATTGCGGTCGAAGAAGCAGCCGAGCTCGTTCTCGAGCTCGTGGATGCGCTCGACCGCGCCGGTGACGAGCGTCCACGCGAGATCCTGATTCGGCAGCCATTTGCCGCCTTCGATCGTGTCCATGAAATGGCGCTCGATCGAGTCGCCTTCGGCGAGCGCGACGTTGTAGCCGCCCTGCACCATGCGCGTGCAGCCGCACTTGCCGAGCAAGCCCTTGACGGCGATCGTGATGTCGAGATTCGGATCCGCCTGATGCGCGTGCAGCGCGGCGAACAAGCCGGCTCCGCCGGCGCCGAGAATCAGGACGTCGGTCTTCGACCGCGGAATGTCCATCAGCGGCGAACGTTCAGCGCCGCGAGCGCCGCGGCGCGGCGATCGCGCGCCGCGTGATCGACGGCGTCGTACAAGCTGCCGCCGTGGCTGTCCATTGCGACGAGCAGCGGCCCGAAATCGCGAATGCGAAACTGCCACAGGCTCTCGGGGTTGAGATCGTCGAGATCGACGTCCTCGATCGACTCGATCCACGTCGTCTCGAGCGCCGCCGTGCCGCCGACGATCGCGAGATACGCGCCGCCCAGCTCGCGGAACGCTTCGAGCGACCCCGCGCCGAGGCCGCCCTTGCCGACGATGATCCGGACGCCGAGGCGCAGCAACGGGCCGGTGAAGCGTTCCATCCGCATCGACGTCGTCGTGCCGATGCACACCGGCGCGTAGCCGGTGGGATGTTCGGCCGACGGCGCAACCTTCTTCACGTTCGGCGCCGTGTGAATGACCGCGTGACCCGCGAGATCGAAGCGCGTCGCGCGCCCCTTGTCGAACATCGCGATCTGCGTCGCATCGCGTATGCCGTAGAGCGCCCGCTGCAGCGTGACGGTGTCGTTGACGCGCAGGCGGCGGACCGCTTCTTCGGAAACCGGCAGCGTCAGCTCGTGATGCGCCATGTCGTGAAAGTCTTCCTCATGCCGCCGCCGCGAGCGTGCGGTGGCGATCGATCCAGTAAGCCCATGCGACGAACACCCAGCCTGCGAGGCCTGTCGCGGCCAGCGCGCGAACGCCGGGCGGCGGCGGTCCGAATACGGCGCCGAGATACAGAACCGCCAGCGTGACGACGAACGCCCACAGAAGCACTTTCCCGAGTGTGCCGCGTGCGCGCGTCGCGCGCAGGTAGAGCGCGATGCCGGCGGCGAACAGGGCGAACTCGACGATCAACGTCGCCGGCAGCGAAGACCAAAGGCCGGCGCCGACCATCGGCCCTCCCGGCCACGTCGGCATGTCGGGACGATGCGAGATCGCGTCGAGCACCCAGTGCGAGAGAACCAGCGCGGCGAGCCACGCCGCGCCGCGCCAGTCCTTGCGCGACACTCCGTAGATGCCGGCGAAGAGCGCTGCCCATATCGCATCGGCGAGGAGGCCGTGCGAATACGGGTACGAGACGAAATCGAGCGGCGTGACGACGGTGATGCCCGGCCGGATCGCCACGTGCTCGATGCCGACCAGCACGAACAACGGCCAGATCAGGTCGGCCCACTGCACGGCAAGCACCGCGGTGCCGAGCGACAGCCTCGGCGCGACGCGCTTCGCTGCGAACGCTACGCCGAAGTGGCCGAGGAACATGCGAGACGCATCCGTCCCGGTCAATATCCATACGCGATGCCCGTCTCGGTGAACAGCGCGCTCGCGCGCCGTGCCGAATGGCATTGCATGTTGACGGCCACCGGATTCATCGTGATGTGCGTGGCCGCGAGCTCGACGTGCACGGCGAACGCGGTCGAATCGCCGCCGAGACCCTGGGGTCCGACGCCCAGCATGTTCACCGCCTGCGACAACTCGCGCTCGAGCGCCGCGCCTTCGGGATCGGCGCACGGCGTGCCGAGTGGCCGCGTGGCGGCGCGCTTCGCGAGATGCACGCAGAGGTCCGCCGTGCCGCCGACACCGACGCCGACGATCGTGGGCGGGCACGTCTTGCCTCCCGCATCCAGCACGCAGTCGATGACGAAGCGCTTGATCGCGTCGACGCCCTCGGCCGGAATCGCCATGCGCAGCCACGAATTGTTCTCGGAGCCCGAACCCTTCGGGATCATGTCGATCCGCAGTCCGTCGAACGCATCGGTGAAATCGACATGGATCACCGGAATGCCTTCGCCGCACGACGTATGCTCGTTGCGCCGTGTCAGCGGATGCACGACCGAGGAGCGCAGCGGATGCTCGCGCGTCGCTCGCTCGCAGCCGCGCCTGATCGCGGCCTTCAGCGCGACCCCGTCGACCACGACGTCGCGGCCGATCGTCACGTTGTAGATCGGCAGGCCGGTATCCTGGCAAAGCAGGTTGTCGGTCTCTTCCGCCACCGCGATGTTGCGCACCATCACGCCCAGAACCGAGCTCGCCGTCGCGTCGGTTTCGCGTGCGACCAGCGTGTCGAAACCGCGCTTGACGTCGGGCGGCAGCATCTTGAGCGCGCGGATGTAGAGTTCCTTGGCGGCGTCTTCGACGCGACGGGGATCGATGCGGAGCGTCATGATTGTCTCGAATCAGCCATTGAGCGCGAACAGCAGCGCATAGGCGAGCGCCGCGGCGCCCGCGAGCGCGAGCGCGGTCTTTTGCCATTCGGCGCGCCAGCCGACGAATTCCACCAGCAGCAATCGTACGCCACCTGCCAGATGCGCGGCGAGCGCGAGCACGAGCAGCGTTTCCGCCGCCTTGACGCCCGGAGCGCGCGTCCAGGCGAGGAAGTCGTTCAACTGCGCCGGGCGCGACAATGCCTGCGACAGCACGAAGAAATGCACCGGCAGGAACAGCGCCAGCAGGAGACCCGATATCCGATGGACGAGAAACGCCCACCAGGCGGCGTGCCCGCGCGCGCGAAAATCGTTCTGGTGCATTCGCATGGACGCTTCACGATGGCGCATCGCCGTTCCGGTGCCGGTCGTCTGCACGAGCGTCAGCCCGCCAGCGCCCGGATGGCGTACAGTCCGCCTCCCAGCAGCACCAGCGCGAACAGCGCGAGCACCGCGTCGACCACGAAGCCGCGCAAGCCGAGCCATTCGTCGACGATCGCGCGCAAGCCGAGCGGTGCGTGGATGGCAACGGCGACGACGAAAATCGCATAGAACGCGGGCCACGCCGGATTCGCGTGCATGCGCGAGACGATCGCTTCTGCCGAAAGTCCGCTGCGCACCGCGTAAACGATCGACGCGAGATGCACGAAGACACAGAGGCCGAGCACGGCTGCCGAGGCGCGCTGCAACACGAAGCGCCACGCGGCGGCGCGAACGCCGGTTCGTGTGCCAGACGGCGCCATCGGCGAATCCCCGGTGCCGGACACGGCGAAGCGGGCACCGCTCACAGCGAGCCCTTGATCGCCGCGATCGCCACGCGCCGCTTGAGGCTCGCGATCGACGCCGTCGGCGTCAAATGCTTGGGACAGCGCTCGGTGCACGACTGGTGCGTGTGGCACGACTGGCAGCCACCGTCACCGGCAACGGCGCGCAGCCGCTCGAGCGACGCACCGTCGCGAACGTCGTTGACGAGCGTCCACGCCCGGTTCAGCGCCGCCGGCCCGAGGTACTCGGGCTTCCAGCTGACGACGTCGCACGACGCGTAGCACACGCCGCATCCGATGCATTCGATCGTCGCGTCGATCGCTTGCCGCGCCTTCGACTTCGGCGCCACGCGCGCAAAATCGTCGTGCCGCGTTGCCGTGGGCGCGAACGAGCCCTTCGCGGCGGCCCACTTGTCGAAGAACGGCGTCATGTCGACGACCAGGTCGCGCACGATCGGCAGGTGGTTGAGCGGCGCGATCTCGAGCGCGCCGCCCGCCGCGACGGTGTCGACGTGCGTGCGACACGTCCAGCGCGCCTTGCCGTTGACGGTCATCGCGCACGAGCCGCACATGCCGACGCGGCAGGCATAGCGATACGCAAGCGACGGATCGACGTGGCGCTGCACGTGCGTCACGACGTCGAGCACCGTCTGCGACGCATGCCGTGGCACGTCATAGCGCTCGAACCGGCCGCCGGCATCGCCGCGCCAGATGCGTACGGGAAAAGTGGCCGCGGTCTGCGAACTCATCACGTGCGAAACGTCGGCCGCAACGCTAGCGCGCGCTGATCGCGACTCGGGCCGCATCGTTCCTCACCGCAACGGGACGCTCGGCGGCAAGCTCCGTTTTCGCGAATTGGAGGAACGCGCCAACCAGCTTCGACTGCATGCGCTCCTTCGGATAGACGACCGACAGGTTGCGCAGCAGCGGCGGGGCAAGCCGCATGCAGACGAGCGATCCGTTGCGCAACTCGCTCGACACCGTCGCGCGCGACATGATGGCGAAGCCGATGCCGGTGGCGACGAGACCCTTGAGCGCTTCCGGGCTGCTCGCCTCCATCACGACGTCGAGCGCGTCGGGGGCCAGTCCGCATTTCTGCAGATAGTTGGATATCACCTCGCGGGTGCCGGAGCCCGCCTCGCGGCTCACGTACGCGTGCTCGGCCAGCGCGGCGGCCGGAACTGCGCCCGCGCGGACGAGCGGATGCGACGTCGCGCAGACCACCTGCAACTCGTCCTCGCAACAGACGTCGGTCACGAGCGAAGCCAGGTGCGAGTCGCCCTCGATGAAGCCGAGATCGAGCGTGCGCTCCGCGACGCGCTCCTGCACCGCTTCGGAATTGCCGACGAACAGCCGCGGAACGACGGTTCGATGCACGGCCTTGAACTCGCCCAGGATCCGCGGCAGCAGATACTCGGCGATCGTCGTGCTCGCGCCGATCAGCAGCGGACCGGCCTCCTTTCCGCTCAAGTCGCGCATCCGCGCGTCGAGCTCCGCCGACAAGGCGAGGATCCGCTCCGCGTAGTCGAGCGCGACGGTGCCGGCGGGCGTTAGCGCGATGCGGCCGAGCGTACGATCGAACAGCCGCGCGCCGAAGTGCTCCTCGAGCTGCTTGATCTGCGCCGTGACGGAAGGCTGCGTCATGCAAAGCGCATCCGCTGCCTTCGTGAACGACAAATGCTTTGCGACCGCGTGGAATACGCGGAGGCGTCGATCCGCCATGCCGGTCCCCTTCTGGAGACCTATTAAAGCACAGCGGATGCGGCGCTCTACGGCGTCTTCGGCGTCTTGTACTCGACTTCCTTCTGGAACGGCTTCCACACGGTTTCGTAGCCGACGAATCCCTTTTCGCTCGGGGCCTTCTGGCGCGTCGTATAAAACCGCGTGTGTCCGTCCGGGACCTTCGTGACGGGCTTGTTCTCGCTCATCATTCACCCTTTCATCTCTTCGCCGGTTGCGTCGCGCACCGTGAGTATCTCGAGCCGGAAGACGATCTCCCTGCCGCAAAGCGGATTGTTGCCGTCGACCGTCAGTGTCCCGTCGTCGATCCGCGTCACGATGAAGCTGTGCGTATGGCCGCTGGCGTTTTCCATGAGGATCGACGTGCCGACCTGCCGATACTCCTCGGGAACGTTCTCGATGCGATCGGTGAACACCAGCGACTCGTCCCTCGCGCCGAAGATCCGATTGCCGTCGATCGGCACTTCGATCACGTCACCGGCGGACTTGCCTGCAAGCTCGTCGTGAACGGAAGGGGCCAGGATTTCATTGTGTCCGTGCACGTAGCCCAGCGGGAATTCGACACAGGTGAGGACGTGGCCCGATTTCCGGTCGGTGACCTGGTAAGTGAGCTCGACGAACTTGCCGTCCTGGATGACTTCACGCATGCCGAGTCGGCGTCCGCTCAGAAGATGGACGCCGCGAAAACCCTGACTTCGCCGTCTTCGTAACCGAGCACGAGCCTGCCGAGCCATTCGCCCGGCTTCTTCGTGCTCCGCTGCCGGTAGAGAACGGTCACGTGCTCCCCGCGGCGGATGATCCCGAGATAGTCGGCATCCTCGGACAGGTTCCTCGCAAGCTCGCTGTTGGCGAACTGGTGATTCACGACGACCTGGTTCATGGCAAGCGCCAGGGACTTGGCGAACTTCTGGACGAACTCGCCGTACTTGCCCTCGTTGGAGTGCCTGAGCAGATCACGCCACAGCGGATCGGCGATGGCGCGTATCTCTTCCTCCGTCCTTTCCACGATGTTCACGCAGGAAGCTTCTGCCCCGTGGCATCGCGGCTCGTCTGCTCCTCCTCCGCAACGAGGTGATAGCAAGGCGCCTTTTCCATCGTGTATTCGCCGGTTTGCGGATCGCGGCGCGATACGGTCAGCACATGCCAGTTCTCGTCGTCCACTTTCATGACGTCGCCCCGGTAATAGTAGCCGGGCCAGCGCGTCTCCTTGCGGAACAGCGTGTGCTGCGTGACGCACTCCGCCGCCCGGTGACGATGCTTGAGCTCCCACGCGCGCAGCAGCTCGTGCAGGTCCTTCGCGGCCACGCTCTCGAGATCCTCCTCCATGAGCGCGAGCTTCTTGAGGCAGATGTTCAGCAGCTTCTCGTTCGTCATGTAGCCGACCGTATAGCCGCCGCAATACTCGTCCATCAGCTTCTGCAGCCGATCCAGTCCCTGCTGCGGATTGATGTAGTGCGGGTTGACGGTGCCCGCCACGACCGCATTGCGGTAGATCCGGTAATGCTCGAGCGGCTTGTAGATCTGCTTGCGGCGGCGCTCGATCTGCGCGTCGGACACGACGATGCCTTCGCCCTTTCCATCGTCGATGTACTTGCAGGCCGCTTTCGCCGCGAGCCGGCCTTCGGTGAACGAACCGGATGAAAAGGCGTGCGGCGTGCCGCCGACCGCATCGCCGGCGCCGAACAGGCCCTCCACCGTCGTCATGCGGTTGTAGCCCCAGAAGTACTCGGGTGGAGAAACGTCCTCCGGACCCGAGCACCACGCGCCCGAGCACGTCGCGTGCGAGCCCATGACGTAAGGCTCGGACGTCGTCAGCTCGGGATTCTCGTTTTTGGGATCCACATCGGTCGCGGCCCACAGCACCGCCTGGCCCACGGTCATGCCGAGGAAGTTTTCCCAGCCGACCTCTTCGAGATGCGGATCCTGGAAAGCCTGCATCGTCACCATGTGGATGGGACCGCGGCCGGCGGCGACTTCGCTGATGATGCAATGATTGCGCAGGCAGGTCGGGATCGGCCGATGGGTCAGGTGCGAGGCCTCCGGGTCGAGGTACTCCTTGCCGACCATTTTCTGCAGCGCCGGGAACCACTTGGATTCGTACTCTTCGCCCAGTGCATTCTGCGTATACGTCTTCAGGTGCAGGAAGTAGGCGCCGACCGGTCCGTAACCGTCCTTGAAGCGGGCAAGCACGATCCGGTTTTCCATCTGCGTCATCTTCGCGCCGGCGTCGATCATGAGCCCGTACGCGGACGCGGACGACCACGGCGCGTACCAGGTGCGTCCCGCACCTTCGCCTGTCGATCGCGGCTTGAAGATGTTGGAGGCGCCGCCCGCGCCGCAGATCACCGTCTTCGCCTTGAAGACGTGGTAGTTGCCGGTGCGGACGTTGAAGCCGACGGCGCCGGCCACGCGGTTCGGCTTGCTTTCATCCATCAACAGATGCGTGACGCAGATGCGGTTGAACACCTTGTCGGCCGATTTCTTGGCGGCCTCGGCCACGATGGGCTTGTACGACTCGCCGTGGATCATGATCTGCCACCGACCTTCGCGCAGGTAGCGCCCGGTCTTCGGGTTCTTCATGATCGGCAGGCCCCACTCTTCGAACTGATGCACGGTGGAGTCGACGTGGCGGGCCATGTCGAACAGCAGGTCCTCCCGCACCAGCCCCATCAGGTCGATGCGGGCGTAGCGGACATGGTCCTCGGGATTGTTCTCGCCCCAGCGGGTGCCCATGTAGCAGTTGATCGCATACAGCCCCTGGGCGACCGCGCCCGAGCGGTCGATATTCGCCTTTTCGGCGATGACGATCTTCTTGTTCTGGCCCCAGAACCTCGCTTCCCATGCGGCACCCGTGCCGCCGAGACCTGCACCGACGACCAGAATGTCGATGTCGTCTTCGATGATCGTCTTGTAGGCCATCAGTAGTACACGCCTTTCGCCAGCTTGAGCCCTGCGTCCGCGAGCGAACGCAGGCCGCCGTCATCGAGGCGAATGTACTTCGGCTCGTTGTACAGGAGCTGGCTGTCGCGCAGTTCCTGGCTGGGTGCGGGAACCTCGGCGAGCTTGGGGATCGCCGTGCCCCACGGCTTCGTCGTGATCGGCGACAGGAAGTTCTTTTCGGTGCCGTCGCGGAACTTGATCTTCCAGGCGATCGTGCCCTTGCGCTCGTCGCGATCGACACGGACGCTGTGGCCGAGCGGGGCGAAATCCGCATAGCCGCGAACGTCGATCGCATGCTGCGGGCAAGCCTTCACGCAGGAGTAGCACTCCCAGCACATGTTCGGCTCGATGTTGTAGGCACGGCGATAGGTCTCGTCGATGTGCATGATGTCCGAGGGACAGATGTCGACGCAGTGTCCGCATCCGTCGCACCTCGTCATGTAGACGAAGGTAGGCATTGAGTCCGCTCCTTTGAGCTGTTCCGATCGAGCCCGGCGTTCTAGTAATGGCGGGGCGCTTCGCGCTTGATGCCGAGTCCCATGTCCATCGGCGCGTCGCGCAGCAATTCCATCGAGTGCCGCCTCTGCTGCTCGGGATCGTCGCGGGTCTGCGTCGGCAGATTCTCGGCGGTGCCGTCCGCTCTCGAGACCCGTTTCTCGAACGCGGCCGCCGGCTTGAAGAACATGTGCGCGAACTTCGACCACGGCACGCCGCCAAAGAGGACGACGGTCGCGACGATGTAGAGCCAGAAGAGCAGTCCCACGCCAGCGCCGGTTGCGGCCCAGAGGACCCCGAGCGTCACGCTCGCGAGCAGCGACAGGACGAAGAGATCCGCCTTCGCCAGCCGCCAGGGCGAATGGCCTTCCGCGGCGACGTCCACGCGGATGAAGAACCAGAACCAGTAGCCGCCCACCAGCACCATCAGTGCGCCGATCCACCACAGCATCGGCCAGATCGCCGGCGTGGACGCGGCATCCGTGGAATAGCCGAATACCATCACCGCCGTGGCCACGACGTAGAGCATGAACCCGTACATGCCGAGCAGGTGCGCCACCCGGCGTTTCGTGTTGCAGAACTCGCCCGACGCGAGCACGTCGACGACCGCGGTCTGCACGGCGATCGAGGCAAGCTCGCCGCCTCGGAGCTTGCGGCGGTCAGCCATCGGCTTGCGCAGGTTGGCGAAGAAATACCTCGCGCTGCCCTTGTGGACGATGTCGAACAGCGTCC
>Ga0310810_10011167_pt1 | contig 10491 bp, 10 predicted proteins | sample NCmetagenome_FD_207641 | JGI IMG/M metagenome (GOLD analysis project Ga0310810, IMG submission 207641) | Soil microbial communities from experimental microcosm in Duke University, North Carolina, United States - NC | ecosystem: Engineered > Artificial ecosystem > Soil microcosm > Unclassified ... | reverse complement strand
ATTCCGCGCCTTGCCGCGCTGCGCGGCCGTGGCGACCTGGAGCGCGATTGCGTGCTCTCCGGCGGTGACGATTACGAGCTCGTATTTACGGCCGTGCCGCAGCAGCGGCAGGCGATCGAAGCGCTGTCGGCGGAGCTGGGGTTGCCGCTCTCGCGCATTGGTGCGATCGAGGCGGGCGACGCCAAGCTCGTCGTGCGCGGCGCCGACGGCTCGCCGATGCAATACGGGCGCAGCTACGACCACTTTCGCGAGCCGAAGTGACCGCCACGCAGCCCACCATGAAGTTAACTGCGGGGTTCACCTTCGCGCATCCGGCGCACGCCATCGCGCTCGGCTTTGGCTCGGGCCTCGCGCCGGTCGCACCGGGCACCGTCGGGACGCTCGTCGCCTGGCCGGTGGGCTGGTACCTGGGCGGAGTGATGGCACCGTCGGTGTTGCTGGCCGGGCTCACGCTGGCTTTTCTCGCCGGCATGTGGGCGTGCGAGCTGACGGGCCGGCATCTTGGCGTATCCGACCACTCGGCGATGGTCTGGGATGAGATCGTCGCGTTCCTTATCGTCCTCGCGATCGTGCCACGCGATCTCGCGTGGCAGGTCGCGGCTTTCGTCCTTTTCCGCGCCTTCGACATCGGCAAGCCGCCGCCGATCGACTGGTTCGACCGGCGCGTGCGCGGCGGATTCGGCGTGATGTTCGACGACCTGCTGGCCGCCGGCTACACGCTGGTGTGTCTTGCGGCCATCAAGCGATTCCTCGGATGAACGCGCTCGCAGAAAAACTCGGCGCGCGCCTGAAGGCGCGAAAGCAAATGCTGGTGACCGCGGAGTCATGCACCGGCGGCTGGGCGGCGCAGGCAGTGACGGCGATTGCCGGATCGTCGGAGTGGTTCGAGCGCGGTTTCGTCACCTATTCGAATGCCGCGAAGGAGGAGATGCTCGGCGTTCGCCCTGCGACGATCGAGAAGCACGGGGCGGTTAGCGAAGAGACGGCGCGCGAGATGGCGCTCGGCGCGCTCAAGCACAGCCGCGGCACGATCGCGCTGGCCATCACCGGCATCGCCGGTCCGAGCGGCGGCAGCGCCGCGAAGCCAGTCGGTACCGTGTGCTTCGCCTGGGCGCGCAAAGGCCATGACGCCACCGCGGAAACGCAGCGCTACTCCGGCGATCGTGACGCCGTGCGCCGACAATCAGTGGAGCATGCGCTTGGCAAAGTGCTCCAACTCCTTGACGCGAGCTGACTGCGCCCCTACATAGGAACGCTATGGCTTCCATCCGCTCCGCCGCTGTCGCCGGCATGTTCTATCCGGGCGACGCCCATACCCTCGCCCAGGAGCTGAACGAGCTCTTCGGTGGCGTCGAGCAGGCGCAAGCGCGGCTCGGCTTCCCGAAGGCACTGATCGTGCCGCACGCCGGCTATATCTATTCCGGCGGCGTCGCGGCGCACGCCTATGAGGAGCTCGGCGCTGCACGCGGCATCGTGCGGCGCGTGGTGATGCTGGGCCCGGTGCATCGCGTGCCGGTGCGCGGCCTCGCGATTCCGGGCGACGAGGCCTTCGCGACACCGCTCGGCCTCGTGCCGATCGACCGCGCCGCGCTCGACCAGGTGCGCAACCTCCAGCAGGTCGTGACGAGCGATCGCGCGCACCTGCAGGAGCACGCGTTGGAAGTGCAGCTGCCGTTCCTCCAGCGCCAGCTCGGCGACTTTGCGCTGGCCCCGTTCGCGGTCGGCGACGCAGCCGTGCAGGAAGTGGCGCAGGTCATCGAGCGGCTGTGGGGCGGACCGGAGACGCTGATCGTCATCTCGACCGATCTCTCGCACTACCACCCGTATGCACAGGCTCGCGCCATCGACGGCGCGACGCTCGACCGTATCGGCAGCTTCGCCACCAACGTGCATCACGAGGAAGCGTGCGGCGCGACGCCGCTCAACGGTTTCCTCGCGCTCGCGAAGAGCAAGAACATGTCCATTCGCCTGCTCGCCGCCTGCAACTCGGGCGACACTGCCGGCGGCAAAGGGCAAGTGGTCGGCTATTCGGCGTTTGCATTGCACGAGCCGGGCGCGGACCTTTCGCTCGACGAGGCGGGAACGAAGCTCCTCAGCATTGCACGCGGCGCCATCGAATCGAAACTGTTCGGGTCGGCCTCAATCCCGGACGCGCCGTGGCTCAGGCAGAACGGCGCCACCTTCATCACGCTGACAAAGGATGGCGCGCTGCGCGGCTGCATCGGCAGCCTCGAAGCCGCGCGTCCGCTGGGCGACGACGCGGCGCAAAACGCGATCGCTGCGGCCTTCCGCGATCCGCGCTTCCCGCCGGTCACGGCTGCCGAGTGGCCGAGCATCCACGTCGAGGTGTCGCTGCTGTCGTCGCCGAAGCCAATGCGCTTCGCCGACGAGGCGGATCTCCTCGCGCAGATTCGCCAGGACGAGGACGGCATCATTCTCGAGTGCGACGGCCGGCGGGCTACGTTCCTGCCGCAGGTCTGGGAAAGCATTCCCGACAAGCGCCAGTTCCTGGCCGAGCTCGCGCGCAAGGCCGGCCTGCCCGGCGACGTGCGCCTCGGTCGCTGCCGCGTGTGGCGGTACAAGGTGACGAAGTGGAAGGAGTAGAAAACTACCCCGGCCGCTGGTGGCACCTGCTCGACGACGGGCGCCTGAAGTGCGACCTGTGTCCGCGCGACTGCAAGCTGCATGAGGGGCAGCGGGGCCTTTGCTTCGTGCGCAAGCGCGAGAACGACCGCATGGTACTCACCACCTACGGGCGCTCCTCCGGCTTCTGCATCGATCCCGTCGAGAAGAAGCCGCTCAACCACTTCTACCCGGGCTCGAGCATCCTTTCGTTCGGCACCGCGGGCTGCAACCTCGCGTGCAAGTTCTGCCAGAACTGGGACATCTCGAAGTCGCGCGAGATGGATCGCCTGCAGGACCAGGCGAGTCCCGAGGCGATCGCGACCTCTGCGGTCAAGCTCGGCTGCAAGTCGGTGGCCTTCACCTATAACGATCCGGTGATCTTCGCCGAGTATGCGATGGACATCGCCGACCGCTGTCACGAAAAGGGCGTAAAGACGGTGGCAGTGACCGCCGGCTACATCCACGCCGAGCCGCGGCGCGAGTTCTACGCCAAGATGGACGCGGCGAACGTCGATTTGAAGGGCTTCACCGACGACTTCTACTACAAGATCTGCGGCGGCCGCCTGCAACCGGTTCTGGATACTCTCGTCTACCTGGTGAAGGAGACCCGGGTCTGGACCGAGATCACGACGCTCCTCATCCCCGGGAAGAACGACTCGGACGAGGAGCTGCGCGCCGAGTGCAAGTGGATCCGCCAGAACCTCGGGCCCGACGTGCCGGTGCACTTCACCGCTTTCCATCCCGACTACAAGATGACCGACATCGGCGCAACGCCTGCGGCGACGCTGACGCGCGCGCGGGAGATTGGCCAGCTCGCCGGGCTCAATTACGTCTACACCGGCAACGTGCATGACTCATCGGGTGGGTCGACCTACTGCCCATCGTGTGAGAAGGTCGTGATCGAGCGCGACTGGTACCGCATCGATGGCTACGCCGTGACGGAAAGCGGCAACTGCGCGCATTGCGGCACGCCGATCAGCGGCCGGTTCGGCAAGTTCGAAAAACCCTTCGGCCCGCGCCGCATCCCGGTTCGCCTGGCTGCTTGAGCCCCGGCTCGGGATCCTGGCTCGCCGCGCTGTGCACGAGCCGGGTCCTCGCCGCCACCTGGTTTGTCGCTTATTCGTCGGTACTACCGCTCACGCAGGCGCAGTGGGGCTTGAGCGCGAAAGAGGCGGGCCTGATCCAGGCCGCCTTTCACCTCGGCTACCTGACTTCGCTTTTCATCGTCGGCTTCGTTGCCGATCACCTGGGCGCGAGGCGCGCATACATCCTGACCGGTGTTGCGGCCTGTATCAGTCCGTGGACGTTCGTGCTCTTCGCCGATGGCTTCTGGTCGGCATTCTGGCTGCACGCCTTCACCGGCCTGTGCCAAGGTGGCACCTATACACCCGCGCTCGCCCTGATCAACGAGCACGTGACACGCGAGCGGCGCGGCCGCGCCATGGGCTACTTGATCGCCGGATCGAGCGCCGGCTACGCGCTTTGCCTGGGCGTCGCCGGCCTCGCGCTCAAGTTCACCGATTGGCGCGGCGCGCTCACGATGGTCGCCCTGCTGCCGGTCTCGTCCTGGCTGCTGGGTGCCTATGTCTTGCGCGGCACGCCGAACATCGTGCATCCACGGCCCGCCGGCGAGCCGCTGCTGGCCGCGCTGCCGGCTGTGCTCAACAACCGCCAAGGCATGCTCTCCATCTGGGCGTACACCTTCCACAACTGGGAGCTCCTCGGACTGTGGGCCTGGCTGCCCGCATTTCTTACGGCGGCGCTTCTGGCACACGGCATGGGCGCCGAGGCCGCGCTGCTCCTTGCTGCGCTCACTTATGTGGCGAACATCGCGGGCTCGATCGTCGGCGGCACCATGGCGGATCGTTGGGGGCGCATCCCGACGCTCCTCACCTGGTCCTGCGCCAGCACGGTGCTGTCGTTCAGCATCGGCTGGCTGATCGGCGCGCCGATTGCGCTGCTCGTCCTGCTCGCGTGCCTCTACAACTTCTCGGCGATCGCCGATTCGTCGACGCATTCCACCGTGCTCGCGGAGGGCGTGCCGCCGCACTACATCGGCGTCGCCTATGCAGTGCGCTCGGTGATCGGCTTCGGCGCCGGCGTGGTGAGCCCGGTGGTATTCGGCTGGGCGCTTGATGCGGCGGGCGGCGGGCGCCTGAGCACGAGCACCTTTGCCTGGGGCATCGCCTGGTCGACCTTGGGGCTCGGGGCGCTGCTCGGGCCCGTCGCCACTTGGCGCATGCGCAAATCCTCTACCATCTCGCCTGGTGGCTAAGAGAAAACTGGCGGTCGCGGTAATCGCCACAGCATTCGCCGGCTGCGCGACACCGCCGCCACCCCTTCCGCTGCAAACCCTGAACGACTACAAGCTCGGCGTCGCCAAGCGCATCGCCGCCACGAGCCGCGATACCTACTCCACACCGGTGCCGGAAATGCTGAAATCGATCGTGGTGTTGGAGATCACGCTCGACCAGGCCGGCGCGCCGCTCGAGGTCACCGCCTTCCGCAACAACGGTTACGAAGAGCTCACGCTGCGTGCCATCACGAGCGTGGTCGATGCCGCGCCTTTCGCCGCGCCGGAACCGGCGCTCCTCCAGGCGACGGGTACCGTGAGCTTCCTCGAGACGTTCCTGTTCCGCGACGACGATACCTTCCAGCTCCGGAGTCTGGTTCTACCTTCGCCATGAAGCGCGTGTCTGAACCTTGCGAGCGCAATCGCGAGCCCATCCTGTCGGTCCTGAAGCGCGTGTTCGCCGATCGCCGCGCGGTACTCGAGATCGGCTCTGGCACGGGACAGCACGCCGCCTATTTCGCGCCTGAACTTCCGCAGCTTTCCTGGCAGCCGAGCGATGTAGCGGAGAATTTGCCGAGCGTTCGAGCGTGGCGCGAGGAAGCGCCGGCGCCCAAGCCGCTGGAGCCGATCGAGCTGGATGTCGATCGGCCGTTCCCGGCGGTGAAAGTGGACGCTGTTTTTACCGCCAATACCCTGCACATCATTTCCTGGCCGCAGGTCGAGCTCATGTTCACCGGCATCGGCGGACTCTTGCCCGCCGGAGGCATCCTCGCGATCTATGGCGCATTCAAGTACGGCGGCAAGCACACGGCCCCGAGCAACGCGGAATTCGACGCCTGGCTGCGGGGGCGGGATCCCAAGAGCGGGCAGCGCGACATCGAAGCGGTGGCCGAGCTGGCAAAGCGGGAACGACTGGTGCTAGAAGAGGACAACGCCATGCCTGCGAACAATCGCCTGTTGGTGTTTAGAAAGACCCGTGGCTGAGCGCTTCGACGCCATCGTCATCGGCGTAGGCCAGGCCGCGCCGGCCCTCTGCGCGCGGCTCGACAAGGAAGGTCTGAAGACCGCCGTCATCGAGCGCAAGCTCCTCGGCGGCACCTGCGTCAATACCGGCTGCATCCCGACGAAGACGATGATCGCGAGCGCGCGCGCCGCCCATACTGCCCGGCGCGGCGGCGATTATGGATTTGCGCTCACCGGTGCCCGGGTAGATATGGCGGCGGTGAAGCGGCGCAAAGACAGGGTCGTTCGCCAGTCGATCGAAGGACTCAAGAAGTGGATCGGCGGCATGAAGCACGTCGAGCTGATCCATGGGCAGGCGAAATTCACCGGCGCGCGCCGCGTCGCGGTGAATGGCCGCGAGCTCGAAGGCGAGCGTGTCTTCATCAATGTCGGCGCGCGCGCGGCCATCCCGGACATGCCTGGCATCAAGGACGTTCCGTTCTTCACCAACTCGAGCATCATGAAGGTCGGATTTCTGCCCTCGCACCTCATCATCATCGGCGGCAGCTATATTGGACTCGAGTTCGCGCAGATGTACCGGCGGTTCGGCTCCCGGGTGACGGTAGTCGAGCGCGCGCCGAAGCTCCTGCCGCGCGAGGACGACGACATCGCGGCGGAAATTCGCGAGTCGCTCGAGCGCGAGGGCGTGAAGATCCGCACCGACGCCGAGTGCATGTCGCTCCAGAAGAAAGGCAAGAAGATCGTCGTCGGCCTGCACTGCAAGGGCGGCAAGCCGATCGCCGAAGGCAGCCATGCGCTGGTGGCGGTCGGCCGCAAGCCGAACACCGATGACCTGGGACTGCGCGAGGCGGGAATCGAGGCCGACGAGCGCGGGTTCGTAAGAGTGGACGACGAGTGCCGCACCAGCGCTGCCAATGTGTGGGCGCTGGGCGAATGCAACGCTAAAGGCGCCTTCACGCATACGTCCTACAACGACTACGAGATAGTCGCCGCCAATCTCTTCGACAACGACCATCGGCGCATCTCGGATCGCATCCAGACCTACGCGCTGTTCATCGATCCGCCGCTCGGCCGCGCCGGCATGACCGAGGCGGAAGCGCGGAAGAGCGGCCGCAGCGTGCTGGTCGGCCGCATGCAGATGAAGCACGTCGGCCGGGCGCGCGAAGCGGGCGAGACGCACGGATTCATGAAGGTGCTGGTGGATGCGAAGTCGCAGGAGCTGCTCGGCGCCGCGATCCTCGGCCTGAACGGCGACGAGGTCGTGCACTCGTTGCTCGACATGATGTATGCCAAGCGCCCCTACACCACGATCCTGCGCGCGATGCACATCCATCCGACGGTGAGCGAGCTCGTGCCGACGATGCTCGGCAAGCTGAAGCCGCTCTGACGCAGATCAACAACCGCGCGGCCGTGCGCGGCTAGCGTCCTTACGATGCGAGGGGTGCAGGCGGGGGACCTGTGGGGCGGGCTCGCGGCGATGCTGGTGGCCGTGCCGTCGGCCATCGCGTTCGGCGTCACCATTTTTTCCCCGCTGGGCCATGAATATGCGGCGCAGGGCGCCGTCGCCGGCATCCTCGGCGCGACGGCGCTCGGCGTGTTCGCCTCACTCGTCGGCGGCGCCGAGCGGCTGATCAGCTCGCCCTGTGCGCCGGCGGCCGCAGTGCTGGCCGCCTTTGCGGTGCAGGCGGGCGCCACGCACACGGCGCCCCAGCTCGTGATCCTCCTCATGATGCTGATTGCTTTCGCCGCCGGCATGATCCAGATCGCGTTCGGCGCATTGGGCATCGGGCGTCTGATCAAGTACATGCCCTACCCGGTGGTGAGCGGCTATCTCTCCGGAGTCGGGCTGATCATCATCCTGAGCCAGCTGCCGAAGCTGCTGGGCGCACCGCAGGGCGTCGTGCTTTCCGAGGTGATCCGCCACCCCTCCACATGGCGGTGGGAGGCGATCGCGGTCGGCGCGATCACGGCGCTCGTGATGGTCGTGGTTCCGCGGCTCACCAAGGCGGTCCCGGCGGCGATCCTGGCCCTTATCGCCGGCGTGCTCGCCTACTTCGCGATCGCCCTGTTCGAGCCTGCCCTGCTCAGGCTGCAGGAGAACGCCCTTGTCGTCGGCCAGCTCGCCGTGTCCGACGTCGGCTTCGCCGATGCGCTCATTGGCCGCGTGCGCATGGCCTCGCGGCTCCAGTACGAGAATGTGGCCGCCGTGGTCGTGCCTGCCGCGACGCTCGCCGTGCTCCTCTCGATCGATACGCTGAAGACCTGCGTCGTGACCGACGCGTTGACGCGCAGCCGGCACGATTCGAACCGCGTGCTCCTTGGCCAGGGCATCGGCAATGCCGCGGCGGCGGCGGTCGGCGGCATGCCGGGCGCCGGCACGATGGGCGGCACGCTCATCAACCTCTCCAGCGGGGGTGTATCGCGCGTTTCGGGAATCGTCGCCGGGGTGCTGGCGCTGCTCGTCTACCTCGCCCTGCAGGGCGCGCTGCAATGGCTGCCGATCGCCGCGCTCGCCGCCATCCTGATCGTCATCGGCGTGCGCATGTTCGATGTGCACAGCCTGCAGTTCCTGCGCCAGCGCTCCACGTTCCTCGATTTCGCGGTCATCGTGACGGTGATCGCGGTGGCTGAGACGGTCAGCCTGATCGCCGCCTCCGCGATCGGCATCGGGCTCGCCATGCTGCTGTTCATCCGCGAGCAGATCCGCGGCTCGATCCTGCATCGCAAGTCCTACGGCAGCCATCTGTTCTCCAAGCAGATGCGCCTGCCAGAGGAGCGTGTCCTCCTCGAATCGCACGCCGAGCGCTACGTGATCCTCGAGCTGCAGGGCAGCCTCTTCTTCGGCACCGCGGACCAGCTTTACACGCTGCTCGAGCCCGAGCTTAAGACGCGCAGCTACGTGATCCTGGACATGCGCCGCGTGCAGTCGATCGACATTACCGCGGCGCATGTGCTCGAGCTGATGGAGGAGGCGCTACGCGAGCGCAAGGCCTATCTCATCTTCAGCCAGTTGCCGAAGCACCTGCCGAGCGGCCAGGACATGAGCGGCTACTTCGGCGAGGTGGGCCTCGTGAGCCCGGAGCGCTATTCGCGGACGTTCGAAGAGCTGGACGCCGCGCTGGAATGGGTCGAGGACCGCATCCTCCAAGAGGCGCGCCTCGAGCGAGTGAACGAGAGCCCGCTCGAGGTCGCGGAGATCGAGCTGTTCCGCGGCCGCCGAGCCGAAACGGTGGCGGGGCTCGCGGCGTGCATGCAGACGCGTTCGCTCAAGGACGGCGAGACGCTATTCCGGCGCGGCGACGCGGGGGAAGAGCTCTTCCTCATCCGCAAAGGCGCGGTGCGCATCATGCTGCCGATCCAGGACGGACAGGCGCACCATCTCGCCACCTTCGGGCGCGGGGACTTCTTCGGCGAGATGGCCTTCCTTGACCGCGAGCCGCGCTCGGCCGACGCCATCGCCGAGGGAGCTGTCGAGCTCTACGTGCTGTCGCGCGCGCAGTTCGACCGCTTCGCAACCGAGCACAAGAACCTCGCCATCAATCTTCTCGAGGGGCTGGCACGCGCCCTCGCGGTGCGGCTGCGCTACACGAACAGCGAGCTGCGCCTGCTGCAGGCCGCCTGACTACGGGTCGAGACCCAGCACTACGTAGACGGCGACCGAGAGAAGCAGCACGCAAACCGCGGTCGAGAAGCCGAGCTCGAGGCCGAGGAGCGGCACGCAGAGCTTGGGCTCGACTCGCGCTGCGGCGCCGAGTGGAAACAGGCCGCCGGCGCAGCCGAGCGCGATCATCGCCCAGCGCCGCACATAGGGCAGCAGCAGGGCCCGATGGCGACGGTTGTAGTCCAGCGCGTCGGCTTCGCGGCCGAGGCTCTTGAAAAGCACGAACGGATCGAGATACAGCCGCAGCTGCCGGAGCATCAGATGCCCAGGTATCTCTGCAAGACCTCCGGTCGTGCCTTGATCTCGGCGGCCGGTCCCTCGTGCACGACGTGGCCGTTGTTGATGATGTAGACGCGGCTCGCCAGCGCGAGCGTGGCGGCGAGGTTCTGCTCGACGAGCAGGATCGTCTGCCCGGCGGCGGCGAGCTCGCCGCAGACCTTCACCAGCTCGCGCACGATCAGCGGCGCGAGACCCTCGAAGGGTTCGTCGAGCAGGATGATCTTCGGATCCCGGATCAGCGCGCGGGCAATGGCGAGCATCTGCTGCTCACCGCCTGAAAGATCCGTGCCGCGGCTGCGGCGCCGCTCCTTCAGGCGCGGGAACATCTCGTAGATGCGCTCGAGCGGCCATTTCTTCGGCGCGGTCAGCCCGGCGAGCACCAGGTTCTCCTCGACGTCGAGGGCGCCGAAGATGCGGCGCTCCTCGTGTACCAGTTGCATGCCGGCGCGCGCGATGGCATGGCTCTTCTCGCCGGCGATTTCCTGGCCGTCGAGCTTCACGGAGCCGTTGGTCGGCGTCACCACGCCCATCAGGCTCTTCAGCGTCGTGCTCTTGCCGGCGCCGTTGCGGCCGAGGAGCGCGACGACCTCGCTCTTCTCCACGCGCAGCGACACATCGAACAGGATGTGCGAGTCGCCGTAGTAGCTGTTGAGTCCGCTCGCTTCTAGAA
>Ga0310810_10011166_pt1 | contig 10492 bp, 7 predicted proteins | sample NCmetagenome_FD_207641 | JGI IMG/M metagenome (GOLD analysis project Ga0310810, IMG submission 207641) | Soil microbial communities from experimental microcosm in Duke University, North Carolina, United States - NC | ecosystem: Engineered > Artificial ecosystem > Soil microcosm > Unclassified ... | reverse complement strand
GAGCCGCCATAGCCGAAGGCCCAACCGGGACCGCGATTGATGATCGGCAGGTCGCCGGTCTGGACTGTCATCATTTGCTTTGCGGTTTGTGGCGAGACGACGGGCGCGCCACCGGTACGGATTGCCTCCACGAATTTCAGCATGTCGCCGGCGGTGCCGTTCATGCCGCCGCCGCCGGAACGGAACGAAGCCTTGTCGAATACGCGTGCCGGCATGAGATTGATGCCGGCAAGCCCCGCATAAATGGGAAAGCCATCAGGAAAGCGCACGCGCAGGCCCTGATCGGGAATGCGCACCGGCTCTTGCGAGCCGTCGGCGTACGGCGTGACGAGGCGCGTGCGCTGATCTTCGTTTAGATCGAAGCTGAGTGATGGCGCGCCGAGCGGCCCGGTCACATATCTCTTCATGACCGCCTCGAGGTCCTGGCCTTCGACGGCCTGCAGCACTGCGCCGAGCACGTCCATCGCGACCGAGTATTCCCACTTCGCGCCAGGCGGATAGAACAAGCCCGCGCGCGCGATGCGCTTCAGGTTCTCATCCATCGACAGCCCCGGCTCGTCGGCGCCGTCCGACACACCGGCGCGCTCGTACGGCCCGCCGTCGGGTTGCATGAAGCGATAGGCGAGGCCCGCGGTGTGGGTCAGCAGATGGCGCAGCGTGATCACAGGCACCGTACCGTCCGGCAGCGCGGGACGGAATTCCGGGAGATAGCGCGTCACCGGATCGGCGAGTGCGATCTTGCCAAGCTCGACCATGCGCAGCGCCGCGGCGGTGACCAGCGGCTTGGTGAGCGAGGCGAGGCGGAACACCGCATCCTCGCGCATCGGGACATTGCGCTCGCGGTCCGCAAGACCCGCGGCGCGGCGGTAGGCGATCGCGCCGTCCTGCATCGCCAGCACGACGCCGCCGACGATGCGCTTGTCGGCAAGCGCCTGATCGATCGCGCCGTCGATTGCGGCCGTATCTTTCGTCCGTGCGTCCATGCGGGGCTCCTTCACGCTGACTATGGCCGACGCACATGGGCCTTGGCCAGTGCTCCCAATCTTTCGTCGCGTGCTCTACACTATCGTCCTCTGGAGGACCTGCATGCCCGGCCCGATGCTGTTCGAACCGATTTCCATCCGCGATGTGACCCTGAAGAACCGCGTCGTGGTCGCGCCGATGCACCAGTATTCCGCCGTGAAAGGCTTCGCGACCGATTGGCACCTGATGAATGTCGGGCGCTATGCGGCAGGCGGCGCCGGCCTCGTGTTCATGGAATCGACCAAGGTCGAGCGGCGCGGCTGCGGCACGATCGGCGATCTCGGCCTGTGGGACGATGCGTTCATCCCGGGGCTCAGGCGCTGCGTCGACTTCATCCGCCAGCACAACGCGGTGCCCGGCATCCAGCTCGGCCATTCGGGGCGCAAGGCGCGGCGCCTCCGCCCCTGGGAGGGCGGCGCGCCGCTCAAGCCTTCGCCCGAGATCGACGACTGGGACGACTGGGAGCTTGTGTCATCGAGCGCGGTCAATGCACCGGAAACCGATCCGACGCCGCGCATGTTGACGCGCGACGAAATTCCTGAAGTGATCGAACACTGGGGGCAGGCGGCGCGGCGCGCGCATGAGGCGGGCTTCGATGTGCTCGATATCCATGGCGCGCACGGCTACCTGATCCATCAGTTTCTCTCGCCGTTCTCGAATTTGCGCAATGATGAATACGGCGGCAGCGAGCTGAACCGCATGCGCTTCGCGATCGAGGTGGTCGAGAGCGTGCGGGCGCACTGGCCAGCGGGCAAGCCGCTGTTCCTGCGGCTCTCGGTGCAGGACGATGCCGGCTGGGGCCCGGACCAGAGCGTCGCGCTTGCCAAGCTCGTGAAGCCGAAGGGTGTCGACGTGATCGACTGCTCGTCGGGCGGCATGCGCGGCTCCCCGGTCGTCAGCGCGGGTCCGGTGAGCTACGGCTACCAGGTCCCTTATGCAGAACGGCTGCGCAAAGACGCGGACATCATGAGCATGGCCGTCGGGCTGATCGTGCATTGCGACCAGGCCGAGCAAATCCTGCAGGAAGGGCGCGCCGACCTGATCGCGCTCGCGCGCGAGCTTCTCTATAATCCGAACTGGCCGATGGACGCCGCCCAGAAGCTCGGCGTCGATGCGAAGTTCGAGTCCGTTCCCTCGCCGCAGGCCTATTGGCTCGCCAAGCGCCGCCAGCAGGTGAAGGAGCTGCGGCCGTCCACGTTCATGAAGGGGATGAGCGCCCCTATCGATTCTTGAACGCCGGCATCACGTCCTTCGCAAACCACTTGAGCTGCTCCTTGAACTCCTTCGGGCTCAAGCCCTCCGCCCAGTGGATCATGAAGTTTTCCAGCCCCGGATACTTTGCTTCGATCGACTTGATGCCCTCGATGATTTGCTTCGGCGGCCCGCAGAACCAGGCCTTCTGAGCAATGCCATCGGCGAGATTGGGCGTGCGCGCCGGGGCGCCCGGCGTGCCCCAGGTGCGGCCCTGCTCGTCCGCATAGCGCACGAAGCCAAACGGCGCGAACCACTTGTAGCGCTCGTCATGCGAGGGCTCGACCTTGCGCATCGCCTCGGCCTCTGAATCCGCGAGATAGAGTCCCGCGCCCCAGATCACGTCCTCGCCGAGCTTCTTTTGCCGGCCGTGCTTCGCGCACGCGTCATGGTAAGCGCGGATCACGTCGTCGAGGATCTTCTCGCCGTTGAGCGTCACCATCGCCTTCAGGCCATGCTTCGCCATCATGTCGATGGTCTTGCCGCTCGCGATCGGCATCCAGATTTCGACCGGCAGGTGCTTCGGCCGCGGCACCATCGTGATGTCGGTGAGCTTGTAGCCGCGGTAATCGACCGGCGGCGGCGCCTCGTAGAACTTGCCCTTGTGATGGAATTGCGGCTCGTTGAAACACTTGAGCAGAAGCTCCAGCCCCTCCTCGAACAGGTCGCGGTTGGCGTTCGTATCGAGCAGCGGCGCGCCGAAGCTTTCCACCTCTCGGGTGTGATAGCCACGCCCGACCCCCATCACGACACGCCCGTCGGTGACGATATCGGCCATCGCGTAATCCTCCGCCAGGCGGATCGGATGCCACATCGGCAGCACGTTGAAGCCGCAGCCGAACTTGAGCCGCTTGGTCTGCGTCGCGAGCCACAGGCCGAGCTGGATCAGGTTCGGGAAAACCTCGTAGCCCTCGCGCTGAAAATGGTGTTCGGCGGTCCAGAGCACGTCGAAGCCGAGTTCGTCCATGGTCTGCGCGATGTCGCGCGCCGTGAAAAATGCCTCGCGCAGACGCTCGTCCGAATAGCGCCGGTCGTTTGCGGGCGTCCCGTTCAGGCCGATGTTGTCGAGCTCGATCTGGCCGACATAAAGCACGTGGAACTTGTTGATCATCGCGCGTCCACCCTGTCCGTCTTTAGTTATCCGCGAAGCTTGCTCGAAAACGCTGCGTCTGGCTACAAGCCGACTCTCGTATCTCCCATCCTGGTTTTCATGCCCGAATTCACGCCCCATCAGGAAGTCGCGCTCAACGCCGTCGCCAACTGGCTCAAGGACGGGCCGGGCACGCGCGGCACGCCGCCGCTCTTCCGCCTGTTCGGCTATGCGGGCACCGGCAAGACCACGCTGGCGCGGCATCTTGCGGCGCACATCGACGGGGAGGTGAAGTTTGCGGCCTTCACCGGAAAGGCTGCGCTGGTGATGCGTGCCAAGGGCTGTTCGGGCGCCTCCACGATCCACAGCCTGATCTATCGCGCGCGCGAGAGCGGCGAGGAAACGCCGACGTTCGAACTCTGGGACGACTCGCCCGCCTCGAAGGCCGCGCTGATCGTGATCGACGAATGCTCGATGGTGGACGCGGAGCTGGGACGCGACCTGATGTCGTTCGGCGTGCCGGTGCTGGTGCTGGGCGACCCGGCGCAGCTTCCGCCGATCGCCGGGGGAGGGTTCTTCACCGAAGCCGAGCCTGACGCGATGCTCACCGAGGTGCACCGGCAGGCGCAGGACGATCCGATCGTGCGGCTTTCGATGCAGGTGCGTGAAGGCCATCGCCTTGAGCCGGGTCGGTACGGACTGACCAGCGTTGTGACCAAGGATGCGTTCGATCCGCAGCGCGCGCTGGAAACCGACCAGATACTGGTCGGGCGCAACAATACGCGGCGCGCCTACAACGCGCGGCTGCGCGAGCGGAAGGGGTTCGACGATCCACTTCCCCTTTCCGGCGACAAGCTCGTCTGCCTGCGCAACAACCGCAAGAAGGGCCTGTTCAACGGCGGACTCTGGAATGTCGCGCAGCGCCCCACAACGCGGCGGCAGATCCTGAAGCTACGGCTGACCCCGGATGAAGGATACGCCGGCAAGGGCGTGAAGGTCTCGGTGCGCTCAGAGTGTTTCACGGGCAAGATCGAAGACATCGAATGGCAGGCGCGCAAGAAATACGATGAATTCGACTTCGGCTACGTGCTGACCGTGCACAAGGCGCAGGGCTCGCAGTGGGACGACGTCGTGCTGTTCGATGAGTCGTTCGCGTTTCCCGACAGCCGCGAACGCTGGCTCTACACCGGCATCACCCGCGCCGCGAAGCGGCTGACTGTGGTGGTGTAGCCGCGGTACTCGTCATGCGCGGACTTGATCCGCGCATCCATCCTCCTCGTTTGATGGATTGCCGGGTCAAGCCCGGCAATGACGCTGCGTGTTACTTCCTGACCTTCTGGAACGGCGTCCGCTGCTCCTCGTTCACCGGGAAGAAGAACGCGTCCGGCGTCATCGTGTTCGGGCGCGGGCCTGCGACCGGCTGCGGGGGCGGGGTGATCGGCGCCGCCGGGATGGTGTCGGTCTTCAGCCGCGAGAACTCGCTGCCGGCGAGCATGTCGAGATCGGAGAAATCGTCCGGCCCGTTGACCAGCGCGCCGCCCGGCCGCGCCCGCGTCTGGTTCGACAGCGTTGCGCCGCGCCAGCGCTCCACCACCGAGACGAGGAATCCGACATCGACGCCCTTTTCGGAATCGATGTTCGCGCGTGCGATCGCTTCCGAGTGCGGAATGTGCGCCCGGTCGAGCTCCATGAAGCGCAGCCGCGTGGGCAGCGCCACGCCCTCGCCAAAGGCGAACACTTCGCGCGTGCCCAGTGAGGGCACGAAGCCGATCAGCGAGCCCGCGGCGTCCGACACCGCTGAGCGCACGATCGCCTGGTCGCGGTCGTTTGCCATGCGCATCGCGAACAGCGTCGAACATTGCGAGATGATGGTCGCATCGAGCTCGGCCGGGCGCTGCGTGATCAGCCCGAGGAATACGCCGTACTTGCGGCCCTCCTTGGCGATGCGCGACACCGCCTTGCGGGTCGGGCCAAAGCCGATCGAGCGGTCGGCCGGCGCGTAGCGATGCGCTTCCTCGCAGACGACCAGCAGCGGGAACGCGCCGTCGCTCCACAGCCCGAACTCGAACGCCATGCGCAACAGCACCGACGCGACTGAATCCACCACCTCGGCCGGGAAGCCGGCGAGCTGCATGATGGTCATCGGCGTGCCGTTCTGCGGCAGGCGGAACAGGGTCGAGATCGTCTCCACCATCGTGTCGCCGCCGACGTTCGCGTTGTCGAACATGAAACCGTAGCGCGGGTCGTTGCGCGCGGTCTCGATGCGCGTGATCAGGCGATGATACTTCGCCCACATCGCGCGGTTTTCCAGCTTGCCCATGCGCTCGTCGATCAGGCGGATCAGGTCCTCGAGCCGGTAGGGCACCGGCGTGTCGATGGTGACGCCGGAGGATTTCGGATCGTTGCGCACGAGGCGGCGCGTCTGCTGGCCAGTGGTCGGCTGGAAGATCACCTTGGCGATCGGGATCACCTCGGAGAGGATTTCGACCTCTTCCTCCACGCCGGGACGACCGCGGAAGAAGACGTCGACGATTTCCTCGAAGTTGAACAGCCAGAATGGCAGCTTCAGGTTCTTCGGCGAGAGCACCTGCGCGCGGTCGTCGAAGCAGTGGCCGTATTCATTGTGCGGGTCGAGCAGGAACACGCGCAGGTCGCTGCGCGCTTCGAGGATCTGGCGCAGCAGCACCGAGACGCCGCTCGACTTGCCGACGCCGGTGGTGCCGAACACCGCGAAGTGCTTGCGCACCATGTCGTCGACCGAAATGTAGGCGTGGATCGAGGAGTCCTGCTGCAGCGTGCCGATGTCGATCGTGCCCGGGCCGGACATGTCGAAGATCAGTTTCAGCTCGCGTTGCGTGATGACGTTCACCGCATCGCCGATCATCGGATATTCGGTGACGCCGCGCTGGAAGAAGGGACCGCGGTCGCCCTCCTTGATCTCGCCGAGCATGTCGAGCGCGCCGGTTGCGAACTCTCCATTCGGATCGAGCGCGATCTTGGTGATGACCCCGACGACGAGCGCAAGGCCTGCGCGGATGCCGAGGAATTTGCCGACGGTCGGACGCTCATCATTGTCAACCGCGAGGCGCACCTGCGCCTGGCTGCCGGTGACCGAGAGCACGCGCCCGAGCGGGCCCGCACCTTGCGCGTTCATCGCTGTCTCCACGCCTGTCCCCAATTTTTGCTTTCGCCCATTGAAACGATGGGCTTTTTTCGTTCGTGCCGGGATACCGCAGACGCGCGACCATCCGGTTAACCGGGCGCCGCGGAGTTTCCGAAACTTGGCTTTTGTCGGGGCGCGGGCGCGGCGCGTTGTGCGCGTGGTTAAGGAACCGCAATAGGGGAGGGGTCAGGGCGAAAGACTTAATTCACTGTAGCGATCGCACGGATGCGGCCGCGGCTCCGTGCTTGATCTATGCCGAAGGCACCGCCGTCGGAATGGTAAACCGGAATTCGGTGCCGTGGGGCGTCGCGGGCACAGCCCAAAGCTTTCCGCCATGGCTCTCGACGATGCTCCGGCAGATCGAGAGCCCCATGCCCATGCCGGTAGACTTGGTCGTGAACAACGGCTCGAAAATGCGGTCCTGGATGGCCGCATCGATCCCGATCCCTGAGTCCTCAACCCCCACCATCAGGCTGCCGGCGCCGTCCGTTTGCGACCAGATGCGCAGAACGCGAGGCCGGTCAGTAACGGCGGCCATCGCGTCAGCGCCGTTCATGATGAGGTTCATGATGACCTGCTGCAACTGAACCCAATCGCCCAGCGCGGATGGAAGCCCGGCGGGCAAGTCGGTCTGGATCGTCACCTGACGGTTTCGTAGCGCACCTCCCGTCAATTCAAGCACCGCCCGGATGGCGTCATTGATGTCGAGTTTCGCGCGCTCGGGCCGTCGATGTTTGAGGAACGACCGGATGCGGTCGATCACTTCGCTGGCATGGCGGCTCGCGCTGACGATGACTTTGACCGAGTCTCCTGCCTTCTCGACATTGGGCGGGACGTGAGAGAGCCAGCGGAGCGCCGCGTTTGCCGAAGTGGTGACGCCGGAAAGAGGCTGGCTGATTTCGTGCGCGATGGAAGCCGCAAGCTCGCCCATCGTCGTTAGCCGAGCCACGTGCGCGAGTTCCGCTTGCGCGTCGGCCAGATCGCTTTGCGCCTTGCGCTGTTCCGTGACGTCGATGGCGGTCGCAAGAAACACCGGCTCCCGGTTTTCGCCTCCCGGAACGGTCGAGACGAATGTGTTGGCCCAGATCGGTCGGCCGTCCTTGCGCCGGTAGCGCGCGACGACCTCGTAGTTGGCGAGCTTGCCGTCGCGAAGGTCGGTCATGCGCCGGCGCCCCGCCTCGCGCTCGTCCTCCATCATGAGGTCGACCGGCGAGAGCTCGAGCAGCTCCTGCGCCGAATAACCGACCATGACCTGCAGGGCGCGATTGGCCGCCACGAATTTGTAATTGTGGTCGATCAGCATGATGCCGAGCGTCGAGGTCTCGAACACCAGACGCCAGCGCTCTTCGCTCATGCGCAAGCGCGCTTCGCTTTCCTGCAGCTCGCGCTCGCGGCGCTTGCGCATCTCGACTTCGCCGACCAGGTCGTCGAACGACTTCTTGAGCCTGGCCGTCATGTCGTTGAACGTTGCCGTGAGCGCGCCGAGCTCGCCCAGTTTGCTGTCCGGGACGCGGACGTTCAGGTCTCCGCGCGCAAGCGCCTGCGTTGCGTTCGCCATGCGCCGGATCGGTGCGGTCACCATCGACGCCAGCAGCGCCGCCAGGACGAGCGAGAGCACCAGCGCCACGGCGAAGACCATCGCCGAACGGCTGTTCGCGACGCGCAGACCCGCCAGATAGAAGGCCTCCGGCATGGCCGTGACCAGCACCCAGTGCCGACCGGCAGTGTCATCGCGATAGGGTGTCGCGTGGGCGAGCCACGTCTCACGCGAGAGCGGCTTTGCGGTGACGTGATCGAATTGAAACTCCCCTGCGGCTGCCGCGTGACCAGGAGACCCTGTGTACTTGGCGAGCGCCTCGAGTGCGCTCCCAACGATGGCATCCCCATCGGGAGCCGAGGACGCGATCGTTTTTCCGGATATGTCGCGGATGAAGGCGCGGCCCTTGGTACCGATAGCCTGGCCCTGCAACAGGGAGACGAGCTTGGCGTCATTCTGTGCGCTCGCGAGCGACGCCCGCGCGAGATAATCGTCGAGCTGCATGCTGATGCTCGCCGCCACCTGCTGATGCAGCCGTGTCGCCAGCATCAAGGCATCGTCGTCGGCGCTGCGAAGCGCGATGATCGCGGTCGCGCCGACCATCACCAGCACGAGTGCGATGAATGGCGTGAACACGAAGATGCGGATCGGGACTCCATCCTGCAGCGGTCCGGCGTCATCCGACGTCTTGCCGCGGCCGGATTCCCAACTCCACTCGCGCGATGCAATCGCGCGCTCCCGCACGTGTCCGGGGATCTCGGCCCAGAACCATCCGAGGCGTCGCGCCAGCGGCAGGGCGACCAGAAACGCGAAGGGCCCCATGAGCCACGTCACCGACGTGGTGAAGAACAGCGCCGGCGTGATGGCGCGATAGGAAATCCCGCCGGGAAACTGCTCCGAACACTGGTAGCCCCACAATGCGGGCTCGAGAGCGAGGAAGAGCACGGCGGACGCGAGATAACGCCCCCATGTCTTGGGTAGCCGGAAATCGGGATTCTTGCCGAAGAACTGGTGCGCGATCCAGAAGCACGAGGGATTGATGAAGTATCCGGGCAGCCAGGCGAGTAGAAACTCCGGCGGCACACCCTCGATCAGGTCCGACACGCCGTAGGCGAACGGGACGACGATCAGCGCCGGATAGCCGAACAGCACGATGCAGAGCAGAACGGTCAGATCCTTCAACGACTCGAAGGTCTGCGCCCCGGGCACCAGGACGATGAACGAGCCGATATAGCCGGTCGCGATGATCAGCACCGCGGTGAGCGGCAGGCTGAGGAATGCCTTGGCGTCCCAGGTCTGCCGCGCGCGGCCGAACCCCCAGCGTTCGCCGATCCGGAAGGTGAAGCCGCCGAACGCGCAGATGGCCAGGAAAAGCCCGACGATGTAGGCGAAACGGCCCCAAACCTCCAGCAATGTGAGAGGAAGGGCGCCGATGATGGCTTCGTACCAGCCGACGATCGCCGTCATGGTCGATGACCGGGTTCCGTTTCACACTATCGGCCCGGTAATAGGGACACAACCTGACCCGAAGGCCCTGGGCGCCTGCGGCTTCATGAGCCACCCCGTGCGCACTGGCCGTGCCCTCTGATAACGTCCCGCCAGGGCCGAATACTTCGGCGCGGGGGGACGTCATGAGCAAGCCGTTCGATGTGCAGCAGCTGGCGCAGGCGCTGGAGAAAAGCCAGGCCGAGGTGCTGCGCGACCTCTACACCGACGATGCGACGATGAAGATCGTGGACCGCGACCGGCCGCCGAGCAAGCCGATGGTGATCGCCGGCAAGGACAACATCGCCGCGTTCTGGCGCGACGTGTGCTCCCGCGACATGACCCACAAGGTAACCAACGTTATCGCAGGCGAGGGCGGTGTGTCATTCGTCGAGGAATGCCTCTATCCGGACGGCTGCCGCGTGCTGTCCGCTATGACGTGCAAGCTCACGGACGGGCGCATCAGCGAGCACATCACCGTGCAGGCGTGGGACGAGGTGAGCTGCAGCTAGTGGCGAAGCGGCACCTTGGGGCGGTGGTACGACCAACTGGCTTGTTGCTGCGCTTGGGCCGGACATGCAGGGAGGTGCGCCGATCTATGCCGTTGCGCCGCGACCGACACGGTGAAGAATATCAAGGCCGCGATGCTGATGAACTACGCCGAGAACGATCCGGGCGTGAACGGCACGCGCCCCGGCTACGAGGAGGCGCTGAAGGCCGCGGGCATCCCCTACGAGATGTTCACCTAATCCGGGCACGCAGCACAGCTTCCACAACAATTCGACGCCGCGCTACAACGAAGCCGCCGCCAAGCTCGCCTGGGAGCGCACGATCGCGCACTTCAAGAAGCATCTCGCCGCGGCTTGAGCTACACGCGGCGTCAGCCATGTTTCCCCTCTCCCGCTTGCGGGAGAGGGGATCGCCGACCATTCAACCCACTCGG
>Ga0310810_10011164_pt1 | contig 10492 bp, 8 predicted proteins | sample NCmetagenome_FD_207641 | JGI IMG/M metagenome (GOLD analysis project Ga0310810, IMG submission 207641) | Soil microbial communities from experimental microcosm in Duke University, North Carolina, United States - NC | ecosystem: Engineered > Artificial ecosystem > Soil microcosm > Unclassified ... | reverse complement strand
CGAGCATGCGCCCCTCGAACTCCTTCCGCCGCGCCATTGCCAGCGCGACCGCCGGTGTCGCGTGATGCCGAACGCCCGTCACGATATCCAGCAGATGCTCGGCGTAGTCGCTCGCGCGTGCACCGCACGTGAGTGCGAGGTCATCGCAGGCGCGCTCACTCTCGGAACGGAGCCGCTTGGCGGCCGTCCACACGAGCGGGTGGAACCAGTACAGCGCGCAGGCGAACCGGCCGACGGTGTGTCCAACGAGATCGCGACGACGGACGTGCGCGAGCTCGTGGAGCAGTACCGCGCGTCGGCGGTCGAGCGTCCAACTGTCGCATTCGGCCGGGAGCACGATCGTCGGCTGTAGCAGCCCGCACGCGAACGGCATCTTCGCATCGTCGCTGCGCACGAGTCGTGGAGCGCTCGAGAGCTCGAGGCGATCAGCGACTTCCCACAGGGGATTCATCCAGTCCGGCGTGTCCAGAACCCGTGACCGGCGGATGATGCGGTGGACGGAGTACGTCCCGTACGCGAGCCAGCTGGCGAACAGAACAGCGACAGTCGCCCAGATGCCGAACAGGACCATTGGATCACTCAAGATGCCGAACCACTGCATCTTAGGCGACACGATGTTGCGGACCGTGTTCACTGTCGCCTCGACGTTGGGGACGGAGGTCTTCGGGGTGCTGGGCGCCGAGGCGAACGGTGCGGGCGCTGGAGCGGGTGCCGGGGCTGGAGCCACGGTTGGAGCCGCGATCGCCGGCGGTGCGTCGGCTACCGACGGGGCGGCGACGGCGCTCGGGAACGCCTCGGGCGGCAGGATCGCCAGCCGGAGCGGACTCCAGGACGCGAGCACCGGAATCAGCAGCAACGCGCCGAGCGAGACGAACCACACGAGGTGGCGGGAGATCGCGGAACCGCGCTCCATCGCGCGGGTGACTACGAGCGCGGCCAGCAACACCACCGTTGCCTTCGCGAGAATCATGAGCACCGAGAGACCGGCCGAGGCGGTCTCGCCTGAGAATCCGGAGAGTATGGCGGGCATTGTTCCTCTTATCTCCCGCTGATCCGCGCACGGCGGATCTTGTCGCGGAGTCGGTCAACCTCACCGTCGCTGATGTCGGCGTCCGACATCCGGAGAAGCGCGGTGACGGCCTGCTCGGTCGAGCCACCGAAGTACGTGCGGACGACGTGTTCGAGCACGTCGTCGCGAGTCTCCTCGGTGGGCGCTGCGGGGAAATAGACGTAGCGAGGTCCGTCTTCCTTATACTCGATGAGCTTCTTCTCGCTCAGAATCCGGAGGATGGAGCGAACGGCGGAGTAGCTGGGCGGATCAGGAAGGTCCGCCATGATCTCGGCGACAGTCGACTCGCCTCGGCGGTGCAGGATCTCCATGACCTGCCGTTCACGCCGCGAGAGGTCGTCGGTCGGTGATGTCTTGGGCATGTGGATATGCCGACCCGGTTGAATGCAGGACTGCAGGACGAGCTATGCTGATTTTTCAGCCGTGTTGAATTTTCAGCAGAGTGCCCGGGAAAGTCAAGTCCCGGTTTGGCCTCGTCTGGCCGTCGGACGAAGAACCCGCTTTACCCCTTGGTCTGACGGGCGGGCTGGCCCAGACGGGAGGCTACGCCCCCGTAGGTCCGAATCGCTCGGTTTTCACCCGGGCGGGCTCATGGCCGAGCTCCACGAGGGTTTGGGCGACTCCCTCGACCAGTGGCGTGCCCCCACATACATAGATGTGCGGGTAAGCGGGCGCGGGCGGCGCCACTTCGGTGAGCATATCGGCGTCGATCCGCCGCATGTAGCCAGTCCAGCCCGCGGGTTGCGATCGCGTGAGCGTGTGGATGACGCGCACCCCGGGGTCGTGGGCGAGGCGCGTCAACTCCTCACGGTAGATGATGTCGTCCCAGCTCCGCGACGAGTACAGCAGCGTGGCTGGCGCGGCGGCGCGCCGCGCCGCTGGTGCCGTGGCGCGTGTGCGGAGCATCGCCATGAGCGGGACGATCCCCGAGCCGCCAGCCACGAGAAACAGCGGACCGGTCAGCGATGGCTCCCACACGAAGTAGCCGCCGATCGGTCCGCGCAGCTCGAGCTTGTCACCGACGCCTAACGCATCCGTCAGGTACGGCGACACCTCACCGTCCTCCAGGCGCTCGACGGTGATGGATAGCGTCGCACGCGCCGGTTCGGACGCGATCGAGTAGCTGCGCTGCGCCTGGTAGCCGTCCTCCGACGTCAGCCTCACATCGACGTGCTGTCCCGCCGCGTGGCCCGGCCATCCGGGAACGTCGAGGACGAGCGTCTTCGCGTGCGACGTCTCGATGATGACGTCGACGACCGTTCCCGCACGCCATTCGATGCGTGCGGGTTGCGTGGCAGGGGAGGGAAGATCGGGTGTCGCGGTCACGGATCGCCCGTGTAGCGCTGCTCGCGCCACGGGTCACCGCGATCGTGGTAGCCGTTCACTTCCCAGAATCCGGGCTCGTTATGCGCCGTGAACTGGATGCCGCGCACCCACTTGGCGCTCTTCCAGAAGTAGAGATGCGGAACGAGCAGGCGTGCTGGTCCACCGTGTTCGGGATGCAGCGGCTTGCCGTCGTAGGCGAACGCGACCCATGCCTTGCCGCCGGTCACGTCCTCGAGCGGCATGTTCGTCGTGTAGTCGCCATCGGAATACGCCAGGATGAACGGCGCCGTCGCGACGCCACGTTTCGCCGCCTCGGCGATCAGGGTATCGACGGAGATGCCTTCCCACACGGTGTCGAGCTTGGACCACTTGGTGACGCAGTGGATGTCACGCGTGATGGTCTCGTGCGGGAGCGCATTGAGCTCATCCCACGTCCATCTCGCGGTCTTCCCGTCCACGCCGCGGAGCGTGAAGTCCCATTTCGCGAGCGGTGTGTGCGGGGTGGGCCCGGCGGAGAGGACGGGGAAGTCACGCTCCTCGTACTGCCCCGGCGGAATGCGATTCGCGCGAGCAGCCGGAGCGCGTCGGCCGCGGAACCCACGGGAGATGATCGGTTCGTCAGACATCGGAGGGCACGGTTGGCGGTGACAGCCTCCCAAAACATACCCCGACCCTCGAAAGCGAGCGTAGCCCACAGCGCTGGTGGCTGAGTGGTCGTGCTGGTGGCTGGTTGGGGCTCCTCGCTGCTCGCCAGGCAACCAGCGTCAACCAGCAACAAGCACGACCAACCAGCTACCAGCTTGTGGTTCAGGAGACTGGGGTCAGAGTCCCGACTCTGACCCCCGACTCTGACCCCCGACTCTGACCCCAGTCCTCCGGCAGCCCATGGGCTAACCGATCGTCACGTTCCTCGGATCGAGATCTCCGACGTAGTAGCCGATGAGCGTGCGCTGGAACAGCAACGCGTAGCGCGCCGTGACGAGCCCGCTCGCCGCCTGCAACTGTGTCGCCCGTGCCTGCGTCACCTCGAGGAGCGTCGCCGCGCCGACATTGTACCGCTGCTGCGACGTCTGAAGCGCGAGCTGCGCCGCACGGAGCTGCGCTTGCGCCGCGTCCAACTGCTGCACGGCCGCCTGATAGTCCAGGTACGCGCGGCGCACCTCGAGCCCGATCTGCTGCTGCGTATTCTTCAGCTGGAGCCGCGCGTTGTCCTCGTTGATCTGCGCGCGCTGGGTCGCGAGGTCTGTCGTACCGCGGTCGAACAACGGGATCGACACGCCGATGCCTAACGATCCGCCCCGGCGCTGATTGAGCTGTTCGTTGAACGAGACGTCCGTCGCGCTGTTGTAGGCCGAGTTGTAGCCGGCCGTGAGCGACAGCGCGGGCCACCGGCTGCCTCTCGCCGCCTTCACGCCCTGCGCGGCCGCACTCACGAGCGACTGCTGCGCGAACAGATCCGTGCGTCGCCCGACGGCACGCGTCAGCAGGCTGTCGAGACTGAACGTGACCATGTTGGCCGTCGTGGTGTCCAGCGCCGGCGGCGCGAACGTGTAGTTCCCGCGCGGGTCGAGCTGCAGCGTCTGAATCACGTCGACCTTCGCGAGCTCGAGCGCCCGATTCGCCGACACGAGCGAGGTCCGCGCCGCGGCGACGGTCGCCTGCTGCTGATACAGATCGGAGATCGGTCGCGAGCCGGCGTCCACGAACGCCTTGATCTGTTTCTCCTGTGCCTCCTGCGCCGCGAGGTTCTCCTGCTGCACGCGCAACTGTTCCTGCTGCTGCACGATCGCCAGGAAGTTCGACGCGACCGTGAACGCGACCGTCTGCTCGGCGCGCTTGACGTTGCGGTCGCCGGCTTCCTGCGTGAGTCGCGCGCTGCGCAGGTTGGCGACGTTCGTGAGGCCATTGAACACCGTCATGCTCGACGAGATGCCGGCGGTCAACGACTGCGTCGTCTGGTCGATGATACGGCCTTCTTCCTGGCTGAAGCTGCGCCCGTAGTTCTGTCCGGTGTTCGTGGACACGCGCAGGTCGGGGAGGAAAGACAGGCGCTGCTGCCTGACGTTGGCGGCATCGAGCGCGGCCGCGTTGTTGGCCTGCTCGAGCGTCGTGTTCTGCTTGAGCGCGATGCGAATCGCGTCGTCGAACGTGATGGTCTCGGTTGGCCCACCGGTGATCGCGGACGACGTGGTGCTGGCGGGCGTGGTCTGCTGCGCACCGAGTGCCGGCGTTAGGCCGGCGACGAACAGGACTACAAGGTGTCGATTCTTCATTGATCTATACCTGCAAGAGTTTGACTTGCTATTCGTATCTGAGCGCCGTGATCGGATCCAGCGCGGCCGCTTTCCTGGCCGGGTAGAATCCGAAGAACACACCCACCGCCGCCGAGAAGCCGATCGCGACAGCGACGGCCTGCACCGGCACTGCCGTACTCCAGCCGGTGAAATGCGCGAGCACCTGCGCACCACCCACACCCACTCCGAGTCCCACCGCGCCGCCGAGGACGCTCATCACGATGCTCTCGACGAGAAACTGCGTGAGCACGTCCGAGCCGCGCGCGCCGATCGCCATGCGGATGCCGATCTCGCGCGTCCGCTCCGTGACCGACACCAGCATGATGTTCATGATCCCGATGCCGCCGACGATCAACGACACCGACGCAATCGATGCGAGCAGCCACGTCATGATCTTCGTCGTGCCCTGCGCCGCGTTCGCGATCTCCGTCTGGTTGCGCACCGTGAAGTCATCGTCATCGCCCTGGGCGATGCGGTGCGATTCACGCATGATGTCGCGGACTTCCTCCTGCGCCTGCGGAATGTCCTGCGACGCTGTCGCACTCACGAGGATCTGACCGATGCGCGTGTTGCCCGCGAGCCGGCTCTGCGCCGTCGTGTACGGCACGAGCACGACGTCGTCCTGATCCTGCCCGCCAGCGTTCTGTCCCTTCGGCGCCAGCACGCCGACGACCGTGAACGGCACGTTCCGGATCTGCAGCTGCGACCCGACTGGATCGCCGCCCTGGTACAGGTTCGTCGCCACCGTGGTGCCGATGACGGCGACCTTGCGCAGCGCGCGCACGTCGTTGTCAGTGAAGAACGTTCCCGACTGCATCTGCCAGTCGCGAATCGTCTGGAAGTCCGTCGACACGCCGTTGATCGAGGTCCGCCAGTTGGTGCCACCGGCAATGACCTGCGTCCGCGTCATGACGACCGGCGACACGCCCGAGAACAGCGTGCCTTCGCTCTTGAGCTTGTCCGCGTCCTGAATCGTGATGCGGTTGAACGTCGCCGCGCCCTGACTCACGCCGCCCTGGTTGCTCGAGCCGGCGGTGACGATGAGCAGGTTCGTGCCTAACGCGTTGATCTGGTTCGCAATGCTCTTCTGCGCACCCTGACCCACCGCGACCATGATGATCACCGCCCCGACTCCAATGACGATTCCCAGCATTGTGAGGAGGGTTCGCATCTTGTTCTTCCGAATGCTCTCGCCGGCGATCCGGACCAGCACTGCGCTTTTCATGCTGCCTCCTCGGCCACGAGCTCCGCGTCGTCTTCCTCGGGCTCGGTCTCCAACAGCTCCCGCAGGTCGGCAGCGGCATTGTGCCGGTCAGCCACCGCGTGGTCGTGCTTGATGCGTCCATCGCGCACCTCGATGATGCGCTTTCCGTACTGCGCGACATCCGGTTCGTGCGTCACGAGCACGATCGTGATGCCCTGGTCGTTCAACTCCTGAAAGAGCGACATGATCTCGACCGTCATGTGGCTGTCGAGATTTCCCGTCGGCTCGTCGGCGAGCAACAGCGTCGGCTCCGTGACCAGCGCCCGCGCAATTGCGACGCGTTGCTGCTGCCCACCGGAGAGCTCGCTCGGCTGGTGGTCCAGTCGCTCGCCCAGGCCCACGCGTCGCAGCGCCTCTGCGGCGAGCGCCTTCGTGTCCTTCCAGCGACCGGTCCGGTCGTACAACAGCGGTAGCTCGACGTTGTCGAGCGCCGAGGTGCGCGCGAGCAGGTTGAAGCCCTGGAATACGAAGCCGAGCTTCTGGTTTCGCAGATCCGCAAGCTGGTTGCGACTCAGTCCATCGACGCGCGTCCCATCGAGCCAGTACGAGCCCGCCGTCGGCGTGTCGAGGCATCCGAGCACGTTCATGAGCGTGGACTTGCCCGAGCCCGATGCGCCCATGATCGAGATCATCTCGCCGCGCTCGGCCACGAGGTCCACGCCACGCAGCGCGTGGACCACGTTGTCGCCCATCGTGTAGTTCTTGCGGACGCCCTCGATCCGGATGACCGGCGTCGTCGCCTGGTCCTTCGTGATGACGTTAGGCATGATCAGAACCCTCCCGGGCCACCGGGGCCTGGACGACGCTGCTGCTGGAACGGGCTGGTCGTGGTCGCGGCCGGCGTCGATGCCGACGCCGTCGCGGACCCGACGATCACCTGCATCCCTTCCTTCACATCCTGCCCCATGACCTGCGTGTTCTGACCGTCGGAGAGCCCGGTCCGAACGCGCATGACTGCCGGCTTGCCCGCGGCGTTGACGTACCAGAGCTGTGCCGCTCCGGGCCGGCTGCCGCCGGACGTGCGCGGCCGCGCTGCCCCAGCGCCTGTGCCGTTAGGCGCGCCACCCTGACCGCCAGCCGCTCCACCACCCACCGCGGCCCGCGCCTTCCGCAGGCTGTCGCGTCGCGCGGCAAAGGCCGCGGAGTCCGCCGCCGTCCGCGGCGCACCGTTCGCGCCCGTCACGCCCGCCTCGGCCATCATTTCCGGCGTCGCGCGGAAGCGCAGCGCAGCGTTAGGCACCATGAGCGTGTTCTCGGCCGACCCGGTCAGGAACTCGACCGTCGCGGTCATGCCGGGCAGCAGCGTCCCTCTCGGGTTTTCCACGCTCACGACGACCGTGTAGTTCACCACGTTCTCGGTCGTCGCGGACTGCAGTCGCACCTGACGCACCTTGCCGGTGAACGCCTGGCTCGGATACGCCTGTACCGTGAAGCGCACGTCCTGGCCTTCGTGGATCAGTCCGATGTCGCTCTCGTCCACCGACGCGAGGATCTGCATCTGCGACAGATTGTTCGCGATCAGGAAGAGCTGCGGCGCCGAGAGGCTCGCGGCGACGGTCTGGCCGACGTCGACATTACGCTCGACGACGACGCCATCGATCGGCGCGTAGATCTCGGTATAGCTGAGGTTCTTGCGCGCTCGATCGAGCGCGACCTGCGCCGATTTCACGCTCGCCTGTGCAACCGTATAGTTGTACTGCGCAGTGTTGAACTCGGTCGCGGTCAGCACCTTCTGATCGAACAGCACCTTGTTGCGGTCATACTCCGACTTCGAACGCTCGAGGTCGGCCTGAGCGCGGATGAGTCCAGCCTGCGCGTCGAGAACGGCCTGCTGCTGCAGCGTCGGATCGATCCGAGCGAGCAACTGCCCCTTCTTCACGCGGTCGTTGAAGTCGACGTACAGCTGCGACACCTGGCCGGACACCTGTGTGCCGACCTGAACCGTCGTCACAGCGCTCAGAGCGCCAGTGGCCGAGACGGTGGATTCGAGGTTACCGCGCGTTACGGTCGCGAAGCGGTACGCAGGAGGTTCGTGTGCTTCTGCGTTGCGGTAGATCCAGAGGGCCCCGGCTGCAACGGCGACCACCACGGCTCCTACTGCCAAACGCGTTTTCTTGGTCATTTTGATCCTCACGAGTCGTTCTTGCACCTGCCTTCCTGTCGTGAGGAATACGTCCCACCCGTTGTTGCGTGCCCGTGTTTTTACCGAGTTGCACGGGGGCGTCTCGAATTGCACGTACGGCGTTGGGAACGGATATAGGGAATGGGGAATCGGGAATCGGGAATCCGACCGCCGCCTGCAGCCGTCCGCAATCAGTTTGGTCAGCAGCAGCGTGCAGCTCGTATACGGCCCGGTGCCATTCGTTTCCCGCTCCCTGACGGTCTATAAAGAGCAGCGGTATCCTTTGATCGTGGCCACAGCGACTCTCTCCTCGACAACCGACACGTTCGCAACGAGCGCGAGCGTGGCCGACCGGCAGCGCCGCGGCTTGCCGCTGCAGCGGACGGAGCTGTTGCTCATCTTCGCGTTCTGGTCCGCGTTGGCCATCCTCAACGCGGCGAGTCGTCTGCTCGATCCGCGCGGCCCAGCGCTCCAGCAGCCGTTCCCATCGACGACGCCCATCACGCTCGCGTTCGCCGAGTACTACCTGTGGGCCGTGCTGACCGTGCCCATCTTCTGGATGGCGAGCCGCGTCAGCCTCGAGCCTCGCGGTAATCGCTTCGGTCGCGTGCTGCTGCTCCTTGGCGTCGGCGTGATCACCGCGATGTTCGTGGATGTCGCCATTCACTTCATGCGCGACGCCATCCTCCCGCTTCCGACGCGTCCGCGCCGTGGTCCACCCATCACGTGGCGCACCGGGCTCGAGAGGCTCTGGTTCCTCGACGATCTCATCGTCTACTTCGCGGTGCTCGCCGTCGGCATCGCGCGTGACATCTTCGCCCGGTATCGCAGCCGCCACGACGAGACGGTCAGGCTCACCGCACAGGCCGCACAGCTCCAGGCGCAGCTCGCCGAAGCTCGGCTCGCCGTCCTGAGTGCGCAGCTCAATCCGCATTTCCTGTTCAACACGCTCCATGCGATTTCCTCGCTCGTCGAGCGGGACCCGCGCGGCGTTAGGCGCATGATCGCGCGCCTGAGCGAGCTGCTCCGCGTGACGCTGGAAGGCACGAACGAACAGGAGATTCCGCTCTCGCGCGAGCTCCAGCTCCTTCAGCTGTACCTCGACATCATGCAGGTACGCTTTCAGGGGCGGCTCGACGTCGACATCCAGGTCGATGCCGACGTCATGGACGCGCTCGTACCGAACTTCGTGCTCCAGCCGCTCGTCGAGAACGCCGTCATGCACGGCGTGAGCAAGGTGGAAGGCGCTGGCCGCATCGAGCTGCGCGCCCGCTGCGTCGGCGACGACATCGTGATCACCGTCCGTGACAACGGGCCGGGGCTCGACCCGTCGGTCGGGCCGGACGGGACCGCGCGCCTAACGCCGAGCGGGAACGGCACGCTGCCCAGCGGCGGCGGCGTCGGACTCACGAACACGCGTGCGCGACTCGAACAGCTGTACGGTGCGGAGCAGCGTCTCTCGCTCCGCCGTGTGTCGCCCGAAGGTGGGACCGTCGCCGAGGTGGTGCTGCCGTATCACACGGGCGCCGACCTCCATGCCGAAGCCGTGCCGGCCAACGCCTGACGCCGGCCCATGAGCGAACGGAAACCGATTCGCGTGCTCATCGTCGACGACGAGCCCCTCGCGCGCCAGCGGGTCGAGGACCTGCTCGACGCCGAGGACGCGGTGCAGATCGTCGCCAGCGTGGATAACGGGACGGCTGCGGTGGAAGCGGTGCGCTCGCTGCACCCCGACCTCGTCTTTCTCGACGTGCAGATGCCGGGGAAGACGGGCATCGATGTCGTCCGCGAGATCGGCCCGGACCACATGCCGTCGACCATCTTCGTGACGGCGTACGATCGGTATGCGCTCCAGGCGTTCGACCTCGCCGCCGTGGACTATCTCGTCAAGCCGTTCGACGACGAGCGCTTCGAGCAGGCGTTCCGCCGCGCGCGCCGTCACGTAGAGCTCGAGGAGATGGGCGAGCTGCGCGAACGATTGCTCGCCGTACTCGACGCCGGACCTCGCTCCAGCGCACCAGCCGCCGGTTCGACGGCGACGGACGGTGATCACGCGGGATCGGCGTCACCACCGCGCAGCGACCAGCCGTACCTCGAACGCATTGCGGTGGAGATGCGCGGGAAGGTGCGCGTCGTTCCCGTCGCGCAGGTCGAGTACATCACCGCGAGCGGCCCGTACGTCGAGCTCCACACCAGCGAGCGCGCCTATCTGATCAGAGAGGCGATCCAAACGCTCGAGCAGCGGCTCGACCCCAGTCGGTTTCTGCGCATTCACCGATCGATCATCGTCCGGGTCGACCTCGTGGACACGTTCCACCGTGGCGCCGGCGGTGATTACGAGGTTCAGCTCAAGAGCGGAGTGCGCCTCCGCGTGAGCCGCTCGCGTCGAGAGGAGCTGGAACGCCGCCTCGGCGTCA
>Ga0310810_10011163_pt1 | contig 10492 bp, 7 predicted proteins | sample NCmetagenome_FD_207641 | JGI IMG/M metagenome (GOLD analysis project Ga0310810, IMG submission 207641) | Soil microbial communities from experimental microcosm in Duke University, North Carolina, United States - NC | ecosystem: Engineered > Artificial ecosystem > Soil microcosm > Unclassified ... | reverse complement strand
CACAGCAATGATCCCAGCGGGTTCGAGGTAGCGGCCGTTGCGCCGGGTAGAGGCGGCAACCGCAGGCGCTTCCCCGAACGCGAGGGCGGAACGTCATTGTCGCCTCTCACGCTGCCGTTTGGTGCGGTCTCCGAATGGAGGACGCGCAGGTGAGCGGGAGATGTCCGCCGCGGACTCCGAGATCTGTGCGAGCAAACCACAGCAAAGTCCAGCATGAAACCCAGCAAACCCCAGCATCGGATGACACGAACTCGCGTAAGGGGTAGCAAGTTGCTGGGTTGAGGCGATTACAGCGGCCCCTCTGGATCAGGAGAGTCCTGGCTCGAGCCCGGGAGGGGCACCTTCCGGGTTTCCTCAACCGGCTGCCAGGCCATCAGCTTAGTCGGCGTCGCCATCACTCTGGGGGCACTCGCGAGCAAATCCCCCATGAGCGAGTATAGGCCCCGTTCCCGTGGACAGAAGGATGGGCTTGGCTGGGGCGAGCCTGCACCGCGGCCAGGTAGTCGCTGTTGAACCCGCGCCTGCGCCGTCATCCGCCACCCTCACTCAATCCCCATAGCGCCGATGAAACCAGGTCTTCACCCCCTGCGTGAGCAGCATGTACGCCAGCAGCATCCCCCCAAGCAGCGGCCAGTACGGCGCCGGCAGCGCGACAAACCCCAGCGGCGTCGCGACCGGTGACACGGTGAGCCACAATCCGATCGCCGGGATCACCACCGAGGCCACGATCAGCGGCCAGCTCGCCCGGCTCTGCAAGAACGGAATCTTGCTGGTTCGGATGACATGAATGATGAGCGTCTGGGTGAACAGCGACTCCACGAACCAGCCGGTGTGAAACAGCGCGGGGTTCTGCCGAGCATGAAACAGCGCCAACATTATCCAGAAGGTCAGATAGTCGAAGATCGAGCTGATCGGGCCGATGAAAAGGATGAATCGCCTGATGTCGCTGATGGTCCACTTCCGCGGCCGGCTGAGCCAGTCGGCATCCACGCGGTCACTCGGGATGGCCGTCTGCGAGAAGTCATACAGCAGATTGTTGATCAGCACCTGGATCGGCAGCATCGGCACGAACGGCAGGAACGCGCTGGCCCCCACCACGCTGAACATGTTCCCGAAGCTCGAGCTCGCTGCCATCTTGATGTACTTGACGACGTTGCCGAACACCCGGCGGCCCTCCACCACCCCCTTCTCGAGCACCAGCAGGCTGGTCTCCAGCAGAATGATGTCGCTCGACTCCTTGGCGATGTCGACCGCCGAATTGACCGAGATGCCCACGTCCGCCGCCTTGAGCGCCGGCGCATCGTTGATGCCGTCCCCCAGGAACCCCACGACATGTCCCTGGCTCTGGAGCGCGTGGATGATCCGCTCCTTGTGCGCCGGCGCCAGTTTCGCGTAGATGTTGGTCGTTTCCGCCGCCTCTGCCAGCGCCGCCTCGCTCATCCCCTCGATCGCGGCCCCAAGGAGCACGCGCTCGGCGGGCATGCCCACCTGCTGGGCGATGTACCGGGTGACGATCTCGTTGTCCCCCGTGAGCACCTTCACCGTGACCTGCCGACCGTTGAGCAGCGTCAGGGCCTCCCCTGCCGTCGCCTTCGGCGGGTCGAGAAACGCCAGAAACCCCAGCAGTGTCAGCTCCGCCTCGTCCTTCACCTGATACACCGGCTCATCCGGTGCACCCGGCATCTCCTTATACCCCAGCGCGATGACGCGGAACCCCTGGGCACTCAGCCGGTTGACGATCGCCTGGCCGGCCGCCACGTCCTCCGGGGTCAGCGGTGTGATCGCTCCCTCGACATCGGCCCTGAGGCACAGCTTCAGCACCTCCTCCACGGCGCCCTTGCAGATCAGGGTATTCGTCCCGCTGGCCTCCTCCACGATCACCGACATCCGCCGCCGCACGAAGTCGAACGGAATCTCGTCGATCTTCCGGTACTTCTCTTTCGCCTTGAGCCGATCCTCCAGCTCCTCATGGTCGAGGATCGCCTCGTCCATCAGGTTCTTGAGGCCGGTGTGGTGGTAGCTGTTGAGGTAGCCGTAGTGCAGCACCCGATCGCTCGGGTTCCCCCGCACATCGACGTGCTGCTCCAGGACAATCTTGCCCTCCGTGAGCGTCCCGGTCTTGTCGGTGCACAGCACGTCCATCGCGCCGAGATTCTGGATCGAGTGGAGCCGCTTGACGATCACTTTCTCCCGCGCCATCGCCAGGGCGCCCTTGGAAAGGTTGACCGTCACGATCATGGGCAGCATCTCCGGCGTGAGCCCGACCGCGACCGCCACCGCGAACAGGAACGCCTCCACCCAGTTGCCTCGGCTTAGTCCGTTGATGAGGAACACCGTGGGCACCATGAGGCCAATGAAGCGGATCATCAGCCAGGTGAACCCGTTGACCCCCTTGTCGAAGCTGGTAAGCTGCCGCTCGCCCCCGATGCTCGCGGCGAGCGCGCCGAAATAGGTCCGCCCACCGGTCCGCAGCACCACCGCGGTCCCCGCGCCGCTCTCCACGTTGGAACCCAGGAAGCAGACGCTCGGCAAGTCGAGCGGTGCGTCGATCTCGCTCGGCGCGGGGCCCCCCCGCTTCTCCACCGGCATCGCCTCGCCCGTGAGCGCCGACTGGTCGAGGAACAGATCCTTGGTGGTGAGCAGCCGGACATCCGCGGGGATCATGTCGCCGGCACCCAGCCGGACCACATCTCCCGGGACCAGTCGGCTGAGCGGGATCTCCACCTCCTTGCCGCCCCGCACCACCGTCGCCGTGCTGCTCACCATCGCCTGCAGCTGCGCGGCCGCGTTGTCGGCCCGCATCTCCTGCACGAAGCGCAGGACCACCCCCAGCACCACCATCACCAGCACGACCACCGCCGCCCGCAGATCCCCCGTGAGGTAGGAGACCACGCTCAGGACCAGCAGCAGGATGATGAGGGGGTTGCGGACGTTGTCGAGCAGGAGCCGCGGCTTCGATCGTCGCTTGGTGCGGGCGATCTGGTTGGGCCCATAACGGATCTCCCGGGGGGCGATCTCGTCCTCATTCAGCCCCTCCGCACGGGAGTCGGTCCGCGCCAGCACCGTCGCCTCGTCGCAGCGTGCCAGCTCCAGCAGCGCCGCGTCGCGCGCCGCCTGTTTCCCGCTGTGAGCCTCGTGGGGCTTTCCCGGGCGGTGGGAAGGCGGCGTACTGGCCGTCATCTCAGGCCTCCGCCTTCATCGCCCGGCGCGCCAGCACAGCCCCGGAAGGAGCGGCAGCATCAGCGTGAAACCCCAGGAACAAGAGCACCGCGCCGATGCGATGGGTCGTGGAGAGGCCCCCGAGGTGCAGGATGGCGAGCATGGTCGCGTCGAAGGTGCCGAGGCCGCTCGGAATGATCGTGATGGTCGCGACCAGCGAGGCGATCACCAGCGCGGCGAACAGCCCCGTTGGACTCGCCGAAGCGCCCAGAGCGGCCCCGCGCGAGCCAGAGCAGCCCTAGGATCATGCCGCTGAGGAGGAAGCTGGCGAGGATGGCGAGCGACAGCCCCCTCGAGCCATGTCTCAGAGGCTGGGACATTGGCGCAGGAACGCGTACCGGCGCAAGTCCCAACTCCGGTTCTCGTCTCGTCCACACCAACGTAGCCTTCCCGCTCGACTTCTTGGTGTCAGGATGGCGAATGCCGACTTGATGGGCACGAGGCTCCCGCATCGGGTGCACGAACTCGCGTAGTTGATTGAACGCCACGGCTCAATCGGCTGAGGTTCAAGGGGAAGGGGGGCTGCGGCGCTATACTTCTTGAGTGTCGGTCGTTTGAAGGTGAACCAACGAACGACACTTCACCCTGATCGCCATGCTCAGAGTGACCCCGCGGGTACGGCGAGTGTCTCCGACGCGTGACCGAGGTCGGTCGTTGGCGCTCCACCAGCATCCGGTTGGGATCGTCCTCAGCGCCAGGCGCTTCTAGAGCGAGCGGCCAGGGCGGCCCACGACCCCGCCAACCCCTAGAGGTACGAGGCGGAGCGCCAGATCGGAGGCACAGTGAGCTGGCTGTTCCCCGACGAGCGGATGTTCTTCCGGCATTTCAGCGAGATCGCGGCGCGGCTGACTACCCTGGCCACGCTCCTGGAGAATGCCCTGGATGACCCGACCCTTGTACGAGCCGTGCGCGACATCGAAGCGGCCGTGAGCCACATTCGGACCGGCGACGAAGTATTGGCACGGTGCCAGGCGATCAAACAGGCCGAGGAGGAAGGGGATGCGGTCTGGGCGGCGGCGGTGACGGATCTATTCGCCGGCACCCCGACCCAGTGGATGTCATCCGGTGGAAGGGCTTGTACGACCAGCTCGAAGATACGCTGGACGCCTGCGACGATGTAGCGAACGAATTGGAGACCATCACCGTCAACCACAGCTGACCGGCGCCGGGGTGGCGAGGGCGCCTCGCCCCTGGCTCTTGCAGCATACCGGAGTCCTGGCGCTTCCTGTCGTACAGCGGCAGCCGAGCCTATCCAGCGTTGCGCTATAGAATGCTGGGCTATAGGTTCCGGTGTCGTCCCCTGGCCCCGTCTGCCGCGCAGTCTTCCACCACCCTCCCCGCGCCCGCTGGCCGAGCCCTCGCCCGCCTTCCGACGACCGACACTGTGACTGGTGCCGTCCCGCGCCCGTCCTTCGTCCGCCTCCGGGGGTGCCACCATGTCGTTCTCACACCGAATCAGCGTTACCGACCAGCGTGCCTTGCTGGATTGCGGGAGTCTGGGCCAGCTCACTGAGCTCCAGACCGCCCTTGGGAGCCTCCTCGGCGAGGCCCGCTTCCAATCCTCGTTCGGCCTCCTGGTGGAATTGGGCCAGGACGGCCCGATCGTCGAGTGCACGCACGCGCTGGCGGTTGCCGACGCCTTCAACGTGCACCGGGACCAGCTCCAGGGGCGCATCGCGCTCCACGCCACCGACGAGCACGGCGGCGTCGCGGCGCTCTACATCGCGATGATCGGCCGGCATCACGGCCTGCGCATGGAGGCCTTCCGGGAACGGGGCGGCGCGGTCGCGTGGCTGGGCGTCGTAGACGGGTCTGCCTGAAAGTCACGACCGCCCCGAGGAGCTTCCCTCGGAGCGGCCGGTGCGGTCCGCTGCCTTACTTGATCAAGATCTTCTTGCTCACCGCCGTCGCCGGCTTGGGCACACGGACGGTCAGGATCCCGTCCTGGTAGGCGGCCTCGATCTTCCCTTCCTCTGCCGCGACCGGCAGTCTCAGCGTCCGCACGAACCTGCCAACCTCGCGCTCCCGATACAGATACATCTCGTCCGTACCTTCCTGGACCGACTCCTTGTGGCCCATGATCCGAAGCACGTTGCCGGTGAGGTTGATGTCCAGGTTCTCCTTGTGGATGCCTGGGACCTCGCAGCGGATGACGAATTCCTTCTCCGTCTCCGTGAGGTCGAGCGCCGGGGCCCAGTCTCCGCCCAAAGACCCCGTCCGCTCGAACGGAAACGCCGGCAGCGTCTCCCCGAACAACGGCGTCGTGAAGAAGCGATCGAACACCCGATCGATGTCTTCCTTCACCTGGCCGATGACGGGGGTCGCCCGCGTGACTTTCGCGACTTTCATATATCCTCCTCGATGAGTCTGCCTACAGTAAGTGCAGCCTCCAATATGGCAGTCGGATCATGAGGAGGGCATGAAACGAGGGTGATTGATCGGACGGTTGCCTTCGCTCCGGTCTTGTTGGCTTCGTCATCCACATGTCGATGGTAGGGTTATCTGCCAACGGGAGCTCGTCGGGTAGAAGGACGCAGCGGCAATCCGCGGAAGGAGATCGAACCGGCGGGTACGAGCTGATGCAGGGCGCAGTATGGCCGGGGGGGGGGGCACCCTTCCTAGGCGCTCAACCGTGGGGCGTTTTCTTTTCTCGTCTCACCCTGCAACACGCGATAATGTCGAATTCGTGCAACGCCGTTCGATGTCTAGGTGAAGGGAGCGGCGAATGACCCTCCCTCACCCCAGCGATAGATGGAGGCATTATGCGTGTCATGGTAATCGTGAAGGCGACGACGGAGTCCGAGGCGGAGGACTCCCCCCTCGAGATGGAAGGGGCCGCCGAGATGTTCGAGGCGATGGGGAAGTACAACGAGGAGCTGGTGAAGGCCGGGATCATGCTCGCCGGCGACGGGCTCAAGCCGAGCAAGTTCGGGAAGCGGATCCACTTCAACGGCGCCAAGAGGTCGGTGACCGACGGCCCCTTCGCCGAGACCAAGGAGCTGGTGGCGGGCTACTGGGTCTGGCAGGTGCTGTCGATGGAGGAGGCGGTCGAGTGGGCCAAGCGCTGCCCGAACCCGATGCCGGGGCCGAGCGACCTCGAGATCCGTCCCATCTGGGAGGCGGAGGACTTCGACCCGGAGATCGCCGCACAGGTGAACGCCCTCCGCGAGAAGGTTGCCAACGGAGGGAAGTGAGCCTCTACAACGAGGAGGTCTGGCGGTATCGGGACGGTACTCCAGCAGCGGATGACACGAACTCGCGAGCCCGGCAAGACTTCAGTCGCGCCGGGCTTCTTATTCTGCCAGGTGTTCGAGTTAGTGTGCGTGGGGTGTGCCGAGGTACGGGAACTCCTCGAGCAGATCGCGGTGGGGGTTCAGCCCGTCGGGAGGGATCTCCCCCTTGGAAATGAAGGCGATGAATCCGGCAAACTCCGACATGTGAGTGGGTTAAGTACGACAAAGGCCGCCGCGCCGAATCTTGCTCAGGGCCTCCAGTCGACGGCATGCGCTCCGAGGTAGGCATCCACCGCGGCGCCGACGGTAGGGTGAAAGCAGTCGGGCCTGAGGCGATTGAAGATCTCGAGGCGCCTGAGCTTGTCTTTCACCGGATCCTTCATCTCGGCGAAGTGCAGCTCGATGGCCGACTCGACCAGGGTCTGCTCCAGCTCGGTCAGCACGTCCGCGGACGTCACGTCCACGTCCGTGACCGGCTCGGCAGCCACGACGACGCGCCGGACCGGCATGGGCGAGCTGGCCACGGCCTCCAGCACGCGTTCCTGAAACAGCTCGGCGTTAGCGAAGAACAGCGGCGCATCCCAGCGGAAGAGCACCAGCCCGGGAACGAGGCGGGCCTCGGGATAGCGCTTGATGTCGTGGTACCCCCGGACGCCGTCGGCGCGCCCAAGCACGGCTGAGTGCGGACGCCAGGCGTCCCAGAGGAACTCCCCGACCGCAATGGCGATCGCCAGACCGATCCCGGGGATGGCGCCCAGGACGGCCACGCCGACGAAGCAGGCGATGGACAGCCAGAATTCCCATCGCTGGATCCGGTAGATCCGGCGGAGGTCGGCGAACTCGAACAGCCCGATGGCCGCGGTGATCACGACCGCCGCCAGGGCACTGGTGGGGAGGTGCTGCATCAGGTTGGGGGCGAACAGGAGCAAGAGGCTGACCGCCACGGCCCCGACGATGCCGGTGACCTGGGTTCTGGCCCCGGACGCTTCGGCCACCGGTGTGCGGGAGGAGCTGCTGCTGATGGGGAATCCCTGGAAGAAGCCGGCCGCTAGATTGGCCGCCCCCAGGCCGACCATCTCCTGGTTGGGATCGACGTAGCTGCGGGTCTTGACCGCGTAGACGCGGGAGAGAACGCTGGTGTCCGCGAACGAGACCAGCGCCGTCGCGCAGCCCCCGACGATCACCGCCCCGAGGTCGGTGAGCCCGACCCACGGCAGGGAAAAGGAGGGCAGACCCTGGGGCAGCGGACCGAGCACCTTCACGCCGGCGGTTACGCCGAGGCCGAGCATCCCGACGGCGATCGTGGCTCCCGCCACGGCGAGGAGGACGCCGGGGATCCGCCGAAAGGGCTTGAGCACGAGGATCACCACCAGCGTGGCCAGGCCGATCGCAAATGTCGTCCAGTTGGCGTGCCCGACGGCGACTTCCCGGACGATGCTCGAGAGGTTTCGCAGGGGACCCGCGCTCTCGATCGAGACGCCGAACATCTTGGGCAGCTGGCTGATCAGCACCGTGAGGGCGATGCCGTTCATGTACCCGTAGCGGATCGGCTTGGAGAGGAGCTCGGTGATGAACCCCAGCCTCAGCAGGCCGACCACGATACAGACCACGCCCGATACGATCGCCATGAGGCTCGCCAAGGCCACGGCCCGGCTCGGATCGCCAGCGGCGTGTGGAAGCACGACCGCGAGGATGACCGCCGCGAGAGAGGAGTCGGGTCCCAGGACCATGATTCGGCTGGGACCGAACACCGCATAGGCGAGGAGCGGGATCACGGTGGCATACAGCCCGTAGATACCGGGAACGCCGGAGGCCTCCGCATAGGCGATGCCGACCGGAACCAGCATCGTGGTCAGGACCAGGCCGGCGACCAGGTCTCTCGCGAACCAGCCTGCCTGGTAGTTGAGCAGGACATGAAGCCCCGGCATCCAGCGCCGCCAGCCCGAGGGCGCCACGACCAGCGGGCGCGAGAGGCGGCCGGGCTCAGGGCGCGGTGCCGTGATCACCGCGTCTCCAGCTGCGCCACCCAGATGTCGCTTTCCAGCGCCCCGATGGTGCAGTAGAACGTCCGGCCGTCGGTGCTGAACCCGAAGCGAGTGTGCTGGCGGGTGGGATCGTCGAATCGCACCAGCAGCCGGGAGGCGCCACCGGTGACCGGCACGGCCCGGATCGAGGAGCCATCCGGACCCTTGGCGACGTAGTAGACGGTCTTGCCGTCGGGTGACCACGCGGCGTAGAAGGCCTCTTCGCCCGTGGGCGAGTTCGGAACCAGCAGACGAGAAGCCCCATCGGGAGACATCACCCTGAGACCCTCGGCGCTGTGGAACGCGATCAGGTCCTGGGTCGGCGACCAGTGGGCGAAGTCTCCGGCGACCGGAATCGTTCGCGACGTCCCCTGTTCCAGCGGGACGAGAATGAAGGTCGAGGCGGCAAGGAAGTCCGCGGCGGCCCCGGACGCCTCGGGGGCCGGGATGACCTCTCCCAACAGGTCGTGACCGTCGCGCGACCATGTCGGGTCGAGCTCGTGCGCCGGGCTGCCGGTGCGCTGGACCACCTGGGAGCCGTCCGCCTCCATCGTGTAGAGATCCCGGTTGCCGGTGCGCATGGAGTGGAAGGCGATCATTCGCCCGTCGGGCGACCACCCGGGGCTGTACGCGCCGACCGAATCGGTCGTGAGCTGGATCGCCTCGCCCCCGGCCGACGGCATCTTGTAGATCTGCCAGCTGCCGTTCCGGTCCGAGCTGAACACCAGCCACTTCCCATCCCGGGAGACATCGACGGTCTCGATCGTCTGGTCGCCCGTCGTCAGTGGCCGGGCCTGGGCGAACGACACCGGCCTCGTGGTCGGCACTGGTATGGACCAGACGTTCGACAGGGCGCGAAAGCGGGCATAGGCCAATCGCCGTCCGTCGGCGGAAAGACTGATCGTATGGGCGTCCGCTCCGGTGGTGAGCCGCTCCGGCCTGCCGGCGGGCGCACCCGCCGCGTCGAGCCGGATGCGATACACGTCTCGGCTCCCGCCTCGGTCCGAGACCCAGAACAGGTGTCGTCCGTCGGGCGCCCACTGCGGGCTCACGTTCAGATGCTCGTCCGCGGTCAGCCGGACAGGGCTGCCGCCGTTCACGGGCAGCACCCAGATGGACGAAGCTGTCTCGTTTCCGAAATAGGCGCCGCCAAAGACGAAGACCGGGTTGTCGGACACGGCGGCGAGCTTCGTGCCGTCGGGCGACCAGTTCAGCGAGTGCACGTCGCGGACGCCGGGGAGGTGAGTCGGGGCACCTCCTCCGATCGGCGCCACCGTGACGTCACGGCCGATGCCGGTGCTGTAGGCGATGCGCCGCCCGTCCGGCGACCACGCGAATCCGGCGAGTCGACTGAACGCGCTCGTGGTCGACTCCGCGGCTTGAGCCCCGAGCCGCACCACGAGCCGCGGTTGTCCCCCGAGCGCCGGCACGACGGCGATGCCGGCGTTCCCCTGGTAAGCGATCTGCGATCCGTCCGGTGACCACCGGGGCCAGCGGTACCCCAGGGAGGAATCGGAGGTGAGCGCGATCGTGCGGCCGCCAGCAACCTGGCGCACGAAGATCTGCATCCGTGTGGGCGGACCGGCGGCATACGCGACCAGGCTGCCGTCGGGCGAGAGCGCGGGGTCGACCTCCAATCCCGGATCTCGCGTGACCTGCACGGTCTCGCCGATGGTCAGGATGGCGTCACGCTGGCCCAGGCTCCGGATAAGGAGCAGGGCCCCGGCTAGGGCGCACAAGGCAAGGAGCCCGATCAGGGCCATCCGGCGTCCCGAGAACCCCGGTACGCCGCCAGGCGCGAGCGGTTGTGAGCTCGAGAGCGCCTCCGCGAACTGCCCGACCGGGTTGAAGCGGTCGGCCGGATTCTTGGCCAGCGAGCGCTCGAGGGCGGCCACGACGACGGCAGGCACTGCCGGCCGCAGCTGGGTGATCGGAGGCGGAGTGGCGGTCAGATGCTGGTGCGCGATGCTCTGCACGGTGGGACCGGTGAACGGTGGCTGCCCCGCCAGCATTTCG
>Ga0310810_10011162_pt1 | contig 10494 bp, 5 predicted proteins | sample NCmetagenome_FD_207641 | JGI IMG/M metagenome (GOLD analysis project Ga0310810, IMG submission 207641) | Soil microbial communities from experimental microcosm in Duke University, North Carolina, United States - NC | ecosystem: Engineered > Artificial ecosystem > Soil microcosm > Unclassified ... | reverse complement strand
CCCGCTCGAGGTGGGAGGGCTCGTGCGCCGCGCTGATCTGTACACGGATGCGCGCTTGACCCTGGGGCACGACCGGATACGAGAAGCCGACGACGTAGATCCCCTCCTCCAGCAGGTCGGCTGCCATCCGGTGGGCGAGGTGGGCATCGCCCAGCATGATGGGCACGATGGGATGCACGCCGGGACGGATGGCGAATCCTGCCTCGGTCATCGCGCGGCGGAACCACCGGGTGTTGGCCTCGAGCCGGTCGCGCCGCACCGTCGTCGTCGAGAGCATCGTCAGGCAGGCCAGCGAGGCACTGACCAGCGCGGGGGGCAGCGTGTTCGAGAACAGGTAGGGCCGGGAGCGCTGCCGCAGCAGCGCCACCACCTCGCGCCGGCTCGCCGTGAAGCCGCCGCTGGCGCCGCCCAGCGCCTTGCCCAGCGTCGAGGTCACGATGTCCACGCGCTCCCCCACTCCGCAGTGCTCGGGCGTCCCGCGGCCGGTCGGCCCGAAGAAGCCCGTCGCGTGACTGTCGTCGACCATCACCAGCGCCTGGTAGCGCTCCGCGAGGTCGCAGATCTCGGCCAGCGGCGCGACGTCGCCGTCCATGGAGAAGACGCCGTCGGTCGCGATCAGCCGCGTGCGCGCTGACTGCGTGTCCTTCAGCGCCCGCTCGAGCTCGCCCATGTCGGCGTGGGCGTAGCGGTGGCGCTGGGCCCGGCAGAGACGGATGCCGTCGATGATCGAGGCATGGTTCAGCACGTCGGAGATGACAGCGTCCTGCTCGCCCAGCAGCGTCTCGAAGAGGCCCCCGTTGGCGTCGAAGCAGGAGGTGTAGAGGATCGCGTCCTCGGTGCCCAGGAAGCGCGCGATGGCTGCCTCGAGCTCGGTGTGGATCGTCTGGGTGCCACAGATGAAGCGCACGCTGGCCAGCCCCAGGCCCCAGCGCTCCAGGCCCTGCTGCGCGGCGCGCACCAGCGTGGGCTCGGCCGCCAGCCCCAGGTAGTTGTTGGCGCAGAAGTTCAGGACCTCGCGGCCGCCCACGGCAACGCGCGCGCCTTGCGGCCCCTCGATCACACGCTCGCCCTTCCAGAGCCCGGCCTGGGCGATCGCGTCGAGCTCGGACTGCAGTCTGGCCTGCGTCTCACCGTACATCGCGCATCTCCTCGTGCTCAGGCGCGTCCGTAGTGTCGCTTCACGTTCGGGAGCAGGTAGGACTCGAAGGCGCGATCGAGGTCGTAGCCCGGGCCGAAGCCCCAATCCCGGCGGGCCCGGGCGTCGTCGACCTCCTCCGGCCACGAGTCGACGATGGCCTGCCGGCGCGCGTCGGGTGCGAAGGTGATGTGCGCCAGCGGGAACGCCTTGCGTACGCGGTCGCCGAACTCGGCGGCGTCGGCACTGAAGGCGGCGACGTTGTAGACCAGCGTCGTGAGCGCCGGGGCCGGCGCGTCCATCAGGGCCAGCAGGGCGGCCACGGCATCGGGCATCGCCATGAAGGGGATGCGCGTATCGGGACGCACGAAGCAGGCGTAGGGCCGGTCCTGGGCGGCGGCGTGGAGCATCTCCGGCGCGTAGTCGCTGGTGCCGCCGCTGGGGATGGTGACGGCGGAGAGCAGGCCCGGGAAGCGGATGGCCCGGAAATCTACCCGGTCCGGCTCGATCGGGGCGAGCTGGCGGTAGTGACGCGCGTAGTACCGGCCCAGGTGCTCGCAGTGCAGCTTCGTGCAGCCGTAGATCGTGATCGGCGCCAGCCAGGCCTCCTCGGCGATCCGGCCCGCCGCGCGCTTGGTGCGCAGGTCCGGCAGCCCGTACACCGCGATGGAGCTGGGGAAGAGGAACTTCACCGGCTGCCCCAGCTCGCGCCCCTCCTCGATCGCCAGCGCCAGCAAGTTGAGCGTGCCCTGCACGTTCACCGCGTGCGCCGTCTCGGGAACGAACTCGGCTCTCGTCGAGAGCAGCGCGGCCAGGTGGAAGATCACCGCGATCTCGAACTCGGCGTGGAGGCGATCGAGCAGGTGGCGGTCGAGGATGTCGCCGACCCGCACCGCCGCGCACCGCCGGGCCACCTCGCTGGCGGGCGGGCGCACGTCCAGGGCGAGGATGTCGAAGGTCCCGCGCTCGGCGATCTCATGGATCAGGCCGTGGCCGATCTCGCCGCCGGCACCCGTCACGAGGACCACGGGTCTGCGGGCCATGCGCCTATCATCGCACGCGCTCCCCGCGCGCGGGTCGCGGGGCCAGGACGCGATCCGCTGCGGCGATGACCTGCAACCTCAGCTTGCGAATGGGCTCCTGCGCCGCAACGTCACCTTGCGGTTCCCGGCCCTCCTCTGACGACGCGGACTTGGCGGCGCGGAGGAGGCGGATCTGGCGCTGGCCCCGCCTTGTGTAGCTGCCAGCGGAGCTTGCGCGCTCCTCGTCGACCGTCTGCAAACCCTCGCCCGCCGGTCCGGCACGGAGCTTGCGCTCACGCGCGGCAGACGAAGTCAGCAGCAAGAAGCCGAAGAGGAGGCATGACATGGCGGCGAACACTCAGGCGAGCATCCTGTCCGACGCGCTGCTCGCACGCTGCGCCGAGCGGGCGGCGGGCTACGATCGCGAGAACCGGTTCTTCACCGAGGACTTCGACGAGCTGAAGCGGGCGGGCTACCTGACCTGTGCGGTGCCCAGGGAGCTGGGCGGCGGCGGCCTCACCTTCGCCCAGGTGATGCAGGAGCAGCGGCGCCTGGCGTATCACGCGCACGCGACCGCGCTCGGTATCAACATGCACGTGTACTGGACGGGCGTGGCCGCCGACCTCTGGCGCGCCGGCGACAAGTCGCTGGAGTGGCTCCTGACCGGCGCGGTGAACGGCGAGGTCTACGCGGCCGGCCACGCCGAGCGAGGCAACGACATCCCGGTGCTGCTGTCGACCTCGAAGGCCGAGCGCGTGAACGGCGGCTACAAGTTCACCGGCCACAAGTTCTTCGGCAGCCTCACGCCGGTGTGGACCTTCCTCGGCCTGCACGGTCTCGACACGAGCGATCCGAGCGCGCCCAAGGTGGTTCACGCCTTCATGCCGCGGGCGACCGAGGGCTACAGCATCAAGGACACCTGGGACGTGCTGGGCATGCGCGCCACGGCCAGTCACGACACGATCCTCGAGGGCGCCGTGGTCCCCGACAAGTACATCGCCCGCGTGGTGCCGGCCGGCTTCGCGGGCGCCGATCTCTTCATCCTGGCGATCTTCCAGTGGGCGCTGACCGGCTTCGCCAACGTTTACTACGGGCTGGCCCGGCACCTGGTCGATCTCACGGTCGCCAGCGTGAAGAAGAAGACCTCGCTCGGCATCTCGCGCGGCTCGATGATGTACCACCCCGCCGTGCAGCAGGGGATCGCCGAGATGGTGATGGAGACCGAGGCGATCGGTCCCTATCTCGATCGCCTGGCCGACGACTGGACCAACGGCGTCGACCACGGCATGGCCTGGCCGCTCAAGATCGTCGCCGCCAAGCACCGGGCGGTGGTGAGCGCGTGGAAGGTGGCCGATACCGCGCTCGAGCTGGCCGGTGGCTTTGGCATCTTCGCCGCCTCGGGCATCGAGCGGATGGTGCGTGACGCGCGTCTGGGCCGCATTCACCCGGCGGCTCCGGCCCTCGCCCACGAGATCGTGGGCAAGCTGAGCCTCGGCATCAACCCCGACGAGCAGCCGCGCTGGGGGTAGATTGCACGCCGAGCAGGCTATGATGGTCCGCCCCCGGCCGGGGAGCACTCCGGCCGGGGCATCACCGCGGGAGGTGCACCGTGCTCGACTGGACGACCGTACGCTCCACCGCCCTGGCCGCACTGGTCCTCGTGAGCCCGGCCCTCGCCGATGCGCACTCGCCGTCGGAGGAGAAGCTCGGCACGGTGAACTTTCCGGTGACCTGCACGCCGGCCGCCCAGGCGGAGTTCGTCCGGGGCGCCGCCGCGCTGCATTCCTTCTGGTTCGACACCTCGCGCAAGGCGTTCACCGCCGCTGCCGCCAGCGATTCTGCGTGCGGCATCGCCCACTGGGGTGTGGCGATGACCGCGCTGGGCAATCCGCTCGCCGGACCGCCGCCGGCGGGAGCGCTGCGTGACGGCTGGGCGGCGGTCGAGAAGGCGCGGGCCGCGGGGAGCAAGAGCCAGCGCGAGCGCGATTACGTCGAGGCCATCGCGGTCTTCTACAGGGACGCCGACAAGGTCGAGCATCGCGTCCGGGCCCAGGCGTACGAGAAGGCGATGGAGGCGCTGGCCGCGCGCTATCCGGACGATCGCGAGGCGAGCATCTTCTATGCGCTGTCGCTCAACGTCACGCTCGATCCCAGCGACAAGACCTACGCGAACCAGCTCAAGGCGGCCACGATCCTCGAGAAGGTCTTCGCCGAGCAGCCGAACCACCCCGGCGTCGCCCACTACCTGATCCACAGCTACGACTTCCCGCCGATCGCGCCCCGGGGGCTGAACGCCGCGCGCCGCTATGCCGCGATCGCGCCCTCGGCGCCGCACGCGCTGCACATGCCCTCGCACATCTTCACGCGCCTGGGCTACTGGCAGGAGTCGGTGGACACGAACCGGGCCTCGGCCGAGGCCGCCACCGATCACGGCAACTGGCTGCACGCCGTGGACTACATGATCTACGGCAACCTGCAGCTCGCGAAGGACGACGACGCGCAACGCGCCGTGAAGGCCGTCCAGGCCCTCGGCATGCCGAACAGCGAGTACATCGGCAGCGCCTACGCGCTGGCCGCGGTGCCGGCGCGCTACGCGCTCGAGCGTCAGCAGTGGGGCGAGGCCGCCACGCTCGGGCTTCAGCCGGCCGAGTTCCCGTGGAGCCGCTGGCCGATGGCCGAGGCCGTCAACGCCTACGCGCGGGGTCTGGGCGCCGCGCGCGGTGGCGACGCGGCCGGCGGCCGGCGCGAGGCCGACCGACTGGCCGTGCTGCGCGACACGATGGCGAAGACCCAGCGCGGCTACTGGGCGGATCAGGCCGAGATCCAGCGTCAGGCGGTGCTGGCGTGGACGATGCGGGCCGAGGGCAAGCACGCCGAGGCGCTCACGCTCATGCAGGCCGCGGTGACGCTGGAGGACAAGAGCGAGAAGCATCCGGTCACGCCCGGGCCCATCGTCCCGGCCCGCGAGCTGCTCGGCGAGATGCTGCTGGAGATGAACCAGCCGGCCCAGGCGCTCTCGGTCTTCGAGGCGTCGATGCGCGTGGAGCCCAACCGGTTCCACGGCCTGGCCGGCGCGGCGCGGGCCGCCGAGCTGGCCGGCGACCGCGAGCGGGCGCGACGGTACTACAGCGACCTGCTCGCGCTCGCGAAGGACGCCGACACCGAGCGGCCGGAGATCAAGCGGGCGCGCGCGTTCGTCGGTACCAGGTAGCGCGAGGGCGGCCGCTCAGATCACGCCCTCCTCGGCGAGGGCCTTGATCTCGGTGCTCGACATCCCCAGCAGCTCGCCGTACACGTACTCGTTGTCCTCGCCGTAGCCGGGCGCGCCGCGGTCGATGCGACCGCCGATGTAGGCGGGGCTCTCGTGGAGCTTCACCGGCACCTCGGCGATCGGCCAGCGGCCGATCTTGGTGCCGGTCACCTCGGTCAGCCACTCGAGCGCGGCGAGCTGGGGATCGCGATCGCAGCGATCGCCGGCGGTCTGGCAGACGCCGGCCGGCACGCCCGCGGCCTGCAGCGCCAGCATGGTCTCGTAGGCATCGCGCGAGCGCGTCCACTCGCGCACGAGCGCGTCGAGCGCGTCCTGATTTGCCAGGCGCGCGGCGAGCGTGGCGAAGCGCGCGTCGCTCACCCACTCCGGATGTCCGGCGATCGAGGCGAGCGCGCGCCACTCGGCGTCGGTGAAGCAGGCGATGGTGATCCAGCGGTCGTCGCCCGCGCACGGATAGACGTTGTGCGGCGCGGCCGGCTTGTAGGGCGAGCGGTTGCCGTAGCGCGACCAGATGCGCCCGTTCGCCGACCAGTCGAGGATGGTCGTGCCGCTGATGAAGAGACCCACCTCGGACTGCGAGGCGTCGATCCACTGGCCCTCGCCGGTGCGCGCGCGGTGGAAGAGCCCGCTGAGGATCGCCAGGGCGAAGCTGTAGGCGCCCATCCAGTCGAGATAGGAATAGCCCCAGCCGGCCGGCATCGCCGGCTCGGGCAGCCCCGACATCTCCGAAAGGCCGGAGAAGGAGTTCGCGATCGGGCCGACGGTGCGGAAGCGCCCGTAGGTGCCGCGAGCCCCCATGCCCGACTGCTGCACGTAGACGATGTCCGGCTTGATCGCGCGCAGGGCGTCGTAGCCGAGTCCCCAGCTGTCGAGCACGCCGGGCGAGAAGCCCTCGGCGACGACGTCGGACATCTCGACCAGTCGCCGGGCGATCGCCAGCCCCTTGGGGTGGCGGACGTTGAGCGAGATGCCGCGCTTGCCCGGGTTCTTGTTGTTGAACTGGCCGCCCATGTCGGGATCGCTCACGCCGGGCAACGGCGCCGTCGCCGCATCGCGCGCGGCTCGACCACCGACGGGCGCCATCGCGGCCATGCGCGTGTCGGGATGGCTCTTGAGCTCCACCTTGATGCTCTCGGCGCCGAACGCGGCGAGGAAGCGCGTGCCGCCGGCCGAGGCCAGGAACCACGTGAAGTCGAGGATACGGATGCCCAGCAGCGGGAATGGCTTGCCGCGCGGCGAGAGCGGCTCGCCGGCCGGCGGCCGGGCGGCGGCGTCGATCACCGGCAGGTCGGGCGGGCGCGGCTGCTCCACGCTCGCGGCGTCCTCGTTCAGGAGCGGCGCGCGGCGGCCGACCGACCACGCCGTACCCGTCGCCAGCCACTTGCTCGTCGCGTAGCGGAACGCGCGCCCCAGCTCGGGATGCTCCACGTCGGTGCAGCTCTGGCGCGCCAGCCAGTGCGGATCCATCGCGTTCTCGTGGGGCTTGCGCAGCGGCGCCCAGAGCATGCCGGCCTCCTGGGCCTCACGCCACGGGACGTTGTCGTAGGTGAACGCGCGCACGAAGCGCTGCACGGCCTCCATGCCGTGATCGCGCCTGGCCGTGCTGGGCCCGGTGCCCGGCACGAAGCGGCCGCTGGAGGGCAGCGACGGCTTCTCGGCATCGAGCCCGGCCTCGATGCCGTAGCGATCGAGCAGCTTGATGAGCTGCTCGGTCTCGCCGGGCCGCGTGCCGAGGTTCGCCATCACCCAGCGGCCGTCCTTGGTGTGCACGATGGAGGGATGCGGCGTGATGCTCTCGCGCGCGTGGCGGCACGTCTGGCGCAGCACCGGGGCCCGGCGCATCACCCACGTCATGAGATCGACCTCGGTTGACTTCGCCACCGCCTCGTGGATGGCGCACGACACCAGCTGGCCGAGGCCGGTGCGCCAGCGATAGAGCAGCGCGGCCACGATGCTGAACGCCATCTGCTCGCCGGCGATGTGGAAGGCGTGCCACATCTGCGGCGCGATCGGCGGCAGGTCGTAGGCGCCGCCCGGCGCCGGATCGTAGCCGCAGTTCATCATCACGCCGCCCAGCGCCAGGTGCACGAGGTCCGAGCCCTTGAAGTGCGACCACGGGCCCTCGTCGCCGAACGGTGTCAGGCGCGCCACGATGAGGGTGGGATGCTGCCGCATCAGCGTGCGCACGCCCAGGCCGCGCGCGTCGAGCTCGCCGCGGGGCGTCGTCTCCAGCAGCACGTCGGCGCCGGCAACGAGCGCCCGGAAGCGATCGCGGTCGGCCGGCTGATGCAGGTCGAGGACGATCGAGCGCTTGCCGCGGTTGTACTGCCAGAAGAAGAGCGAGCGCTCGGGGTCCTCGCGGTCCTGGTAGAACGGCCCGATGCGCCGGGTGGGGCTGCCGCCCGGCGGCTCCACCTTGATGACGTCGGCGCCGAGACCGGCCAGGGTCAGCCCGCAGTACTCGCCCTGCTCGTCGGCCAGCTCGATGACGCGAATGCCGGTGAGCGGGCCGCGCCGCGTCCCGAGCGGATTCTGGGCAGCAGGCCCCTGCAAGGCGTTCATGAGGACTCTCCCGTCTTGGCCGGTCTTCGCCGCGTCCACGACATCGGCGTCCGACTATAGCGCGTTCCCACGCGCGTGGTCCTCTCACGCCGGGCTGCCGGCGCCGAGCACCTTGACTTGATGCGCCGCCGACCGGACGATGCTGATCCAATGCGCTGGATCCTCCCGGCAGCATGAGGGCCGAGCCCGCGCCCGCCATCGTCTCCGAGCGCCAGCTCGCCGCACTCGCAGTGGCGCTCGGCGCGCGCACCGTGGCGGGCTGGTCGTCGGCCGAGGAGTCGCTGACGCGGGGGCTGCCGGCGCCGGACGCCGCGGGCCTGGCGAGGGTCGCGGGCGCCATCGCCGCCGGCCGCGATCCGCTCGGCGATCTCTTCTGCGCCCTGCGCAGCCCACTCGAGCGACGCAGCCGCGGCGCGGTGTACACGCCGGCGCACCTGGTGGCCTCGATGCTGGCGTGGGCGAGCCGGCATGGCGCGCCGACACAGGTGATCGATCCCGGCGTCGGCTCGGCGCGCTTCCTCGTCCAGGCCGGGCGGCGCTTCGGCAAGGCCGAGCTGATGGGCGTGGAGCTCGATCCGCTCGCGGCGCTGCTGGCCCGCGCGCACCTGGCGGCGGCCGGTCTGGCGAGCCGAGCGGTCGTCACGCTCGGCGACTATCGCGACCACGTCCCGCCGCGCCCGAAGGGCCGGACGCTCTATGTCGGCAATCCGCCCTACGTGCGCCACCACCTCATCGAGGACCGGTGGAAGCGATGGCTCGTGGAGGTGGCCGAGCGTCACCACGTGGCCGCCAGCCAGCTCGCCGGCCTGCACGCCTATTTCTTCCTGAAGACGGCGGACTGCGCGCGGCCCGGCGACTTCGGCGTCTTCGTCACGGCCGCGGAGTGGCTCGACGTGAACTACGGCAGGCTGCTCCGCGAGCTCGTGCTGGGCCGGCTGGGCGGCCAGAGCATCCACGTCGTCGAGCCGACGGCCGCCCCGTTCCCGGACACCGCGACGACGGCGGCCATCACCTGCTTCGAGATCGGCTCGAAGCCGGCGTCCATTCGCCTCCGCCGCGTCGGCGAGAGCCGGGCACTCGGCACGCTCGAGGGTGGGCGGGTGGTGCGTCGCGAGCGGCTCGTCGAGGCCGGACGCTGGACGCCGTTCCTCAGACCGCCGCGCCGGGCGCCCGAGGGCTACGTCGAGCTCGGCGAGCTCTGCCGCGTGCACCGCGGGCAGGTGACCGGCGCCAACCAGGTGTGGATCGCGGGACCGCACGCCGCGCAGCTGCCCGACTGCGTGCTCTATCCGTCGGTCACCAAGGCGCGCGAGCTGTTCTCGGCGGGCGCGAGCCTCACCGATGCGGCCTCGCTGCGCCGGGTGATCGATCTGCCGGTCGATCTCGATCGCTTCCCCGCGAGCGAGCGGCGCGGCATCGAGCGCTTCCTGGGCTGGGCGCGGCGGCGCGGCGCGCACCTGGGCTACATCGCGCGCAACCGGAAGGCCTGGTGGTCGGTGGGGCTGCGCGAGCCGGCGCCGCTGCTCGCCACGTACATGGCCCGGCGCCCGCCGACGTTCGTGCGCAACCTGGTGGGCGCGCGCCACATCAACATCGCCCACGGGATCTATCCGCGCCAGAAGCTGAGCGAGCGCGCGCTCGGCGCGCTGGCTCGCTATCTCTCGGCCAGCGTGACGCTCGGTGACGGCCGCACCTACGCCGGCGGCCTGACGAAGTTCGAGCCGGGTGAGATGGAGCGGCTGCCCGTGCCGGACCCCCGCGCCCTGGAGCTCGCCGCCGAGTGAGGGATCCGACCCTGACGTCGGATCGCGTCGCCGCACCGCGCACGCCCCGTCGCCCGGGCGGGGCGCTGCCGCCGCCGCGCTGGAGCGACGCCCAGCTCGACGAGGCGCGGCAGCGTGCCATCGAGGACTTCCGGCGCGAGCGGCTGCAGGAGCCGCTCGCCGCCTACCAGGCCTGGCTGACGCAGTCGCGCGCCACGATGCGAGCGCTGCTGGCGCGCACGGACGATCTCACCCGCATCGCGGAGCACGCCGTCGCCATCCTGAGCGATCGCGAGCTCCGCGACGCGTTCCGGTACCTGGCCGGGCCGCCGATCTCGCTCGACGATCTCGCGGTGCTCGCCGAGGCCGACTCGCTCTCGCCGGCGCGCCTGCGAGCCGACGCGGCGCTCGTGCAGCGCGTGATCGAAACGGTGCTGGCCGGGCTCGATCGCGACCGCTTCCCGTGGCTGGCCGAGGGCCGGCCCGCCACCGAGCCGGAGCGCGAGGCGGCCATCATCGCCTCGGCGGCACTGCGGGCCACGCAGAAGGCGGCGACCTCGCGACGCACCGTGGGCAAGGACGCCCAGGAGGAGCGCGTGAAGCTGGCACTTCGCGCCCGCGGCTTCACCGAGATCGAGCGCCGGCCGATGCACCACATCGCCGATGCCCCGCAGCCCGGCGAGTTCTGCGGCGAGACCATCTTCGCCACCCGCAATGCCGACATCGTGGCCGGGCTGTGGG
>Ga0310810_10011161_pt1 | contig 10494 bp, 6 predicted proteins | sample NCmetagenome_FD_207641 | JGI IMG/M metagenome (GOLD analysis project Ga0310810, IMG submission 207641) | Soil microbial communities from experimental microcosm in Duke University, North Carolina, United States - NC | ecosystem: Engineered > Artificial ecosystem > Soil microcosm > Unclassified ... | reverse complement strand
TGCTGGTCACCGGGACGGCGTGCACCCTGTTCGACCGCGACACGGCCCCGGGCGCGGAGCCCGAGGACCTGATGCGCCTCGACGTGCCGGCGCTCATCGTCCCGGGCAAGGATCACGCACATGCGGTCTCGGCGGCCCGCTACCTCGAAGAATGCCTGCGGAACTCAGAGTACTGGGATGTTCCCGTCGAGGGGCAGACCGAGGTCACGGCGCCGGCGAGAGTGCTCGAGTTCCTGGGAAGAGCCTGAGCCTCAGCCGGCGAGCGCGCGCGTGCTCGCGGGGAACAGATCGTCGACGGCCACCGGCTGCCGCAGGATTCCCTGTTCGACGCTGTACTGGACGATCGCCTCGAGTTCCCTCCGGTTGGGCGCGATCCCGTAGGGGAGCGGGTCGCCCGTGATCTCCATCACGCGCGTGAATGTCTGATCGGCCGGACTCGGCTCGGCGATGCCTGCCTTCAACCTGTCCAGATAGACTCGCTTCGCGCGCACGAAGGTGTCGAAGATGTCACCAGCAAGATCCGGATGTGCGGCGAGCAGGTCGTCCTTCACCACCACGGTGTGGTTGATGGGGTAGAGTCCTCCCTCGCGCAGGCGCTGCAGCCCGGCGTCCTTCGCCTTGGGTATCAGCGGCTTGATGTCAGGCGACTCCATCTGGACGCCGGTCGCCGCGGCGATTTCACCCGACAGCAACATCTCCTCGAGCGTCTTCCCCGGCTCGATCGACACCACGTTCGACGGCGGCTGGTACTCCGCCACGTGCTCGTCGCCGGACAGGACCCACGTGATTTTCTGCAGGTCCACGCCGTACTCGTGCTGCAGGATGCTTCGCGCCCACAACCCGGTCGTCACGGTATAACCGCGGTTGACGCCGACCTTGCGCCCCTCGAGGTCCTTGGGGCTCCTGACATCCGACTTCGTGTTGTACAGGATCGCGCCGTGGTGAAAGGCGCGCATCGGGAACACGGGAATGGCGGTGAAGCGCTTGCCGTGGGCGCGCGCGCAGAGGTAGGTGGTGATCGCCATCTCGGAGATGTCGAATTCGAGACCACGGACCATCCGCCGGAACGCCTTGATGATGACCGGGACGTCTTCGAAGTCGAAGGTGAAGGTCCTGGGGACGACGGTGCCGTCTTTGAGCGGCTGGGTGTGGCCGTAGCTGACGAGCGCGGTCTTGTACGCGGGCGTGGCCATGTCAGTTGACGTCCACCGCCGGGCGCTTCATGAGCCGGTCGAGGATGCGCCCCACACGCGCGCGGACGCGCGAGGACTTCAGCCGCTCGCGCGCCTCTTCGGTCAGGGAATAGGCGACCGGCACCAGCAGCAGCGTCAGGAACAGGCACAGCGTCTGGCCGCCGATGATCGTCACGGCGATGTCGCCGCGCTGGCGCGCCCCCGCGCCCGATCCGAGCGCCGTCGGAATCAGGCCGACGATGATCGCCGCCGTCGTCATGAGGATCGGCCTCAGGCGGGTCCGCGAGGCCTCGATCAGCGCATCGTGCAGCGGCACACCTCGCCTTCGCAGCACGTTCGTGTAGTCCACTTGCAGGATTGAGTTCTTCTTGACGATGCCCAGTAGCAGGAGCATGCCGAGCGTGCTCCAGAGGTTCAGCGTCCGGTGGGTGATGGCGAGCGTGAGGAGCGCGAACGGCACCGACAGCGGCAGCGCCGTCATGATGATCAGCGGCTGCACGAAGCTCTCGAACTGCGCGACCAGGACCAGGTAGACGAAGATGCTGGCAAGCGAGATCGCGATGATCATGTTCGTCGCCGTCTCGTCGAGCACTTTCGACTGCCCCGCGAACTTCGCCCGATACCCGGCCGGCAGCTTCAGCTTCTTGATTTCGTCGCGCACGATCGGCACGGCGGCGTCGAGCGGCGTCCCGGGCCGCAGGTCGGCCGACACCCCCATCGCGTATTGGCGATCCAGTCGCGTGATCGAGGTGGGCCCCTCGCCGCGGACGAGCTTCGCGACGTTGTCGATGCGCACGAGGCTGCCGTTCAGGGCCGGCACCATGAGCCCGCCCACCGCCTGGACGTCATTGCGCTGATCCTCGCGGACGCGCATCTTGACCGGGTAGCGTTCACCGTCCTCGCGGAAGCTCGTGATTTCGTCCTCCCCGCTGACCATCAGGCGAAGCGCGGACGCGAGGCTCGAGACGCGAACGCCCAGATCCGCCGCCCGCTGACGGTCGACGTCGACGCGGAGCTCCGGATTCCCGAGATTGACGCGCGCCTTGACGTCGATGAACTGCGGCAGCTTCTGCAGCCGGTCGTTGAGGCGCAGCGCGTATCCGCTCAGCGTGCGGAGGTCCGGACCGTAGAGGTTGGCGAGGATCGGCCATGCGTTGCTCTCGCCGCCGCCGATCGGCGTCCTGAACACGATGGTCGGCCGGTAGGCCGAGTACGCCGTCATCGCCTGTCGAGCCGCCATCGCAATCTGCTCCTGCGTCTGGCTTCGCTCGTCGAGCGGCTTGAGCTGCACGAGGAGGTGCGAGTGATTCACCCGTTCCAGAATGGTCGGGATGACGTGGGCGATGCCGGGCACGGTCTCGAGCAGGGCGCCCATCGGGATGACCACCTTCTCCATTCCGGCGAGCGAGGTCCCCTCGGGCGCGTCCACCGTGATCTCGAACTCCCCCTGATCCTCGTTCGGCAGGAACGACCGTCCGACCAGCCGCGCGATGGGGAAGGTGGACGCGAACACCAGGACGGCGACCGCGACGATGACGCCGCGGTGCGCCAGCGACCAGCGGACGCTCCGGCCGTAGATGCCGTCGATCCACCGGTAAGCACGTTCATCACGTGCGCGGTGACCGCGGGTTGGACGCAGCATGCGCGCGCCGAGCATCGGCGTGAGCGTCACCGCGACCAGAAACGAGACCATGATCGCGGACGCCATCGTGATGCCGAAGGGATAGATGAACCGCTGGGCGTAGCCGGTCATGAACGCCACGGGCAGGAAGATGACGACCAGGGAGAGGGAGGTCGCCGCCACCGCGAGGAGCACCTCGCTGGTGCCCTCGATGGCGGCGCGCACCGGCGGCAGTCCCTCCTCGTCGATCTTGCGGAAGATGTTCTCGAGCACGACGATCGCGTCGTCGATGACGATGCCGACGGCGAGCGTGAGGCCGAGCAGCGTCATCGTGTTGAGCGTGAAATTCAGCGCCCGCATGATCGTGAAGCTGGCCACGAGCGACGCCGGGATCGCGAGGGCGCTGATGATCATCGCCGGCACGTTTCGGATGAAGAGCAGGACGACCAGGCTGGCCAGGAGGCTGCCGAGGATCAGGTGTTCCTGCAGCGAGGCGATGGAGGCGTAGATGAACCGCGAATCGTCGCGCGACTCGGTGACGGTCAAGCCGGGCGGCAGCAGCGGCGCGATCTCCTTGAGCGCCTGCTTGACGCCGCGGATGACCGCGATCGTGTTCTGGCCCGACTGCCGGCGCACGTCGATGATGACCGCCCGCTGCCCCTGCACGAACGCGGAGGTCCGCGCGTCTTCCTCGGTATCCTCGACGCGTGCGACATCCGAGACGCGGATCGGCGCGCCGCCCTGGGTCGCGACGACGATCTGCCCGAACTGATCGAGCCGATCGAACCGGCCCGGCGTCCGCAGCATGACCTCGGCGTCCCCCTGATCGATCCGCCCGCCCGGCACTTCGACGTTGTCGGACTGAATGGCGTCGCGCACCTGGCTCACGCTCAGTCCGTGCGCGGTCAGCTTCTCGAGGTCGAGCTGGACGTGGATCTCGCGCGCGCGGCCGCCGGCGATGCTGACTTCGCCGACGCCGTCCACGGCCTCGAGGGCGCGGCGGATCTGCTTGTCCGCCACTTCGGTGAGCGTACGAAGCGGATACGGCCCGGCGACCGCGATCGTGAAAATCGGCAGCGCGTCCGGATCCACCTTCGCGATGACCGGCGGCAGGACCTGGGGCGGCAGGTTGCCGAGAGCGCCGGAGACCTTCTCGCGGACGTCCTGCGCGGCCTCGTTGATGTCGCGCTCGAGGACGAACTTCACGGTGATGCGCGCGGTGCCAACGCCCAGCCGCGACTCGATTTCGTCCACCCCCGCCACGCCGCTGAGGGCCTGCTCGAGCGGCTCGGCCACCGAGGTGCTGATTTCGTCCGGGCTCGCGCCCGGCAGGCGGACGTTCACCGTGACGGTCGCGGGATCCGCCTTGGGGAGCAGATCGACGCTGAGATCGCGAAACGAGAAGATGCCCGTCACCACCAGCGACAGGACCAGCACGGTCGTGAACGCAGGGCGCCGGACGCAGAACTCGGCAAGGCTCATCGCGATCCCCCTTTGGCGACCACCTTCGTGCCGGCGGTGAGGCCTTCAACCCCTTCGGCGACGATCGTCGCGCCGGGCTCGAGTCCGGCGAGGATCTCGACTCGCTGTCCGAGCCGATCGCCGAGCTTCACTTCCGCGGCGGCCAGCTTGCCGTCGCGCACGAGGAACACCACGCTCGTGCCGTAGCGGGTCTGGACGGCCGTGATGGGCACGACCAGGGCCTTGTCGACGTGATTGGTCGCGACCTTGACCCTCGCGAAGGTGCCGGGCTTGAGGGCGCCGTCGGCGTTCGGCACGTCGGCCTCGATGGTGAACGCGCGCGACTTCAGATTCACATCCGGGCTGATGCGGGTCACGCGCCCTTCGACCGCCGTGTCGGGAAACGCATCGGTGCGCAGGGAGATCAGCTGCCCGGGGTGGATGCCGGGGCCGAACTTTTCAGGAATCTCCGCCGTCAGGCGCAGCGGCTGCAGGCGGACGAGGCGCATCACCGGTGTCTGCACGGCGACGAACTGCCCTTGCGAGACCATGCGCTCGGCGACCACGCCGTCGAACGGCGCGCGGATCACGGCGTCCTGGAGCTCGCGGGCCGCGCCGCGCAGCGCCGCTTCGCGCGCGGCGATCTCGGCGCGCAGCTGGCGTTCGGCGGCAATGGCCGCCTGATGGGACGCCCGCGCCGTCTGGAGCTGGGTGTCCGCGCGCTCGAGGTCTTCCTTGGAGACGAGATGCTTTTCCGCCAGCCGGCGCGCACGCTCCAGTTGCTGCTCGGCCTCCGTGTGCTTCGCGGCCGCGCTCAGGACGTCCGGCGTCTGCTCGGGCGGCGGCAGCTCCGCCCCCTTCGCCCCCAGCCGGGCCCGGGTCTGATCGAGGGCGGCCTGCTGCTCCTCGAGGCGGTATTTGAGTTTCTCGCCGTCGAGGAAGACGAGCGGCGCCCCTTCGCGCACGCGGTCGCCCATGTCGGCCGCGAGCCGCGCGACGCGGCCGCCGACCTCGGCGCTGACGACTGCCTGGTCTTTCGCGGCGAGCGTCCCGACCGCTTCGACCTCGCGCCGGAGCTCGATGCGTTCGACCCGCATCATCGCGACCGGCAGGCCCTCCTTGCCGTCCGCGCCCTTCTTGTTGGCCTCGGCGGCGCCGCTGCAGCCGCCGACGAGGAGCAGCAGGGCGGCCACGGGTATGCCCGCCAGCCGACGGGGCCGCCGGGTGCCGCGCGGCACGCTTCGGGCCTGTGTGTGTGGGTTCACGCCGACGCTCCTCCCGGGATACCGGACCGCTCCGCCAATGGTCTGACCAAACCGTATTCTAGAGCACAATGCGCCATAATACTTCGACCATGGCGACTGCGGCTGCTACGTTCGACGAACTCGTCACCGCCAACCGCATCCTGGCCCGCGAGGGGGTCGTCGACGCCTTCGGCCACGTGAGCATCCGTCATCCCGGCCGTCCCGACCGCTTCTGCCTCTCGCGGGCGCGCGCCCCCGAGTGCATCGAACCCGGCGACATCATGGAATTCACGATCGACGGGGCGGCGATCGACGCCGGCGGCCGCAAGCCGTACGCCGAGCGCTTCATTCATGCCGCCGTCTACGAGGCCCGGCCGGACGTCCACGCCGTGGTCCACAACCACAGTCCCGCCGTGATCCCGTTCGGCATCACCGGCACGCCGCTGCGCCCGGTGATGCACATGTGCGCGTCGATGGGGACCGAGGTTCCGGTGTGGGATTCGCGCACGAAGTTCGGCGATACCAACCTGCTCGTGACCGCGCTGCCGATGGCGCGCGATCTCGCGGCGGCCCTGGGCGGCCGCCCGGTCGCGCTGATGCGCGGCCATGGCTGCGTGGTGGCCGGCGCCTCGCTCCGGGAGGTGGTGTTCAATGCGGTCTACCTGGAGCTGAACGCCGGACTCCAGCTCCGCGCGGCGGCACTCGGGCCGATCACGTTCCTCAGCGACGGCGAGGTCCGCGCGGTGCTCGCCACCCGCAGCTCGTTCACGTTCGAGCGTGCATGGGAGTACTGGTGCCAGCGCGCCGGGCGCCCCTACGACAGCCGGCCGATGGAAGGCCCGCTCGTTCGCTGAGGCCGGTCAGCCGCGTCGCAGTTTGTGAGAGGCGTTCCTAGCGATCCTTCAACAGCACGGCGGCCTGCGCCGCGGCGGGGGTGCGCGCGTGCCGCGACACCAGATCCTGCAGCACCCGCCGTCCTTCCGTGGCCTTGTCCTGCCCGAACAGCGCGCGGCCGAGATCGAGCAGCACGCCCGCCTCCTCGGGCCGTCCCTGGACTTCTTTCAGCGCCTGCTCGCACAACCGCTCCGCGTCGACGAACAAGCGCAGCTCGAGGGCGTTCCGTTCCATGGCGATGAGGATCGCGGCTCGTGCCTCGCCGTCGCGCCGTCCCTCGCGCGTCCGCAGCGCGCGTGCGTAGTACTCACTGCTCGAACGGTAGAACCCCGCCTCGCGCAGCTCCCGTCCCATTCCGCTCGAGGCGGCGAAATCGTCCTTCTTCACGGCGAGCGCAGCCGACAGGGTGTTGATGCGCGACACGTCCGCCGGGAGCGCGTCCAGCAGTTGCCGCATCCGGTCATGCGGGAGCGCGCCGGTGTAGCGAAACAACTCCCTCCCGAAGGAATCAGTGACGATGAGGGTCGGGGTGGCGGAGACTTCGTACTTCCGGGCTACCGCCGGTTCCCGATCGACGTCCACCTTGACGGCGCGCACCTTCCGCATCGCCGCCGCGATCTGCGCGCTGGCATAGACGTCGCGGTCCATTTCCTTGCAGCCCTCGCACCAGACCGCCCAGAACTCGATCAGCATCGGCTGGTTCGCTGCGCGCGCCGCCGCACTGGCCCGATCCAGCTTGGTTTCCCACGGAATCTGCGCGCGCTCGGCCCCGCCGCTGCAGACGGCGAGAACGACGAAAGCGACGGCGATGGAGCCGGATCGATGTCTCGGTGTTCCCATGGGTGCACCTCAGAACTGGAAGCGGACCCCGAGCTGCGCCTGGAAGGGCGCCGTGCGCAGCGTGCTGTTCAGCAGATAGTTGCCGTTGGCATCCTTGATCTGCCCGAACGTCGCCGGCGGCGCCTGGTTGACGAGGGCCCCGTTCTGGAAGAGGGTACCCGCGCCATAGACCATGTTCGCCGATCCGACTTCTACGTTGGCCGCATTGAGCAGATTGAAAAGCTCGAGCGACACCGTCGCGCGTCTCGAGCCGCCTGCGGCGAACCCGCGCTGGACGCGCAGGTCGACCTGGGAGAAGCCCCTGTTGCGGAAGCTGTTGCGGGGCACGACCTGTCCGTCAATCACGGGTCGATCGCGCAGCACACCGTCGCGATTGAGGTCGCTCCCGACGAGCCCGCTGAACGGACGTCCGGTGTTCGCCCGGAGCGTCGCCGAGAGCTCCAGACGCTGCGGCAGGTAGACGAGACCGTTGGCGGCGAACTGGTGGCGCTGATCGATGTTCGACCAGGAGTATTCGTTCGCGAGGTTGTAGGCGTTGTCGAACACCACGGAGCTGATCCCGCGCTCCGTGTCATCTTCGCTGCGGCTGTACCCGAGCGTGTAATACACGTCGAGGGCGACGACCTTGCGCTTCGCGGACAGCGACGCGGTCATGCCGTGATAGTTGGAATGCGCCGTGGACTCGGTCACCTGCACGACGCCGAACTGTGGCCCGTACGGCCGCGCGTTCGTGAACACCGGCCGCCCCGTCGCATCCGGCACGGGCGCGGCCAGATTGATGTTCCTGACCCGGGCGATGCGGCTGGTGTTGATGTTCGTGAAGTCCACCGAGGCCACGATGCCGCGCGCAAGTTGTCGCTCCAATGCGAGCCGCAGGTGGACTGCCCGCGGCAGACGGAACGCCGGGTCGATGTAGTTGATCGTCTGTCCGACGCGGTTCTCCGGCGCGACGAGTTGATTCAGCTGCGCGCCGGTGAACACCGGGAGGTGTGCCGCGTCCGAACCGGCGAGGTCGATTCCGAACGTGCGGAAGGCCTCGGCCACCGCATTCGCATTGGTCGTCGTCGGCACGACGACGAGGCTGCTCAATTCGGGGTTGCCGCCGTTCGACAGAATCGACTGCTCGAACACCGGCATGTACGGCGAGGCGTAGAACACGCCGCCGGCCGCCCGGACGACGGTCTTGCCGTCATTCGCCGGGTCCCAGACGAGACCCAGCCGCGGGGCGAGGAGGTCCTTGTCGTCCGGGATGCGCGTCGCGAGCGGGAACCGGTTCGCGGGGACCGTGGCCGCCTGATAGTCCGGCAGCCGCGCCACTTCATAGCGCAGTCCCGGGCTGATGGTGAGGCCGGGGCGCAGGCGCCACTCGTCCTGCAGGTAGAACGCGACCTGCTGGATCGTCGTATCGAGCGCGCCGGAGCCGCCGAACTGGCGGAACTCGAACGGCTTGCGCGCCGCGAAATCCGCCAGGCTGTTGAACGTATAGATGCCGTTCGATCCGGAATCGAAGGTCGTCTTGCCGTTGACCAGGTTCGAGTCCACCCCGAACTTCGCGGTGTGGGCGCCGGTGACGAACGACAGGTTGTCGACGACCTGGTACCGGACGTCGCTGAACCGGTAGCCGATGTTGCCGTAGCTGAGACCGGTTGCCTGCGGGCCGTAGATGGCGACGGTCGCTCCCGCGTTCCTCACGGTCACCTCGGGACCGGCGCCGTTCGTATTCCACGGACGGTACTCGTGCGTGATCTGGGCGCGCGCCTCGTTGATGAAGCGCGGCGAGAGGACGGACGAGAGCTGGACCATCCCCGTGACGTCGTTGCGGTTGGTGAGCAGGACCTGGTTCGAGAGCGCGCGGTTGGTGATCGAGTCGGCGCCCAGTCCCTGGCTTATCACCACCGAACCGACGTTGTCGGTGACGCGGTTCCGGATGTAGTCGAAGCGCCCCATCAGCGTGTGACGGTCCGAGAGGTGATGATCGAGGCGCGTCACGATGGACTGCGACTGGCTCAGCGCCTCGAGCCGCTGCTCGGGCGCGACCGCCAGCAACTGCTGGGCGCCCGCGGCCGTCCGCAGATTCTGCGCGTCGAGGGCGGTGTAGAGAATCTGGACCGGCTTGGTGTTCAGCTGCACCTCGGGGGCGACGAAGAAGAAGGTGCGATCTTTTCGGAGCGCGCCCCCGGCGGATCCGCCGAACTGCTGCCCGACGCCGATCGCCTGGCGGCCGAAGGGGTCGTCCTTCGTCAGGGCATCGTTGCGGAACAGGTAGAACCCGGTGCCCCGCAGCAGGTTGGTGCCCGATTTGGTCGACATGTTGATGATGCCGCCCGTCGAGCGGCCGAACTCCGCGGAGAACGTGCTCCTGAGCACCTGGAACTCCTGCAGCGCTTCGATGCTGAACGTCGGCGAGAACTCCACGTGTCCGCACCAGTGCGTGTTCGTGTAGTCACCGCCATCGACGTTGATGTTCGTGAAGAGCCCCTTCTGGCCCGAGATCGCAAAGCCGCCGCACTCGGGTTCGACCTGGGTCGAGGGCGTGAGCAGGAACAGCGAGCGGATCCGGCGTCCGGCAGCCGGCAGGTTCTGCAGCTGCAGATCCGTGAGGACCGCCTTGCCCTGCGTGCCGGTGGGTTCGAGCGCCGGATTGCGCGCCCCGACTTGCACTTCCTCCGTCACGCCCGCGACCTTCATCGCGAAGGTCATGCGGGCCGTGCCGCCGAGCGTGACGACGGCCTGCTGCACGGCGGCCTCGAACCCGCTCGCGGTTGCCTTCACCTCATACGCGCCAAGCGGCAGCCCGGAGACCGCATAGCGTCCGGCCGCGTCCGACGTCGTCCGGCGCACGGCGTTGGTATCGACGCTCCGCGCGACAATCTCCGCGCCGACGATGGCGGCGCCGCTCGCATCGACGGCGTGGCCCACGATCTGGCCGCTGTTGGCGGCGGCCTGCGCCGAGATGTCCTCCGGCGTCGAGAGCAGCCGTAGTAATACGATCGCGACGCCCGCGATGAATCGACGATTCCTCATGTGAATCCCTTGCTTGCGCTGTTACTGAACCCATGACATTCATCTGCGCGCCTGGACGGACACCGATACACCACCGCCGGTGACGACGAGCGCGAATGAGCGGAGCGTCTACGCCCGGAATCGTGGCGGGGGGTTGTGGCGAGCGAGCGTGGGCACGAGGTAGCCGGCCGCGGCAGGCGGGTCGAGCCGGATGGCGCGGGGCTGCACCGCAAGCCGC
>Ga0310810_10011160_pt1 | contig 10495 bp, 15 predicted proteins | sample NCmetagenome_FD_207641 | JGI IMG/M metagenome (GOLD analysis project Ga0310810, IMG submission 207641) | Soil microbial communities from experimental microcosm in Duke University, North Carolina, United States - NC | ecosystem: Engineered > Artificial ecosystem > Soil microcosm > Unclassified ... | reverse complement strand
GCGGCGTACGAGTATCTCACGGCGAACAAGCAAAAATACAAGATCGATCAGATCGGCAAGCCGACGTACAATCACGGCTCGTATTCGGTGTATTTTATCGAGCCCGGCACGAACGGCTGGGAGATCGAATGTTACGCCGAGGCGCTGCGCAACGAGGCGTGGAAAACGCGCATCGGCGGCGTGCGCGCGCCGCATTGGCAAAACGATTTTCCCGCCGAGCGCTTCCCGGGCCGCGGCTACGTGCCGCAGGGATTCACCCACGGCACGCTCGCGTGCTCGGATCTTAAAAAGTCCTGGGACTTTTATCGCGATGTGCTCGGTCTGGAAGTCCACCAGGCGAATCCGCATGTCGTCTACGTGAAGCATCCCAACACCAAGCCTTACGTCGTCTGCGCCGTGCGGCCGGAGTGGCGGAACTTCTCGCCGAATTTCCGCTTCACCATCGCCTTGGAATCCGCCGGCGCGGTCGAAGCGGCGCACCGCGATTTCGCCTCGTCGGGCAAAGAGGCCGGAGTCACCGAGCTTCGCGACGTCACGCGCGACAACGGCCGCGCGGCGTTTTTGTTCAGCGATCCCGATCGCAACTGGTGGGAGATCGCCTCCCGCAATTGATGGCGATCGTTGAAAAACCGCTTTCCGCGATGGGGCTCCGCGATCTCCGCGAGCTCGCGCGCCGGAGAATGCCCGCCGAGGCCTGGCATCACTTCATGGGCGCGGCGGAGAGCGCCGGGACCATGCGGCGAAACCAGCGCGCTCTTAGCCGCTATGTCTTCCGGCAAAGAATCTTCCACGACATCGCCGATCCCGATCTATCGATCGAGCTTTTCGGCCGCAAGCTGCCGCTCCCGGCGCTCGTCGCTCCGGTCGGAAGCTTCAGCCTTATCGGCGAGGATGCCGAGCGGCAAGTCGCCGAAGGCGCCGGCCGGCGCGGCGTCATGATGTTCGTAAGCCACGCGGCGAAATTCGAAGTGCGCGACTGGGCCAGAGCGACGCAGACTCCGCTCGTTTTCATGGGTTATTTGAGCCGCGGGCGCGACGCCGTGCTGGAGCAGGCGAAATACGCCGAGGAGTTGGGCTTCGCCGCGGTCGGCATCACGATGGACGTCGTGATGCCCGTCAAGCTGGGCGATGAGGTGCCGCTCTCGACCAAGGACGGAAAGCCGAGAAGGGGACAGCGGGCGTCGCTCAAAGACATCGAATGGCTCAAACAGCGCGTGTCGCTCCCGGTCGTGATCAAAGGCATCATGGGCGCCGCCGATGCGCGCGACGCTGTCGCATCGGGCGCCGACGCGCTCATTGTGTCGAACCACGGCGGCAGGATTCTCGATTCCAATCGCGCGGCGATCGAGGCGCTGCCCGAGGTGGTGGACGCTGTGGGAAAGAAGGCCACGGTCCTGCTCGACAGCGGCATCCGCAGCGGCGGCGACATCGTCAAGGCGCGGGCGCTCGGCGCGAGCGCGGTTTTGGTCGGCCGGCCGATCGGCTGGGGCGTCGGCGCGGCCGGCGCCGACGGCGTCGCGCGCGTCATCGATCTCCTCACCGAGGAGATGCGCCGCGTGCTCATGATGACCGGCACGGCCTCGGTCGCCGACATCTCCGAGGCGATTCTGATTTCCGAATCCGCCAATAACGGTCACCGATAGTTGTCTCCGCAGCATTTTTCCACCGCTTTGACGGCGCGCGCTTGACGATCTTCCACACCGTCGGTACTCTGGGTCCTTAAATTCAAGGGGGCATGGATGGAGTCGGGGCTTAATTTTTTCCAGATTATTCAGCGCGGCGCGATCGCCACCTATCCGCTGATCGTTCTTTCGATCCTGAGCCTGGCGGTGATTCTCGAGCGGCTCTGGTCGCTGCGCAATGCGGGCGGCTTAACCGAAAGACTCGCTGCGTCGATCCTCGATTCCATCCGCCAAGGGCGGAACGATCTCGCGATGGCGCTCTGCCGGCAGAACCAGGAGATGCCCGCAGCGCGGCTCTTTCTCGCTGCGCTCACGCAAAGCGGCTCCGACAGCCTCGAGCGCTCGACCGCTTTCATGAACGAGGCGATTTACGAGGAGGGGCTGAAGCTCAAAAAGAATCTCTGGATTCTCGGCACCGTCGCGAGCAGCGCCCCATTCATCGGCCTGCTTGGGACCGTCGTCGGCATCATCAAATCGTTCGAGAATATGGCGGTTGTCGGCACCGGCGGCTTTTCCGTCGTGGCGGCGGGAATCTCCGAGGCGCTCGTCGCCACCGCTCTCGGCCTTGGCGTTGCCATCATCGCGCTTGTCTTCTACAATTACTTTCAAGTCCGGGTCTCGAATTTGAGCAATCTCTGCCGCATCCAGGCGATGAAGCTCCTCTACAGCGTGATGGCGTAAGCATGGCCTTCAGCCCCGTAGATCCGAATCAGCCCGACAACATCGTCGCGGAGATCAATATCACGCCGCTGACGGATATCTTTCTCGTCCTGCTGATCATTTTCATGATCACGAGCTCCGCGATCATCGAGTCCGGCGGCAAGGTGAATCTGCCGGCGGCGGCGCGCACCGAGACGGCGCCGCGCGGCATTGCCGTCACGATCACGCCGGAGCGCGACATCTTTGTGAATCAGAAGAAAGTCGGTCAGGATGATCTCGAAGCGGCGCTGCGCGATATTTTAAGCGCCGGCGCCGACAAAGTCGTGATCCTCCGCGGCGACCGCAACGTGCCTCTGGGCGAGGCGGTCTGGGTGATGTCGGTGATCAAGAAGGCCGGCGCATCGGAGATCGCCATCGCCGCGCAGGCCGAGGCGCCGGGTAAGCCCGCAGCGCGGAAATAAATCGCCTCAAAGAGCCGCGCAGAGATCGATCTCCACCAGCGCGCCGCGCGGCAATTCCGCCACCGCGACCGTCGAGCGCGCGGGCTTCGAGGCGGCGAAATACTCCGAATAAACTTCGTTCATCGCCGTGAAATCCGCCATGTTTTTTAAAAACACCGTGGCCTTGACGACCGATTGCATGGAGGCGCCGGCGGCTTCGAGCACCGCGCGTAGGTTCTCCAGCACTTGGCGCGTCTGCGCGGCGATGCCGCCCTCGACGATGTTGCCCGTCTTCGGGTCAAGCGGAATCTGGCCGGCGGTGAAGACAAAGCCATTGACGCGGATCGCCTGCTCGTAAGGACCGATCGCCTTGGGCGCCGCATCGGTGCGAATCGCTTCTTTCTGCATCTCTTCCTCCTTCGGGTAGCGAAACCAACCTACATGAGAGCGCTCGCGGCGGCAATTGCCCATTCCGGTCTTGACGAGCGCTGTGCTAAAATCCACTTATGAGGCTGCTGACGGCGCATAAAATCCTGATTTCGGCCGCCGTGGTGTTTTTCTTCGGCTTTGCCGCGTGGGAATTCAGGGATTATCTCGAGACGGCGAACGGATGGTCGATGGCGGGCGCGATCTTTTACCTCGTCATCGCCTGCGGCTTCGGCGTTTACTTGAGATCGCTGACGAAGTGGGTCCGATTATGATCGAAAAACAATCCGATTTTCTAATCGTTGTCAGCGGTGAGGAGATCCGGCGCGAGCGCGAAAAGGCGCGCGAGCTGCGCGCCAGCCAGTGGTGGAAGCGCCGGCGCGGCTCCGGCATCTGCCATTATTGTGGCAAGAAGTTTCCGCCCGCCGCGCTGACGATGGACCATATTGTGCCCATCGCTCGCGGCGGCAGGAGCACCAAGGGCAACATCGTCGCCGCGTGCAAGGAATGCAACAATAAAAAGAAACACGGATTCGCCTGGGAGATGAGGAATCACGAATGACGAACGCGGACGTCGTCCAGCTTTTAGGCGGCCGCGCGATCGTGAAGGTCGGCGACATCACCCGCGAGGACGTCGATGCGGTCGTCAATGCAGCGAACAGCACGCTCATGGGTGGCGGCGGGGTCGACGGCGCCATCCATCGCGCCGGCGGCCGGGAGATTGTCGCGGCCTGCGAGGAGATCCGCCGCGCGCGCTATCCCGAGGGGCTGCCGACCGGCCACGCGGTGCTGACGACGGCGGGAAAGATGACCGCGCGATACGTCATCCACACCGTCGGCCCGGTTTACAGCCAGGGTAAAGACAAATCCGCGCTCCTCGCAGCGTGCTACAAAAATTCACTCGCCGTTGCCGTGGAAAATAGGGTCAGGACGATCGCCTTTCCCGCGATCTCGACCGGCATCTACGGCTATCCGCGCGAGGGCGCCGCCGCGGTCGCATCGACCGCGATCGAAAACTTTTTGCAAAACGATTCGACGATTCGTGAAGTGCGGCTGGTCTTTTTTCAATCTTTGGACGCCGAGAGCTTTCTCGCCCACCATAAATTCTCGTCTTGATCCGGCTCATTTTCCGTACAAGCTCTTAATGAAGCCCGAGTCTTCCAATTCCTTCACGAAGCGGAGATCGACGTAGTCTTTGGCGTTCGCCTGCGCTGCTTTAGGATTTTTCTCCGCCATGTCCTGGAGAATCAGCTGGTAGCCTTCGATCGGCGGGTACGGAGCGTTGGGAATATAGCGGGTGTGCCATTCCCAGGTTTCTTCCTGCGCCTTGCGGTCGTCGAGGCGCGAATATTTCTGCGAGATCTTGATCGCCTCTTCCTTGCGCGTCTTGTAAAAATGGATCGCCTCGACGTACGCGCGCATATACCGGCGGACGATGTCTCCATGCTCGCGGATGAATCGCGTGGACGTATAGACGCCGTTCTGCGGAAAGGGGATTTGCAGCGCGGCCATATCGACGAGCGTCGGGAAGCCGAGCTTTTCCGCAATCGCTTTTCCCGGCTCGGTGGCGACGGTGAAATTGACGATGCCTTTCTGGAGCGCGATCATGCGGTCCATCGTGCCGCCGATCACGCGCAGATTGACGTCCTTCAGTGGATCGATGCCGAGCTTCTTCAGCCCCATGCGGAGCGCGAACTCCGCGGTCGTGCCCGCGATGTGATTGCCGCCGATCTTGCCGCGGAGATCCTCCGGCCGCTTGATGCTCGGCTGCGACACCAGATAGTAGGGCAGGACGTTCACGTTGCCGGCGATCGCGACGACGTCGCCGCCGGCGAGCTTGGCGCTCGCCAATCCCGGCCCGCCCCCTTCCCCGATCGGGATTTCGCCCGCGAGGATCGCCTGGATGCCGCGCACGCTCCCCGAGATAAAAATGATCGTGGCGTCGAGGCCGTATTTTTCGAAGATCCGCGCATCCTTGGCGACCCAGATGATCGACGACGAGCCCGGCGAGACCGAGATGTATGACGTGTTGATTTTGTCCGCCGCCAAGCCCGGGTGGAGATAGGTCAGCAGGACGGCGAGAGCGACAGCGACAGCACCGACGGCTCGAACACGCGATGGACGCATAGGTCCTCCTGTTCGGCCCGATGCTAGCACTTCCCGGCGCGCGCGCAAACGGCCAATTTGCATTGACAGGCCTCCACCCGGCCTCTATCTTGACTTCCAGTCTTGTGCGCATGAAGAAACAAATAGATTTGCTGATGTTCGATCTCGACGGCACGCTGGCGGCTACGGGACGCGACCTGGCGAACTCGGTCAACTACGTGCGCTCGACCCTGGGTCTCGAACCGTTGGAGGAGGCCTACGTCTACAGCCGCGTCGGCTACGGCACCGAACATCTCATCAGAAAGTCGCTGCCCGAAGGCTACGAAAATCGCTTCGATGAGGTGCTGGCGCGCTTTCTAAAGCACTATGAAGAGCATCTACTCGACACCACCGTGCTGTATCCGCACGTGAAGGATGCTCTCGATCGCTTCCGCGCCAAGAAAAAAGCCGTGGTTACGAACAAGCGCCTCAACCTCTCCGTCGCGATCTTGCGCGGCCTCGGCATCGAGGACTGCTTCAACGCGATCATCGGCGGCGACTGCGGGCTTGAGAAAAAGCCCGATCCGAGCTGTCTCCGCCATGTGCTCGATAAGCTCAAAATCGCTGCGGCGCGAGCGTTGATGATCGGCGACGGCGCGCCCGATATCCAGGCGGGCAAGGCCGCCGGGGTTCATACCTGCGCGGTCACTTACGGCTTATGCAACGCGGAGGAATTATTGGCCGCGCGGCCGGATTTCGCGCTTGGCGACTTGAGCGAGCTGGCGGATTACATCGACTGATAAAAAAGGAGGAATAAACTATGGCGGTGCAAATTCCCGACAAGTATCGCGATCTCTTCACCAAGCAGGCGTTCGCGCACCTCGGCACGCTCATGCCCGACGGAAGCCCGCAGGTCACGCCCGTGTGGGTCGATTACGACGACGGCTTCATCCGCGTGAACACCGCGAAGGGGCGCGTCAAGGATAAGAACATGCGGCAGAACAAGAAAGTCGCGCTCTCGATCATCGATCCCGAAAACCCCTATCGTCATCTCGCCGTCCGCGGCCACGTGGAGGAAGTGACGGAGCAGGGCGCCGACGCGCACATCGATTCGCTGGCGAAGAAATATCTCGGCAAGGACAAATACCCGTTCCGCCAGCCCGGCGAGGTGCGCGTGATCTACAAGATCCGCCCCGAAAAAGTCGCCGCGAACGGCTGATGGCGCACCATCTGCGCGCTCTCGCCGTCGTTTCATTTCTCGTCGCGATTGTTGGCGCGCTCGGCGCCTGCGAGAAAAAGGTCGACGCAGTCAAGCGCGGTGAATATCTCGTCCGATTCGGCGGCTGCAACGATTGCCACACGCCTAAGATCCTCAAGCCCGGCGCTCCGCCCGCGCTCGACACCGCGCGCCTGCTCTCGGGTCATCCGGAAAACCTCGGTTATCCGACTTTCATGTCCCAGGACCCTAAAGAGGTGAACGCGCCGGTTTTCACGACGCCGATGCTGACCGCCTGGGCGGGGCCGTGGGGCGTCAGCTTTGCCGCCAATCTGACGCCCGACAAAGAGACGGGGCTCGGTGAGTGGAGCGAAGAGACCTTTATCAGCGCGATCCGCACCGGCAAGCACCAAGGGCAGCCGAACGGCCGCGACATTTTGCCGCCGATGCCCCTGCAGGATTACAAGGACGCGACCGATGAGGACTTGAAGGCGGTGTGGGCGTATCTCAGAAGCATTCCCGCCGTCAAAAATCAGGTGCCGACACCAATTCCGGCGAGCGCTCAACCGCCCCAACAGTGAGACGCCGGCGAATATTTACGCCGTCGCGAGCCGCCGCTCGAGATATCCGGCGTAGCGCGACATGCCGTACGCGCAGAGCCAATAGATCACGGCGATAAAGAGATAAAGCTCGAAGGGTCGGATTTCGCGGTTGTTGACGATCTGCGCCGCCTTGGTGAGGTCGACGTAGCCGATGATCGAGGCGAGAGAAGTATCCTTAAAGAGAACGATGAACTGCGTGACAAGCGCCGGAATCATATTGCGCAGCGCCTGCGGCAGAACGACATGGCGCGTCGTCTGCGCACGGTCTAGTCCTGTCGAGACCGCCGCTTCGACCTGTCCGCGCGGCACCGATTGAATGCCGGCGCGCACGATCTCGGCCAGGTAGGCCGCTTCGAAGAACACGAACGCCGCGAGCGCGATGCCGTATTCGGGCAGCGCGATGCCGAGCGCGACGGGCAGAATGAACCAGAACCAGAAGATTACCATCACGAGCGGCACGCCGCGGAAAAACTCCACGTAAATCGTCGCGGGCACGCGCACCCAGCGCGACCGCGCGAGGCGTGCCAAGCCGATCAAAAGTCCCAGGGCGAATCCCAGCAGCAGCGCGGGAATCGCGAGCCGCAGCGTCCCGCCGGCAAAGCCGCCGATGCCGACGAGGCCTTGGCTAAGCAGAAAGCTCCAATTGCGCTCGATGACGCCGAAGTCCATCGCTAGCTTTCCGTCGGCGATCCGACCATTCCGGGAATCGCGAAGCGGCGCTCGACGCGCGCCATCGTCCGCGCGATCGCGAGGCAGATTATCAGATAGATCAGTGTTCCCGCCGTCAATGCCTCGATCGCCTTCGCCGTATAGGTTTCGATCTGGCGCGTCTGAAAGGTCAGCTCCGCGACCCCGATCGTGAGCGCGACCGAGGAGTTCTTGAACAGGTTCAGCGTCTCGTTGGTGAGCGGCGGGATGATGAGCCGGAGCGCGATCGGCAAAATCACCAGCCGATAGGCCTGCGCGACGCTGAGGCCCGTGGAGAGCGAGGCCTCGAGCTGAGTCTTTGGAATCGACTGGATGCCGGCGCGGATCATCTCGGAAAAGCGGGCGCCGTGATACACGCCGAGCGCAGCCGTGCCGGCGGAGAACTCCGCGCCATGATTGAAGAGCCACTCCTGCAGCGGTTGCGGCAGCAGCGACGGGACGGCGAAATAGAAAAAGAACATCCAGACGAGCAGCGGCACATTGCGGAAGAACTCGACGTAAAAGGCGGCGAGCGCGCGCAGCGGTGCGAATCGCGTTGTGCGGAGCGCGCCGGCGAGGATCCCCAGCACGAGGGCGACAATCCACGCGATGGCGGAGATCGCGAGCGTGGTGAGAAGGCCTTGGAGCAGCCACGCTCCCGACTGCCCGGTCCAGAGAACCGACCAATCGAACCGGTAGTTCATTGCTTTGCCGCGGCGCCGGAAGCTTTGCGCACCTCCGTCGCGGAGGCTTGCAGCAGCCGCTTCATCTCGGCGCTCATCGGATAGGGCAGCTCGCCCTTCGGGCCGAAATATTTCTCGTAAAGCTCGAAGTATCTGCCCGATTCGATCGCGTCGGCCAAACCCTGATTAACGAGACTGCGGAAGCCCGCTTCGTTCTTCCGCATCGCCATGCCGTAAGGCTCGTTCGAATAAAAGCCGCCGACGATCGCCCAATCATCCGGCTTCGGCGCCTTCGCTTTGAGGCCAGCGAGTTGAATGCCGTCGTTCGTGTAGGCTTCGACGCGGCCTTGCGCCAACGCCTGGAACGCCGCCGGCTGATCGGGAAACTCGACCAGCTTAACGGTCGGCACCTTTTCGCGGAGGATGCGCGCGTTGGTCGATCCCTGCTGCGCGGCGACGCGCTTGCCGCCGACCGAGTCGATGCCGGTGATTGGGCCGCCTTTCTTCACCAGGAACTGAGCGCCGGTGTAAAAAAAAGTGATGCTGAAATCGACGCTCTCCCTGCGCTCTTTCGTATCCGTCATGGTCTCGGCGATGAGATCGACGGCGTTGGAAGTCAGGAGCGGTATCCGCGTCGGCGGCGTCGACTCCTTCTTCGCGACTTTGATCGGCTTGCCGATTTTTTTCGAGACCGCGGCCGCGACGAACTGCTCGACGAGATCGATCGAAAATCCGACCCAGCGGTTGTTCTTATCGACGTACGCGAACGGCGGCGAGCCGGTGCGCGTGCCGATCGTGAGCGTGCCGGTGCGGCCGATCTTCTCGAGCGTCGACTCGGCTAGTGCCGGGGCGATATCGAACATCAGCATGACTAAGAAAAAAACGAACGCGCGCTTCATGGCACCTCCTCAACGCGTGAGAATCTTGCTCAAAAACTGCTTCGCGCGCTCCGATTTCGGCGCGGTGAAAAAATCATCGGGCTTTCCTTCTTCCACGAGCCCCCCTTCGTCCATAAAGATCACGCGGCCGGCCACGCGGCGGGCGAATCCCATCTCGTGCGTCACGACGACCATCGTCATGCCGTCGCGGGCGAGATCGGTCATGACCTCCAGCACTTCGCCGATCATCTCGGGGTCGAGCGCGGAGGTCGGCTCGTCGAAGAGCATGATCTTCGGCTGCATCGCCAGCGCGCGCGCGATGGCGACGCGCTGCTGCTGGCCGCCCGAGAGATTCGCCGGGTAAGCCGTCGCCTTGTCGTGAATGCCGACTCGCTCGAGCAGTTCCGCCGCGCGCTTCTCCGCGGCCCCGCGCGCCGACTTCCGCACTTTCATCGGCGCGAGCACGATGTTGTCCATCACCGAGAGGTGCGGATAGAGATTGAACTGCTGGAAGACGAAACCGACCTCCGCGCGCAGCGCGCGCAGATCGAGCGCGGGGTCCGACAGCCGCTTGCCGTCGACGACGATGTCACCCGACTGGATTGTCTCCAGGGCGTTGATGCAGCGGATCAGCGTGCTTTTGCCGCTTCCGCTGGGACCGCAGATAACGACGACTTCGGCGCGCTCGATGCGCAGGTCGATATCGTTCAGGACATGCAGCTTGCCGAACCATTTATTAACTTTATGGAACTCGACCATTGCTCGGTTGCCCGCTCCATTGGAAAGAGCCGTCGGGATACTATAGCATCGTTGAGAGCGAGTCTAGCCGCTTTCCTCGACTAAAAACGGCGGCAGAATCCTTCTATGGAATTCTTTCTTGTCAGGCACGGGGAGGCGGAGCATGAATCCGAGGACGCGCGCCGGCCGCTCAGTTCGCGCGGCCGCGACGATGTCGAGACGGTCGCGCGCGCCGCGGCGGCGCAGGATATCGAGGTCGCGGCGATTCTTCATTCCGATAAATTGCGCGCGCGAGAGACCGCCGAGATCTTCGCGCGCGTCGCTGCGCCGAAGTGTACCGTACGCGAGATCGCCGGGCTCGCGCCGGAGGACGATCCGGAGATCGCCCGGGCGGAATT
>Ga0310810_10011158_pt1 | contig 10495 bp, 10 predicted proteins | sample NCmetagenome_FD_207641 | JGI IMG/M metagenome (GOLD analysis project Ga0310810, IMG submission 207641) | Soil microbial communities from experimental microcosm in Duke University, North Carolina, United States - NC | ecosystem: Engineered > Artificial ecosystem > Soil microcosm > Unclassified ... | reverse complement strand
TTGATGAACGCCGCCACTTCGCCGAACCGCTCCGCGGGCCAGCGTTTGTTCGGCCACGCGGCGCCGGGGTTGATCAATGCGAAAGAACGCTCGCCGCCGAGCGCGGCCCGTACCGCGGTCAAGGCCGGGGACTCCGCGTGGGCGAGCGGAAACTCGACACGCTCGTCCTGTACGCCGAGCGCGCACAGGAGTCGCAGATTCTTGATGATGACGTGATCGGCTTCGAGGCGGGCCCGGCGATCCGTTTCCGTATAGAACGGTCGCGCGGCCTTCTCGCGCAGATGCCAGATGGAGAATCCAACGACCCGTGCCGCGCCCGAGGCCCGCGACAGGATCGCGGATTTCAGCAAGCCCTGCAGATCCACCGCCGCGTCGTAGTGAGTCTGCCGCAACCGCCGTGTCACCTCGAGCCAGCCGCCGGCGCTCGAGCGCTCCATTACGACGGGGCGATCGACAACCGTGACCAGCTCCACCATCTGGCGATGCCGCGCGTCCACCAGCCAGTCAATGCGCGCGTCGGGATACGCGCGCCGCAACGCCGCCGCGGCCGGCACCGCGTGCACGATATCGCCGAGCGCTCCGAGACGGACAATGAGGAAACGATTCATCCGTTGGATGGCCGCGGTCCCGGATCCTCACGGCGTCGGATCCGTTCGATCAGGTCACCGGTGGCATGCTGTTTGGGGTCGCCAACGATGGCGATGCGGCCGCCGTAGGCGAGCACCGTCTCGCGCTCCGGGACCGTGGCGGACGTGTAATCCGTTCCTTTGCAGTGCACGTCGGGCCGGAGCAGCGTCAGCAGCGGCGCAACCGTCGGCTCATCGAAGATCGTCACGTAATCGACGCCGCGGAGCGCCGCGACGAGCTCCGCGCGCTCGGCCGCGGTCAGGATCGGACGCCCCGGGCCTTTTGACGCAGCCGCCGCATCATCGTTGATCGCGACGACGAGGCGATCCGCTTCAGCGGCTGCGGCCTGCAGATAGCGGACGTGGCCGACGTGCAGCAGATCGAAACAGCCGTTCGCGAAGGCAACCGTGCGGCCTGCGGCACGGTCCACACTCACCAGCTCGGCGAGACGCGGGCGCGAGACGAGCTTCTCAGTCACGGCCGATCAGGACTGCCTGGCGCAGCTCGTCGCCGCTGACGGTCGCGGTTCCGCGCTTCATGACGACGATCCCGCCCGCATGGTTGGCGAGGTGCGCGGCCTCGAGGAAGCTCGCGCCCGCCGCCAGCGCAAGCGTCAGCGTCGCCATCACCGTGTCACCCGCCCCGGTCACGTCGGCGATCTGATCCGAGCCAAAGATCGGAATATGCACGGTGGGGCGGTCGGGCTCGAACAAGGCCATGCCGCGGCTGCCGCGGGTGATCAACACCGCCGACGAACGGGTGCGCGCCAGCAGCTCGCGTCCCGCGCGTTCGAGCACGCGGGTGTTCTCGCCGATGCGGATGTCGAACAGCTGCTCGACTTCCGACTCATTCGGCGTGCACGCGGTCATGCCGCGAAACGACAGCAGCGAGTAGCGCGAATCGACCAGCCAGGGCGGTGGCTGGCGATGGTTCCGCCGCAAGCCCTCCCGCGCGCGCTTCACCGCGGCGGGGACGACAATCCCGCTGCCGTAATCGGATACCAGCAGCGCATCGCACCGCGCCGCGGCCTTCAGCAGTCTGGCGGCGACTCGTTCGCGATCGACGGCCGTCGAATCCTGCCGCGCGGCGCGATCGATCCTGACGACCTGCTGCTTCGCCGAGTGCACGCCTCCCGCAAGAATCCTCGTCTTCGTCGGCGTTCGATAACCGCGCGGCCGGATGACGTGCCTGGTGTCGACCCCAGGCCCCAGCGCATCGAGCAGCCGAGCGCCGGTGTCGTCGCGTCCGGTCACACCCACGAGCGTGCAGCGCCCCCCGAGGGCGGCGACGTTGTTTGCGGCGTTGCCCGCGCCGCCCGGAACGATTTCCGTGGAGTCGTAATTCAGGATGAGAACGGGGGCCTCCCGCGACACCCTGGCGATCTCGCCGTAGATGAACTCGTCCACAATCAGATCGCCGAAGACGGCAATCCGCACTCGCGGAAAGCCGTCGATGATCGAAACGAGGCGCTGGCGATCGATCGTGGCTGGCTTCATGCGCGCAGGATCCACGACACCGCGTCGATGACGTTGTCGACGATGGCCGACGGCTGCACGTGCGCCTTCGGCGCTGCCTCCTCGGTCCGGCCATAGCCGGTCCGCACGAGCAGCGTGCGTGCGCCGACACGCTGGCCTGCCTCGAGATCGTGCCAGCGATCGCCGACCACAAACGATCGGTCGAGCGCGAGGTCCAGATCGGCGGCGGCGCGGGTCAGCATGCCGGGCTGCGGCTTCCGGCAGTCGCAGACCTGCCGGAATTCCTCGACGACAGCCTCGGGATGATGTGGGCAGTAATAGAAGGCGTCGACGCGGGCGCCGGCCGCCGCCAACCGATCGCTGATGTGGCGGTGCGCCGCCGCGACGAAGGATTCCTTGAAGATCCCGCGGGCGATACCCGCCTGGTTGGTGACGACGACCACCGGAAACCCGGCGCGGTTCAGCAGCCGCACCGCATCGATCGCGTAAGGGAAGAAGACGAGGCGCTCGAGCCGATCGAGGTAACCGGCCTCTTCGAGCAGCGTGCCATCACGGTCGAGAAAGACTCCGGATTTACCCATGCAGTCGCGCCGCGACGGCGGCAAACACCGTGTCGGCTGTGATCCCTTTCATGCACCGGTGATCGATCGGACACTCGCGCAGCATGCATGGACGGCAGAAAACCGGGTGCACGAGGACGTCGTGATTGCCGAGCGGCGCCGTCACCCGCTCGTCGGTCGGGCCGAAGATCGCCGTCACCGGAATGCCGAGCGCGGCCGCCAGATGCATCGCACCCGAATCGTTCGACACGAACACTGCGCATCGCGCCAGCACGCCGATCAACTGCCTGAGATCGGTCTGCCCGATCAGGTTCACCACGCGGATGCCTGCCGGCAGCGCCGATTCTATCTCACGCCCCGCGTCGCGATCCCCGGCCGCGCCCACCAGCACACCCGTTGCCTGGTGGTCGCGCACCAGCCGCGCAATCACCTGCGCCACACGCGACGGAGGCCACCGCTTGGCGTGGCCGTAGGCCGCTCCGGGCGCAAACCCGACGATTCGGGCCCGAGGATCGATCGCATGCCGCGCCAAGAGCGCCTCGATCCGCGCCGCCGTGTGGGGTCGTACGGATAGACGCGGCATCGAGTCAGGCGCCTCGAAACCCAGGCCGCGCACGAGCGCGAGATAGTGCGCCGAGTGATGCATCTTCGCGTGGCGGCCCGTAAGCGGCCTCCCTGCACGACCTGGCCGTGCCACCGCGCGGGTCAGCAACATGCCGCGCAGGTTGCCGGATAATCCCCAGCGCCCGGCGATGCGCGCGCGGAACGCGTCCCAGGCACTGCGAAATGAATTCGGCAGCAGCAGTGCCGCATCGAATCCGCCCGCCGCCAGCAACGCGGATTCCTTCGCCCGGTCGCCAATGGTCAGGATGCTGTCGGGCCGCGCCGAGGTCTCCTCTTCGAACATCGGCGCAATCGACGCGATCGCCGCGATCGTGATCCGGGTCTCGGGAAGCGCGGCACGCACCGACGCGAGCGCCGGCAGCGCCATGACCGCGTCGCCCAGCCAGTTCGGCGCCCGGATCACCAGGCGCGACGGGTTAGTCGACATTTCGATCGGTCGCCCGCGGGAACATGCCTTCCACACCCGCGCCCGAGGGGATGTCGCGCCAGCGCCTGTGCATCCAGAGCCATAGCTCCGGATACCGGCGCACGTACATCTCGAGCACGTCGGTGCAGCGCTGCGTGAATTGCCGGATCGCATCCTCGTCGTCTGCTCGCGGAGGATCGACAGCGTGCTCGTAGACCATGCGGAACCGGCCGTCCGGCAACGGCAGCGCAAACACGGGAACGACCGGTGCGCCGGTGCGCAACGCGAGCGCCGCGAGTGCCGAGGTCGTCGCCGCGGGGCGGTTGAAGAAGTCTACGTACACCGAATCGGTTGGCTGCATGTGCTGATCGATCAGGAACGCGACCGCCTGGTTCGACTCGAGCGCGCGCAGCACCCGCCGAATGGCACCCCGGCGATAGAACACGGCGTTGCCGGTCCTCGTCCGGACCGACTCCAGCAACTCGTGCAGCAGCGGGTTGTCGAGCGGACGCGCCAGTACCGCCATCGGCTTGAGCGCGAGCGCATGCACCAGCGCGTTGATTTCCCAGAACCCGAAGTGGCCCGTGAACAGCAGCACGCCGCGGCCCTGTGCGTGCGCATGGACCACGCGATCGTCGCCGTCGAACTCGACGCACGCCAGCATCTCGTCGGGGCGCATGGTGCTGAACTTCAGGAGCACGACGAGCAGCCTGCCGAAGTGCGAGAACATGTCGCGGCAGATGGCCAGGCACTCGGCTTCGGTGCGCAGCGGAAAGGCGGCGCGCAGGTTGTCGATGGCGAGACGGCGATGCCCGCGATCGAACAGGTAGAAGGCGCGGCCGAGCGTGGTCCCGAGCGCGAGCACGACGCGCATCGGCAACAGCCGCACCATCGCAATCACCCCGGTGACGGCGCTGTATTCGAGGCGATGCCGAAGCAGTACGCGCGGTGGCGCCGGCGCCGGTGCCTCGATGGATTGGTGATCAGCCAACAATATCGCGAGCCGCGCGCAGCGAGCCGGCGAGCCAGTGCCGGAACTCGGGAAGCGGGTCGGGTTCCATTGTAAGCGCCACGCCGTGCACCGGCAGGCGGAACGGGCGGAAAGGCAGGAGCCGCACGAGATCTTTCTCAGTTGTGACGGCTGCGTCGGCGCCGCAGGCGGCGGCGTTCGTCCCTACGGATTCGAGATCGGCGCGCGAATACGGATGATGATCGCGGAACGCCCGCGTGCCGACTACGGTGCATCCGAGCGTCTTGAGGTCCTCGAAGAATCGCGCCGGCGACGCGATACCGGCAAAGGCAAACACGCGGGCGCCGTCCAGCGACATCGGTCCGTTCCCGAGCGCTCGCCTCGTCCTGAAGAACCGCGCCTCCACTCCGACAGCCTCCATCGCGACGTCGTCGTCCGCCGCGATCACCGCGTCGGCGGCCACGAGGGTGTCGAGCGGCTCCCGAAGGCGTCCGGACGGCAAGGTCACCGGACGCGCGACATCGTCTTTCCCAATCATCACGATGTCGACGTCGCGGTCGAGCTGCAGATGCTGAAACCCGTCGTCCAGCACATGCACCGAGGCGTCGAACTGCTGCTCCGCAAGCCGCCCCGCGAGGTAGCGATCAGCGCTGACAAGTACGGAGACGCCTGGCAGCGCCCGGGCAAGCATCAGCGGCTCGTCGCCGGCTCGAGCGAGATCGCTGCGGATTCCCTCTGGATCGCGGACCACGACCACGCCATCCTCGCGGCACGTGCGCGCATAGCCTCGCGTCAGAATCGCCGGACGCTCGCCCATGGCGAGGAGCTCACGCGTAATCGTGGCCACCATGGGAGTCTTGCCCCGGCCGCCGACCGCCAGATTGCCGACGCTGATGACCGGGCGACGCAACCGCTGGCGGAGATCGGGACGGCGCGCGTAGCGCTCACGCCGTCGGCGAACGATGGCAGCGTAGATGTCCGATAGCATTCAGGAGGCGGAGGGGCGCCCTACGTGACACGGCGGAAGGGGCGGATCACGCTGCTCGGGTTGTCGGGAGGCAGGAGCTGCGCGATGGCGGCGAGTGTTTTCGTCCGCGCGCCGCGGTTCGCTTCGACGAGGGCGCGGGCGGCCGCCCCGAGCCGTGCGCGCCGCACCGGATCGCCAAGCAGCTCGAGCAGCACGGTCTCGAGCTCGCGCCCGCTCCGCACCTGAATCGCGGCACGGTTGTCGAGGAACGTGCGGGCGATCTCCGCGAAGTTCTGCATGTAAGGACCAAACACAATTGGCTTCCCGAAGACCGCGGGCTCGAGGATATTGTGGCCGCCAGAGTCGACGAGGCTGCCGCCCACGAACACGGCGGTCGCGACCTGAAAGAGCTGCGCGAGCTCGCCGATGGTGTCGAGCACGACGATGTCCGCGCGCGGTTCGGAATCGACGCGAAGCTCGCTGCGCCGCGCGACGTTCCACCCCGCCCGGCGCGCCAGCCGCTCGACGTCGTCGAATCGCTCCGGCTTCCGCGGCGCGATGATGAGCAGCGCGTTCGACATCGTCGCGCGAATGCGCTGAAACGCTTCGAGAACGGGCTCCTCCTCGCCGCGGAGCGTGCTGGCGGCGATCACGACCGGCCGCTCGGGGGCGATCCGGAAATAACGCAGCACGCGGTTCTGGCCGCGATCGACCGGGATCATCCCCGGGATTTCGAGCGACTCGAACTTCAGCGACCCGGTGACCACGACCCGGTCGCGGTCGGCGCCGAGGTCGACGATGCGGCGCGCAGATTCCTCGCTCTGCATGCAGAACCGATCGATGTGGCGGAGGACGCGGCGGAAGAAGGGCCTGGCCAGGCGATACCGCGGATACGAGCGCGTCGAGATCCGTCCGTTCACGAGCATCGTCTTGACCCCCTCGCGGCGGCAGGCGCGGAGCAGGTTCGGCCAGATCTCGGTCTCCATCATGATGAAAAGTCGGGGCTTCACCATGGCCAGAATGCGATTGACGATGAAGGCGAAGTCGAAAGGAAAGTAGAAGACTTCGTCGACGAAGCGCAGGTTGTTGCGGGCGATCTGCTGCCCGGTGAAGGTCGTGGTCGAGAGAAACAGCCGCAGTTTCGGGTAGCGTTCGCGCAACTCGGGGAGCAGCGCCCGCGCCATCAGCACTTCGCCGACCGAGACGGCATGGATCCAGATCGACTCGGCGCCATCGAGATTGAACGAGATGGGCAGGTAGCCAAGCCGCTGCGGCAGGCTGCGGGTGTACTTCCGGTGCCGCACCGCCTGGTAGATCAGGTACGGCGACATCACGGCGTAGAACGCCACCATGAGGACGCTATAGAGGACGTACATGATTGAAGCGACCGGAATCAATTCACTTTAGTCGTGGTTTGACCGGCACGCAAGCCGTTCATTAAAATCATTTATTTCAGCGCAGCTCGGAGGGAACCGCAGATGGCAATCAAGGTGGGAATCAACGGGTTCGGCCGGATCGGCCGCAACATCATGCGCGCCGCCATGGGCGACAGCGGCATCGATATCGTGGCCGTCAACGACTTGACGAATGCCGACACGCTCGCCCATCTGCTCAAGTACGACTCGATTCTCGGCAACCTGAATGCGGATATCACCGCGAAGAGTGACCGCATCAAAGTGAATAAGGATGAGTTCCAGGTCCTCTCGCTCAAGGACCCGGCGCAGCTTCCGTGGAAATCGCTCGGCGTCGACGTCGTCTTCGAATCGACCGGTCTGTTCACCAGCCGGGACGCCGCGTCGAAGCACATCGCCGCCGGCGCGAAAAAAGTGGTCATTACCGCGCCGGCGAAGGGCCCGGACGTGTCGATCGTGCTTGGCGTGAACGACGAGACGTACGATCCGGCCAAGCACCACATCATCTCCAACGCGTCGTGCACGACGAACTGCCTGGCCCCGCTCGCCAAGGTGCTCCATCAGGCCTTCGGGATTCAGAAAGGCTGGATGACGACGATCCACTCCTACACGAACGATCAGCAGCTGCTCGATCTGCCTCACAAGGACTTGCGGCGCGCGCGCGCCGCGGCGCTGTCGATGATCCCGACGACGACCGGGGCGGCGGTTGCGGTCGGTGAGGTGCTGCCGGAGCTGAAGGGGAAGCTCGACGGAATCTCGATCCGGGTGCCGACGCCGAACGTATCGCTCGTCGACCTGGCGGCGCTCGTCGGCAAGACGGTGACGGCCGAGGAAGTCAACGCGGCGTTCACGAGCGCCGCCAACGGCGCGCTGAAAGGCATCCTTGCCGTATCGAATGAGCCGCTGGTCTCGATCGACTTCAAGGGCAACAAGCATTCGTCGATCGTCGACGGCCCCTATACGAAAGTGATGGACGGGAATTTCGTCAAGGTCCTCTCGTGGTACGACAACGAGTGGGGGTACTCGAATCGCTGCGTCGATCTGCTGCGCTATCTCGAGAAGAAAGGACTGTAGGGTTGGCGCGCGGCGTCAAGGATCTCGATCTCAAGGGGAAGCGGGTCTTCGTCCGGGTGGACTTCAACGTGCCAATCAAGAACGGCACGATTGGCGACGACACGCGTATCCGCGCCTCCCTGCCCACCATTAAATACGCGCTCGAACAGGGTGCGACAGTGATCCTCGCGTCGCATCTCGGACGGCCCAAGGGGAAGGCGAATCCCGAGTACTCCCTGAAGCCGGTCGCGGCGCGGCTCTCGGAACTGCTCGGGCGTCCCGTGGAATTCGCCGAGGACTGCGTCGGGCCCGCGGCCGCCGCGGCGATCGAGCGAGCCTCGCGCGGCGGCAAGATCGTGCTGCTCGAGAACCTGCGGTTTCACCCGGAGGAAGAGAAGAACGACCCGGCGTTCGCGAGACAGCTCGCGGAGCTGGCGGACGTTTACGTCAACGACGCGTTCGGATCGGCGCACCGCGCGCACGCGTCAACCGAAGGCATCGTGCACTACGTCAAAGAGGCGGCGGCGGGACTGCTGATGGCGGCGGAGGTCCAGTATCTCGGCAAGATTCTCGAGAGTCCGGACCGGCCGTTCGTCGCCGTGCTCGGCGGCGCGAAGGTCTCCGACAAGCTCGAGGTGATTCAGAATCTTGTTCCCCGCGTCGACGCGCTGCTCATCGGGGGCGCGATGGCGTACACCTTCTTCAAGGCGCGCGGGCTGCCGGTCGGCAAATCGCTCGTCGAGGAAGACCTGCTCGACGCGGCGCGCGACGTGGAGAGGCAGGCGAAAGGGCGCAATCTGCGATTCGAGCTGCCGTCCGATCACGTCGTCGCGCCGAAGCTCGAAGCCGGCGCCCCGGTCGAGACGCTTGACGTCGGGAACCCCGCCATCGGCGACCGGATGGGGCTCGACATCGGGCCGAAGACGATCGCCGCCTATCGCAGCGTCATCGCGAGCGCCAAGACCGTCACCTGGAACGGGCCGATGGGTGTGTTCGAGATCGATGCCTTCGCACAGGGCACTATCGAAATCGCGCGCGCGGTCGCGAACGTGAAGGGCACCACCGTGATCGGCGGCGGCGACTCGATTGCTGCGGTGGCGAAGTCAGGCGTGACCGACCGGATCACGCACATCTCGACCGGAGGCGGGGCGTCGCTGGAATTCCTCGGCGGCCGCAAGCTGCCGGGCGTTGTTGCGCTGGGCTAATATCTCCCGACCGCGAACCGCGAACCGCAACCGCGAACCGCGAACCGCGAACCGCAACCGCGAACCGCGAACCGCGAACCGCGAACCGCGAACCGCGAACCGCGAACCGCGATAAGGATCATCAACATGCGCATTCCCTTTGTCGCCGCCAACTGGAAGATGTTCAAGACCATCCACGAGGCGTTCGCGTTCACGCGCGAATTCGCGACGGTGGTCAAGGACGTCGCCGACGTCGAAATCGTCCTCGCGCCCCCGTTCACGGCTCTCCATACCGTCGCCGAAGCGGCGCGGAACTCGCGCATCGGGGTCGCCGGCCAGGATCTCTTCTGGGAACGCGAAGGGGCGTTCACCGGCGAAGTCAGCGGCGCGATGTTGAAGGAAGCGGGGGCCGAGTACGTCATCATCGGCCACTCGGAGCGCCGACGTCTCTTCCACGAGAGCGACGAGACGGTGAACAAGAAGCTCACGGCTGCGCTTGCCGCGGATCTGACGCCGATTGTCTGCATCGGCGAGACGCTCGACGAGCGCGACGCCAACCAGACGCTTTCGGTGCTCGACAAGCAGATCAAAGCGGGACTCGACGGCCTCACCGGCGATCAGGTCGCCGGGCTGGTGATCGCGTACGAGCCGGTCTGGGCAATCGGGACGGGCCGCAACGCGACCCCGGCGCAGGCGGGCGAAGCGCATGCGCACATCCGGTCACGGGCGCGGCAGTGGTTTGGCGGCCAGGCCGCCGATCAGTGCCACGTCATCTACGGCGGCAGCGTGAAACCCGACAACATTCACGAGCTCGTGTTGCTGCCGGACGTCGACGGGGCGCTCGTCGGCGGAGCCAGCCTCGACGTGCGGGGATTCACCGAGATCGTCACACGAAGCCGCCAGAGCGCGGTCTAGCTGTCCCGGAGTCTCAGCGAAGCTCGTACACGGTAGCGGCCGCTTCGCCATCGCTGAAGGTGCCGATGTGACGCACGCCCTCGGTCGCCTGGAGCGTGGACAGCGTTTGCACGTACAGGTCGCGATCCTTCCCGTATCCATTCTCGTGAATCACCAGGTAGCGCACGCCTTCGCGGCGAAGCACCCGCAGCGAGAAGGGCTCCGGAAACCTGCGCAGATCCTGCAGTCGACGAATATAGCTCGGCGGATAGAAGCCGCTGTATCCGTTGACGAGCGGCTTCCAATGAAAGATCGATAGGTAC
>Ga0310810_10011157_pt1 | contig 10496 bp, 4 predicted proteins | sample NCmetagenome_FD_207641 | JGI IMG/M metagenome (GOLD analysis project Ga0310810, IMG submission 207641) | Soil microbial communities from experimental microcosm in Duke University, North Carolina, United States - NC | ecosystem: Engineered > Artificial ecosystem > Soil microcosm > Unclassified ... | reverse complement strand
GAAGACTCCACCGTTCAAGTTCTGCCACAGACGGATAAGGCTGTGGGGATTGATGCAGGAATCACCTCCTTGATTGCCACGAGTGATGGGGAGAAAGTCACCAACCCCAAGCATTTCAAACGCTTTCGCTTTAAGTTGAGACAAGCTCAAAAGGCTCTATCTCGCAAAGTGAACGGCTCCAACAACAGAGAAAAGGCCAGACTGGAAGTAGGGCGAATTCATGCAGCTATTGCCGACTCCAGAACAGACCGGCTTCACAAACTAACCACTCGACTGGTACGCGAAAACCAAACGATTGCCGTCGAAGATTTGGCTGTGAAGAACATGATGAAAAACAAAAAACTTGCACAAGCAATTGCTGATGCAAGTTGGTTTGAGCTGATTCGTCAGCTCGAATATAAGTGCCAGTGGTACGGTCGGACACTGGTGAAAATTGACCGATGGTTCCCCAGTTCCAAACGCTGTGGAAACTGCGGTCATATTGTTGAGCAATTGCCGCTTGATGTTAGGGAGTGGGATTGCCCGGAATGCGGGACACACCATGACCGAGACATCAATGCCGCACATAATATTCTCGCCGCAGGGCTTGCGGTGATAGTCTGTGGAGCGAACATAAGACCTAATGGACATGAGTCCATTGGGCAGTGGCGAAAAACCACTGAACTTCGACACGCTCAGTTGCCGCGAAGCGCCGCCCTGAGCTTGTCGTTGGGTCGAAGTGGAAAGAAGCAGAAACCCAAGTCGTGAGTCTTGGGAATCACCGCGCCTTTTAGGCCGGTGAGGATGTCAACTAATCGCCCAGAGCCATTGAAGGCTATTAAGGGTTATGAAAGACGGATTACCGGGTGCAAAGCGCCTTGCTGGCAACATCGTATTTATTTATGCATTTTTTAGTAGCGTCTGGATTCTTTGCTCCGACCATGTGTTGGTGCTGCTGACGCATAACACAGCTCGGCTGACGCAGCTACAGACGGCTAAAGGTTGGGTATTTGTACTTGTTACTAGTACCTTACTCTATACACTGGTTCGCTGGGGAATGCGATCGCTCCAAGGGAGTTACAACCTCTTACAAGCTGTCATTCACGGGACGACAGATGCGGTCTTTTTGAAAAACATTGAGGGTCGCTATTTGCTGATCAATCCAGCCGGAGCGCGTATGCTTGGCATAGCTGTGGAGGATGCGATCGGAAAGGATGATACAGCTTTAATCCAGCCTGAGATTGCCTATAAAATTAAGGAGAATGATCAAAAAGCCGTCTCATCTGGACAAACTCAGGTATATGAAGAGGTTTTTCTCATAGGAGAACAAGAGCGAACCTATCTCTCCACAAAAGATATCTACCAAAACCCCCAAGGAGAAGTGGTGGGTTTGATTGGCATCGCGCAGGACATCACCGAACAGAAGCAGCTTCTTGATATACTTCAACGAGAAAAAGAAGATTTAGCCGCCCTCAGTATCGTCACGACCAATGGCATTAGTACGTTGAATCTCGAAGAGCTGTTACAAGTGCTGCTCCGGCGCATTGTGGAAGTCATGCGTGCCGATGCGGCTGTCATTCTGTTGAAAAAAGATAACCAGCTTTATGTTCGCTCCAGTATTGGGATTGATGCAGAATTTCGCTCAAACTATGTTGTAGAGATTGGAGAAGGGTTTGCGGGTACAATCGCGGCAACAAGGCAGCCGCTTTACATTGAGGATGCTCAAACCGACTCGCGTATCATTGCCATCAAACGAGGCAAAATTCGTTCGATGCTGGGTGTCCCACTGCAACGCCAGGGCGAATTAGTGGGCGTCCTGCATGTGGATTGGGGAAGTATTCATCCAACTAGCGATCGCGAACTTCACCTGTTGGAAATTACCGCCGAACGCTGTACGATGGCGATTCTCAATGCCCAGTTGTACGAACGCACCAAACAGCTCCAAGAACATCTTCAACTCCAAATTAACCACATGCCGATCGCCTGTATCATCAGCGATAGCGAATTGCGCGTGACGGATTGGAACCCTGCGGCTGAAAAAATTTTTGGCTTTAGCAAACAAGAGGCACTGGGGCAAAAATTGTGCGCTCTCATTGCTCCAGTAGCCGTTCGTCCGCACCTAGAGACTATTTTTCAACAACTGGCGGCGGGAGAGAGGACGGTACACAGCGTCAACGAAAACCTATCTAAAGATGGACGCACAATCATCTGTGAGTGGTTTAACACACCTCTCAAGGAAGCCGATGGCACTGTCGTGGGAATCCTGTCGATGGTGCAAGATATCACGGCTCGCCAGCAAGCCGAGCAGGAGTTGCGGAGAAAGGACGAACAGTACCGCACCTTAGCTCGGAACTTCCCCAATGGTGCCGTGTTCTTATTTGACCGAGACCTGCGCTACATCCTTGCCGAAGGAACTGAACTTCCTGCCCTTGGACTTTCTCGGGAGTCGGTTGAAGGAAAAACCTTTAGGGAATCCTTTGAGCCGGAAATATGTAATCTGTTGGAGCCACTTTATCGTCGGGCACTTTCTGGAATTGCCGCCACATTGGAAGTCCCCTATGTTAACCGGGTTTACCTGGTGCAGGCATTGCCAGTCACTAACAGTTCCGGAGAAATCTTTGCCGGAATGGCAGTCGCTCAGGACATCACGGAGCGCAAACAAACCGAGGCACAACTATGGCGCAATGCTTATTATGATGCGCTGACGGGGTTGCCCAACCGGACTTTATTCTCAGAGCGATTGGGAGAGCGGATAGAAAAGGCTAAACACGGTAAGGCAGGTTTATTCGCTGTTTTGCTACTCAAGCTAGAACACTTTGAGATGGTTAAGTATAGCCTGGGGCACAATGTTGCCGATCAATTGATGATTGCCACCGCTCGGCGACTAGAGGCGTACCTGCCATCGAGCGCCACGCTGGCGCGGGTGGGGTCAGATGAGTTTGCCATTCTGCTGGCCCAACTGCAAAACAGTGATGAAGCCACTGACCAAGCGGATTGCCTTCACCGACGATTGATATTACCCTTCGACCTACAGGGACGTGAGGTATTTTCCACCTCCAGCATGGGAATTGCTCTAGGTGGGACGGAGGAATACAAATGTATAGTTTCCCCGCCCGATCTTTTCCCCAGTTCATCCCAAGAAAACCCGAATCCAGCCTCATCTACTCAAGAACTCACCTGTTCTGACCGACCCGAAGACTTCTTGCGTGCGGCTGATACGGCAAGGCATCATGCCAAAGTTCAGGCACATGTGAGTCATGCTGTATTTAATCCTGCCATGCACGAACAAGCTGTGGCACGTTTTCAGCTAGAAACAGACTTACGACGTGCGATCGAACGCCAACCCTTTCAGGTTCACTATCAGCCGATAGTCTCTTTGGAGACCGGCAAGATAACGGGTTTTGAAGCCCTAGTGCGCTGGATTCATCCAACACGAGGCATGGTGTCACCCCTCGAATTTATCCCCCTAGCCGAAGAAACCGGGCTAATCAGCTTTATCGATTGGTGGGTACTGCGGGAAGCTTGCGCTCAGTTGAGGATTTGGCAACAGGCATTTGCAGATGATTCAGTACCTTTGACGATGAGCGTGAATTTTTCGGGCTTGCATTTGGCGCAGTTGGGCTTATTGGAACGTCTCGACCAGGTTCTGCGGGAAACGGGTGTTGAAGGACAAAATTTGAAGTTAGAAATTACCGAAAGCGGCTTGCTCAAGAATGCAACCTCTGGAACTGAGGTTTTACAACAACTAAAAACTCTGGGAGTAAAGCTTTCAATTGATGACTTCGGTACTGGCTATTCGTCTTTAGCCCGTTTGCATCAGCTACCCATTGATACCTTAAAGATTGACCGTTCCTTTATCAGTAGAATGGGAAAGGATGGAGAGAGCTTAGAGATTATTCGGGCCATTATGATGTTGGCTCACAGTTTAGAAATGGATGTGATTGCCGAGGGTGTGGAAACACCGGAGCAGCTTTCAAGGTTGCGCTCGCTTAATTGTGAGTATGGGCAAGGCTATTTCTTCTCTCGACCGGTGGATAGTAAGCGAGCTGAAGAGTTGTTAGCGTCCCAGTTACAGTGGTAGAGCAGCACGTTATTATTTGTGACTGTTTATTTGTTTCAATCAGGTCAACATCGGTTTTTGTTGGGCTAGAATTAATATTTCCAAAATTTTGCTCCGATTAGGAGATTCCTCAGTAAAAGTGAGATTGAATCCGGAGCGAAGTCAAAAGGGGTAAGGGGTGGTTTTGGCATGGCAATCTATCTGGGTCGTTGGGGTTGGGGATTAGGGTTAGCAGGAGTTTTAGTCTGGGGTGAAGCAAACTTATTCGGAAGTCCGACTTTAGCTCAAATTACACCTGATGCTACTTTAGGAGCAGAAAGTTCTGTTGTTACACCGAATATTAATCTTAGGGGATTTCCGGCTGAACGAATTGATGGTGGAGCCGTTCGAGGAGCTAATTTGTTCCACAGCTTTCAGGAATTCAATGTTGGGGATGGACAGCGAGTCTACTTTGCTAATCCAACGGGAATTGAGAATATTCTCAGTCGAGTAACGGGTAATAACTTCTCGAATATTCTAGGAACGCTAGGAGTAGATGGAGGAGCAAATCTATTTTTGCTCAATCCTAATGGCATTATTTTTGGCCCAAATGTCAAGTTGGATATTGCAGGTTCGTTTGTGGCGAGTACGGCGAATAGTGTGGTGTTTAACAATGGCTACCAATTCAGTGCCAAGAATCCAGACGCACCACCATTGTTGAGTATTAATGTTCCTCTTGGGGTGCAGTATGGCACCAATCAATCCAGAACCACTATTACTAATACTGGGAATTTAGTCGTAGGGCAAAATTTAACCTTAGATGCTGGCAATCTCGACTTGCAAGGTCAACTACAGGCTGGCAATAATTTAACGTTGCAAGCACAAGATACAGTAAAAATCAGAGATAGTGCCACTAATCCTTTTGTTGCGGCTGCTGAGAGTCAGTTGCTGGTTCAGGGGAATCAATTTGTTGATATTTTTGCTTTAAATCATCCTAATAGTGGGTTGTATTCCGGTGGGGATATGGTGTTAAGGTCGCCTGATGCTGTGATGGGTGATGCTCATTATTGGAGTGGTGGTAATTTTGGGATTGAACAGTTGGATGGAAGTTTGGGGGATTTAAAGAGTCCTAATGACCCGATTATTCGCTCCCTTGGGGATGTCAGTTTTAATACTTACGAAGGAACCTCACTGCATATTTTATCTGGAGGTTCAGTCACAATTAATAGTGTGACGATTACAGGTGCAGATGCAACAGGAGATACGATTAACCCCAATAATCCCCTAACAAGCTCCCTTTCTAATGTCACCTTATTGGATGGTACTACGTTAATTGTTGATGGCAGTAACAGACCTACCCTAGACATAAGGGCAGGAGTCAATCCTGCTGCGGTTGGTAACCCAGGACTGACAGGAAACAATCCCTCTTTGGATATCTTCAATAATATTCCTATATTTGGTAGTCCTACCATAACTAATACGCCAACAAGTGCCAATATTACTGTAAACAATATCGATATACCAGGCAACAATGGTCTTGTCCTATTAACGAATCAGTACCAGCCTAACTTAGCTCTACCTAGTGGCAACATTCAATTAGGAATCATCAAGGCAAGAAGTGACTCTGGCAATGGTAGTTCAGTATTTATTGACTCTCGAAACGGTATTACCATTGGCCCAGGTTACATTAGCACTCGTTCTTCCGTCGGCAACTCTGGAGATATTGCGCTCGTTGCCAAGGATGCTGTTTATCTGGGTGGTAATGGTGCTTACATTAGCAGTGGTGGAGTGGGAAGGAGGAGTAGGAATGCAGGCAACATTACGATTACTGCTGGGTCACTTTTCGTAGATGGTGGCTCTACTATCGATGCTAATGCTCGCGGGATAGGAGATGCGGGAAAGATAGACATTAATGTTCGCGATAAAGTTTCGCTTGTTCAAACTAATTACGGAGCACAACCCACTTGGATTGAGAGTAAGGTAGCATCTGGGGCAGTGGGTAATGGGGGCATCATTAATATACGAGCTGGGTCGCTTTTAATTGAGGGGACGGCTGCACTTCAAGCTCACACTGATGGGCGAGGAAACGCTGGCAATATATTTGTGCAAGTTGATGACTCTGTATCTCTCATCGATGGTGGTCTGATTTCCAGTGTTGTAGAACAAGGAAGTCAAGGAAACGCTGGAACGATTCAGATCTTTGCTCCTAATTCTGTAACTATGTCTGGAGTTAATCCAGAGTATGGCCTTTCTAGCGGCTTGTATGCTAATACTAATCCAGGTACAAGCGGTCAAGCAGGAAGTATTACTGTCAACACAGGTGTCCTGAGAGTGCAAAATGGTGCAGCTGTGTATGCTTCAACCTCAAATGGTAGTGACGGCGGTACTGTGACCATTAATGCTAATAGCTTAGATCTGACAGGTGGTGGACAAATTGTCACCTCTTCTTTTGGAACAGGAAATGCTGGAGAATTATCCATCACTGCCACAGATTCTATAAATGTGGTTAACCCCAATAGCCGTATCATTACATCTTCTTTTGGCTCTACAGGAAATGGAGGCAAGCTATCTATTAGTGCAAGTCAGTTGAATATCAGCGAGGCGGCAGAAGTTGCCACTAATTCATTTGGTACAGGGAAAGCCGGAGACTTATCAATCACTAATGCAGATACAGTAACTATAAGCAATCAAGGTCTTTTATCTACAGGCTCATTCGGTTCAGGAAATGGCGGCACCCTATCGATTAACACAAGACAATTAGATGTAATCAATAGCGGTCTTGATGGAGGAATTTCTACTATCGCTATAGGTACAGGAAATTCAGGAAATTTATCAATCCTCGCCACAGAATCTATGAATGTGGTGGGTAGAAGCAACGTGATTACATCCTCTGATCAAGGTACAGGCATTGCCGGTAGTATTGACATTACAACCAACAGATTAAGTATTCGAGATGGGTCTAGGGTGGTTAGCAGTACTATTGGTGCGGGTGATGCTGGTGATGTTAATATACGCGCTAGAGATTCCGTTGAAGTTGTTAATCTTAGTAAACTTTCTTCTGATACGTTCGGTACCGGCAACGCTGGTGATTTAAATATTGAAACCGGGAAGCTATCAATTCAGAATGCAGAAGTCTCCACTGGTACTTTTGACAACAGTACTGGTCAGGGAGGAAACTTATCTATAACGGCCTCTAATGTAGAACTCATTGGAGGGAGTATAGCAACGGCAGCGCGAGGTCAAGGCGAAGGTGGAGACGTTCGGTTGCAGGCGAACTCCCTCAACCTGAATAATGGGGGAAGTATCAGAAGCAGCAGCGAGGGCAAGGGAAATGCGGGTAATGCCGGAGATATTTTTATTAATTTGAGCGATCGCTTAACATCAAATCGTGGCATCATTGCAGCCACCTCTGCTCAAACTGGGGGTGGTGACATTAACATTACTGCTGAGGATATCCGTCTTCGTGATAGCAGCGTCATCAGTAGTAGTGTCTTTGATAGCAGCGGTGGCGGTGGTAATATAACTATTAAATCCACCGTCTTCCTGGCTTTGGATGATAGCGACATTCTGGCAAATGCAGATGCTGGGCCAGGAGGTAGCATCACGATTAACTCTCCGGCATTTGTGGCTAACCTGTTTGCTAGAGGTCAAGCCGTAGCGGTAGGACGTAATCCAGGTGATTTAGCTCGGTTTCGGAATAACGGTCAGGTTGATATTTCGGATGACTTTGCTAGATTTGCTGGTAACAATCGGACTGATATCTCTACCGCCTCGGTAAGTAACACTAGTGGCCCAGCCACCTTCCCCAATGTTGAACAGATACGGGCTGTAGCTTCATTACCGTCTGATTTAGTCGATCCGGAAGGGCTAATTGACCGCCGATGTGCTCCTAATAACAGCGCAAAGAAGAGCAGTTTTACTATAACGGGTCGCGGTGGTTTGCCCCCCAATCCTACTGACCCCCTGACAAATGATGCTGTCTGGGTTGATTGGATTACTCTGCAAGACAGGCAAGGAAACGTTAATGGTACGGCGACAGATGCAAATCCCACCCATTCTCAGCCCACGCAATTGGTGGAAGCGCAGAGTTGGGTGATTGGTTCGGAGGGACAAGTTATCCTTACCGCTGCGGCACCTTCCGTCACGCCTGCAAGTTCTGGATTAGTAGTCCCGTCTTGTGAGGATAACCAAGCCGCTACCCCATAAACAAATTTATGCCTAAGAAGTAACTCAACCGTCATTCAACCAATAATTCGCTTGAGCAGAGACAGCTTACCTTTGTAAGGGGGATACCGCCAATTCTGGTCAAACCACAATCCTTTGCTGAGTACACTTTTGTAGTGGGAAAAGGTATCAAAACTGGCTTTCCCGTGATAACTACCCATGCCGCTATCCCCAACACCCCCGAATGGCAGGGTTGAGACGCTGAAGTGCATCACGGTGTCGTTGATACAAACGCCGCCAGAGGAAGTTTCCTGCAACACTTGCTGCTGCTTTTGTTTGTCTTTGGAGAAGATATAGAGGGCTAAGGGTTTGGGTTGAGCATTAATTTGTGCGATCGCCTCCTTCAGGTCTGTATACTCAATCACAGGCAGAATCGGGCCAAAAATTTCCTCTTGCATCACGGGCGAGTCCCAGGAAACCCGATCCATTAACGTTGGGGCGATATACTTCTCCTCTGGCTTGGTTTGCCCGCCCATGATGATTTCCCCATCGTTTAACAGGGGGGTTAGTCGCTCAAAATGTCTGCGGCTGATGAGCCGACCGTAGTCGGGACTTTGAGATGGGTCATCTCCATAAAACTCCATTGCACATTTTTTAATTTCTGTCAATAGATCGGATTTGATGCGGCGATCCACTAACAGATAGTCTGGGGCAATACAGGTTTGACCCGCATTCAGGTATTTGCCCCAAGTAATGCGTTTTGCCGCATGTTTGAGGTCAACATCCGCATCCACAATACAAGGACTTTTGCCCCCTAATTCCAAGGTTACGGGGGTAAGGTGTTTCGCCGCTGCCTGCATCACGATTTTGCCGATCGCAGTCCCACCCGTGAAAAAGATATGATCGAATTTCTCCTCTAAAAGTTGTTGACTGGTCTCTACACCACCTTCCACAACGGCAATATAGGCTGGGTCAAAGGTATTTTGAATCAGATCAGCAGCCATCTCAGATGGCTTGAGGACGGCACAGTTCCCAGCGGCAATGGCTCCGGTTAAGGGAGAAATCATCAACTGGAATGGGTAATTCCAAGGGGAGATAATCAGAACCACACCCAAGGGTTCGGGATAAACTTGAGCAGAGGCGGGAAATTGCTCGATGCCAGTCGAGACTTTCTTGGGTTTAGCCCATGATTTAACATGTTTAATCGCATAGTTAATTTCTGTGATCGTGGCAATTTCAAAATACGCTTCAAAATCCGGTCGCCCCAAGTCAGCTTTGACGGCCTTGACGATTGCTTCTTGATAATCAACGATCGCTTGTTTAAGCCGTTTCAGCTGTTCGATGCGCCATGCGATATCTTTCGTTTTGCCCGTAGCGAAAAATTCGCGTTGCTGGCGGATGATGTCTTTTACTGGGACTTGAGTCAGCATCTTCCTGTCCTTGAATGCCTCAATCGTAATCTAGCAGAACCTCTGGAGGGTTGAGTTTTGATATTCTTAATTTAGATAGCCTACACTTCATTCCTCATCGCTCTTGAAACGCATTATTGGCCTGACCGGTGGGATTGGCACGGGAAAAACAACCATCTCCAATTACCTGGCACAGCACTATCAGCTTCCCGTTTTAGATGCGGATATCTATGCCAGGGAAGCAGTGCAACCTGGTTCCCCCATCCTCAGCGAAATTTTTGAACGCTACGGTGTCGTTGTCAAGTTACCCGATGGCACGCTCAACCGCAAAGGCTTGGGTGAGATAATTTTTAATCACCCCGATGAAAAGCAATGGTTAGAGCAACAGATTCATCCTTATGTGCGTGATCGCTTCCAATCAGAAATCGATACTTTAATCGCTCCCACCGTTGTTTTAGCCATCCCGTTATTGTTTGAAGCCGAGATGACTGACTTGGTCACTGAAATTTGGGTGGTTAGCTGTTCCCCAGAACAACAGTTACAACGGATAATGGAACGCGATCAACTTTCCCTCGAACAAGCTCAAGCCCGCATCAATAACCAACTTCCCCTAGAAGAAAAAATTGCTCGTGCGGATGTCGTACTCGATAATTCCTCTACCCTAGAAGCTCTGCTTAAACAAGTAGATAAACTAGGATTCGTATGACTAGTGCAAGAAGACAGTTCGCGTAGCGTTCTCCGTAGGAGTAGTAAGGAGGCAGAAGGCAGAAGGGAAGAGGGTTTTAGGCTCTTAACATTTGTTGACATGCCTGCGTTTATTTGTGCCTACCTACTTAGCCATTCAACTCAAACGTTTGAAAAATCTATATTTTCGTAAAGTTCTGCAACTTGAATTTGCAACTCAA
>Ga0310810_10011156_pt1 | contig 10497 bp, 10 predicted proteins | sample NCmetagenome_FD_207641 | JGI IMG/M metagenome (GOLD analysis project Ga0310810, IMG submission 207641) | Soil microbial communities from experimental microcosm in Duke University, North Carolina, United States - NC | ecosystem: Engineered > Artificial ecosystem > Soil microcosm > Unclassified ... | reverse complement strand
GATCGGCGCCGCGACCTTCCTGACATGGGAAGGACGCATTCCGCGGCAGCAATTCGTCGATTTCCTCCAACGCTTTGCCGCCGAGCGCCTGGCGCCGGATGGCGACATGGCATGGCATGGCTGGATGAATGCGATCGGCCTGCTCGGCTTGCGCGACTTGCGGCCGGCGGTGATGGCCGCGGCCCAGCGCGGGGCCCTGGCCGAAGAGCTGTGGGAACCGGAGTATTTCGAGAGCGATCTCGCGGCCGCGGAGCGGGCGCCCAAAGACATCGAGCCCTTCAAGAAGGCCTGCCTCGGATACATCGACGACGTGTTGGTTGCGCTCGAACGCTTCCATACGGGCGACGAAGACGAGTTCCAATCGCCGGCGGTGACCGGCTACATGCCGGAGGCCGACATCGTCCCGGCGAGGAACCCGTGGCGCCATGTCGGGCGGAACGATCCATGTCCCTGCGGCAGCGGCAAGAAGGCCAAGCGCTGCTGCCTGATGAGCTGAGCGATGGCCAGACCCAACGACGTCTGGTTGGCGGCCGGCGTGCGCACGCCGTTCGCCAAGGTGGATGGCGCCTTGCAGGGCTACGACGCGCTCGAATTGTCGGTGCCGGTGGTGCGCCACATGGTCGGCCTGCTGAACGGCAAGCCGGACTTCGCGGTGTGGGGCGCGGTGGTGCCCAGCCTGATGTGGAGCAACATCGCGCGCGAGGTGCTGATGGATGCCGGCATCGATCCGACGACGCCCGCCTTCTCCACGGTGATGGCTTGCTCGACCAGCATGATGGGGGCGATCGAAGCCGCCGGCATGATCGACGGCGATGCCTACAACCTCGCGCTGGTCGGCGGGGTCGACAGCCTGAGCCGCGTCCAGATCGGCCTGGGGCAGCGGCTGTCGGACTGGCTGCGCAAGTTCCAGCAGGCGCGCTCGCTGGGCCAGAAGCTCGATCACGTGACACATGTCCAGCTGCGCGACATCCGCCTGTTCATTCCAGCGATCGTCAACCGCACCTCGGGCCTCAGCATGGGCGAGCACACCGAGATCACTGCGAAGGAATGGCAAATCGGCCGGCAGGAGCAGGACGAGATCGCCCTGCAAAGTCACCGCAACGCGGTTGCCGCCTGGGACAAGGGCTTCTTCGACGATCTCGTGATCGCTGTCGGAGACGCCAAGCGCGACACCATCCCGCGCAGTGACACCTCGCTCGAGAAGCTCGCGCGGCTGCCGCCGACCTTCGACCGCACCAGCGGCAAGGGCTCGCTGACGGCCGGCAATTCCTCGCCCTTGACCGACGGTGCGGCGGCGATCTGGGTCGGCTCGCCGAAAGGCATGGCGCGGCTTCCAGCAACGACACCGCGCGTAAAACTGGTCGACTGGGAGATCGCCTCGGTCGACTTCCGTGTCGAGGGACTGCTGATGGCGCCGGCCTTCGCCATCCCGCGCCTGCTGGCCCGCCACGACCTGCGCTACGACGACATCCACCTCTGGGAGATCCACGAGGCCTTTGCGGCCCAGGTGGCGTTCCACCTCAAGGCGCTGCAGGACCCGAAATTCCTCGCCGAGCGGGCCAGGGTGCCGCGCGATTTCGGGCCGTTCCCGCGGGAGCGCATGAACCCCAACGGAGGCAGCACCGCGCTCGGCCATCCGTTCGGCGCGACCGGGGCGCGGATCATCGGCATGGCGGTGAAGGAGCTGGCGGCAATGCCGAAGGGCCAGCGCGCCATCGTCAGCATCTGTGCCGACGGGGGTCTCGGCAGCGTGCTACTCCTCGAGGCGGCATGATCCGATAAGAGGAAGCCATGGATGATTTCTGGCAGGAGATGATCGGCTTCGCGGCCGGGACGATCGTCACCTCGGCGGCGCTGCCGCGGGTACGCGACATCCTTCGCAATCACGACGTGGCGCTGAACGAATCGCTGCCGCGCAACGCCATGCTGGCCGGCGGCAATCTTATCTGGGTGGTCTACGGCGTGCTGCAGGATGCCTTGGCGGTCACCGTCATGTGCGCCCTCAGCACGACGTTCAACGGCGCAATCATGGTGTCGATCCTGCTCGCCCGGCGCCGCCAGGCCCGAAGGGCGAGGGCATGAGTGACGCCCTGATCCGCGAGGCCGAGCTCAACCATCGGCTGGCGCTTGATCAGCCCGGGCGCCGCTTCGAGCCGGTCGCCGGCTCGCGCTGGGGCGAGCTGATCCTGCCCGCGCCCCAGGAACGCAACGACGCCACGCAGGGCCTGCGCGTGGCGATGTTCGCGAGCTTCGAGTTCGGCTACGCTGCCCTCGAGGCAGTCAAGGCCTATGCCCGGCGCTTTCCCGGCCGCGCGCAGCTCGTCGGCCTGGCGACCGACGACCCGATCAACAACGAGGCCCGCATCGGGCTGAAGAAGCGCGTGTGGAAACACATGCAGCGCGACGAGGTGATGGCGATCGAGACCGCCGTCGTCGAGGCCGGGCTTTCGGCCGGCGCGCCGGTATTCACCGGCGAGATCAAGACCGATGGCTTCCGCGCCCTGCTGGACGCCTGGCAGCCCGATGTCATCCTGAGCTGCGTGTTCGGCCAGGTGATCGATCAGTCGATCATCGAGCGGCCGCCCTACGGCATCTACAACTTCCATCCGACCGATCTCGAGCACGGCTTCGGCGCCGGCCCGACGCCGGCCGAGGACATGGCGGCCAAGGGACTGACCCGCACCGTCTGGACGATCCATCACGTTATCGCCGCGGTCGATGCCGGCGGCGTCGTCGCGGTCTCGCCGGAGATCAACTGCGCGAACCTCGTCGGCGAGCTGCCGACCGACCCGCTGGTCGTCTACGACAAGCTGGTCGAGCCGGCGAGCTGCCTGGCGGCCGGGCTGATCGACACGCTGTGGCGGCGCTACAGCGCCCGCCAGCCCGGCAAGCTGGGGCGCACCGACCTCGATGCCGCATTGCCCGCCGGCGTGCGCAGCCGTATGCAGGAGCCGATCCGCGCCGAGCGGCACGCGCTTGTGCTGCCGGCCTTCGATTCGACACAGCTCGAGCATTTTGGTGGTCAAGCGATCCGGTAGCGCCGACCTGCCCCTGCACAGCGGCCGCGTGCCGCCGTGGCTGGCCTCGCGTATGGCGCGGCTCGGCACGGTGATCACCGAGGCGATCGTCCATCATTACGGCCGCGAGGAGTTCCTGCGGCGGCTGGCCCATCCCTACTGGTTCCAGTCGTTCGGCGCCGTGATGGGCATGGACTGGCATTCCTCCGGCATCACCACCGCGGTGATCGGCGCGCTGAAACGCGGGCTTGCGCCGCGCGCCAAGGAGCTCGGCCTGCATGTCTGCGGCGGCCGCGGCAGCCATTCGCGCCGGACACCGCACGAGCTGGTGGCGATCGGCGAGCGCACCGGCTTCGACGGCGCGGCGCTCGCCAGGGCGAGCCGGCTGGTCGCCAAGGTCGACAGCGCCGCCGTCCAGGACGGCTTCGATCTCTACCTGCACGGCTTCATCGTCACCGACGACGGGCAATGGGTGGTGGTGCAGCAGGGCATGAACGGCGCGAGCAAGCTCGCCCGCCGCTATCACTGGCTGTCGCAGGATCTCAAGAGCTTCGTCGAGACGCCGCACAGCGCGATCGACGGCGAGAACCAGGGCGAGATCGTCAATCTCACCGACCTGCGTGCCCGGCGCTCGCGCGAGGGCCAGCTCGACCTGCTGCAGGACTTCGGGCCCGACCGCATCGTGCGCGAGCTCGCGGTGTTGCAGGGCAAGGACCTGGCGGTGGAGACCGCGCCGCTGCTGCCGCATCTCGTGATGCCCGAGCATCACGACGTGCGGCCCAAGGACGTGATCCTGCGCCGCCTGCACGGCGCGCTGGCCGCGGCGGCCGATGCCGGGCCCGCCGACTTTGCGGAGCTGCTGCTGGTGCCCGGTGTTGGCGCGCGCACCGTCCATTCGCTGGCGCTGGTGGCGGAGGTGGTGCACGGGGCGCCGCACCGCTTCGCCGACCCGGCGCGCTTCTCGCTCGCCCATGGCGGCAAGGACCGCCATCCCTATCCGGTGCCGGTCAAGGTGCTGGACGAGACGATCGGCGTGCTGAAATCGGCGCTCAAGGGCGCCAAGCTGGGCAACGACGAGAGGCTCGACGCGATCCGCCGCCTCGACAGCCAGGCGCGCGAGCTCGAGCGGACGGCGAGCGGGCCGAGCTTCGGCGCCTTCACGGCGGAGGAACGCCGGCGCTCGTTCGAGTATGGTGGCCGCAGCGTTTTCGGATGGGAGCCGCCGGCAACGGGAGGAAAGCGTCGTGAGCCCTGAATTCCTGGTGACCGCCCTGATCGTCGTCATCTCGCCCGGCACCGGCGTGCTCTACACGCTGGCGACCGGCCTGTCGCGCGGCGGCAAGGCGAGCATCGTCGCCGCCTTCGGCTGCACGCTCGGCATCGTGCCGCACATGGCGGCGGCGATCCTGGGCCTGGCCGCGCTGCTGCACACCAGCGCCATCGCCTTCCAGACCCTCAAGTACGCCGGCGTCGCCTACCTGCTCTACATGGCCTGGATGACTCTCAAGGAGAGCGGTGCGCTCAGCGTCGAGAAGCAGCCGCTGCGGTCGAGCCTGCAGGTGATCGTGCACGCCATCCTGATCAACATCCTCAATCCCAAGCTGACAATCTTCTTCTTCGCCTTCCTGCCCCAGTTCGTGCCGGCGGAGGCAGGCGATGCCCTGCCCCTGATGCTGGAGCTGAGCGCGGTCTTCATGCTGCTGACCTTCGTGGTGTTCGTGGCCTACGGCCTGTTCGCCGCCGCGATCAGGACCCACGTGATCTCGCGGCCCAGGGTGCTCGCCTGGATGCGCCGCACCTTCGCTGCGGCGTTCGTCGCACTCGGCGCCAAGCTCGCGATCGCCGAGCGCTGAGCGCTCCCTGCTGGGAGCGCGGCACTCCAGTGCCGCTCTTCCTCTGGTAGACTGCACCTATGCCGTCCAGGGGCTGGCATTCGCGCGGCTACCTTCCGCACTTCGATTCGCAGGACATCGTCCAGTTCGTGACCTACCGGCTGGCGGACAGCCTGCCCGCCGAGGCGCTCGAACGGATCAAGCTTTCGGACCGACCGGAGAGTCTTCGGGACGAGCTATTGGACCGCGGCTGGGGCGATTGCTGGCTGCGACGACCGCAGATCGCGCAAATCGCCGAAGAGTCCTTCTTGGCGTTCGATGGCGACCGCTATCGTCTCCACGCGTGGACGATCATGCCGAACCATGTTCACGTGCTCTTTGGCGTGCCCGCGGGTTTGACCCTCAGCGACATCGTCGCGTCCTGGAAGAAGTACACAGCGCGGCAATCCAACCGGCTTCTCGGCCGATCGGGACCGTTCTGGCAGGCTGACTACTGGGATCGCTTTATCCGCAACGAGACGCACTTCGATGCGGCGGTCGACTACATCGACAACAACGCCGTCAAAGCCGGTCTCGCGAAGGCGCCCGCCGATTGGCGTTGGGGCAGCGCGCGCCTCAGAGCATGAGCGGCACTGGAGTGCCGCGCTCCCAGCGAGCTAGGCGGCGGCCGCTTTCTTGCGGTTGGCTTCGAGGCGGGAATCGACCAGGGCGACGCCGGCGTCGATCACCGGATGGCTGAGGCCCTTCTGCTTGGCGATCAGCTGCACCAGCTTGTCGGCGCGTTCGATGTTGGGCAGGCCATTGTTGAGCGCCCGCGCGGCCGAGGCCGGTCGCACCAGACTTTGCGCCGCATCGGCGTATTTCTCGAACGGCACCAGGTCCTTGGGATTGGCGCCGAGCTTGACGCACAGGTCGTTGACGAAATTGTAGACCGAGCGCGAGGTCTCGAGGTCGCTGTGCACGGCCTCCTGCGCCGTCCGCATGCCGTCCTTGGTGACGCAGCGGTAGTTGCCCGACAGCAGCATCGCCCACTTGGCGAGCGGCACGAACAGCGAGTCGTAGACGCGCAGCTTGACCGGCAGCTCGATCTTGCCCTCGGGCGCATCGAAGCGCACCGCGTCGACGTCTTTCTCGAGCTGGGCGAGCAGCGCATTCGCCTTCTCGTCCTTGAACTTGGCCACCTTGAAGTTGGTCGGCAGCGTGACCATCAGCACGTTGACCGGTTCGTCCGGCGGACGGATCGCCTGCGGATCGGGGCTGCACAAGGTGACCCGCTCCGGATCGAAATTGTCCCACACGCTGGCGTCGGTGTAGGCGGGCTTCAGCGTATTGGCGTCGAGGCCCGGCAGCCTGCGCATATAGGCGAGCGGCGGCATGTTCATGATCGACATGCAGGGCACGCGTGACTTGGCCACCGCATCCAGCAGTTCGCGCACGCCGGGCGAGCGATACTGCGGCTCCTGCATGGCAAGGCCGATCAGGTCGTAGTCGGCAGGATTGGCGCTGGTCGTGCCGCCGGCCGTCACCTTGCCGGCCAGCTTGCGCGAGTCGATCACCACCGGGTCCTTGCGGCCGCGGATCGGCATGCGCACACGGAAGCCCTCCGTATTGATCAGGTCGGCCTCGGCCGGCAGGCAGATCAGGTGCACCGAGTGGCCCCCGAACAGGACCTTGGAGGCGAGCAGCGACCCGTAGGACGCTCCCATGATCATGATCTTCAGCGGACTCTCCCTCGCATGTCCTCATTGCAGACGCGCAAAGCATGTACCGCCCGGGCCCGGTCTGCAACTCGGTCCGTGTAACCTTGCGCGGCCCTCCACGTTGACCATACTCAGGCCGACTCCCGGCAGAAGTGGATTTCAGCGCTGAAATCGCGAAAAGAAGAGCCCTCCGGCGTGCTTCAGGGCGCCGACGCATTCAGACTCCTGGTCGATTCCGTCACGGACTTCGCGATCTACATGCTCGACCCCAAGGGCCATGTGGTGAGCTGGAATCCGGGGGCCCAGCGCTTCAAGGGCTATAGCGCCGACGAGATCATCGGCCAGCACTTCTCGCGCTTCTATACCGAAGAGGACGCCGCGGCCGGTCTGCCCGACCAGGTGCTGCGGACCGCCGCCGAGGAGGGGAAGTACGAGGCCGAGGGCTGGCGGGTGCGCAAGGACGGCGGGCGCTTCTGGGCCCATGTCGTGGTCGATCCGATTCGCGATGCGTCCGGCGGGGTGCTGGGCTTCGCCAAGATCACGCGCGACCTCACCGAGCGCAGGCATGTCCAGGAGACGCTGCGCGAGAGTCGCGAGGAGTTCCGCCTCCTCGTGCAGAGCGTCACCGATTACGCGCTCTACATGCTCGATCGCGAAGGCAACGTCGCGAGCTGGAATGTCGGCGCCGAGCGGATCAAGGGCTATGCGCCGGACGAGATCATCGGCCGTCATTTCTCGGTCTTCTATACCGACGAGGACCGCGAGGCCGGGGAGGCCGATCGCGCGCTCGCCACCGCCGAGCGCGACGGCCGCTTCGAGAAGGAGGCCTGGCGGGTGCGCAAGGACGGCACGCGCTTCTGGGCCCACGTGGTGATCGATCCGATCCGCAATCCCGACGGGACGGTGCGCGGCTTCGCCAAGATCACGCGCGACATCACCGAGCGGCGCGACAACCAGCGCAAGCTCGAGCAGGCGCGCGAGGCGCTGTTCCAGTCGCAGAAGATGGACGCCCTCGGCCAGCTCACCGGCGGCGTGGCGCACGACTTCAACAATCTCCTGACCGCGATCATCGGCAGCCTCGAGCTGGTGCAGAAGCGCACCGGCGACGATCCGCGCGTCCGTCCGCTGGTGGCCAACGCGCTGCAGGCGGCCCAGCGCGGCGCCACGCTCACCCAGCGCATGCTGGCCTTCGCGCGGCGGCAGGAGCTGCAGGCCGAGCCGACCGACATCCGCGTGCTGGTGTCCGGCATGGCCGACCTGCTCGACCGCTCGCTCGGGTCGGGCATCCATATCGTCATTCGCTTCACGCCGGCGATCGGACCGGTGCTGGTCGACCGCAACCAGCTCGAGATGGCGCTGCTCAATCTCGCGGTGAATGCGCGCGATGCCATGCCCGACGGCGGCGAATTGCTGCTGGAGGCGCACGAGGAGACGCTGGGCGCGGCCAACGGATTCGGTCTCCCGGCGGGACGCTATGCGGTGCTGTCGGTGATCGACGAGGGCGAAGGCATGGACCAGGCGACGCTGCTGCGCGCCACCGAACCGTTCTACACGACCAAGGGTGCGGGCAAGGGGACCGGGCTTGGCCTGTCGATGGTGCATGGCCTGGCCGAGCAGATGAATGGCCGGCTGCACCTTGCCAGCAAGCCGGGCGAGGGCACGACGGCCAGCCTGTGGCTGCCTGTGATGACTGAGACGCCCCTCGCGCAGCCGCCCGTCGCGGCACCCGAGGTGCCGGCCCCGGATCTCCCGTCACGATCCATCCTGGCGGTCGACGACGATGTGCTGGTGCTCACCAACACCGCGGCGATGCTCGAGGATCGCGGCCATCGCGTCATGGTCGCGTACTCGGGGAGCGAGGCACTCGACCTGTTGAAGCGGCACAAGTTCGATCTGCTGATCACCGACCAGGGCATGCCGGGCATGACGGGCGCGGAGCTGATCGAGCGTGTCCAGAGGGACTATCCCGGCCTGCCGATCGTGCTCGCCACCGGCTATGCCGAACTGCCGCCGGGGCTCGCGGTCAACGTGCCGCGCATCAGCAAGCCGTTCCGGCAGGAGCAATTGCTCGACGTCGTGACGCGCGCCGTTGCGCCGTGAGGCTGCCGGTCACGATATGATGGGAAGAGTAGTTGGAGCGGGCGAAGGGATTCGAACCCTCGACCCCGACCTTGGCAAGGTCGTGCTCTACCCCTGAGCTACGCCCGCGCTCCGATCCGGCCGGGTAGGTGCCGGAAGGCGGTGGTGATAGGGGGTTTTCCGGGCCTTTGCAAGCCCGGCCGGCCGCAGGAGTCAGCCCATCGCCAGCAGCCGCTGCAGGTATTTGCCGTACTCGCTGTCCTTGATCGGCTCGATCAGGCGGGTCAGGCCCGCATCGTCGATGTAGCCCTTGCGCCAGGCGACTTCCTCGGGACTGCCGATCTGCAGGCCCTGGCGATCCTCGACCGTCTCGACGAACTGGGCGGCGCGCAGCAGGTTCGACGGCGTACCGGTGTCGAGCCATGCGTAGCCGCGACCCAGCTTCTCGACCGTGAGCCGGCCATGCGCGAGATAGTGGGCGTTGACGTCGCTGATTTCGAGCTCGCCGCGCGCCGAGCGGGGAATCTGCGCGGCCACGTCGCAAACGTCGGCATCGTAGAAATAAAGGCCGGTGACGGCCCAGTTGGAGCGCGGCGCCTTGGGCTTCTCGACGATGCTGACCGGCCTCTCGCCGTCGAACTCGACCACGCCATAGGACGAGGGATCGCTCACCCAGTAGGCATAGATCACCGCGCCCTTGCCCCTGGCGCCGCGTTCCGCCACCGCGGGCAGCGAATCGCCGTAGAACAGGTTGTCGCCCAGGATCAGCCCGACCCGATCGGTCCCCACGAACTCGCGGCCGACGATGAACACCTCGGCGATGCCACCGGGGCTCGGCTGCACGGCATAGCTGATCGCGAGGCCCCACTGACGGCCGTCGCCGAACAGCCGGCGATAGGATTCCTCATCCTGCGGATTGACCACCAGCAGGATCTCGCGGCAACCCGCCAGCATGAGCGTGGTGAGCGGGTAGTAGACCATCGGCTTGTTGTAGACCGGCAGGAGCTGCTTGTTGGCAGCCCGGGTCATCGGGTAAAGCCGCGTGCCGCTGCCGCCGCTGAGAACGATCCCTTTCATTGCCGCACTGTAGACCGCCCCGATGATGAGCCCGCAACAACTATTCGCCCGCCTCGATGCGCTGGGCCTCGCCTACGACACGGTCGAGCATGCGCCCGTGTTCACGGTCGAGCAGGCCAAGCAGCATCGCGGGGTGCTGCCCGGCCATCACATCAAGAACCTCTTCCTGCGCAACAAGAAGGAGGCGATGTGGCTGGTGGTGGCGCTGGAGGACCGCGAGATCGATCTCCGGAAGCTGGGCGAGCGGCTGGGCGCCGGCCGGCTGTCCTTCGGCAGCCCCGAGCGTTTGCGCCAGTATCTCGGCGTCGAGCCGGGATCGGTGACGCCGTTTGCCGTGGTCAACGACACCGACCATCGGGTGACTCTGGTGCTCGATCGCGGCGTGGCCGAAGGCGGCCCGCTGAACGCCCATCCGCTCACCAACACCCTGACGACGGCGATCTCCTTCGCCGATCTCGGCCGCTTCTTCGAGGCCACCGGGCACACGCCGCAATGGCTGGATTTTCCGCTCTGAGCCGGAGTGACAATGCGGTCGCAGATGTTACATTGTAACAAATGCGCCTTCTCCTTCTGCTCGCCGCGCTGCTGAGCGCATCGCCGGCTGCCGCCGAGACCAAGCCCAGGATCGTCGCCACCTTCTCGATCCTGGCCGACCTGGTGCGCGAGGTCGGTGGCGACGCCGTCGAGATCGTGACCCTGGTCGGTCCGGACAGCGATGCCCACACCTACCAGCCCAAGCCGGGCGATGCGCGCAACCTCGCCGGCGCAAAGGTGCTGGTGAGCAACGGGCTG
>Ga0310810_10011155_pt1 | contig 10497 bp, 8 predicted proteins | sample NCmetagenome_FD_207641 | JGI IMG/M metagenome (GOLD analysis project Ga0310810, IMG submission 207641) | Soil microbial communities from experimental microcosm in Duke University, North Carolina, United States - NC | ecosystem: Engineered > Artificial ecosystem > Soil microcosm > Unclassified ... | reverse complement strand
TAAAAAAATGGGCATCAGCGTGCTGCCGCCGTCGGTGAATGAAAGCCGGTCGGAATTCACCTGCGCGGGGACGTACATCCGCTTCGGGCTGGCGGCCGTCAAGAACGTGGGCGCCACCGCGATTGATTCCGTCGTCGCGGCCCGCGAAAAGGACGGACCGTTCAAAAACTTTTTTGATTTCACGGGCCGCGTCGATTTGCGCGTCTGCAACCGCAAGGTGCTTGAAAGCCTGATCAAATCCGGCGCGTTCGATGCCTGGAAGCTTAAACGTTCCCAGCTCATGGCGCTGATTGACAGGGCCCTGCAAATGGGATCCAGCGCGCAAAAAGACAAGACTCTCGGCCAGCTTTCCTTTTTTCAGGCGGGGGCGGGCGGGGCGCAGGAAAACGGGAATTTCGAACAGCAGGTGAACGACGTGCCCGACATTCCGGAATGGCCGGAAGCGCAGATGCTGGCCTACGAACGGGAACTGCTGGGCTTTTACGTCACCGCCCATCCGCTTTCGAAGTACGCGAAGCAGCTCGACACGTACGCGACGGCTTCCACGGAAAATCTGAGCCAGTTCAAAGACCAGGAAGAAGTCACGCTCGGCGGCATTGTCGATTCCATCAAGGAAATCCTGACGAAAAAGGGCGACAAAATGGCATTCGTGAACATGCAGGATCTGAGCGGTTCCTGCGAAGTGGTTGTGTTTCCCGAAACTTACAAAAATTCGCAGAGCCTCATCAATAAAGACGCGGCGATTTTTGTGCGGGGCAAGATCAACCTGCGGGACGATACGCCCAAGATCCTTGCCGAAGAAATTGTTTCGCTCAACGAAGTGCAAAAGCGTTTCACGAAAATGGTTTCCATCGATTTGGTGACGACGGGACTCGAACCCGAGACGCTGAAAGACATCAAACTCCTTCTCATGCGCCATAAAGGCATGACACCGGTATACTTGCGGTTCCGCGATCCCAAGGGACAAATGGCGGTTCTTCATTCGGGCGAAGAACTGAAGGTCGAAACCTCCGAGGAACTGTTCACAGAACTGCATCGCCTGGTGGGTGAAGGTGCAGTTAAGATTAGATAGAATAATGACTTACGAAAAGCAATTTCCCGCTTCAGGCCTTCCCAAAAGTTCTCCTCAATTTATATAACTTAGTGCCGTACCATAAGTTATATCTCGAAATTTCTTGACACACCCCGGCGCATCTGTTAGCTTTTTTGCGCATCTGCAATATTAGCAAACATTTAAGGATGCAGAAAATACCGGGCCCAACAGGAGGTGAGGCGTGACAAAAAAAGATATCGTGATGAAAGTCTCGAATGAGACCAATCTCACCCAGATTGATGTAAAAAAAATTGTCCAGCGCACTTTGGACGTGATCGTCGAGAGTCTCGAGCGCGGTGAAACCGTCGAGCTCAGGAACTTCGGCGTCTTCAAGGTGAAGAACAGGCGGGGACGCGTGGGACGCAATCCGCGGACCGGCGAAGAAGTGACCGTGCCTGAAAAAAGCGTCGTTGTTTTTAAACCGGGTTTGATTTTAAAAAGCAAAGTGAAATAAGCGACCCGATTGGCGCTTGAAATCCCGGGGATTTAGCGTTAACATCGTTTCTCCGGGTTTGCTTTGAATCCGGACCCAAGGCGGCTAGCCATGCCGCGGGCAACACAGGGAGGAAGTAATGCCGGAAAAAGGTAAAGTGAAGTGGTTCTCCAATGTGAAGGGGTACGGATTTCTGGAAAAAGATGGCGGCGATAAGGACATCTTCATTCATTATTCCGCCATCCAGTCCGAAGGTTACAAAACCTTAGAGCAGGGCGAAGAAGTTACCTTTGATGTCGTTGAGGGTGAACGGGGCCCGCAGGCCGCCAATCTCGTCCGCACTAAAAAGCCCAAAGCCGCGGCCGAAGGACAGGGCGCAGCGCCGGGTAAAGAACCGGCCAAAAAAGCCTGAGCTTCCCGCTCTTCGATTTTCAACAAGCTGCTCGTGATTTCGGAAAGCATTCCCCATGAAGTCGAAACGGCGCTTGCGTCGTTTTTTTTCTTCCGCTCCCTTACCCGCCAGCGGGGCGTCTTTCTCTATTCCGCCTGACGAAGCCCGCCATCTCAAAACCATCATCCGTCTCAAAGAGGGAGATTCCTGCCTCGTGGCGGACGGCACGGGAAAAGAGGCTGTGGCCCGCGTCGAGGTTTTCCCGCCGGACGGCAGCGCCCGGCTGGTCGTGGAAAAATCTCTGGCCGTTTCCGACGGACTTCACCCCGTCCTCAAAGTGTTCCAAGCGCTTCCTCGCCATGACAAATTCGAAGACATCATCCAGAAGGCGCAGGAGCTCGGCGTCCAGGAACTCGTCCCGCTCCACAGCGAACGCACCGTCGTCAAAATCGAGGAAAAAAAGAAGTCCTCAAAACTGGCGCGATGGCATAAAATAGCCGCCGAAGCGGCCAAGCAATCCGGAGTCCTGCGGCTTACCGAAATAAAACCACCGGTCACGCTGGAAGAGGCGGAACGCCTGATCCCGGCCGGCGGAATCGTTCTCTTGTTTCATCCCCATAAAAAGGCCGTCCCTTTCCGCCGCTGGCTCGATGCCTATCGCGAGGATCAAGACGGCGGACCCCTGCATCTTTTCCTGGGGCCGGAAGGCGGATTTTCGGAAAAAGAGGTTTCGCGCCTGGAGCGCGAGGCCCAAAACCGGGGCTGGATTTTCGCGATGGTGGGCCTTGGGGATACGATTTTGAAAAGCGACACAGCCTTTATTGCCGCGGCCGCGGCGCTCAGGCTCGTGCTGAGTTCCGGGGCCCAAGAAGAAAAGGATTCATGATCCCGACATCGAAAAGAGTCAAATTCGTCACGCTCGGCTGCAAGGTCAACCAATACGAGACCCAGGGCATGCGCGAAGCCCTCGACGCGCGCGGCTTCCTTGAGACGCAGGAAAGCGGCTGCGATTTCGTGGTGATCAATACCTGCACCGTGACCTCCGGAGCGGACCGCGAAAACCGGTACTGGATCCGCCGCATGCGGCGGGAAAATCCGGAAGCCCGGATCGTCGTCACCGGCTGCTACGTGGAAAAAAACCGCTCCGAGATCGAAGCGATGCCGGAAGTCGATCTCGTGCTTTCGAATTACGACAAAGACGAAATCGCGGACCGGCTTTCCGCCGGCTGCGGCGCGCCCGCGGCGCAGGACGCCGAAGCCGTCCGTTTGAAGCGGCGAACGTTCACGCCTCTCAAGATCTCCTCATTCCAGGGCAAGGGCCGCGCCTTTCTCAAAATCCAGGACGGATGCAATCATGCATGCTCTTTCTGCAAGGTCGTGCTCGTGCGCGGCCGTTCGCGCAGCCGCGAGCTTGCCGACGTGGTGGAAGAGGCGCGGCGCCTGCGCGATGCGGGCTACCGCGAAATCGTTTTCGCGGGCATCCAGCTCGGCGCTTACGGCCTTGATCAGGGCAAGCAGAACGCTTTGTGCGAAGTGCTCGAAGAGTGCTCGGAAATCGAAGGCATCGAGAGGCTGCGGCTCAGCTCCATCGAACCGACGGATGTCAGGCCCGAGCTCATCGAAACCCTGCGCGCGCTTCCGAAATGCTGCCCTCATCTCCACATTCCGCTCCAAAGCGGCGATGACGCGGTGCTTGCCGGCATGAACCGCCGATACGGCCGCGATTTTTATATCGATCTCGTGCGCGAATTGAAGGCGAAGCTGACGGATTTTTCACTGACGCTGGACGTCATGGCCGGTTTTCCCGGGGAAACTGAAGAATCTTTTGAGAACACGCGCGCGCTTCTGCGTGACGTCAGGCCGCTCAAGTGTCACGTGTTTCCCTACAGCCGCCGCGACGGCACGCGGGCCGCGGCCTATTCCGACCTGCCGCCCGCCACGGTGCACGAACGGGTGAAATTCCTGATCGCGCTTGGCGAGGAGCTGGGCCGCCGGGAAAGGCTGGCGTACGTCGGAAGAACTTTTCCCGTGCTCGTGGAAAAAAAGGCGGCGGGCGGTCTTGTTCAGGGCCTGACCCCGCATTATCTGAAAGTTTTTTTTCAGGGCCGGGAAGAGAACGTGGGCAGCATCGTTCCTGTGGAGCTGCTCGATCTCGAAGCCGATTCCTTTTTGGGGCGCCGCTGCGGCGACGCCCTTTAACCTGAGACGAGGCCAAAATGCTGGAATCCGTTTTTCAATTTTTCGACAAGATCACGCAGAACGTCGCGCTGAAAGTCGTTCTCGATCATGTGCAATGGGTCGATTGGTTTGCGGCTCTCTTCATCATTCTGGGAATCATCTACGGCCTGCAGAACGGTTTTATCGCCGAGATCGCGGAAATCGCCCAGATCATGATTGTGATTTTTGTCGTTCTCGGCCATTACGACAAATTAGCCGACTTTGTCCTCCATCATTCCCAAGGCGTGTTCCCCCCCGAATACGTGCCCGGCGTTTGCTTTATCGTCGCCATCCTGATGGTCTGGGTGCCGCTGGCTTTCCTTTATAAATATCTCAGCAAATTTTTCCATACCCAGATGCCCGCGCCGGTCAAGCTCGCGGGCGGAGCGCTTTTGGGCGGCGTTCATCTTCTCATGATCTTCAGCCTTTTTTGCCAGGCCATCCTGCTGCTGCCGTTTCCGCATTTGAAAAAGCCTCTGACGCCGGCCGGGACGTCGTATTCGGGAAAATACGTGGCGGAGCTCGCCCCAAAGATTCATGACATGATCTATAAGCCCGTCGAGGCCATGAAGGAAGACAAATAACCCATGCGCTACGAAGACAACGTCATCGACCAGGTGCAGGGCGTCAGCAACATCGTGGACGTCATCGGCCAGTACGTGCCGCTCAAAAAATCCGGACGCAATTTCAAGGCCTGCTGCCCCTTCCATCAGGAAAAGACGCCGTCTTTCATGGTGAACTCCGAAAAACAGATTTATCATTGCTTCGGCTGCGGCGCGGGCGGCAACGTCTTCGGTTTTCTGATGCAGTACGAAAACCTGAGCTTTCCCGAGGCTTTGCGGCGCCTGGCCGAGAGGGCGAACATCACGCTGCCCGAAAGAGGCACTTCCCACGAGAGAAAAGACCGCTCGGAAAACGAGAAGATTTACGAGATCTACGGGCTGGCCGCGGACTATTATCGAAAGCTGTTTCAGCACCCGCAGGAAGGAAAGGCGGCGCGGGATTATCTCGTCAAACGGGGATTCCGCCTCGAATCCGCGCAGGAATTCGGCCTGGGCTGGGCGGCCGCGGGCTGGAAAGGATTGTATGAATATCTCGCTCGAAAAGGCGTGCCCGAATCCTTGCTGCTCAAAAGCCGCTTGATCAACAAGTCGGAAAAGGGGACGTGCTACGACGTTTTCCGCGGGCGCCTGATGTTTCCCATTCACAACCTGCAGGGCAAGATCATCGCCTTCGGCGGGCGCGTCCTTGCCGGCGAAGACGGCCCCAAATATCTGAATTCGCCCGAGAATCCCGTCTTTCAGAAAAGGCGCGAATTGTTCGGGCTGCATCTTGCCAAGCGTTTTACCGACCGCGATTTTCCGCGCATCTTCGTATGCGAAGGCTATCTCGATTTCCTGCGGCTCTACGAAGAAGGCTTCAAGGCGTCCGTCGCCACGCTCGGCACGTCATTGACCGAAGACCATGTGACGATTCTCAAACGCTTTTGCGAAGAAGTGGTCGTGGTCTATGACGGTGACAAGGCCGGGGAAGCCGCTTCGCTGCGAGGGCTGGAAGTCATGCTGGAAGGCGGCATGAACGTGAAGCTCGTGCGCATGCCGGAAGGCCACGACCCGGACGATTATCTCAAGCAGTTCGGCAAAGAGGCCTTTCAGAAGCTTGTCGATTCCGCTCAGGATTTCTTTGATTACAAATTGTCCGTCCTCATGCGCCGCTACAACCGTTCCGATTCCATGGGGCTCGTCAAAATCATCAACGAATGCCTCGAAACGCTTCTCAAAGTGCAGAACACGATTCTGCTCGACCGTTACTTCAGGCGGCTTTCAGAAGCGCTGGGTGTGGACGAAAATTCCCTCCGCACGGAATTGAGAAAATTAAAAAATAAAACCACGCCGGCATTCCAGGGCAAGAAGCCCGCCGCGGAAGTTCCGGCAAGGCCGGTTACGGTGCTGGCAAACGACGAGATGATGCTTTTGGCGCTGCTTTTCGAAAATCCCGCAGACGCGCCTGCCGCCGCGGCAGAACTCTCGGAAGAGGATTTCGGCAGCGAGGCTTCCCGCGCCCTTTTCCGCCAAATCACGGGAGCTCTTTCGAGCAGACAGCATCTTTCGCTCCCGCAAATCCTCACGCGCCTGGAAGATCCGGAAACACGCCGCAAATTTACGGAAGTGGCCTCGGCGGAATGGAGCGATGCGGAAAAAGAAAAGGCGCTCCAGGATTGCCTGCGCTCCATCAAAAAGAAGACGGCGGCCCGGAAAATGGAACACTTGCGGCGGGAAATCGTCGAAGCGGAGAAAAAGGGGGACCAGCAGCGCGTTCTGGCCTGTACCAAGGAGTATCAAACCCTTTTACAGCAAACGAGATAAGAAAATAAAAAGTTTCCCTGGCATCTTTCGTTTCCATTGCTATAATAGCAACTTTATGAAAAAATCAAAATCTTTCTCCAAGCCCAACTCTGCGCAGGCTCGCCCGGCTGTTAAAGCCAAAAGGCAGGCCCGTCCGTCCTCTGCTTCGGCCCTGTCGTCGAAGCCGGAAGCCAAGCTGTCCAAAGGGGAAATGGCCGTGAAGCTGAAGAAGCTCCAGAGCACGACTGTCGACAAGCTGCTGGCCTTGGGCAAAAAGCAGGGCCACTTGACGGAACAGCAGATCCAAAAGCTCGTTCCGCAGGACCTTTCCAAGCCCCGCATCATGAAAGAAATCACCGCCGTGCTGAAGGACAATGAGATTACGGTCACGTCGAAGCCCGAAGGCGGACGCGCCGACAATGGCAGCCGCAGCTCCGACATGCGCGACAAGAGCATGCATGACGACAAGGACGACAAAGAGGACAAGGAAGAAAAAGAAGGCAAAGAGGTCATCTCGGAAGATTACGGCCGCGTCCGCATGGACGATCCCGTCCGCATGTACCTGCGCCAGATGGGGCAGATTCCTCTTTTGACGCGTGACGAGGAAATCGCGCTCGCGAAAAAAATCGAAGACGCGGAGCAGGAAGTCATGCTCGCCTTTTTCGAAACCAAGGCTGCGAAGTTCGAAGTGCTCGAACTCATCCAGAAAATTCTGACCGACGAAGTCAACCTGGAATCCATGATCGAAACGGACCAGGAAGCCAAGATTGAGCTGACCAAGAAGAAGCTCAAAAACCTCGCGCGTAAACTCCAGTCCATGAAGACCAACGCGGGGCTGGCGCCGATCCTTTCCGATCTCAAGCTGAACATTGCGATCATCGAACAGTGCATCGCGAACGTCCGCGAAAAGCTCGCGACCCTGCGCCGCCATGAAGAAGAAATCGCGAAGCTCCGCAAAAAAAACGTGCGCGGCGAGATCGGCAAAATTGAAGAGGAAGACCGCCGCATCCTGAAAGAACTGGGCGAGCCTGAGAAGAAACTCCTCGAGCGCTTCAAGATCATCCAGAAAAAAGAGAAGGAGCTTTCCAAGTCGAAGAAAGCCCTCGTTGCCGCGAACCTGCGTCTTGTCGTCAGTATCGCGAAAAAATACACCAACCGCGGCTTGTCCTTCCTCGACTTGATCCAGGAAGGCAACATCGGCCTGATGAAGGCCGTGGACAAGTTCGAATACAAGCGCGGCTATAAGTTTTCAACGTATGCTACCTGGTGGATCCGTCAGGCTATCACGCGCTCGATCGCTGACCAGGCGCGCACGATCCGCATCCCGGTGCACATGATCGAGACCATCAACAAATTTTTCCGCGCGTCGCGCCACCTGGTGCAGGAAACGGGCCGTGAGCCCACGCCGGAAGAAGTGGCGCGCGTGATGAAGATGCCCGTCGAAAAGGTGAAGGGCATCTTGAAGATCGCTCAGGAGCCCATCAGCCTGCAGACGCCGATCGGCGACGAAGGCGATACCAGCTTCGGCGACTTCATCGAAGACAAATCCGCGGTTTCGCCTGCGAATGCCACGGCTTACACCATGCTCAAAGAGCAGATGGACGACGTGCTCATGACGCTGACGGAGCGTGAAGAGAAAGTTCTCCGCCTCCGCTTCGGCATCGGCGACGGTTATCCCCGCACGCTCGAAGAAGTGGGCCAGATCTTCAACGTGACGCGCGAGCGCGTCCGCCAGATCGAGGCCAAAGCCCTCCGTAAACTGCGTCATCCGACGCGCGCCCGGAAGTTGAAAAACTTCCTTGAGCTCAAGCTCAGCGATTAAGATTTCTCTCCGGGGCCGCGCGGTCCCGTCTCTTCTATTGATATTGCAATCAATCGCGCAACTCCTTAGAATCCACCCGTCTCTTTTTTTCATCCCTTTTTTTATTCCGGGCCTGTAGCTCAGTCTGGTTAGAGCAGGCGACTCATAATCGCTTGGTCCCTGGTTCAAGTCCAGGCAGGCCCAATACTTATTCCTGTCTGAACTTAAACCCTCCGCTCTGAACCTCCTGTGAGGCTCCTTTATAAGGAAGCCGGGTCCGGCGAAAACCCACACCCGTCAAGACGAGTCTAGATCGATGCAAAAAAAACTTCAGGATTTTTCGCGAAAAGCCGAATCTAACAGAGCTGGTTTTCCATTCGGCCCGACAACATTTTTGTGTCTGTAGTACATTTCTGTACAAAAAAAACTTTAAATTTTTTAATTTTCCTAATATTCTATCCACGTTCAACGCTGAAAACGTTGGCACGTAATTTGTAAAATGGGAAACAACTTTAAAGTTTTCTTTTTTAACATCACCCAAAAGGGAGGAACTATGACGAGGATAAAAGCAGGAGCGCTGTTCTTAGCGGTGCTCTTTTCCGTAACGGGTACGTCATTCGCTGATGATGGAGCTTTCAACGCGATGCAGGATCAGATCCGCACGCTCAATCAGCAGCTTGCTGATGTTGAAAAGAAACTTTCGGATGCCATTGCCAGCGGCTCCGTGGGTGCTCAGCAGTCCGGCTACGTGGCTCCGGCTGCCGCGCAGGGCAACGGGCTCTTGAAAGCTGCCGAAGATATTCAGGTCGGCGGACAAATCGACGTGCAGTATAACCAGAACCTGACGCGCAGAGACAATGCGATCACGGGCGGCAATACGGGCCGTATTTTTGATACCGACCGCCAGTCCTTCACCCTCAATCAGGCGGAGCTCAATTTCCGTCATGACGCCAATCCCGAAGGCGGCGCGGGCTTCCGCGTGGACCTGTCCATGGGCGAAGATGCCGGCGTGGTTGCTGCCGACGGTTTTGCCGGAGACAACATCGATCTTCAGCAGGGCTATCTGGAATATGTCCAGCCTCTCAGCTTTTGGGAAGGCAACGAAGTTCTTCCCAGCTCCGTAAGCCTGAAGGCCGGCCGTTTCGTGACGCTGGCGGGTGCTGAAGTGATCGAGCCGCAGGACAACTGGAACCTCAGCCGTTCGTTCGCGTTCGGTCTGGCGATTCCTTTCGTCCATACGGGCGTTCGTACCAACTTTAAACTGTGGAAAGATTTCTTCGATGTCTATGCCGGCGTCAATAACGGCTGGGGCAACGCGGTGGATAACAACAGCGCCAAGACCTGGGAGTTTGGTCTCGGCTACAGCCCCATCGAAAAGGTCTCGGTTTTCCACTCCCTTTATTGGGGGAATGAAAATGCGTCTACAGGTTATGGTGTTGGCGGAGCGCGTTTTCTCTCCAGCAACGTGGTGAAGTTCGAAGCCACGGACAAGCTCGCGTTCATGTACGAACTCAACATCGGCAATCAGATCGCCGGCGCGACACTTACGGACGAGGCCACGTGGGTTTCGAACAACTTCTACGGCCGTTACCAGCTTACGCCGAAGGATGCGCTCGCTTATCGTTTCGAGATTTTCCACGATTCGGACGCGTTCATTTCGGGCATCAGCAGCAAGCTTTGGGGCCATACGATTACGTATGAGCGCAAGCTGAGCGACAACCTCCTGTCCCGCGCGGAATACCGCTATGATCATGCGCAGGATCCGGCTCCGTACGGCGGTGGCACCAATAATGATATGCAGACCATTTCAGCTGAAATGGTGTACGTGATCTAAGTTTTACCGAGACAAAACCGCACTGGCCGCCTTCTCCCTTGGACTGGCCAGTGCGGTTTTGTCTTGACATTCCCCCCTCGGCAAGTAGACTGAATCCTCAAAAATCCTCTGAAAGGCAGGCAGCATGCGACGTTACGCAATTTTACTCCTGGGAGTGTTCTTCCTGACCTCCTCCGCTGCCTGCGCCCACAAAGCGCAAAACTTCTATTTCGGGAATTACTCCGAAGCCGAACGGCTTTATAGCAAAGGGCAATACGAAAAGGCCATTGAGAAATACCAGGCCTACCGGGACGAAAACCCCGAGGGAAATCTCGCGGTGATCGCCGAGTATTACATGGCTAAAAGCTATCAGGCCCTGGGCAAGAAAGACGATGCCCGCAAGT
>Ga0310810_10011154_pt1 | contig 10498 bp, 13 predicted proteins | sample NCmetagenome_FD_207641 | JGI IMG/M metagenome (GOLD analysis project Ga0310810, IMG submission 207641) | Soil microbial communities from experimental microcosm in Duke University, North Carolina, United States - NC | ecosystem: Engineered > Artificial ecosystem > Soil microcosm > Unclassified ... | reverse complement strand
CATGTTCCCGTCCAAGGCGTCGATCACGATCGTCACGGGACCGGTGATACTCCGATCCAGCTCCACAGTGAAGCTGGTGGGTAACGAAATCGCGCCCGGGTCCCGGGGAACCGCCAGCGCGCGCGATCGGCCGTCCGCCATCACCGTCACGGACAGCTGTGACGGCACCAGCGTCAGATCACCCGACACCTCGACCAGCAAGATCGAATCGTCGCGCTGGCACGCCGTCGCCGCGAGCACGCCGGCGAGCGCGAGCACGGCCGAGATGCGTGCGCGCCGCACCTAGAACCTGTAGTTGCCCAGCGCTGTTTCAGGCGGAGACTGCTCGTGCGGGCGAAACACCAGGTAGCCCGCAACGCCGGCGCCGACGGCCAGTACCGTCAGCGCGACCCAGACCCAGGGACGGCTGCCGCCCGCCTGTGCGGGCTCCTCGCGCGGCGGCGGCGCCGGCGCGAGCGGCGGGGCGGCCGCGGGCTGCCGGACCACGACGACGGGTTCGGGCTCGTTGTCGGGCTTCGCTGCGGGCGGAGGCGGCGGAGGCGCCTCGACGACCTTCGGCGCGGGCGGCGGCACTTTCGCCGGCGGTGGGGCCTCGGCGACCTTTGGCGGCGACACCTTCGCCGGGGGCGGCGGCGTCTCGGCGACCTTCGCCGGCGGTGGCGCCTCGGCGGGCTTCTCGGGCTTCTCGCGCTCCGACGAATCGGGCGCCTCGAGCGCCAGCAGCTTTTTCTCGATGGCCCCGCGGTTGGGCGCGTTCGGCACCTTCTCGAGAAACGCGTGATAGTCGTCGGCGGCCTTCTCGTTGTCCTCGATGCGGCGGTAGCACTCGGCGCGGTTGAACAGCACGACCGGATCGTTCAGCAGCTCGTAAGCCAAGGTGTATTCGGCGATCGCTGCCGCGCATTGGGCCTCACCGGCCAGGGCGTTCGCCTTCTTGAGGTGCCGCTTGCCCCGCGCGATGTCGGCGTGGCGCCCGCGATGACGCGACTTGTGCGCGCCGTGGTCGTGCTTTTTCGATCTGGCTAGCGCCGAACCGGGCGCGCCAAGGCAGAGACAGAAACAGGCGGCGGCGAGCGCGATCCCCGCCCGCGCCGCCGCGGTCACGGCGCGCCCCCCGGCGGCGCGTTGCTGGTGCCGAGGCGCCGAACGTATCCGGACAGCGACTGCATCTTCGGCATGCTGAGGCTGCGCGCGAACGCGGGCATCTGTCCCTTCCCCGCCATGACGACGTTGACGATCGAGTCGGTGTTGGCGCGCGCGAGGAACTCCCGATCGTGGAAGTCGCGCACGTTGGGCATCGTCTTCTTGATCTCGGGATCGCCGCGCCCATCGAGGCCGTGGCAGCGCGCGCAGTTGCGCGCGTAGATCACGGAAGGCTCGACCGCGATCGCGGGGCCGGGATCGTCGCCTGTCGAGCAGCCCGCGATCGCGCCCGCGCCGGCCGCGAACGTCAGCGCCGCGAGCAAGGTGAACCGCCGCATCAGCACGGCCGTCACTCCCCGCCCGCCGGCGCATCGTCGACGTACAGCGCCTGTCCCTTTTCGCGGAAGGCGGCCGCCTTCTCGCGCATCCCCGCCGCGACCGCCTCATCGGGCGAGATCCCCTGCGCGGCCGCGTAGTCGCGCACGTCCTGCGTGATCTTCATCGAGCAGAAGTGCGGACCGCACATCGAACAGAAGTGCGCGCCCTTCGCCGCCGGCGCGGGCAGCGTCTCGTCGTGAAACTCGCGCGCCGTCTCGGGATCCAGCGACAGGTTGAACTGATCCTCCCAGCGGAACTCGAAGCGCGCGCGCGACAGCGCGTCGTCGCGCGACTGCGCGCCCGGGTGTCCCTTGGCCAGATCGGCGGCGTGCGCCGCGATCTTGTAGGCGATGACGCCGTCCTTGACGTCCTTGCGGTTGGGCAGGCCGAGGTGCTCCTTGGGCGTCACGTAACAGAGCATCGCAGTGCCATACCAGCCAATCATCGCTGCGCCGATCGCAGAGGTGATGTGATCGTAGCCGGGCGCGATGTCCGTGACCAGCGGCCCCAGCGTGTAGAACGGCGCCTCGTGGCAGACGGCGAGCTGCTTGTCGACGTTCTCCTTGATCTTGTGCATGGGCACGTGGCCCGGCCCTTCGATCATCACCTGCACGTCGTGCTTCCAGGCGACCGTGGTCAGCTCGCCCAGCGTGTCCAGCTCTGCAAACTGAGCCGCGTCGTTGGCGTCCGCGATCGACCCGGGCCGCAACCCGTCTCCGAGGCTGAACGAGACGTCGTACTTCTTCATCACCTCGCAGATCCTCTCGAACTCCGTGTAGAGGAAATTCTCTTTGTGGTGGGCCAGGCACCACTTCGCCATGATCGACCCGCCGCGCGACACGATGCCCGTCACGCGCCGCGCGGTCAGCGGGACGTAGCGCAGCAGCACGCCGGCGTGGATCGTGAAGTAGTCGACGCCCTGCTCTGCCTGCTCGACCAACGTCTCCAGGAAGATGTCGATATTCAGGTCTTCCGCCTTGCCCTTCACCTTCTCCAGCGCCTGGTAGATCGGCACCGTTCCGATCGGCACGGGCGAGTTGCGGATGATCCATTCGCGCGTCTCGTGGATGTCGTTTCCCGTCGACAGATCCATCACCGTGTCCGCGCCCCAGCGCGTCGACCAGCGCAGCTTATCGACCTCCTCGCCAATCGACGACGACACCGCCGAGTTGCCGATGTTGGCGTTGATCTTCACCAGGAAGTTGCGGCCGATGATCATCGGCTCGGATTCGGGGTGCTTGCGGTTCGCAGGGATGATCGCGCGGCCGCGCGCCACCTCGTCACGGACGAATTCGGGCGTCACACCTTCGCGCAGCGCGCAGAACCGCATCTCCTCGGTGATCTCGGCGCGGCGGGCGTAGTGCATCTGACTGAAGTTCGTGTCGCCGCGCGCGACACGACGGTCGATCCACGGCTGCCGCAATTTCGGCAAGCCGACGCGCAGGTCGTTCGTGCGCGGGCCGGCCGGATCGTAGACCTCGACGGGCGGTTCGCCCGCGCCGACGCTGATTCGCCGGACAGGAACGCGAAGGTCGCCGTCAGTCAGGTACGCGCGCTCCGACCCGGGCAACTCCGGGAGCGCCTCCAGGCCCTCGACGGGATCGACGACCGTGTTCAGCGAGCGCTTTCCGTTCCCTGGCTTCGTCTGGTTGCCGTTGCCGCTACCACCACTCGTCTTGCCTGCGTTGTCCATGGGCCTCGCTTTCCTTCGCCGGCATTACCCGGATCAGGTTCAAGGGGTCGCGCCTGCCGTTCGGCGGCGCCTCTCAGCCTGCGGATCGAATATCCGCCCAGCTCCCCCAGCTATTGAGTTGAAGCCCAACGTTAACTCGCGCGCGCCCAATTGCAAAGGCGCGTCAGCAGGACGTTTTGGGCCTGTTAATTGACGTATTTCTTGGGACGGCGCTCGCCGCCCTCGATGACGCCGAACCGCCGCCTCAACCGCCGGGCCTTGGAGATATCACGCGCGTTCGCGAACCAGGTACGCAGCGCCGACCACCCGCCCGGCCCGGCGCCGAAGTAACCGACCCCAACCGCGACCGCCAGGCCTGCCAGCCAGGGCAGATTGCCTTGCGCCAGCATCACCGCCGCCGCAATCCCGATCAGGATCATCGCGAGGTAGCGGGCCTGGACCATCAGCGTCGTCGGCCAGAACTGGACGGCCTGGCGCCCATAAAGGCGCGCGAACGCCACGAACAGCGCGGTCATGGAGAAGGCGCACCCGTCGACGAACGGTATCGGCCCGAATCCGCGGAGCTTCCAGACGCCAGCGATGGTGAGGTTCGCGGCCAAGCCCGCCCCGAAAAACAGCATCGAGCACCGCCTCGCGCCGGACGTCCGCTCGATCGCGACGCCCGCGTACCAGAGGCCGATGTTGTTCAGCACGAAGCCGAGAAAATCCAGATGCACGAACAGCGACGTGAACGGCTGCCAGAGCTCGCCCGTGAAGAAGCCGGGGCCGAGCGCCAGGTGGCTCTGGAAGAACCCGCGGTAGTCGCGCGCGAAGACGTAAAACAGATAGACGCACAGGTTGATCAGAACCAGCGTCTTGATCGTCGTCGTGAACCGGTCGGAAATCCGCCTCAGCCAGTCGGGTCCTTGCGTGCTGCGCCGCCGCGGCAGGTCCGCCATCACCGAAAGCTTAGCAGCCCGTGACAGGGCATTCCGTGATGGTGTTCGGACTGCCCATGCAGTCGGGATCGTCGAGGTCGATCCGGCGGTCGCCGTCGTTGTCGACGCCGTCGCTGCACGCCGGCCGCGGCGACAGCGTGACCTGGTCGAAAGTGATCAGCCCGTCCTTAGGGACACTCCCGGTGACGGTCGGGTCGTCAGCGGGGACGGGATTGCCGTACATGTCCAGGACCAGCTGGCCCTGCGCATCCCACTGGCTGCCGACGATCGGATTTCCGCGGACGTCCAGCTGATGGATCGTGAAGGTCCAATCCCCGACCGTAACCTCGTGCGTGAACGTACCGGGTGGCCGATCGACGCTCTGGGGCGCGGCGCAAAGGGTGATGATGTCCTCCGCGTCGCCCTGCGTGCTGGCGCCCGTCACGCGGATGCTGTCGACGCCGTGATACCCGCAGCCGGGGCCAGCTTCCTTGTCAGTGAACTTCCACGACACGGTGTAGTGGCCGTGATCGGCGCAGCCCGCCGCCGACAGACCAGCGGACATGCAGAACGCGAGTGCGAGCAACCGGGGACGCCACTTCGACATGGGCGCCCCGGCTTATATCACTGTCCCACTAGAAGTTGACGCCCAGCGGCGCCACTGGCGTCGCGGCGCCGGCGCACCCGACCGGCTGGACGAGAACGTTCGTCGTCGACAACACCGTCCCACCGGGTCCGCCGGTGAGGAGATCCAGCGACACGTTGTAGGTGCCCGGCGCGGGCAGCTGCGCGATGAAGGATCCCTGCGTCTGGTTCGCCAGGCAATCGCTGTCGAAGGCGACCAGGTTGCCGCAGTAGCCGCCGCCGTCGATCCACGCGGTCACCGTATTTGCGTTTCCCGCCTCGGCGCAGGTCAGGGCGATGTTCGTCCCGTTTCTGACGATCTGCCACGAGATCGTCAGGTCGGGGATGCAGTTCGGGTCGCTGGTTTCGTGGGGCACGCAGCTGGGGCCCGAGCTCTCGACGAAACAACCGGACGCCGACAGGGCGAATCCGCCAGCGAGAACGGCGAACAGCACGGGAGCACGCAACGACCTACGATTTCCCTCAACTCTCATCAAATTCTCCTGGTTTGAAGAAAGAAAACTGGAGTCACGGACGGGCGCAGACTCCCGAGCTATTCATCATGCATTCCGTCGCACAGAGTGCGACAAGCTGCATCGACTCGACCTCGGTTGGCTGACCGCGAGCGACCTCTCGCAATATCGGTGCCGGCCGCATTACCTGTAGAAGGTCGACGCCGTCGGCGCCGACCGCCATGAGCGAGACCCGATACCGCTCGTCGCCGTGAGTTTCCCGGATATTGAACGGCGTCGACCCTGTCTGGCGCGCGCAGGGGAAATCACACTGGGCGTTATCGGCACAGGGCTGATAGCCGTCCACGGCACCCCCAACACCCGTGAGCTCGAGCCTCACCGTCGCGATCGGGGGGGAGGCGCACCCACAGTCGGTGATTGCGTTGCCCGATTCTGATCGGATCACCCAGCTGATCTCGACCGCACCGCCGTCGATCTCCACGCACGCCGCCGACAGACAAGCGAGGGACAGCAGTGCCGTGGTCAGCTTCATTTCCGGGTGGCGCCTGATAATCCAGCGTAGGAATCCGTGCCGGTCATGTCAAACTGCCAGCCACCCATGGAGGTCACCGCCTGATGATTCCACTCATTCTGCAGGCCGGCGGCGGCGAGCAATCGCTCGATATCATCTCGCTGCTGCTCAACGCATCGCCCGTCGTCAAAGGGGTTCTGGGGTTGCTCATCTTGATGTCGGTGGCGTCGTGGTTCGTCATCGGATCGAAGTCGCTTTACCTGGCGAACGCGGCGTCGCGGTCGACCAAATTCCAGGACAACTTCTGGAAGACCGGCCGGCTCGACGAGATCTGGCGCATCAGCGAGTCGAGCGCGCCCTCCCCGGTCGGCGAGGTGTTCCGCGCCGGCTACACCGAGCTGGCGAAGCTGCAGAAGCGGCGGCAAGAGAACGTCGACACCGCCGGCGAGGCGTTGCTCGGTGACATCGAGAGCATCCAGCGCGCGCTCGATCGCGCGCGCACGACGGCCATCACGGAGATGGAATCGCGCGTGCCGTTGCTGGGAACGACCGCCAGCGCAGCGCCCTTCATCGGCCTGTTCGGAACGGTCTGGGGCATCATGAACTCGTTCCGCAACATCGGCGCGAAAGGCGCCGCGAACCTGGCGACCGTCGCGCCCGGCATCGCCGAAGCTCTTGTCGCGACCGCAATCGGCCTGATGGCGGCGATCCCGGCCGTCATGGCCTTCAACTTCTTCTCGCGCCGCATCCGCGTCATCGCCGCCGAGATGGAGACGTTCTCCAGCGACTTCCTGAACATCGTCCGGCGGAGGTTCTTCTAGCCATGGCGATGTCGGGGGGCAACAGCGGGACGATGTTGACGGAGATCAACGTCACCCCGCTGGTCGACGTCATGCTCGTGTTGCTCATCATCTTCATGGTCACAGCGCCCATGTTGCAGACAGGCGTCGACGTGAACCTGCCGCAAGCGAAGGCGCAGACGATCCCCGACGACGAAGGAAAGCTGATCCTGACCGTCACCAAGGACAAACGCGTGTTTCTGGGCAAGCTCCAGATCCAGTGGGACGATGTCGAGAAGACGCTGAAGAACAACGCCAAGCTAAACGCCGACCACGAGCTCTACCTGCACGCGGACAAAGATCTTCCCTATGGCGAGGTCGTCAAAGTGATGGCGGCGGTCAAGCAGGCCGGCGTCGACAAGCTGGGAATGGTGACCGACCCTCTGGAGTGACACGTGGCGCGACGGCGAGACGGCATGCGGCGCGGATCGCGCCGAAGCTTTTCGGGGCTGCTGATCACAGTAGCGCTCCACGGCGTCATCTTGTGGGCCGTCAAGGAAGCGCACAGCAAGCCGCAGGAGGCGCTGATCGTCCCGCGCGACTTCGTCCAGGCCGAGATGGTCAAGCTCGGTAAACCGCGCGACAAGTTCTGGCTGCCCAAGGCGCATCACGAGCCGCCGCCTCCACCGCCCGACGCGATCAAGCTCGCGGACGATCCGAACGCGAAGCCGGCGCCCGTCGAGGCCCCGAAGGTCAACGACCCGAAGACGTCGAAGAGCGTGCAGCAGGCGTTGAAGCGCGCGGCGGCGTGGGACTCGATGGCCGTCCCCGATGACGAGGGCCAGCTGAACGGAAACAAAGTGGGAACCGCCACCGAAGCGAAGGGCGATCCGTACCTCGCCGAGGTCAGCGGTCTGCTCCGCCAGAACTACAACCTTCCGGCGGGGATCACCGTCGAACAGATTCCGAATCCGCCGGTCATCAAATTCACGATCGGCACGAACGGAACGCTTTCGAATATCAAGCTCATCAAGTCGTCGAACAACCCACTGGTAGATGACGCCTGCGTCAGCGCCGCGCAGCTGACGGGCAAGGTCCCGCCGCCGCCCGGCGGGCGGGCGCGCAACCTGCCCGTGGAATGCGACAAGTGAGGGCGGCCAGCCCATCCGTGGTATTTAGGCTCGCGTGCGATACGTGACCACGCGATGGTTCCGAGCGCTGACGTTCGCGTCGGCGGCTTCGATCGGACTTTTGGGCGCCTGCGACCGCGCCTGGGCTCAGCAAGCGGCGGAGGAGGACCTGCCGCCCATCACAATCAAGGACGCGGGCGTGCAGATGCTGAAGCTGGCCGTCCCGCGCGCCGAAGGCGATTCGGGCGCCGTTGCCGTCGAGACGCTGTCGAAGGACATGGACGTGACGGGCCTGTTCCAGGTGCTGGACCCGGCGTCCTTCCCCGCGCAGCTGCAGAACGAGGGCATGGCGTTCTCGTCGGCGCTGTGGACGCAGGTCGGGGCGCAGGCGGTCGTGAAGATGAAGGCGTCGGGCGGCGCGCTGGAGGGCAAGGTGTTCGTCGTCGCGCGCGGCGACACGGCGGCGCTGACCAAGAGCTACCGCAACGCCGACATCCGCGATTCGATCCACGAGTTCGCTAACGACATCGTGCAGTCGTTCACCGGAAAACGCGGCGTGTTCGGATCCCGGATCGCGTTCGCGATGAGCGGCCGCGGCTCGCACGAGATCGGGTCTATCGACATGGACGGCGGGCGCATGGCGGTGCTGACGAAGATGGGCTCGGACAGCCTGCTGCCCGCGTACTCGCCGGGCGGCGCCGAGGTCGCGTTCACCTCCTACGCGCGCAACAACCCGGACCTGTGGATCGTGTCGTCGGGCGGCGGGCGCGCGCGGCGGGTCTCGAAGCAGCCCGGCCTCAACACGGGCGCGTCGTGGTCGCCCGACGGGCGCGCCATCGCGCTGACGCTTTCGCACGAAGGCAACTCCGAGATCTACCGGATCAGCCCGGAGGACGGACGGATCCTCGGGCGCCTCACGCAGAGCCCGGCCATCGACAGCTCGCCTTCGTACTCGGCCGACGGTTCGCAGATCGCGTTCGTGTCGAACCGGCAGGGCTCGCCGCAGATCTTCGTCATGTCCTCGTCCGGCGGCGGCGCCAAGCGCGTCACCTTCCAGGGTAAGTACAACCAGACGCCCCGCTTCAGTCCGCGCTCGGACAAGCCGCAGATCGCGTTCACCGGGCGCGACGAGAAGGGCGTCTTCGACATCTTCATCCTCGACCTCAAGACCAGCCGGATCGAGCGCGTCGTCGCGACCGCGAAAGGATCGAACCTCGACCCGACGTGGTCGCCGGATGGGCGCCTCCTCGCCTACACCTCGAGCCGGGGCGGCATCTTCGTCTACAACCCGGAGACGCGGCACGAAGTGCAGGTCTGGAAGGGCGGCGCGTCGTCGCCCTCGTGGGGCCCCGCGCCTCGGCGCTAGCTGCTCCCGCGCGAAGCGCGGGTGTGCAGCTATTCTGAGTCTCTGCAATTACGGCCCGGCTTGCGCCGCCGCGGGCGACGCTTAGCTTTGTGTGATGGCCATCGATCCGGTCTGCGGCATGGAGATCGAGGAAGCGCAGGCGCCGTCGACGACCGAGTTCGAAGGTCGGGTGTACTTCTTCTGCTCCGAGTCCTGCCGCGACGAGTTCGAGGCGAACCCGCAGCTCTACGCGCTCGACTTCGGAACGGCGCCCACGCCCTAGCTCATTCTTGCGATACTGGGCGGGATGACGCTCGCCACCATCGACATCGGCACCAACACGACGCTGCTGCTGATTGCGCGGAGCGGACCGACCGTCGAGGTGCTCGAGGACAGAGCCGAGATCACGCGGCTCGGCCGCGGGATCGGCCACCAGGGCGCGCTCGACCCCGCCGCGATCGCGCGGACGCTGGCCGCGCTTCGCGACTACGCGGCGCTCGCCCGCAAGCACGGCGCGCGCATCGCCGCGATCGGCACCGAGGCGCTTCGCGGCGCCGCCAACGCCTCGGCGTTCCTGGGCCCAGCGGCCGAGATCCTCGGGACGGAGATCGAAGTCATCGACGGCGAGCGCGAGGCCGCGCTCACGTTCCACGCCGTCGTCTCGTCGTTCCCCGATCTCGCCAGCGGCCCGCTCGTCGTCGTCGACATCGGCGGCGGCTCGACCGAGATCGTGCTGGCGTCGGACGGCGACGTTCGTTTCCGGATCAGCTTGCCGCTCGGGTCGGTGCGACTGACGGAAGCTTCCATCCACAATGATCCGCCGTCCGCCGACGAGCGCGCGACGATCGCCGGCACGATCGACGCGGCGATTCGCGCTGTGCCCTTCCGGTCCGAACACGTCACGCTTGTCGGCGTCGCGGGTACCGTCACGACCCTGGCTGCGATGGCGCTGTCGCTGGCGAGCTACGATCCGGCCCGCGTACACGGGTATCGCCTCTCGCGCGCGGATCTCGGCCGGCAGATCGACCGCCTCGCGCGGGCGACGCAGGCGGAACGCGAGCAGATGGCCGGGCTAGACCCGCGCCGCGCCGACGTCATCCTGGCGGGCGCCCTGGTCCTCGACCGGATCGCCGACGCCGCCGGCGTGGACGAGGTTCGCGTCAGCGATCGCGGCATCCGCTGGGGCCTCTTCCACGAGTTGACTTCCACCTGAAACGGCGCTGTCTCAGCCAGCGGCGCCGCTTGCTGCGCGACGGGGCGGGGGGTATTTTCGGGGCATGCGTGGCGCCCGGCTGGCCTCGATCCTGGGGCTGGCACTTGCTCCTCTCGCGGCCTGCCGCGCCAAGGTACCTGCCATCGACGCCCCGTTCACCGACGACTTTGAACGGGCCGAGGTGGGCGCCGGCTGGAACGCGACCTCGGACCAGTACCGGATCGCGGGCGGCAAGCTGACCGTCGCCAACGCCCACAATCACCCGGCTTGGCTCCGCCGCCGGCTGCCGCAC
>Ga0310810_10011153_pt1 | contig 10499 bp, 10 predicted proteins | sample NCmetagenome_FD_207641 | JGI IMG/M metagenome (GOLD analysis project Ga0310810, IMG submission 207641) | Soil microbial communities from experimental microcosm in Duke University, North Carolina, United States - NC | ecosystem: Engineered > Artificial ecosystem > Soil microcosm > Unclassified ... | reverse complement strand
GCTCTCGCAGCTTATTATTTTTCTGCTCGGCTGGCCGCTCGAATGGACCGAGATCATCGTCATCTTTATCCCGATCTTCCTGCCGCTCTTAAAAGCGTTCCACATCGACCCGATTCTTTTCGGCGTCATGACGGCGGTCAACCTGCAGACGTCTTTTCTCTCGCCGCCGGTCGCCATGGCCGCTTTTTATCTAAAGGGGATCGCGCCCAAGTGGGTGACGCTGAATCAGATCTTCAACGGCATGTATCCATTTCTGGCGATCCAGCTGATCACGCTGCTGCTCACCTGGTGGTGGCCGGAGATGACGCTCTGGCTGCCGCGCTACCTTTACGGCGAATAGGGTGGCTGATGTAGGACGACCGCCTAGTCGTTGCTACAAGCTCCCCAAATGAATTCTGCGCATCTCCACCAGCTCTCCGCCGCCGAGGCGGCGGCGCTCATTCGCGACGGCGTCATCACATCCGAAGATCTCGTCGCGGCATGCCTCGTGCCGGTCGGCGTCAAGGATATCTTCGACACCGGCGACATGCCGACCGAATGCGGCTCGATACTTTACGCCGGGCGCACCCCTTCGCGCGATGCCGCGGTCGTGGCGCGGCTTCGCGCCGCCGGCGCGATCATAATGGGCAAGACAGTGACGACCGAGTTCGCCTATTTCGCGCCGGGAAAAACGCGCAACCCGTACGATCCGAAGCGTACGCCGGGCGGCTCCTCCAGCGGCTCGGCCGCTGCGGTGGCGGCGGAGATGGTGCCGCTTGCGCTGGGAAGCCAGACCAATGGCTCGACCATTCGCCCGGCTGCGTTCTGCGGCGTCGTCGGCTTCAAGCCGACGCACGGACTCATCCCGCGCGCGGGCGTGCTCGCGCTCTCCCGTACCTTGGATCACGTCGGGCTCTTCGCCCGCACGATCGACGATGTCGCGCTTCTCGCCGAAGAGGTCGCCGGCTATGACGACGGCGATCCCGATACGCGCCGCCGTCCGCGTATGCCATTCGTGGAAATAGCGGCAGAGGAACCGCCGCTCCCTCCGGTGTTTGCGTTCGTCAAAACGCCCATGTGGGAGCGCGCCGACGACGAGACCCGCGAAGGCTTCGCGGAGCTGATCGAAAGTCTCGGCGAGCGCGTCGAAGAGGTCGATCTTTTCCCTTCCGCCGTGGAAGCGTGGGAATGGCATAAGACGATCATGGACGCGGAGATGGCGGCGAATCTCGCGCGCGAGTACGAGCGCGGGCGCGACCGCATGTCGGAGCAACTGCGCGCGCTGATCGACCGCGGGCGTGAAGTGCGCGCTGTCGATTATCAGCGCGCGCTTTCGCGCATTGCGCCGTTGAACGAAAGCTTCGCGGAATTGTTCGAGCAGCGCTACGACGCCATCCTCACCCCGGCGGCGCCCGGCGCCGCGCCACAAGCATTGACCTCGACCGGCGATCCGTCCTTCTGTACCCTCTGGACCTATTGCGGTATGCCGGCGATCACCCTGCCGCTGCTGGAAAGCGCCGGCGGTTTGCCGATCGGCGTCCAGCTTGTCGGCCCGCGCGACGGCGACGCAAGATTGCTCAGGACGGCCAAATGGCTGGCGGGGAAAGTGGCGGAGGGGGAGTAGGGTTACTGCACTGCTGTATGGCGATACGACTACTTTTCGCGATATCTTCGGCGCTCGGATTGACCGCCTACGCTAGCGATCCGGTGCCGGTAGAACTTCTCGGATCGTGGATCGTCAGTCAGGCAACCGCCGCAAAACTACCCCCAGTATGTCGAAATCTACGGATGGAGTTCACGGCTGAGCGAAAGATAATCTCGTTCAGTGGAGAACTGAGGTCTGTAACCAAGGCGCCATCGAGAAATTTGCAGAAGGGTTTGTCCTCCACTTCGAAGGGTCGTCCACGGCGACGTCTATTTCTGGGGATCGCTCATGGCCGGCTGCTTCATCGCGGGCGTCCCGGTCGGGATCCTCTACAACATGATCGTGGATCGATTTATCGCGGGTTTTACGGTCGGGGCGGTGAAGTAAGCGAGGCGTACGGCGAACCGCCCTTAGAAATTCCTCTCTCAATTCACAGCGATTAAATCTTCACTTCCGCCGCGAAATGCTCCCACGCTCTTTCAGTCGAGGTGGGCTTGAACGTGTGCTTCGCGACTTTTTCCGCGGCGGCGCTGTCGAGGAAGATGGGTTTTCCGAGCTTCATCGCCTCGGTCTGCAGGCGCGCCGACTCTTCGAGATAGAGCGCGAGCATCGCAACCTCGCGGATCGTCTTGCCGACGACGACGGCGCCATGGCCGCGCAGGAGAATCGCTTTGGCCTGGCCGAGCAGTCGAGCGATGGCGGCGGCGCGCTCGGGCGTCTCGACCTGACCGGCGCCCTCGAAGACCGGCACGCCTTCGTAGAAAATCGCGCTGTAGTTGTGCATCGGCCGCACGGTCTCGCCGACGACGGTGAGCAGGATGACGTGCGGCGAGTGAAAGTGAATCACCGCGCCGACGTCGGCGCGCGCCTGATACATCGCCTGATGGACAGCGGACTGCGGCACGGGTTTGTGAAAATCGACGAAGAAGAGCTCTTTCGCCTTGACGAGCGCCGGGCTCTTCCGCGGCATGAAGAGCATCTCATCGCCGCCGATGCGCGCGCTCAGGTGGGCGAACGCGTCACTCAACCCCTCGTGCGCGACGATGCGGAGCGCGGTGATGAAGTCTTTTTTCAGCGGCGCGAGCGCGGCGGTTTTCATGAATATTCGGAGGGGACGGCGCGCCGTGCGCCGACAAAATCAAAACATGTCGGATCGCGCCTGGTCTTTCGAAACTCGAAACCCGAAACGCGAGACTAGATTTTCTTCCTCTGGCCTTTTAATTTCTCCCCGTTCTTCAGATAGTCGCCCGCCACCGCGAGGCGCGCTTCTTCCTCGAGCTCGTCGTCCCAGTCGCCGAGCGGATAGCCGTACCATGGATTTTTCGGCGTGAGCGGCGGGAGCTTGAGCTCCTCCCAGATCTTTTTCGCGTTCTCCATGTACGCTTTTTTCGGCAGGGAGACCGGCGGAAACTTGTCGCGGAGGATCGCGTTGATGAGGAGCGCCGACTCATCCGCGGTGCGCGTCTCGACCGGCTCGTCGTCGCGGGAAAACGGCGGCCCGTGGCCGCGCTCGCGGCCCTTGAGAATCTGCACGTCCTTCTCGGGCATCGAGCGGTAGCTGATCGCCCACATGACCATATCCATGTCCCAGGGATCGATGTCCTCGTCGACCGCGACGAGGAACTTGCCGACGCCGGGATGGAACGTCGCCGCGCCGGTGAGCGCGCGCCAGGTCTCCGCCTCGGTCGGCTTTTTCATCTGCACGACGATCACCTTGCGGAGGTTCGTGAGCGGCTCATGCAACGCCACCTGCTTGACGCTCTTGATCCCGAGCTCGCCCTTGAGAAAGCGGAGAAACAGCGGCTCGTAGCCGACGCGTTTGATGATGCTCGACTCGCTCGGGGTCACCTGGCTCGTCCACGACACGAGGATGGGATTTTTCTTTCGCGTGATGGCGGTCACTTCCATGAACGGGTTCATCATGCGGGGATGCATGTAGCCGTGCGACTCGCCGAACGGCCCCTCCGGCTCGACGTACTCCGTCGAGAGAATGCCTTCGATCACGATCTCGGCGTCGGCGGGCACTTCGATGTCGACGGTCTTACATTTGACCAGGCGGATCGGCTCGCCGACGAGGCCGCCGGCGACCGCCAATTCGTCCACACCATACGGCACCTTCTGCACCGCCGCATAGGACACGACCGGCGGCGGGCCGACGACGACCGCCGCCTGGAGCGGGATGCCTTTCGCCTTGCATTTCTGCCAGTGAGCGAGCACGTGCTGCCCCGGACCGGGAAAGATGCCGAGACGGTCCTTCGCCTTTAAGTGGCCGCGGTAGTTGCCGACATTGCGGATGCCGGTGTCGGGGTCTTTGGTGATCCAGTGACCCGCGGTGAAGAACGGCGCGCCGTCGAAGCCCGGCGTCGAGATCGGCACCGGAAATTGATCGAGACCTCCGGCGCGCTTGATCTCCGCGCCGGTCTGAACGATGTCGTGCACCGGCCCCGTTTTCACCATGATCGGCTCGACCGGGTCGCGAAACGCCTTCTGCCACTTGTCCGCGATCTCGTCGGGGCCGCATTCGAGGCCGACGGCGACGATATATTTCGAGCCTGCCATCACGCCGACGGCGACGGGAATATCGTAGCGCTTTCCCTTGACGCTCGTGACGTTCTCGAAGAGAAAGCCGCGCCAGTCTTTTTCGGGCAAGCCCCCGCGGTATTGCCAGCGCACCAGCGGGTGCATCTCGGTGTCCTTGTTGATCGGGCGCGTCACGCGAACGAGGAGCCCCGCGCGCTCCAGCGCCTCGATATGTTCGCGTAGGTCGGCATAGCCGCGCCCGATTCGCTTCACTTTCGCCGCACTCTTCGCCATGATGACTCTCCTTACTTGATTCCCAATTCCTTGTTCACCTCGCGCAGCAGCGTGAAATCGAAGACCTTGGACGCCGGCAGCGGCTCGGGCAATTTGAGCACCTGCGCGTCGAGCGCGAGATATTCCTTGATCTCTTCGTCCGAAGGAATCCCCGTGACGGTGAACGCCGGCTTCGACATGCGGTACGATTCCAGCGCGGTCGGGACGTCGGTGTTCCACATCTTGGCGAGCAGTTGGCTCATCTCGCGCTCGTTCTGGTCGAAGTAGCGCGCCGCGCGCGCCTTGGCGCGGAGCATTTTCTTGACCAGTTCGGGATTCTCCTGCAGCGTCTTCGTGTTCACCGCGAGGCCGTTCTGGATGCTCGCGAACTTATCGATCGAGCTGTCGAGGATGTTCATCTTGAACTTGTCGCGCCCGATCAGCACCCACGGCGGGCTGATCGCCGAGACTTGGATCGCGCCGCTTACCAGCGCCTGCAGCTGAAGCGCCTCCTCGCCCGCTTGGACCGTCGTGATGTCCCTATCCGGGTCGAGGCCGCCGAGGGCTAGCATTTTCCGCGCCGCGGTGTGCTGGCTGCCGCCGATCGTGACGATCCCCATGATCTTGCCTTTGACGTCCTTGATCGTCTTGATCTCGGGGCGCGCGATGAGCCAGAAGAGCGGGCGGCGCAGACTCACCGACACGGCCTTCAGCGGCGCGCCGCGCTGGATCGCGCGGATCGCACTGCCGATCGAGCTTAAGCCGGCAAGCTCGCCGGTGACGCCGGCGGCGATCGCGGCGTTGGCCGACATCTGTATCAACACCGCCGCCGCCAGCAAAGGGACTATCATTTTCATGTTCGCCCTCGCCGCGCCCGATCTTCCAGGAAGCCGCTCCATTTCTTGCTCACTTTTTCTTTCAGCTCCGCGCTCGCGCCGGAGACGGCGGGAAACTTTTCGCGCCATTCGAAAGGGCGCGTCGCGTCGATGATCGCGCGCGAGCTGAATCCCTTCTCCTCGCGCGGAATCGCCGGGTCGAGCGGACCGCTCCAGCAGCGCTCGAAGATCTCGATCGAGCGCGCCGGATCGCTGCGCGTGCCGATCGCCCAGATGACCTCGTCGGATTTGGTGATGTCGACGTCGTCGTCGACGACCACGACGTAACGTCCGAGATAGGCGCCGGCGCGGCACTGGCTCGCGATCACCGCCGCCTGGCGCGCGTGGCCGGGGTAGCGCTGGCGGATAGCGACGACCGTGACAAATCTTCCCGCCGCCGGATGGGCCCACACCGCTTTCACATCGGGCACGCCCGCGTCTTCCAGCGCGTTCCACAGAAAGCCCGCGCGGATGAGGCACGAGTGGAGATTGTCGCCGCTCGACGGGCGGAGCAAAGGAAAACCGCAGAGGATCGGGTCGCGGCGGTGGTAAACCGCCTTGACGCGGATCACCGGTTCGTTCTGGCTGCTCGCGTAATAGCCGGTCCACTCACCGAAGGGCCCCTCGACCGTCGTCTCGCCCGGGACCACCTCGCCTTCGATCGCGAGCTCGGAGTCTGCGGGCAGCGGCAGACCCGTGAGCGGCCCGGCGACGAGCTCGCACGGTTTTCCGAGAATGCCGCCGGCGTAGGCGTATTCGCTCACGCCGTACGGCGCGTCGGTCGAAGCGACGAGAAAATAGATCGGATGATGGCCGAAGGAGATCGCGACCGGACAGGGCTTTCCCGCCGCGAAATATTTGTCGCGGTGCACGCGGCCGTGCTTTCCCGGCGACATGTGGAGGCCGATGCGGTCCCTGGCGTGGATCATCACGCGATAGGTGCCGACATTGACCCAACCGTCCTCTGGATCGCGCGTGACGACGAGATCGTCGGTGCCGATATAGCGCCCGCCGTCGAGCTCGTGCCAGCGCGGCACGGGAAATTGGAGCAGATCGATGTCGGCGCCGGTGATCGCGTTCTCGAAAATGGGCCCGTCTTTGATCGTCTCCGGCTCGATCGGCTCGATTTTTTTCGCGCGACGGCGCCACTGCTGGATGAAGTCGAAGTCGCCGAGCGCCGGGTCCATCCCAAGCGTGAGCGAAAGCCGGCCGACCGATGAAACGAGATTGGCGGCAACTCGATGGCCTTCGGGATAGCCGCGGATTTTATCGAAGAGGAGCGCCGGACGGGCGCGCTCGTGCGCCGCGAACTTCTCATTCGCCAGCTCGGCGAGCGCCGCGAGCTCGAGGTCCCAATCGACGCCGTCGATCTTTTCTAGCTCTCCCAGGCGCTCGACGCGGCCAAGCCATTCGCGGAGATCGGGCATGCGCGGACTCAGGAATTGATCGGCCGTACAGGCGGGACAGCCGGCGCGGCAGCCGTGCCGAGCGAATTCTCCGGCTCTTCGCGGTAGAGACCGAAGGCGCTCAACACCGGAATGTCGTTGACGCAGAAGAGGATGGCGTCGTCGGATTTAGATTCGTTGCCGTGCTCGTGCCAAGCCCAGTTCGGCACGACGAAGGAGTCGTGGCGTTTCCATTCGAGCGTCTTCTCGCCGACGATCGTTCTGCCCTCGCCGCGCACGACGAAATACATCGCGCTGGAAGTGTGGCGATGTTTTTTCGTCCGCTCGCCGGGGCGCAGCATCTGAATCCAGCAGCCGAGCGTGGGCAGCGTCGAAGTTCCGGCGACAGGGTTCACGTATTCGAGGGCGATGCCGTCGTAGGGACTGCCGGCGCTCTGCGCGAGCGCCGTGAGCGCCGCCTCGGTGTCCTTCCAGCGATAGCGCAGCGGCAGGTCGACGCTCTTCCGCTGCTCCCACGCCGGACGCAGCGCGCCGGCGCGCTGTTGAAAGTACTCTCCCTCGTTCGGCTTCAGCGCCTGGAGCCGATTGCCGGGATAAGGCTCGTAGAACGGCTGGTTGAGCGCCAGGATCAGCGGAACGTCGAGCGCGTCGAGCCAGATCGTGTGCTTGGCCGTTGCGTTCCGGTGATCGTGCCAGGTCCATTTGGGCGTGAGTATCAGATCGTACTGCTCCATCGCGCACATCTCGCCATCGACGGTCGTGAAGACGTCGCCGTCGCCCTCGATGACGAAGCGGATCGCCGCCATCGTGTGTCGGTGCGCCCAGGCGTGCTCGCCGGGCCTGATCATCTGAATACCCATGAGAAGCGTATGCGTCGTGCCATGGTTCGGCAGGCCGGGATTCTCGAACAGGAGACTCCGCCGCGCGGTTTCGCTTTCGGGCAGCGCTTCGCACGCCTCGAGCAATTTGGGGTAGACCATCGACCACGGCCATAGGTACGCGTCGCCGCGCGGCTCGGGGCCGCCGATGGCGTGGGCGAGCAGCTCCTCGTATTGCCACTGGCCGCTCATGTGGAGCTCCTTGAGCTCCGTGTCGAACTCTTTTAAGTCCTTCGCTTTCTTCTCAGGCCGTGCCATATCTCAATTCCATGGTCGGATGGCTGCCCGCGACGGCGTCGCAGATGCCGTCGAGGTAGACCTTCCAGGCCATCATCGACTCTTCCGCCGCGCGCACCGCTGCGTCTTTTTCCTCGTCGTTCTTCAGATATTTTTCCAGCATCGCAAAGGAGCCGCCGCCGTGCACCTGATCGACGGAGTCGTGCAGCAGCCAGAACTCGGCATCATGCGGCGTGAGATTCAGCTGGCGCATCCAGCGCTCGGCTTCGAGCGCGGAAAAGTGGCCGCAGTTTTTATCGTTGGTACGCTCGAGCACCGCCTTGGCCGCCAAGCCTTCATACCAGGTGCGGTTTTTTGTGAGTGTCTCCCAGGCGTGGAGCGCGACAACGGTCGTCGGCAGCGGCTTCGCCTGCTCGATCTGCTCGCGCGTCAAGCCGACGGCGATGCCCATGCGCACGAGCAGCTCGAAGTGCGAGTGGCCTTCGAGCGCCTCTTCCTCGTAGAGATTTTCCGTGACGACGAATTTCCGTATCTCGACGTGAGGGCAGTTGCCGACGACGTACGCCCAGCAGCGCCGGCTGTGGCGCGTGAACGTGCTCCAATTTTGGATCAGCATGCGCGCGCCGGACAGCGCCAGGTAGTCCTTGGAATAGGCGGCCCACTTGAGGTTCGCGCTGCAGGCGGCGACGACTTTATCCAGCGATTGGATCAAAGGTGATGACGTCTGAGCCATGAAAACCTCCGGTTTAACCCAAGTGTATATAGGCCAAATCCGGGGGCGCTGTCTACAAGCGGAGGCGGCGAGAACCCAACGCCAAGGGCGCTTTACTTCGCCTCGGCGCTATCGATGAATTGTTTCAGTACCGCGAAATAGGCGTCGCCGCCGACCTCGAAAGTGTCGTTGTGATGCGCACCGCGGAGCGTATGGAACGTTTTCGGGCCCGTTGCCGCGTCGAAGACTTTCTTACCTTGCTCGAAAGGAACGATATCGTCGTTCTCACCGTGGACGACGAGCAGCGGCGCTTTGATCTTTTTTACTTTTTCGGTCACGTCGTACCGCGTCTTCAGCAGCGGGCCGATCGGCAGCCAGGGATAGATCGCCTGCGCCATGGCGCGGATCGACGCGAACGGCGCCTCGAGAATGACGGCCATGCATTCTTCGCGTCCGGCGAGTTCCGCCGCGACCGCCGCGCCGAGCGACTGGCCGAAGAAGATGATGCGCTGGGGATCGATGTCTCTGCGGGCCTTTAAATAATCGAGCGCGGCTGCGGCGTCTTCATACGTGCCGGCTTCCGAGGCGACTCCCTCGCTCCGGCCGTAGCCGCGATAGTCGATCATGAAGATGTTCGTTTTGACCTTGTTGCGGAGCATCATCGCGCCGCGCGCCCGATGGCTGATATTTCCGCCGTTGCCGTGGAACCAGAGAAGCGTCGCCTTAGCGTCCGCCGCGAGGATGAGCCAGCCGTTGAGCTTCACGCCGTCGGCGGTCATGAAGTAAACGTCCTCATAGGCGACGCCGTAGTCTTTGGGCGTCGCCTCGATGGCGGAGCTTGGAAAAAAGATGAATTTCTCGTCCATGAAACATGCGGCGACAGCTATCGCGACCGCGGCCAGTAGAAAAATCCGAACGATTCTCACGACGGGATGGCCGGGTCGAGCAACGAGCGCACGGAGGACGCAGCGCAGCGGCGACTGACGCGTAGCTTGCCCGGGAAATCCGGACATCAGTGTTTATGTTCGCCGCGAAGCTTCCATTCGAGCCCGTCGATAATGCATTCCACGCTCGCGCGCAGGATATCTTCGGCGACGCCGACGGTGCCCCAGCGCTCCTTGCCGTCGGTGAAGATGCCTAGCACCCGCACCGGCCGGCCGAACCCGCTCTCGTCGTCCTCGTCGGTCTCGCCGTGATGCAATAGGCGCACGTCGAATTCCTCGAGGCTGACTTCGGAAAGCTGCGGGTAGTGCTTCTCCAGAACTTTGCGCATGGCGTTGCCGACGGCGTGGACTGGGCCCCTTCCACCCGCGGCGACCAACTCCTCCTCGCCGAAGATCTCGATCAGCACGGAGGCTTCCGTTGAGCTTCTCGAGTCATCCAAGGCCTGAAAATCGACCTGATCGTCGATCTTGCATTTCAACACGCGAAAAGGCTTCAGGTAATCTTCGCGTTTGCGGATCGCCAACAATTCGAACGACGCCCACGCTCCGTCCAAACGGAAGAAAGCCTCTTTGAGATCGCTTGCCATGACGATTCTCCTTCAGTCCGTCGAAGCGTGTTATTATAACGCCCTCTCGCGCGCGTGGGAATGGCGACATTCTTCCCAAACCGCGGGCGGTTTGGTATCATGGAGTCCGATGAAGGGGAGAACGCCGATGAAGGAAAACAAAGTATCGACTGAGCGTTTAAACCACTTCTTTCACGACATGACGCGCCGCAGCTTTTGGCAGCTGGGCATCAACGATGCCACTGTGGCGCGCTATGTGGCCGACGTGCTCACCGATTTCGCCAGCACCAACAATCTCTACCGCATCCGCTCGCACGCCGGGAAAAACCTCGACAGCGTGGTCGATATCCTGAACGAGACCGCCGATCCGCCGGTGGAAAACAGCGTCATCCAAGAGCGCGAGCTGCGGAAATACCTCGGCGACTATACGCTCTTTATGAGCGGCATTTTCCGCACGCACGTGG
>Ga0310810_10011152_pt1 | contig 10499 bp, 5 predicted proteins | sample NCmetagenome_FD_207641 | JGI IMG/M metagenome (GOLD analysis project Ga0310810, IMG submission 207641) | Soil microbial communities from experimental microcosm in Duke University, North Carolina, United States - NC | ecosystem: Engineered > Artificial ecosystem > Soil microcosm > Unclassified ... | reverse complement strand
GAATCAGCCGGCGAAAATACGTCTCGTCGTCCGCTCGCCCGAGCTTGCGGTAATGATCCGCGAGCGCCGTGTAGGCCGCGCGCATGCCGTACCCGGCGCGCGGCGCGGCCGTGCGAAAGATCGTGGCGGCGCGATCGAACAGCGCGTTGGCCTCGTCGTGCTTGCCGCGTGCTTCGATCACGCCGGCCAACAGCGCCACCGGCTCCGCAGTATAAATGGTCGTCGCGCCCTGCGATCGCTCGACGATCGCGACCGCTCGCCGAAGATCGGTCTCCGCCTCGTCGAGGCGTCCCGACGCCGCCCGCACGAGTCCTCTGGTCTCCAGCATTCCGCCCATGCGGTAATGGTCGGGACCGACCTTCCGCTCCAGGATCGCGATCGCGTCACGCAGCACCGAGTCGGCTTCCTCGAACCGTCCCTGCGCCGCGAGATGCACCGCGATCCCGTCCATCGCTTCGGTGACGATGGGATGATCGCTGGACAGCGCACGCCGGTGGGCATCCAGAATCTCACGCGCGAGCGCCTCGGCACGCACATGATCGCCGCGCGCATGGGCCAGTTGCTCGAGGCCCGACAGCGGGCCCACGAGGCGGGATGGACGCAACGGCGACTCCTGGCGCGCGATGCCTAACGCGCGATTGTAGAGCGACTCGGCCTCGACCGGCTGGCCGCGGTGGATCCGCAGCAGGTCGGCGAGGAACACCATGCTGACGGGGATGGTCGCGCGGTCCGGTCCGGTCAGACGCTCGCGGATCGCCAGGCTCTCGCGGAACGCCGCCTCCGCCTCCTCGTACTTCCCCTGCCCCTGCAGAATATTGCCGAGGTCGCGGTCGGTGAACGCGATGGCGGGGTCGTTAGGTCCGAGCGCGGCGCGCTGCACGTCGCGAGCGGCGCGATACAGCGACTCGGCGACGGGAAGGTCCGATGTCCGCCGCGCCACCTCCTCGAGCGCCAGCGCGACGTCCGGGTGCGTCGGTCCGAGCGCGCGTCGTCGAACGGCGAGCGCCTCGCGCGACAGTTGCAGCGCCTCGTCATTGCGTCCCATCTGCCCGACCACGTCGGACAGGCTGCTGAGCGTCGCGGCGACATCGAGATGATTCTCGCCAAGCTGCGCCCGGCGCAGATCGAGCGCCCGTCGGAGCATCCGCTCCGCGTCGGCGAACCGCCCGAGCTGGTTGTTCACGCGTCCGAGCGCATCGAGCATCTGCGCCTGCACCACGGGCTGCGCGCCGAGCTGCTCGACGCGCGCGGTGCCTGCCGCGAGCAGCTCCGCGGCGGTGACCTCATCGCGCGTCCCGCCCGCCGCCCCCGGCGTGCCGAACAGCCTAACGAGAAAATCGGTCACGCCCGCCGATTGGCTGAGCGCCTGTTCGGCCCGATCGCGCTCGCGCCGCGCGAGCACCGCCTCTCGGATCGCCACCGACGCCCCACCCACGAGCGCGACAGCGACCGCCCCGGTGGCGATCGCCCCGACCCGATGCCGAACCAGGAACCGCTGCATCCGGTACCAGCGCGTTCCCTTGTGCGCGAGCACCGGCAGTCCGTCGAGGTGGCGCTCGATGTCATCCCACAGCAGCTCCGCCGACCCATAGCGCCGCGCCGACTCCTTCCGCAGCGCCATCAGCACGATCGCATCGAGGTCACCCTGCAGCCGACGGCGAAGTCGTTCGACCGGCAGATGGCGGTCAGACGCGATCACCTCGGGAGCGAGATCGCTGGTGGCCGTTCCGGGCTGCGTCACTTCGGTGCGGCTCACCGCAACACTCGGCGCGACTGGCTCGCGCCGGACGATCGCGTCCTCGAGGTCGTGCGGCGAGCTGCTCGTGATGCGGTGCGGTCGTCGCCCGCACAGCAGCTCGTACAGCAGGACGCCAAGCGCGTAGACGTCGCTCGCGGTGGTGAGCGAATCGCCGCGGATCTGTTCGGGACTCGCGTACTCCGGCGTCAGCACTCGCCACGCCGTTCGCGTCACCGGTTGATCGGCCGGGCCGAACGCCGGGTTCACGAGCTTGGCGATGCCGAAGTCCAGGAGCTTCACGCGCCCGTCGGCTGTGACGAGGATGTTGCTTGGCTTGATGTCGCGGTGGATGACGAGGTTCTGGTGCGCGTGGTGCACGGCCGCGCACACCTCCTTGAACAGTTTGAGCCGCTCGTCGACCGTCAGTCGCTGCCGATCGCAGTACGTGGTGATCGGCAGGCCGTCCACGTATTCCATCACGAGGAACGGGAGCGCCGTTTCGGTGACGCCGCCGTCGAGAAGCTGCGCGATGTTCGGGTGAGTCAGCGACGCGAGGATCTGCCGCTCGGCGGCGAATCGGCGGCGCTGCTCGTCGGCGTCGGGGCTCGCCTGCAGCACCTTGATCGCGACGCGGCGTCGGTATTGTCCGTCGGCGCGCTCGGCCAGATAGACCACGCCCATCCCGCCGCGCCCGATTTCCCGTAACACCTGGTAGGCGCCGATGTGCTCCGCACCATCGACTCGGTCATCGATGGCGCGTCCGCGTTCCGGGTCAATGGGAGGCTGCGGCATAGGACACTCATCTTACCAGAAGTCCCACGCGGAGTCGAACCCGTCTGCACTAGTCGAGCAGCTGCGCGACCTCGGCCACGAGTCGCTCGGCGGTGAATGGTCGAGCCATCAGCCGGATCCGCGCCCCCGTCGTCGGGGATCCGTGCGGCACGTCGTCGACGATGACGATCGCGCGCGAGGCTGGCAGCCTAACGAGAACGTCGCGCTCCGGCTCGTCCACGATGACGAGACGTGGCGGCGATTCCGCCGCGAGCGGCAGCGCCGCCGCGATCGTCGCCGCCTCGAGCAGTCGCAAGTCGGAGCGCTCGCGCAGGCATTCCCGCACGTAGCGCCGGACGTCCGCCTCGCCGGCCACGACGAGCACCGTGACAGCGCCGGGCTCGTCGCCGGCCGGCAAGGGCGCAGCCTGGTCGCCGTCGAGAAACGCGACCTCCAGCTGCACCCTCGGCGAAGCCCGGTCCATCACTTCATCCCGATGCCGTGCGGCCGCGCTGGCCCGGTCGCGAACGCGGTGTTGAAGTCCACCACCTGAAACGCCGAGTCGATCGTTAGGCTGTTCTCGCGCACGTCGAGCACGTGCACCTTGTGATCGCCCTCGAAGTGGACCTTGCCGGCGCCATCCTCGTTGAGAAAGTAGTCAGTGACGATGAGCCGTTTGTCGTCGTGCGTCAGGTGAATGGAGTGCGGTCCCGCGTCCTGCCCGAAGCTGACGACTGACACCTGCCTGAACCGCTTGGGGTTCGTGATGTCGAGCATCGCGACCTGACCCGCCATGAACGACCCGAAGATGAGCCGTCGTCCGCCACGCGGCATTGCGATGAGCCCCGGCATGCCGCCGCGCAGCGGCGTGTCCACGTGCGGCGTGATGTCTTCTTCGGTGTCGAATGACTGCTCGTAGCTGCCATCGGTCGGGTCGACCGTGTAAAAGAGCCCGTTGAACATGTTCACCGTCACGGCTCGGCCACGACTGTCGCCCGGAATCAGTTTGACGTCCATCGTCCCTGCCTTGTCGGGAAGGAAGACGGACCGCGTGATCGTGCGGTCTCGCAGATCCCAGAAGCGCAGCGAGCTTCTGAGCTCCACGCCTCCCGCGAACGCGTTGAGCGTTGTCACCGGATTGATGAAGTCACTCGTGACGAGACGGTTGTTCGAGAAGTCGGCGTCGATCCCGTGCGGGTTGAATTCGCCGTCGCTCGGCGACGTCGCCGGATACTCGGCCACGAGCCCGAGGTTCTTGTCGAATTCCACGAGGCGACCGCCTGCTCCGCCGCTCGCCGAGCCCATGTTCGTGACGAGGAATCCTCCGCCGGGAAGGGGGAGAAAGTCGTCGGTGATGCTCGAGTTGGGCGCCCGGGTCGACAACAGGAACTTCGGGTTGCGGGCGTCCGAGATGTCGAAGAAGAAGATGTCGTTCTGCCCCTTCAGCACGCTCAACAGCCCGCCGCACGCGAGAATCGTCTGATCGTTCGACGTGTGACAATGATGCGGCTCGTTGCCGACGTTCCCCGGTGGTGGCAGCGGCACGGTGCTGAGCACCTTGCCGTACGTTGGGGACTGGCGGTCGAAGTCGATGACCGCGAGGAAGTCCGGGGCGACGTGTGCCTGGTCGCTCGCCCAGACGTAGAGGGTCGTCGCTTCCTTACCGTGCCCGCCATGGGCGTCGGCGTCGTCGCCGTCCCGGTGGAGCGAGACGTCCGTTGGCGGCGTTGCGACGTTAGGTGCAGAGACATCCGGCGTGGGTCCGCAGCCCGTCGCCATCACGACCGCCGCGATCCATAGGATTTTCCGATCCGTGCGCATTACAAGCTCCCGAATTCGATCGGGACACGGTATCGGCCGCGTCAGCGGGGACTGAGCAATCGCGTTGCGCGTTCAGGCGACTGGTGTTGCGTGCAACGTGGCTGGCGTACGGCGCAACGTGGTTGCTATGCGGAACCGGCGCGTCAGCCGGTTCGGGTCCTGTACGCCGCTGGGGTCACTCCATACGCCTCCTGGAAACAGCGGCAGAAGTACGACACGCTGTTGAACCCCACCGCGTACGCCACGTCCGTCACCGTCGCCGACCCCTCGGCGAGGAGTCGCTGGCCCGTCTCGAGACGCATCCGGCGGATGACTTCCGACGGCGATTCACCGAACGTCTGCCTAACGCGCCGGAACAGATGCGACCGGTCCTGCGCCACCGCCGCCGCCAGCTCGACCACGCCAAAGTCGGGGTCGGCCAGCCGGTGCAGGATCGCCTCGCGGACCCGCGTGACGTACGCCCGGTCCGAGGGTGCGACCCCGTTGGGGACGGGCTTGGGCTCCGGGAGCGCGCTCGAGAACCGGTGGCGCAGCCGGCGTCGCGAGGCGATCAGGTTGCGTACGCGCACGTCCAGCTCGCGCATCTCGAACGGCTTCACGATGTACTCGTCCGCGCCGCGCTCGAGCCCCTCGAGCCGCTGGCCGTCCTCCGCCTGCGCCGTGAGCAGGATGATCGACAGAAAATCCGTCTCCGCGCTACTTCGCAGCACCCGCACGAGCTCGTGCCCGTCGGTGCCGGGCATCATCACATCCGAGAGCACGACGTCCGGAAGGTCGCGACGCGCGAGTGCGATCCCTTCGGCGCCATCGGCCGCCTCCAGCACGCGGAACCGCGAGGCGAAGTGGTCGCGGATATAGCCCCGCAGGTCTGCGCTGTCATCGACGATGAGGAGCGTCGGGACATCCTGGCGTTTCGCGTCATCGTCCGGCGACTCGAGCGCCGTCTGCTCCGCCGTCACCTCGGCTGCGATCGACGGAGCGCCAGGACCGACCACCACCGCGGCAACCGGCACTCCATCGATCGCGGCTCGTGATGGAATCGTCGCGGTGAACGTCGTCCCGTCGCGTCCACTCTCGACGTCGATCGTTCCACCGTGGAGCTCCACGAGCTCCTTCACGAGTGAAAGCCCGATGCCCGTGCCCGGCTGCGTGCGCGTCGTCGACTCGTCCACCTGATAGAACCGCTCGAAGACGTGTGCGATCTGATCCGGCGGGATGCCCGGGCCCGAGTCCCGGACGACGAGCCGCGCGGTCGAGCCGGCACCCGCGAGCGCGACGTGCACCGCTCCGCCGCTCGGCGTGAACTTGATCGCGTTCGACAGGAGGTTCGTCAGGATCTTCTCGATGGCATCCGTGTCGAATGCGCCGACCAGGGTGTCGGGCGTGTCGACGGTCAGCCGAATCCCCTTCCGCTCGGCCACCGCGGTGAACGCGGCGACGACGCCGCGCGTGAACGGCCCGAGATCCAGCGGACGGGGCGCGAGCTGCATCGCGCCCGCCTCGAGCTTCGCCACGTCGAGAATCTGGTTCACCAGGCGAAGAAGGCGCCGGGCATTTCTCAGTGCGATGTCGAGCCAGCGCTCGACCTGTGGATCGCCAGCGGCGCGTGTCCGCAGGTCCTCGAGCGGTCCGATCGTCAGGGTGAGCGGGGTCCGAAGCTCGTGCGACACGTTCGCGAAGAAGCGCGTCTTCGCGTGATCGAGCGATTGGAGCCGAGCATTCCGGTCGGCGAGCTCGCGCTGCGAGTCGCGGAGCGCGGCGGTGCGCTCGTCGACCACGCGCTCCAGCTCGATTGCGCGCGCGCGAAGACGCGCCTCGCGAACGCGCACGCCCGCGAACAGCAGGATGCCTAACGCCGCGGCCGACATCCAGCGAAACAGACTCGTCTCCCACACTCTCGGAAGCACCTGCACGGCGAGGAGGGTGCCTGGCTCGAACCACCCGCCGGCGGCGTCGCTCGCCTCGACGCGGAAGGTGTATCGGCCGGGCGGCACTTTCGTGTAGAACGCCGTGCGCCGGTTTCCAACGTCGACCCAGCGCGCGTCATACGGATCGAGGCGGTAGCGAAAGCGGACGTTCGTCGGCTCGAGAAACGTGAGCGCGGTGTACTCGATCTGCAGGTCGCGTTGGTCCGGGCTGAGCGCCACTGAATCGTGCGCTGGCCTCTGTGCTCGACCGCCGGCGACGACCTGTTCCACCACGAGCGGTGGCGCACGCGTGTCGCGGCGAACGTTGGACGGATCGACGACGACGACGCCATCCTGCGTCGGAAACCAGAGCCGGCCATCGAGCCCCTTCGCGCCGGCAGGCTGCACACCGCCGTTGCCTTCGCGATTACGCATGCCATCGCGCTCGGTGTACGCGGTCGAGTGAATCAATGACACGCGACCGTCGGCGAACGCGTTCAGCTCCGCACGCGTGACCCAGAAGATTCCGCGGTTGGTGTTCATCCACAGTCGGCCGTCGCCATCCTCCAGAATCTGGTGGATGACCTCATCGAACAGGCCATCTCCCGTGCCGATCCGGATGATGTCGGACTTAGAACGCGGTCGCCCATCGGCGAACGCGCGTGGATCGAGCCGCGCCAGGCCGCGTCCCTCGGTGCCCACCCAGAGCCACCCGTCTGCGTCCACGTACAGCGATCGAATCAGATCGCTCGGTAACCCATCAGCGCGCGTCACGCGGGTGAACGTCCCATCGCGGTATCGCGTTAGGCCGCCGCCGTTGGTCCCCATCCAGAGCGCGCCGTCGCGCGTGCTCGCGAACGCGCGCACCGTGGCTTCTGGCGCGCCGGAAGACGGCGGAAAGCTCGTCCAGGTCCGGCCATCGTAGCGAAGCAGGACGCCGGTAGCGCCTGCCCAGAGGCGACCATCGGCGTCTCCGTAGAGCGCGAACACCGCGCGGTCGCCGAGCTCGCGCGGAGTTTGGACGCGGCAGGCCATGGTGGGTGGCGTGCAGGCATACACCCCGCCTTCGCCTCTCGCGGTGGCGATCCACATTAGCCCGGCCTCGTCCTCGTAGAACGAATTGACCGAGGTGAGATTCGCCCCCGTCGCAACGACCGTGGCGCGACCCGTGACGGGATCGAGCCGGCTCACGCCGTTCCCCCACGTACCGAGCCAGATCGCCCCGGAGCGGTCCACATAGGTGGCGTAGACGTTAGGGTAGCTGACGCCCTCAGGCACGCTGTAGGTCGTGAACAGCGAACGCTTGAGGCGATGCAGCCCACCCGCGTCGGTACCGAGCCAGAGGCTGCCTTCGCGGTCGAAGAGAGCAGACGAGACGAGTCGACGCTCGGGGAGCGTGGAGGCTCGTCGGTTGTCGCGGAACACATCCTGGCCCTCGACGCTCCACATGGCGTCGGCATCCGCCCACAACCGCAGACCGTCGTCCGTGGAACCGCGTCGTACCAGAATGGCCGAGTCGGAATCGATCCGGTACACGCCGGACGCGGCTTGGGCGAACACCGCTCCCGTGGCGCGCACTTGCGCGACAACCCTGACGACCAAGAGCGGTCGCGGTCCTTTCACGCGCACGAGCCGGTCGCGCAACGACCAGAGCCCTCGGGTCGCCCCGATCCAGAGCGTGCCCGACGTATCCTCGACCAACCGATTGATGAAGACGGAGTCGACCGACGGATCGGTCGGGACTCTCGTCACCTGACCGTCGCGGGTGACCCGAAAGACCCCGGCGCCATTCGTGCCGACCCAGACGCTTCCGTCTCGCCGCGGGAGAATGGTGGTGACGGTTGCATCGAGTGTTCCACGCCCCACCCGCGCCAGACTATCGCGTCGGAGCGTCCACAGCCCTTCGAAAGTTCCTACCCAGACGGTGCCTAACGAATCGACGACCAGGATCGGAAGGCCTCCCGCCGCTCTCCCGCTTTCGAAGCCGATGTTGGCAAACCGCCCGTCACGGAAGCGAACGATGTGACCCTGCTCGGTCGTGAGCCACAGCGATCCGTCCCGACCTTCTTTCAGCTGGATGATCCGGTTGCTCGGTAGCCCCTCGGAGTTGGCTGAGCTGAAGACCGTGAATCGAATGCCGTCGAACCGAACGAGCCCATCGAACGTCGCAGCCCAGATGTAGCCGGTGCGGTCCTGGAGAAGCGTGTTGATGGAGTTGACCGGAAGGCCGTCCTTCACGGTCCACGACTCGTGGACCCACGACTGAGCGTCGGGCTTGCTCGCGCTCGTCGTGGGAGCGACGCGCTGTGCGACCACGGCCGTGATGGCGAGCGGCGCGACCAGGATCGCGAGCGCCATCGCCCGGGCGAACGGCAGGGTCGAACGTGGCGGCCGGCGGATGAGCTCGCGGTCGCGGTGATGCTGCAACGTCATTCGGTACTCGCGGGCAGACTATGGGATCGCACCCCCGAAGGTACGTCCCTCGGGATTTTCCGCTATTGCGATGTGACGTCCGAAGGTGCCCGGCGCGCGACATGAGGTTGCGAGCGCAGATACTGGTTCGGCACCTGCAGGCGCTCGCCGAAGTGCGCCGCCGCATGCCATGGCCAGCGGGGGTTGTACAGGATCGCGCGCGCCAACGCGATCAGATCCGCGTCACCGCCGCTCACGATCGACTCGGCCTGATCGAACTCGGTGATCAGTCCCACCGCCACGACGGGCATCGACGTCGCCGCTTTGACCGCGCGGGCGAGCGGCACCTGGTAGCCGGCGCCTAACGAGATCCGTTGGCGCGGCGTTAGGCCGCCGCTCGAGACGTGCACCGCCGCGCAGCCGCGCACCTCGAGCGCACGCGCGAACGCGACCGTCTGCTCGATGTCCCATCCACCATCCGCCCAGTCGGTGCCGGAGACGCGCATCGTCACGGGCCGCTCCGCGGGAAACGCCGCCCGCACGGCGTCGAATACCTCGAGCGGAAAACGCATCCGGTTCTCCAGACTGCCACCGTACTCATCGTCGCGGCGATTCGACAACGGCGACAGAAACTCGTGCAGCAGGTACCCGTGCGCGCCATGCAGCTGCACGGCATCGATGCCCAGTCGCGCTGCTCGCCGAGCGGCGGCGACGAAGCCGTCGCGCACGCGTGCCAGCCCGTCGGCGTCCAGTGCCATTGGCGCGTGCCAGCCGTCGTCGTACGGAAGGGCGGAGGGCGACACCGTCTGCCAGCCATTCGGATGATCCGGCGCGAATTGGCGGCCGCCCTTCCACGGCACTTCGCTCGATGCCTTCCGCCCCGCGTGCGCGAGCTGGATCGCGATCGGCATGGAGGACCAGCGACGAACGCTCTCGAGCGTCCGGCCGATCGCTTCCTCGGTCTCATCGGACCAGAGGCCAACATCGGCGTACGTGATGCGGCCTTCCGGGAGCACACCGGTCGCCTCGATCGTGAGCAGCGCCGCACCGGACAGCGCCAGGTGTCCGAGGTGGATCAGATGCCAGTCCGTCATGCATCCATCGACCGCGGAGTACTGACACATCGGCGCGATGATGATCCGGTTGCGGAGCGCGATACCTCCGACCGTGAACGGTGTGAACAGCTGTGCGGTGGCCATGGCGAGTGATTGGTCGTGGATCGGCGCGCGATGAATTGATACTGCTCGCCCACTTCTGATGGTGGCGCCACGCGAGGAACAGGTATCGTGCGCCCATGACACACACATTCTGGCATTCCGGCATCCTCATCGGTGAATGCGACCTCGAGGACTCGCCCGACGATCATCGTCAGGTTGGCGGCGTGTTCCGCCCCACACCGCACGGCCTCCACCTGCTCCCTCGGCTCTGCGGCTTTCTGTCGGCCAGCGCTGCACTCAAGACTCACCTCGAGGCGAACGGCGTGTCGCCGGAGGCGATGGAACAGCGGGATTTCGAGGAGTTCGTCGACACGACGCCGGCCGGACAGAAGATGGCCGACATCGGGCGGTTGATGTGCGACGTCGAGATGCGGGCGCCGGACGGCAGACACATCGAGGTCGCGTCGCTGGCGTTCACCGACGTGTCCGAGCTACAGCGCCTCGTTCGCGACCTGCACGTGGACTCGGCGAACGCTCTGACGGATCTGCCGCCCGATGCGCCGCGCTACGTGGTCACGGCAACGTTAGGCACCGCTGAGCTCCGTCGGCGGAAAGCCGCGCGGAATCGACTGCAGTGGGATTGGTCGCGATTTCACTGATCGATGATGGGCCTGACAGTGTGCGCACCCGGCC
>Ga0310810_10011151_pt1 | contig 10499 bp, 3 predicted proteins | sample NCmetagenome_FD_207641 | JGI IMG/M metagenome (GOLD analysis project Ga0310810, IMG submission 207641) | Soil microbial communities from experimental microcosm in Duke University, North Carolina, United States - NC | ecosystem: Engineered > Artificial ecosystem > Soil microcosm > Unclassified ... | reverse complement strand
GTTCGAGGAAATTGGGGGTTATCGAGTCGATACCTTCAACCTAATTGGCATGGGGAGTCCACAACGTTTGATCGGACAAGAAGTAACGCTGAATTACTTCCACATTCTAGGAGTTCAACCACAGTTGGGTCGAACTTTCACTGAGGAGGAAGAGAAGTTCACTCCTGTGGGGACGGCTGTCCTCATCAGTGATTCCCTCTGGCGGAATACGTTCGGCTCGGAGCCAAATATTTTGGGACGAACCCTAAATCTCGGTGGCTACACCTATTGGGTCATCGGTGTAATGCCCCCTCGTTTTGAATTCGTTAGAAAGACTGATCTCTGGGCGCCACTGGGCGGTTGGTTGGGACCCAACTCGGCATGGTTCGATCGCGGAAACCATATGGGACTTCGTGCAATTGCCAAACTGAAACCGGGAATGTCGGCAAGTCAGGGCGACGTTGAGATGCGACAGGTCGCGGCTCAGTTGGCGAAAGAGTATCCCGATAAAAATAATGGGACCAGTGCATACGCGCGTTCACTGCAAACGATGATCGTTCACGAAGTGCGTTCGACGTTACTGGTCCTGATGGGCGCTGTTGGATTTGTCTTGCTCATAGCATGTGTGAACGTCGCCAATCTGTCGATTGCACGTGCGCTCGTTCGGGAACAGGAGATGGGAATCAGAATGGCGCTGGGAGCTGGACGTCGTCGCCTGATTCGCCAGATGTTGAATGAAAGTCTTCTGCTGTCACTACTGGGAGGTTTGGCGGGAATCCTTTGTGCGCGCTGGATCTTGTCGGCATTGATTAAGCTGTCCCCACCCAATCTTCCGCGCATTGACGATGTGCGATTAAGTGGACGTGTGTTGTTGTTTACAGCCGGACTCACTCTGGTGACCGGTTTGATGTTTGGTCTTCTGCCGGCATGGTCTGCGACGGGCACTAAACCTGCCATGACGTTCAATCAACGATCGTCAACCTCCGCGCCTTTGCGTCGCCGACTTTTTGATGGATTGTTAGTTGCAGAGATTGCTCTTGCACTAATGGTGGTAACTGGTGCCGGTCTGATGACTCGCACCATGTACAAGATTGCCAACGTTGATCCTGGGTTCCAGTCGGATCACGTGCTCACTATGCGACTCGATCTCCAGGATCCAAAGTATGACTTGGCACACCAGGAATCGTTCCGGCGCGACGTTCTAACTAACATCAAGGCTATTGCGGGTGTCGAATCCGCTGCGTTCACACTCTCGTTGCCGATCGAAGGATCGTACTGGGGATCGATATTTATTGTTAGAGATCAGCCGGTACCGGAGCGCTCGCAACTTCCTAGCGCCGCTTTCAATCCCATTAGCCCGGACTATTTCCAAACAATGGGAATTCCTTTGTTGAAGGGGCGGCCATTTACCGAGGCGGATAAGGAGCAGTCAGCGGCAGTGGTAGTCATTAACGAAACGATGGCGCGTCGGTTTTGGCCCAATGAAAATCCAATTGGCAAACGAGTGAAGCAAGGTTGGCCCGAGCAGGAGACGCCCTGGCGTGAAGTAGTCGGGGTTGTTGGTGACGTCAAACTGGACGGAGTCATTGAAAAGACTCCGCTTCATATTTACTTGCCCATGTCACAATCTGCCAGCGCGAGTTCGTTTTTGGCTGTGCGAACGCAAGTTGAACCGCAAAGCCTAACCGCACCAATTCAAGGCGCAATCCATGCCGTTGATAGCCAGATTCCACTGTATGAAGTTCGCACAATGGAAGATCGCATGCAGCGAGCTGTGGTTTCGCAGCGAGCGGCGATGATCTTACTCAGTGCGTTTGCGCTGGTCGCAATGTTACTTGCGATCGTCGGTATCTATGGCGACATTTCCTGGGGAGTGGTCCAGCGCACGCGCGAGATGGGGGTGCGTATGGCATTGGGCGCTTTACGACGAGATGTACTGTGGTTAGTTCTGCGTCGATGCAGCTTGCTTGTTCTTGCAGGTGTATCGCTTGGCCTGTTTGGAGCGTTTGCACTAACCCGTGTGCTCGGAGCTTCTCTATCAGAAGTTGGGCCAGGTAAGACGCCGTTGCTGTTCGGAGTAAGAGCTCTTGATCCGATCACATTTATCGTCGCGCCAACCGTGTTGGGACTTGTAGCGCTGCTCGCGTGTTGTTTACCAGCGCGACGGGCGACCAAGATCGATCCATTGGTGGCGCTTCGCTATGAATAGGAGCTATTCGACATATAGCACCTATCCCGGACGTCAATTTGAAATAGACTTATGCTGAAAGACATTCGCTTCGCATTACGAAACCTATTCAAACGACCGAGTTTCACTGTAATTGTGATTCTTGTGCTTGGTCTTGGAATTGGCGCGACCACGGCCATCTTTTCGATCGTAGACGCGTTGTTATTGAGATCGTTGCCTTATCCCAATGCCGACCGACTCGTGATGATGCGCGAGGTGGGCGCGAAGGGAAATCTGATGTCTGTGGCGGAAGCGAATTATCTCGATGTCGCTAGTCGCAGCAAGAGCTTTGAGCAAATCGGAGTTTGTGCAGGAAGTTTTCCTCTGGTTGTAACTGCGGAGAATGTAACCAACCTCACTCGTATGTCCTACGCATCCAGCGCGTGCTTGAAGGCGATGGGTGCGCAACCGATTGCCGGTCGCCTATTCCTTCCAGAGGAGGAGAAGTGGGGTGGACCAGTCGCGGCCCTCGTCAGTTACGGGTATTGGCAGACGGCCTTAGGAGGTCGCTCCGACTTCGGCACGGCGAAACTGAACGTCGATGGTGTTGCATGCAACATCGTTGGTGTGTTGCCGCCAACGTTTGATTATCCAACACAGACTGAAGTTTGGATCACGCGCAACACAGAACCGCCGATCACCTCTCGCACTGCACACAACAATCCAGTCATTGGGCTGCTCCGACCGGGCATCACGATCGAACAGGCAAGAGCGGACGTGAGCCTTATCGGCAAGCAGCTGAAACAAGACTACGGTGAGAAGATCGACCTCGTAGACTTTGCGCTTATTCCGCTTCAAACCTACTTGACTCGAAATGTCCGACAGGGACTCTGGTTACTACTCGGATCCGTCGGGTTGTTGCTTCTGGTCGCGTGTGCAAACTTTTCGAATTTGCTTCTGGGCCAGTTGATCTCACGTCAACGAGAATTCACTTTGCGAGTCGCTTTGGGTGCGTCGCGTGCACGACTTACACGCCAGGTATTGATCGAGAATCTGGTTCTTACTCTGCCGGGCGCGCTATTGGGAGTCTTGCTGGCCACAATAGCGGTGAAGTTATTGCTGGTTCTCGACAAAGGGACGCTGCCACAGTTCAACGCAATCGCGGTTGATACACGTGTGATGTCGTTTGCCTGCTTACTCGGAGTTCTCATCGCCATCGTACTCAGTTTCCTACCGGGACTTCGTTCAGGGCGCAATTTGAATCCGGGTCTCAAAGCTGGTTCCCGCAATCAGGCGATGGGGCGGGGCGAACGCCTGCGTGGCGCGCTGGTTGTCGGTCAAATCGGTTTGACATTGGTGCTGGTAACTGGCGCGGGATTGCTCGGTCGCAGTTTCTTGAAGGTAATGCAGGTTGGCACCGGTTTCAATATTGAGAGCACGATGGTCATGACTCTGTCGCTTCCGACAACGATTTCGGTGGAAGAGGACGAGCAGACTCGCCAATTCTATGTGCAGATGCTTGATCGGATTGCACATCTTCCCGGTGTGACAGCAGTCGGAGGCATCAACCGTCTGCCGCTACAGGGTGGAGGCGCAGACGGACAGTTTCTGATCGATAACGATCCGAATCAAAAAGGCTATGCTGAATATCGGGTCGCAAGTGCAGGTTACTTCGACGCGATGCGGATTCCCTTACTGCGCGGACGAATGTTTGATGCATCGGACAGAGTTAATGGGCAGCACGTCGCTGTTATCAGTCAGTCACTGGCACAGCGTTATTGGCCCAACCAGGATGCGATTGGTAAGCAGATCTATTTCGGCAACATGGATACCGATAAGCATCTGATGCAAATCGTCGGCATTGTCGGCGATGTGCGCGACGTGAATCTCGAACGACCTCCTGATCCCACGCTCTATGGCTATTCGTTGCAACGACCTCAGTGGTGGCAGGTAGCTAGTTTGGCTGTTGTCATACGCACCAGCAACGAACCGCAAAGTTTGATTCCTGCTTTGCGATCGACCATGCAAAGTCTTCGGTCAGATACGCCCATGAGTTTCTCGACGTTGAGAACGGTTTATTCGGAGGCGTTCGCCGCCCGACGTTTTAGTTTGACTGTGTTTGGAGTGTTTGCCGGTGTCGCACTTCTGATAACGGTCATTGGTTTATATGGATTGCTTGCCTATTCAGTTACTGAAAGAACTCGCGAGATGGGAATTCGCATGGCGTTGGGTGCACGACCATTTGATGTGTGGAAACTGGTTACAAGCCACGGACTAATGTTGACGATTTTAGGTGTTGCCATCGGGATAGCGGGAGCGTTTGGCCTGACGCGTTTGATGTCAACACTGCTTTTTGGCGTCACGCCAATGGATCCGGTCACTTTTTTTGGTGGAGCAGTGTTGTTGATCCTGGTTGCGCTCTTAGCCTGTTATGTGCCGGCGAGACGTGCAATGCGTGTGAATCCGCTCGAAGCGCTCAGGTACGAATGAAAAATATTTCAGATTGAAGATTTCAGCTTTCAGCTTTGAAACGGGACGATCGAAATCTTAAATCTGAAATCTGAAATCAGGAAGCTTATGCACAGCGTCCTTCAAGATCTTCGTTTTGGATTGCGAAGCCTAATGAAACATCGTGGCTTCACTATTGTTGCGGTCATCACGCTTGCCCTGGGTGTCGGCGCAAATAGCACAATCTTCAGCGTGATCAATGCTACGTTGATGAGGTCCGTGCCTGTGTCGCAACCCGACAGGCTGGTGTATGTCTTCAACGGTACTCCGGGAACTATCTTCTCTTATCCTGACTACTCTGAACTGCGCGATCAGAATAAATCCCTCGATGCCTTGATGGCCTGGGGTGGAATTACCGCAAGCCTCAATAGCAACGATCGAACAGATCTCGTTAGCGGCGCGATCGTCACGGGAAATTATTTCCAGGTCCTTGGTATTGGCGCATCCACTGGCCGCATCATCACACCCGACGACGACAGAGTACCGGGCGCTCATCCTGTCGCAATGATTAGTTACGGTCTTTGGCAGCGACGATTTGGGGGCGACCAAAACATCGTCGGTAAGCAAATCCTTCTCAACGGTAACAACTTCACGATCGTCGGAGTTGCTCCGAAGGATTTTAGCGGGGCAGAGTTTGGAATTGTCCGAGACGTCTATGTCCCCATGATGATGCAGAGCATCATTCGACCGCCTCGCGGTGGCTACTCGGGCGAGATGGATCCGGACTTATTGAAAAAGCGTAGCAGTCGATGGCTGTTTGCAATAGGCAGAATGAAGCCGGGCGTGAGCGTAGAACAGACTCAAGCTGATTTAGCTCTCATAGCGTCCCAACAAGCCGCCGCATACCCCGAAACGAATCGTCGTCGTACGGTCCAGGTTCTGGCGTTCAACCAAACTGATAACCCACAGCAGCAACAGCAACTCGGTTCTGTGGCTCGCCTGCTGATGTCAGTGGTTGGTCTTGTACTTTTGATCGCGTGCGCAAACATTGCCAACTTGCTGTTGGCGCGCGGCTCAGCTCGAGGAAAAGAGATCGCGGTCAGACTGGCTATCGGCGCAACTCGATGGCGAATAATGCGACAGCTCCTCACCGAAAGCGTTTTGCTTGCGGCCTTCGGGGGCATACTTGGTTTGTTGCTGACATGGTGGGCCACTTCATCGTTAAGAGCGATGCCTCCGCCCGCAGGTGCGCTGCCACTCGCTCCGCAGTTTGCGATTGATCTGCGCGTATTGCTGTTTACCTCCGCCCTTGCTTTAGTCGCCGGAATCATATTTGGAATGGCGCCCGCCTTGAGGATTTCTCGTCCGGAAATCGTTCCGGCGCTAAAGGATGATTCGTGGAGTTCAAGAGACCGCCGGTCGTATTTCAATCTGCGCAATCTGCTCGTCGTGACGCAGGTTGCGCTCTCGACCGTTTTGTTAATTGCTGCTGGCCTGTTTCTACGCAGTCTGCGGTTCGCACAGACTATCGATCCTGGTTTTGACTCGGAACGAATCGTCACTATTCCCCTCAACATTAATCTGCTCCGCTACACCAAACCTCAAGGACGGGATTTCTATCGGCAGGTTGTTGAACGAGTCCAGGCGGTGCCAGGGGTCGAGGCAGCGAGTCTCGCGCGAAATCTGCCGCTTGGAGGTGGATCGTCAGTCCGCAGTTTGTTGATTGAAGGACGCGAAGGTCCTGACAATGAATCACGCAGCGAAGGTGCTGGCGCTGCTGGTAACGATGCCAACAGCATCAACGTAAATGTAGTTGGTCCTAAGTATTTTCAGACCATGGGCATTCCTTTATTGCGCGGTCGTGACTTTAGTGTTGAGGACACCGATGACAAACCAGGTGTGGTGGTTGTCAACGAAGGTTTCGTCAACCGGCATTTGCCCGGGCAGGAAGTCCTGGGACGACGCATCAGCTTCAATGGAACGAAAGGACCCTGGAAGGAGATCGTTGGCGTCGTTCGGGACAGCAAATACATTGCGCTCTCGGAGCCGCCAACGCCTTTTGTATTTCTTCCCCTACAACAAAATCACGAAACAGGAATGACCTTGATAGCGCGAGCCGCCGGAAATCCGTCAAGTATCGTTGCGGCAGTGCGCAGTGAAGTTCAGAACATTGAGAAGAATCTGCCGGTCAGCAATCCGATGCCGATGAGCGAGTGGATTGTCAATTCGCTTTACGCGGCACGTATGGGCGCGATACTGCTCGGCATTTTTGCCGCTCTGGCATTGGTGTTGGCGTCGATTGGTTTGTATGGCGTGATGTCATTTGCCGTTTCACAACGCACGCGAGAACTCGGTATTCGAATGGCACTCGGTGCTCGAACAGCCGACGTTTTCAAACTGGTCCTGCAACAAGGATTCGGTTTGATCATGAGTGGCGTTGTTCTGGGACTGGTCGTTTCTTTTGCCGTGAGCAGACTGCTGGTGACTTTCCTTTACGGGATTAGAGCAACAGATGGGATTACGTTCGTTGTTGTTCCAATCGTGTTGACGATCGTTGCCGGAATTGCGTGTTACGTCCCCGCTCGTCGCGCGACGAGGGTCGATCCGTTAGTTGCACTGAGATATGAATGAAGGGATTTGGTCTTTGGTCTTGGGCTTTTGGTCTTTAACCAACAGGAGGCGGTAGGCCCGAGGTTATCAGCAATTACGAAGCACAGATCAAAGGCCCAAGACCAAAGACCATCTGAAATAAACATCATGGAAAACTTACTTAAAGACATCCGTTACGGGTTAAGAAGTTTGCGAAAGCGACCTGCGTTTGCAGCAATTGCGATCGTTACTCTTACGCTGGGCATCGGTGCGAACACTGCGATTTTCACACTTGTGAACGCAGTAATGTTCAAAACACTTCCAGTTCATGATCCTCAGGAATTGGTTTTATTTAGTAATTCAACCGGTGAAGGAACATCTATTGATGATCCACCAAAGGCTGGTAAATGGGATCGATTCTCCTACGCGTCCTTCCAGTATCTTCGTGATCATCAGCAATCATTCCAGGAAGTCTCTGCGGTTCGCAGCGGCGGTAGTCCTTTAAGTGTGCGCCATAGTGATGCGGATCGTTCGGGAGTTCAGCAAGCGATAGGTCAGTTAGTCTCCGGTAATTACTTTTCGGTGCTTGGGGTGACGGCAATGCGCGGGCGTCTGCTGACTCCGGAAGATGATAAACCAGGCGCACCTCCGGTAGCCGTTATTAGCAACCGATATTGGCAAAAGGTCCTGAACAGCGACAACGGTGTGGTTGGAAAATCATTCATTCTCAACGGAAACGGTTTCACCGTTGTGGGCATTACGCCGCCCGAGTTTTTTGGAGAGCGAGTGCGACAGTCCCCCGATTTCTGGATACCGCTAACGTTCCAACCGCAGACTGAAATCCGCGACTCATACTTAACAGACAATCAGGTTTACTTTCTGATGTTGATGGGCCGTCTCAAGAGCGGGGTGCGATTTGAGCAAGCACAAGCCGAGATGAACCTTGCGCTTCGTCAGTTTTTGACTGAACAAGCGGGAAGCAACCTCAGCGAAGACCGGCGAAAAAGGATCGCAGATACGTACGTGCAACTGGTTTCCGGCGCCGGCGGGATTTCCGGGTTGAGAGCGCATTACTCCAGGCCGTTACAAACGTTGATGGTGATTGTCGCGATGGTGCTTTTGATTGCATGCGCAAACATCGGAGGCTTGTTGTTGTCTCGAGGCGCCGCAAGAAAGGCGGAAGTGTCGCTCCGCATGGCACTCGGGGCAACTCGAGCAAGGATTGTTCGGCAGTTTCTCACCGAAAGTTTAATACTGGCCGCGCTAGGAGGCGCATGCGGAATATTAGTTTCATTTTGGGGGGTCAGCCTGCTGGTCAAGTTAGTTGCTAAGAATTCACCTTTGGATACAGCGCCTGATTTGAAGGTTCTCCTTTTCACAATCGGTGTCTCCTTAATATCCGGTATGCTGTTTGGCTTGACGCCCGCAGTTCGCGCTAGCAAGACCGATTTGGCGTCAGCAATGAAATTGAAGAACCGCATGGGCGGTGGACGTTTGCGGTTGAACTTCTCGTCCGCCCTGGTGGTTATGCAAATAGGCCTCTCGATGGTGTTACTGACTGGGGCTGGTCTATTCCTACGCAGTTTGTTACTGCTGCAAAACGAGAAAGTCGGCTTCGAAAAATCCAACGTTCTACTCATGAGGATAGATCCCCGTCTGGCTGGCTATAAGACTACTGAACTGTCAGCAATGTATACCCAACTACTTGAGCGTGTGAGTAGTCTGGCCGGCATACGTTCAGTAAGCCTCGCCACTTACTCACCGATGAGCGGGTCTAATCGTTCAAGCACTATAGCCATCCCCGGTTATACACCTCAGCCCAATGAAGACATGGATGTTCAGGACATGTTGATTGGACCAAACTACGCCGACACGCTAAGACTTCCGCTGTTGCAGGGTCGCGAAATTACCCAACGCGATACACCGTCCTCACAGAAGGTAGCGGTAATTAGCAAAACCTTCGCTGACCATTTCTTCAAAAACCAGAATCCACTAGGCCGGTTTATAACGTTTGGAGATCCCGCAAAGAAAGATGAATTGATCGAAGTCGTCGGCGTGATGGGTGATATGAAGTGGGAGGATGCGCGTGACACACCATTGGCCACTGTCTTTCGGCCGATTTTACAGGTTCAGGAAGGAGGCGCGTACACAGCCAGACTTCAGATTCGCACCAATTCAAATCCATCCGATCTTGCACAAACCGTTCGCCAGGCAATTGCCCAGGTGGACGACCGCATGCCGATCTCCGAGGTCACAACGCTGAGTGACCAATTTCGAGAAACGCTGAATCAGGATCGTCTCGTCACTCAGCTGGTGAGCTTTTTCGGAGGTCTGGCATTGCTGCTCGCATGTATTGGACTCTACGGCATGATGGCCCATAGCGTGACCAGACGAACAAACGAGATTGGTATTCGAATGGCGCTCGGTGCTGAACGCAGCGCGATCGTGAAAATGGTCCTGCGAGAAACACTTCTGCTGGTGATTGTCGGCTTGTTCATTGGGGTTCCATCCGCGCTTCTTGCAGCTCGTTTTATTTCGAGCCAGTTGTACGGGCTGGGCCCGAGCGATCCGCGAACATTCATAGCCGCAGCAGTTGTACTCGTTGGAGTCGCAATCGTGGCAGGTTACGTGCCGGCTCGCAGAGCATCACGAGTGAATCCACTTACGGCGCTGAGAGAGGAATGATTTAGAGGTCTTTGGTTTTTGGTCTTTGGCCTTAACTGAAATCCGGATTGATGTCGTAGACGAACCAAGACCTTACATCAAAGGCCAAAAACCAAAAACCAAAAACCAAAGGCCGATCCTATGCTGACAACCACCCTTTCCGACATCCGTTACGCCTTCCGCATGCTGGCAAAGAATCCGGCGTTTGCTTTGGTTGTGACACTCACACTGGCGCTGGGCATTGGTGCCAACGCCGCGATGTTTGCTTTTACAGACAGGGTATTGCTTCAGAGTCTGCCGGTAGATCGCCCTGAAGAGCTGTTTGTCATGTCTACCTATGACCCGAAGGATCCGGATATCGAGTATTCCTTTTCGTATCCGATGTATCAGGACTTGCGAGATAAGAGCGGGCAGTTCCTCTCTGGAGTCATCGCACGTGGCGGTGCACAGATGAACGTAAGCTACGGTGATCATAATGATCGCGTTAGGGGTGAACTCGTCAGTGGAAACTTCTTTCAGGTGTTGGGAGTCAGGCCCTGGGCGGGGCGGCTCTTCACTCAGGAAGATGATGTGACTCCAGGAGCTCATCCGGTTGTTGTTTTGAGTTACGCTTTCTGGAACCGACGCTTCGCAAAAGACCCATCCATCATCG
>Ga0310810_10011149_pt1 | contig 10499 bp, 9 predicted proteins | sample NCmetagenome_FD_207641 | JGI IMG/M metagenome (GOLD analysis project Ga0310810, IMG submission 207641) | Soil microbial communities from experimental microcosm in Duke University, North Carolina, United States - NC | ecosystem: Engineered > Artificial ecosystem > Soil microcosm > Unclassified ... | reverse complement strand
CCCGACTCGTCCTGGGTGCGCGAGATCGAAGGCTTCACCGGCGCTCACCGCCACCGCAACATCCGCGTCAACGACGCGGGCCAGCTCGAGTACTTCTAACGCTTGGCAGTCGGCTTCTGCGCCGGCGCGAGCGGCCCGGACGGTTTCGCCAGCACCGGCCGTGGCGGCGGCGCGGGCGGCGGCGGCGTGCCGGGGGCGGTCACGACCGGGTAGCCCTTCTGCTGCCAGGCGAACACACCTTCATCGATGACGGCCGTATGCTTGTAGCCGCGCTTGCGGAGGGCGTCGACGACCTCGCCCGAGACGTGGTGGGGGCAGGCGCAGTAGGCGAGCACCCAGGTGCCGTCGTTCGGGATGTCGTCGAGCGCCTTCGCGTCGTAATACGGCGTCGAGATCGCGCCGGCGATGCGCAGGGTCGCCCACTCGGCGGGGCCGCGCGCGTCCGCGATGATCAGGCGGCGCTTCCCGTCGAGCGCCGCCTTCACCTGGTCGATCGAGACGTAACGATCCTCCTTGAGGGTGAATTCGGGGGCGCGGCCCTTCGGGTTGATGACGATCGGTCCCTTGCGCGGCGCCGCCGGCGGCAACGGCGGCGGCGGCGGCGGCGTCGCCAGCGAGCGCACGTAGGCGACGACGTCGTCGATCTGCTCGGGCGTCAGCGCGTCCTTCCACGCCGCCATCGACGTCGGCGGCCGCCCGACCTCGACGGCGCGGCGAAGGAACGCGTCGCTCGCGGTCTCCAGCAGGACCGGGTTGGCGAGGTGGATGGCGCTCACGCGCTGGGCCCGGGTGCCGTGACAGCGCTGGCAGAACTTCTCGTAGACGGCGACGCCGCGGGTCACGTCGCCGGCCCGGGTCGGTTGCAGCGCCTCCATTGGCGGACCGCCCTCGCGCAGGAACGCGATCAGATCGTTCGCTTCGCGCGGACCGACGGGACCGCCCGACGTGTCAGCGTAGGCCCCCATCGCCGTTCCGGGACGCCCGCGCAGGATGGCGGCCTGAAGGAAGGTATCCGTCACCGTGGAGAGAAAGGTCGCACTCCGCAGCGACGGCGCGTTGTCCGCGACGTAGCCGTTGCCGGCCGGGCCGTGACAGGTCGCGCACAGACGCACGTACGTCTCGCGACCCCGCTCCACCGGGGTCGCGACGGTGACCGTCCTCTCGCGCGCGCAGCCGCCCGCCAGCACGACGAGCAATACAGGGAGCGTCAGTCCAAACCGAACAATCCGGCGCACCGCTGCCCATCAATACTATGGCCGTCGCGCGAATGCGATCGTCCTGTCGCTTCAGTCGTTCCGCTCGAACAACGCCAGAGACGAACCGGTGGCGAACGTTACGCTCTGGGCCCTCGCGCGGATCGTGTAGCGGCTCCGAAGCACGTCCTGGAGCGCCTGGCTCATGATGCGCCCGGGCGTGGCGTCACCGTCGAGCTGACTCCCGATCACGAACTTCGGCGGATTGGTCGCCAGCTTCCGCGCGTAGTCGTTGAATGTCTGCGTGAACGCCTCGCCGAAGTACCCCGATCGCGCGATCGCCGCGCACACGTCGCCCATGTCGACGACCTCGCCGCGATACGTCCGTTTGAAGAGGTGCACCTCCTCGCCGAAGATCGGCTGGCCCTTCGTCAGGCGCTCCACCTCCGTTCGAAATGCGCGCGCCCTCGTGCGCGCGTCGCTGAGCGTCTTTCTCTGATCAATGAGCTGCTTCCACGGCAGCAGGAACGCGATCACGCCGACGAGCACGACCTGATACAACGCCCCCCAGCGGTTGCGCCGGTAGAAAAGCTGAGACAGCACCGCCGACCGATCGCGCCTGCACGAGGCATGCAGGATGAAGATCCAGGCGAAGATGAAGAACTGATAGAAGTAGTGCGCCCCACCGCCGCCGTAGTTCTTCCAGAACGCGTACGAGATCGCCGTCCAGCTCGCCGCCAGCATCAGCAGCCAGGCGAGCAGCTCGAGCGGCCTCCGGCGAAGACGATAAAGACCGATCAGGATGAGCACACCGCACAGGTGGACGATGCCGAGATCCGCGTGCACGAACCCTTCGGGGATGATCCGAAACGTGCCGCCGGGGTAGAGCCCCCAGCCGCTGTTGTCGGCCACGAAGAAGCCGACGAAATGTCGGTAGAACGTGCGAAACATCCCGTGCAGCTCGAAGAAGTGGATCGGCAGAAAGACCGCCGCGACGCCGGCGACGAACAGCGCCATCGACAGCCCGACGTTCTTCGCAGCGCGGAAGACCCGCACCACGAACCCGCGGACCGGTCGACCGAAAGGGCGCAGGTGGCGGTTGGAGTCGTAGACCTGCGGGACCAGCACGACGAACTGCAGGGCGAGCACGGGCGCGTATCGCCAGCAGGTGAGGAACACGGCGGCCGAGGTGGCGCCGAGGCCGACCTGCGCCGCCACATACGATCGGTTCGCCCAGTTGCGATGGCGCGTGACGAGGAGCCGGTGCGCCAGCGCGCCCGCCACCGCGAAGAGGCACAGGGCGGTCGCGTCCGAGCGGCCGACGTAGATCAGGTATGACTGCGAGCAGAAAAACAGAAAAAGCGTGCCGGCGGCCAGCATCGCGACCGCCGGCTGCCCGCGGCTGATGCTGTACGCGGCCCCGAACAGGAAGACCGGCAGCAGCAGCACGAAGACGCGGGTCACCATGTGCCCGGGCAACACCGGCAAAGCCCTCGAGATCCACGTCTTCAGGATCGGGTCGAGCGGCCCGTGGTTCATGTTCACGAAGGCGACCTGCGTCGACTCGTAGATGTCGACGCCGGCGCGCTTCGCGAGGACGTGCAGCCAGACGGAGCCTTCGCGGACCTCGATCTCCGCCGGGCTCGTGAACGCGAGCCACGCCAGGTAGAGCGAAAACGCGAACACGCCCACCGAAAACAGGAGAACGGTGACGCGGAGGATCCGGCTCGTCTGCAGACGTTCGACGATTCGGGGCGTGTGCATGCTAGCGGTGGCTCAAGAGCGGGCGGCGAGAAGCATCGTACATGCCATGACTTCGCGCTTCTCGGCGCGGAGAATCGCCGTCGAGGTCCGCGGACCGCACAATCGATCGCGACATCGATGTCACGGCCGAGGCCCGACGCCCGGCCTGACGTTCGAGCGCTTTCGGGCGCTTCGGACCTGGTACTGTGATTGCACACACGTCGCGACCATGTCCCTCTCCCCCTTGCCTGGCCCCCACCGACCGCCCCGATGATCATCGGACGCAGCCCACTCCGGATCAGCCTCGGCGGCGGCGGCACCGACCTGCCCTCGTATTACCGGGCGCACGGCGGCTTCGTGCTGTCCGCGGCCATCACGCAGTACGTGTACGTGACGATGCAGCGGACGCCGCTCAAAGAGATCCTGCTCCGGTACTCGCAGATCGAACGCGTGAAGACCGTCGCCGAGATCAAGCACCCCATCATCCGCGAGGCGCTCCAGCTGACCGGGATCGAGGGCCCGAACATCGAGATCTCAACCTTGGCCGACATCCCGGCCGGAACGGGCCTGGGATCGTCGGGCAGCTTCGCGACCGCCTTGCTCAAGGCGCTCTTCAAGTACAAGCGCAGCTTCATCCACGCGCAAGAGCTGGCCGAGATGGCCTGCCACATCGAGCTCGACCTGCTCAAGGAGCCGATCGGCAAACAGGATCAGTACATCGCGGCGTTCGGCGGCGTGACGGCGTTCGAATTTCGGAAGGATGGGACGGTCGACGCAAAGTCGCTGAACGTCAGCGAAGAGACGCTGGACCTGCTCGAGGACAACCTGGTCATGGTGTCGACGGGGTACTACCGGGCGGCGTCGTCGGTGCTGCGCGAGCAGGACTATCGCAGCAAGAACAACGACCAGGCGATGATCGACAACCTCCACCGCGTGCGCGAGCTCGGCCATCGCACCCGCGAGGTCCTGGAGGGCGGAAACCTGACGGAGTACGGCCGGATCATGCACGAGCACTGGCTGCACAAGAAGCAGCGCTCGAGCGCCATGAGCAACGCCGACATCGACGCATGGTACGAGCTGGCGATCTCGAACGGCGCCATCGGCGGCAAGCTGATCGGCGCAGGCGGCGGCGGTTTTCTCTTGTTCTACACCGAGGAGAAAGCCAAGCTGCGCGCCGCCCTCAGGAAGGCCGGCCTGATGGAGGTCAAGCTGGGCTTCGACTACGAGGGGACAAAGATCCTGTGACCCGCGCGCGTCCCTGAAATGGCCTGCCTGCTTTCGATCGTCGTCCCGATTTACAACGAGGAGCAGACGCTCCCGCGATTCGTCGCGACGCTGCGCCCCATCCTCGCAACCGTCACCGAGGACTACGAGATCATCTTCATCGCCGATCCGTGCACCGATCGCACGGTGGAGCTGATTCGCGAGGAGCACGAGCGCGACCCGCGCATCAAGCTGCTGCTCTACTCGCGTCGTTTCGGGCAGCCCGCCGCCACGCTGGGTGGCCTGACGTTCGCGCGCGGGCAGGCGGTCGTCGTGATCGACAGCGACCTGCAGGACCCGCCCGCGCTGATCCCGGAGATGGTGCGCCTGTGGCGGGCGGGCAACAAGGTCGTCATCCCGCAGCGCACCTCTCGCGAGGGCGAGACGCTGATCAAGCGCGTGATCTCGTACGTCGGTTACTGGGTCATCAACCGGATCTCCATCGTCCCGATCCCGCGCAACACCGGAGACTTTCGGCTGCTCGATCGCCGGGTGGTCGACGAGATCATCAAGCTGCGCGAGAGCCACGGCTTCCTGCGGGGCCTGACAGCGGTGGTCGGTTTCAAGACGGCGCTGCTGCCCTTCAATCGCGACGCGCGGGCCGCGGGCGCCGGGAAATACAACCGCCTCACGGGCAGCCTGAAGATCGGCTTCAACGGAATCGTCGCGTTCTCCGACGCCCTCCTCCGCCTGATGGTGATCGCCGGCATCGCGATGGCCGGCGTCGCGATGCTGCTCGTGCCGGTCGTCGCCGTGATGAAGGCGTACGGGCTCTACAGCTTCGCGCCGGGCGTCGCGACGATGTGCATCCTGATGCTGTTCCTGGGCGGCATCCAGCTGGTCGGGATGGGATTGCTCGGCGCGTACGTGGGCCGCATCTACGAGGAGACGAAGCGGCGGCCCAAGTTCATCGTCGAAGAATCGCTGGGGTTCGACAACGCCTCGGCGCGGGAGGAGCGATGAAGGCTCTGGTCACCGGCGGCGCCGGGTTCATCGGCAGCAACCTCGTCGATCGCCTGCTCGGTCGCGGCGACGAGGTCGTGGCGTACGACAACTTCTCGACGGGCCGGCGCGAGTTCCTGACCGACGCGCTCCGGAACCCGAAGTTCACGCTCGTCGAGGGCGACATCCTCGACGGCGAGTCGCTCGCCCACGCCATGCGCGGCGCCAACATCGTCTTCCACCTGGCGGCCAACGCCGACGTGCGGTTCGGGACCGAGCACCCGCAGAAGGATCTGGACCAGAACACGATCGCGACGTTCCGTGTGCTCGAGGCGATGCGGCAGGCGGGCGTGAAGCGCATCGCTTACAGCTCGACCGGTTCGATCTACGGCGACGCGACGGTGATCCCGACGCCCGAGGACGCTCCGTTTCCCGTGCAGACGTCGCTCTACGGCGCGTCGAAGCTGGCCGGCGAGGGGCTGCTGAGCGCGTACTGCGAAGGCTTCGGGTTCTCGGCCTGGATCTTCCGGTTCGTCTCGATCCTCGGCGAGCGCTACACGCACGGCCACGTGTTCGATTTCTACAAGAGCCTCGTGGCCGACCCCAGCACGCTGCACGTCCTCGGCAACGGCAAGCAGCGAAAGTCGTATCTCTATGTTCACGACTGCATCGACGCGATCTTCACCGCGATCGAACGTTCCGAGGGCAAGTCAGTCATCCTCAACCTCGGCACCGACGAGTTCTGCGAGGTGAACGACTCGATCGGCTGGATCACGGGCGCGCTGGGCCTCACCCCCCGTCTCACGTACGCGGGCGGCGATCGCGGTTGGATCGGCGACAGTCCGTTCATCCTGCTCGATTGCGCGCGGATGCGGCGGCTCGGGTGGGCGCCGACGATCTCGATCCGCGAGGGGATCCTGCGGACGCTCGCCTACCTGCGCGCGAACCCGTGGCTGCTGGGGTCGCGGACCTGACGCCATGAACGTTTGCGTCTACGGTCTCTGGCATCTCGGCTCGGTGACCGCGGCGTGCCTCGCCGATCTCACGAGCACGCCGCCCAGCACCGTCGTCGGCCTGGATACCGATGGCGCAGTGGTCGCGGCGTTGAACGACGGCCGGCCCCCGCTGCACGAGCCGGGTCTGGAGGAGCTGGTCCGGCGCGGGCTCGCCGCGGGCCGGCTGCAGTTCACCGATCGCGTCGAGCGCGTTGCCGACGCCGATCTCATCTGGGTCACCTTCGACACGCCGGTCCGCGAGGACGACGAGGCCGACGTCGACGCGGTCGCGAAGCGGATCGAGGCGCTGTTCCCGCATCTGCGCGACGGCGCGGTGGTGCTCGTGTCGTCGCAGGTTCCCGTCGGATTCTGCGCGCGCATGGAGCGGGCCTTCGCCGCGGTCGCCGGCGGGCGCCAGGTCGCGTTCGCGTGCAGCCCGGAGAACCTTCGTCTGGGGCGCGCGATCGAGGTGTTCCGGAACCCCGAGCGCATCGTGGTCGGCACGCGCACCGCCGAGGCGCGGGCGCGCATCGGCCAGCTCTTCGAGCCGCTCGGCCGGCCAATCCAGTGGATGCGCGTCGAGTCGGCGGAGATGACCAAGCACGCGCTCAACGCCTTTCTCGCGACGTCGGTGGCGTTCATCAACGAGATCGCCGCGATCTGCGAGTCGACCGGGGGCGACGCCAAGGAGGTCGAGCGCGCGCTCAAGAGCGAAGCGCGCATCGGACCGGGCGCTTACCTGAGCCCGGGCGCAGCCTTCGCGGGCGGGACGCTCGCGCGCGACATCGGTTTTCTGCGTGGGGCGGGATCGCGCGGTGGGCTCGCGACGCCGTTGTTCGACGGGGTGAAGCAGAGCAACGACGGCCACCGCCAGTGGGCACGGCGACGTCTGAGCGCGCTGCTGGGCGACCTGCGCGGCAAGACGGTGGCTGTCCTCGGCCTCGTGTACAAGCCCAACACCGATACGCTCCGGCGGTCCGAATCGGTGGGGCTCTGCCGCTGGCTCGTCGAGCAGGGCGCGCACGTCCGCGCCCACGATCCGGCGATCCGCGAGCAGCGCCCCGAGCTGCCCGCCGCGGTCGCGCTGGCGGCGACGATCGACGACGCCGTTCGCGGCGCGGACGCGATCGTGGTCGCGACCGAGTGGCCGGCGTTTCGGTCGCTCACCGCAGAGACATTGAGCGCCGCGACGACGCGCCCGGTGGTCCTCGACGCGGGCCGCTTCCTGGCCGGGACGCTGGCCGGCGACGCGCGCGTTCGCTACTTCGCCGTCGGCGTCCCGGACGAGAGAGCGTGAGCAGATGATCCTCGAGGGCAAGCACATCGTGATCACGGGCGCCAGCGAGGGACTGGGCGTCGCCGTGGCCGAGCGCTGCCTCGCGGAAGGCGCTGACGTCGCGATCTGCGCGCGCTCGAAGGAGCGCCTCGAGCGGGCGGGCGCGGCGCTGCGCGCGGTCGCGCGCCCGGGCCAGCGCGTGATCGTCACCGTCGCGGACGTCGCGAATCCGCAGCAGGTGAAGGCGCTGATCGCGGACGCCGCGCGCGAGCTCGGCGGGATCGACGGGCTGGTCAACAACGCCGGCATCTACGGCCCGAAGGGATTGATCGAAGAGGTTGACTGGATCGAGTGGGTCCGCGCCATCGAGATCAACCTGATGGGGACCGTGCTCGTATGTCGCGAGGTCGTCCCGCTGTTCCGGAGCCGCGGCGCGGGCAAGATCGTCAACCTGTCGGGCGGCGGCGCGACCGCGCCCCTCCCCCGCCTCAGCGCCTACGCGGCGTCGAAGGCGGCGGTCGTGCGCTTCACCGAGACACTGTCCGAGGAGCTGCGCGGGACCGGGATCGACGTCAACGCGGTCGCGCCCGGCGCGCTGAACACGCGCCTGCTCGACGAGGTCATCGCGGCCGGGCCCGACAAGGTGGGCGCCGGCTTCCACGAGCGGGCGCTGAAGCAGCAGGCGGAGGGTGGAACGCCGCTCGTCAAGGGCGCGGCGCTGTGCGCGTTCCTGCTCTCGGGCGCGAGCGACGGAATCAGCGGCAAGCTGCTGAGCGCCGTCTGGGATCCGTGGCTCGACCTGCCGGCGCGGCGCGCCGAGCTGTCGGCGAGCGACATCTACACGCTGCGCCGGATCGTCCCCAAGGATCGCGGGCGCGACTGGGGCGAGCCATGAAGCTGGCTATCGTGGGTTGCGGTCTGATCGGCGCGAAGCGGCTGCGCGCGCTGGGACGGGACCACGCGGTTGTCGCGCTGGCGGATCCGATCGCGTCGCGCGCGCAGGCCCTCGCAGCGCAGGCGGCCGGCGCGGCCGTGGTGACCGACTGGCGCGCGGCGGTCGAGCGGGCCGACGTGGACGCGGTGATCGTCGCGACGAGCAACGATGCGCTGGCGCCTGTCACGGCGGCCGCCGTCGAAGCGGGCAAGCACGTCCTCGTCGAGAAGCCGGCGGCGCGCCACCCCGACGAGCTGGTCCCGATCATCGCCGCCGCCGAGAAACGCGGCGTGGGCGTTCAGGTCGGCTTCAACCACCGTTACCACCCAGCTTTCCAGCAGGCGCGGCGCTTGCTCGCGTCGGGGGAGCTCGGTCCGCTGATGTTCATCCGCGCTCGCTACGGCCACGGCGGACGCGTCGGCTACGACAAGGAGTGGCGCGCGAAGCCGGAGATCTCGGGCGGCGGCGAGCTGCTCGATCAGGGCGTTCACCTGATCGATCTCGCGCGCTGGTTCCTCGGTGAGTTCACCGACGTCCAGGGCCACGTCGGCACGTTCTTCTGGGACATGCCCGTCGAGGACAACGGCTTCCTGCTGCTGCGGACCGCCGAGGGGCGCGTCGCCTGGCTGCACGCGACCTGGACGGAGTGGAAGAACACGTTCTCGTTCGAGATCTTCGGGCGGGACGCCAAGCTGCACGTCGAGGGCCTGGGCGGCAGCTACGGAACCGAGCGCCTGAGCTTCTACAAGATGAAGCCCGCGATGGGCCCGCCCGAGACGACGATCTGGGAGTACCCGGGCGAGGACAATTCCTGGCGGGACGAGATCGATGCGTTCGCGCGCGCGGTGGCCGCCCGCGAGAGTCCGCCCGTCACGCTGCGTGACGCCCACGCCGCGCTGACCGTCGTTCACCAGGTGTACGCGAGGAACCCCCGATGACGAAACAACCCCCGAATCTGGACAAGCTGAAGATCTTTGCCGACGGCGCATCGCTGCCGGCGATGCTCGCCGCGGCGGGCGATCCCCGGATCGCCGGCTTCACGACCAACCCGACGCTGATGCGCAAGGCGGGCGTGGCCGACTATCGCGCGTTCGCGCACGAGGTGCTCGCCGCGATCAAGGACAAGCCGATCTCATTCGAGGTCTTCGCCGACGATGCCCCCGAGATGGCGCGCCAGGCGCGCGAGATCGCGACCTGGGGCGAGAACGTCTACGTCAAGATCCCGATCACCAACACGCGTCGCGAGTCGATGGTGCCGCTGGTCCGCGAGCTGAGCGCCGCGGGCGTGAAGCTGAACGTCACCGCGATCTGCACGCTGGACCAGGTTCGCGACACCGCGGCGGCGCTGCGCGGCGGCGCACCGTCGGTCGTGTCGGTGTTCGCCGGCCGCATCGCCGACACGGGCGTCGATCCCACGCCCCTCATGCGCGAGGCGCTGTCCATCTGCCGCGCCGCCGACCGCCGCATCGAGCTCCTGTGGGCCAGCCCGCGCGAGGTCCTGAACATCGTTCAGGCCGCGGAGGTCGGCTGCGACATCATCACCGTCACCAACGACCTCCTCGCCAAGCTCCCGACGCTGGGCAAGGACCTCGCCGAGTTCAGCCTCGAGACGGTGCAAATGTTCCACCGCGACGCCAGCGCCGCCGGCTACCGTCTGTAGCGCGAGACTCATAAACCGCGAGGGACTGCGCGCGGAAGGGGTCCACACAGCCCGCGTCTTCCTTAACCCGACGGCTCGCTACGCCTTGAACGCCGTTAGCGCTCGGTTCGGGGCGACAATGCTCGAGGCGTAGCGCCATACCCCTCGTCGAAAACACCTCTCGGTGACGAGCGCGGATTTCGGCTCTGACGCCGCGCGGGTTGAACGGCGTGAAAGCCTGCCCCGCTTGACAGGGACCGGCCGCCACGGGTTCCATAACGGCGAATGGCCGACGACTGGACCGGTATGCAAGTCGGCAGCTATCGGATCCTGCGGCTGCTGGGTGAAGGCGGGATGGGCAAGGTCTATGAGGCCCTTCACTCCGGGTTCCACCGCCGTGTCGCGCTCAAGACCCTCAAAACGGAGCACGCCCGGAATCCTGAAGCGAAGTTCAGGTTCCTTCAGGAGGCGCGCGCGGCGAACCGCATCTCGCATCCACACATCGTAAGCGTGA
>Ga0310810_10011148_pt1 | contig 10500 bp, 9 predicted proteins | sample NCmetagenome_FD_207641 | JGI IMG/M metagenome (GOLD analysis project Ga0310810, IMG submission 207641) | Soil microbial communities from experimental microcosm in Duke University, North Carolina, United States - NC | ecosystem: Engineered > Artificial ecosystem > Soil microcosm > Unclassified ... | reverse complement strand
ACGTCCGGATCGTCGAAGCAGCGCACCACATGCGCGATCGCGTCGACCTCACGGATGTTGCCGAGAAACTGGTTGCCGAGCCCCTCGCCTTTCGAGGCGCCTTTCACCAGCCCCGCGATATCCACGAAGGTGAGCCGCGTCGGCACGATCTCGGCCGATTTGGCGAGCTTCGCCAGCGTCTCGAGCCGCGGATCGGGCACCGCGACCTCGCCGACGTTCGGCTCGATGGTGCAGAACGGATAGTTGGCCGCCTGCGCCGCCGCCGTCTCGGTCAGCGCATTGAACAGCGTCGACTTGCCGACATTCGGCAGTCCGACGATGCCGCATTTGAAACCCATGATTTATTACGAGGCCTCTGTTTCTTGGGGCACAAAATAGGCTTCGCTGCCGCGATAGACGGAAGCACGAGTACGCAATAAGCGTCCATCGCGCGCGCTACGCCTCAAGCCGCTCTCCAGCGCAAGCAAGACTTCAAGATAAGCATCAAGAGACAACTGATTCTCAGCCGCCGTCTGCTTTGCCCACTCGTGGAGGTCATCCGCGATTTCGATCTGAATTTGCGCCATGTAACGTACCCCGATCACTCGCGTGACAGCTATTCGCTCGAAGCGCCATTTCCAGAGTCGGCCGCGCCGAAGCCCTTCGCGCTCATCGCGAGATGCACCCTGTTCTGGAAGCTCGCGTCCTTGCCTTGCGCGAGCAGCTCGGCGTTGGCGGCGATCACCTCGCAGAGCGCCTCGACCCACGCGCGGTCCTCTTTCGAGAAGTCGCTCAGCACGTGGCCGTGCACGAGCTCCTTGCCGGGATGTCCGACGCCGAGCCGCACGCGCTTGTAGTCGTTGCCGACATGCGCGCTGATCGAGCGTAACCCGTTGTGTCCCGCGATGCCGCCGCCGACCTTCACGCGGAGCTTGGCGGGCGGCAGCTCGATCTCGTCGTGGAACACCGCGATGTCGGAGAGCGGCAGCTTGTAGAAATGCATCGCCTCGGCGACCGCACGTCCGGAGTCGTTCATGTAGGTGCCGGGCAGCAGCAGCAGGACCTTTTGCTGCCCGATGGTGCCTTCGGTCGCGACGCCCTGGAAGCGGCGGCGCCATGGCGGAAAGCGATGCCTTGCGGCGATCGCCTGCACCGCCATGAACCCGATGTTGTGGCGGTTGGCGGCGTGCTTCTCGCCCGGATTGCCGAGCCCGACAAACAGCAGCATGGATCAAGGCCATCGGCCGGGAATGGGGGCCGGCCCGGCTGCGGCCGGGACCGGACGGAAACGTGGCTTACTTCTTCTCGGGGGCCGGGGCCGCTGCAGGAGCGGCGGCACCCGGTGCTGCGGCGGGAGCGCCTTCGGCGGGAACCGCACCAGCTTCGGTCGCGGCGGCGGCGGCAGCAGCAGCGGCAGCAGCAGCTTCGGCAGCGGCCTTCATCTCTTCGGCGTAGCCCGACGGCGGCACGATGGTGACGAGCGTCGCGTCGCCATGCTCCAGCACCCGCACGTCCGGCGGCAGCGTGATCTCGCTCAAGTGTCGCGAATAGTTGATCTCCAGCCCGGTGAGATCGACCTCGAAGGCCTGCGGAATGTTGTCGGCCGGAACCTGCACCGAAATCGTGTGGGACACGATGTTGACCGTGCCGCCGCGCTTGATGCCCGGCGCCGCGTCGGCGTTGATCACCCGCACCGGGACGCGCACGCGCACCTTGGCGCCCTCGCCGAGGCGCAGGAAGTCAACATGGACCGGATTGTCCATCACGGGATCGAGCTGGAAGTCGCGCGGGATGACGCGGTGCTTGGTCCCGTCCACGTCGAGATTGCAGACGGTGGTGAGGAAGTGGCCCGCGTAGATTTTCTGCTTCAGATCCTTGAAGTCGAGCGAGATCGCGAGCGGTTCCTTGCTGTCTCCGTAGATCACGGCCGGCACGCGGCCTTCGCGACGCACTGCCCGGGCGGCCCCCTTGCCGGCCTTCGGACGCGCCGTCGCGCTCAGTTCATTGACGGTCGCCATGGCTGTCTAAATCCTTGCGTTTGTGAGTGAATTGCCCGGCGGCGTGCCTCCAGGGGTGTCGGAGCCGCGGGCGACCCGGCTTATAGCGGCGGGGGCCGGGAAAGACAAGGAAACCAGTGCTTGGCCGTTCTGCAGCCGAAGTAGGCCTATCATGTCGCGAGCGTTGTCGGTCATTAGCCAAAGCGCGAGTTCAACCGACATCGCGGTTAGTTCAGACGAAAACTTACCGGCGCCGAGAAGGTCATTTCCGCGCCTCGCGGAGGCGGTGGGAACGGTGAAGCGCGGCGGACCATCGCCTGCACCTCCTCATCCAGCGCCGCAAAGCCGCTGCCTCGCGCCAGATGAACCGAAGTCACGTGGCCGGTGGCATCGATGACGAAGCTGACCAGTGCGCTCCCTTGTTCACGACGCCGCCGCGCGTCCGGCGGAAACCGCTTGAATCGCGCGAGCCGCGCCGCGACGAGTCCCTGATAGTTGGCATCACCGGCCGTCATTCGCCCGCGGCCTATGCTCGTCGCAGCGGGTGCGGTCGGGGCCGATGGCGTGGGGTTCGGCCGGGAACGTTCGGGGGGCTGTGGCTCACGCAGGGGTTCTTCGGCGTTCCTGTCGGTCGGAGAAACATCTTTCCGGTCGGGCGCGAGTGCCTCCTCGCGGAATGTGAGTTTTGGCTCGGGCCTGAGGGGCTTCTGCTCTTTGGAGGTCGTCTCTTGCGTGGTCTCGTCTTGCCGCGTGTCGGCAGCCGGCTGTTGTTCGGTCTCAACATCGCTTTTTGCTTGAGCGGTGCCGGCTGCAGACTCGGTGCCGACGATAATCTCCACGGTGATGGCATCTTCGCCCACGCTTGCCATCAGCTCGGGTTCGGCGCGGGAGAGCGCGAAGATCGCGGTGTGAAGAAACAGAGAGGCCAGCAGTAAAAGCAGGAAGCGAAGCGGCTCGTCCGCGTTCTGCCTTAGCGGCGTCGGCCGATCATTTTCGCCCGCCCGGAGCCTCGGCAGCGAATGATTTGCCGCTGCGTCGTCCGCCACTCGGGACGGGATAATGGTTGCGAGGGCGGAGCGCTCAGCGTCGCTCCCGGTCGGTCCCCCGTTCGCCTCCGGTCGCCCACTCATCTGCCTTGACGGGCTCCACTTGATCGATGTTACAATATAACATTACGATATAACATAACACCAGATTGAGGCGGATCATGCGCGGTCGGGTGCGGTGGGTGCCGGTGGGGATTCTGGTTTTGATTCAATCGCCCGACGCTCCAAGCGTCCGGGCGCAAACGCAGCTTCCCGAAATTCGCGTCACCGCGCCCAGCCCAATCGTGCGGCGCGCGCCACCAAGGACAACGGCCGAAGCGAAACCGGTGGCTGAAGCCGCTCCGACTGAGATTGCGGCGTCACCAGTTCCGGAAGTCCCGTCTGCCGGAGTCCTGCCGATCGTCACCGACCAGTTCGCGACCGTGACCGTCGTCCCGAACGAGGAGCTGCGCCGTGCCCCGACCAGCACGCTCGGCGATTTGTTGTTCTCAAAACCCGGCATCACGGGATCGAGCTTCGCGCCGGGCGCGTCGTCGCGGCCGATTATTCGCGGGCTCGATGTGAACCGGGTGGCCATTGTCGAGAACGGCCTCGGCGGCGGCGGTGTGTCCGATCTCGGCGAAGATCATTTTGTGCCGATCATGCCGAGCGCGACCAATCAGGTTGAAGTGATCAGAGGGCCGGCCACCCTGCGCTACGGCTCGCAGTCAATCGGCGGCGTCGTAAGTGCCACCAACAATCGCATTCCGGATGCGTTTCCGCCGTGCCGCGCTCGTTACTCGGCGATCAGTTCGTATGCTGCGCTGCCAGTGAAAGCCGCACAGTCGAGCAACGAGCCCGGCGCCTGCGCCAATGTGGAATTTCGCGGTGCCGCGAGCAGCGTAGACAATGGGATCGAAGGTGGTGCGCTCGTCGACGGTGCAGCCGGTCCCGTGGCGGTCCGCTTCGATTCCTTCGGCCGCCGGGCGGAGGATTATCGCGTCCCGAGCTATCCTTACCTATTTGCACCGGGCCGGCCGTTCGACGGTCGCCAGCCAAACTCCTCGCTGCGCATGGATTCGGAATCGGCCGGCGGGTCCTACATCTTCAACCAAGGCTTCGTCGGTTTCGCGGTCACGCAGAACAACGCGCTTTATCACATCCCCGGAATCGACGGCGACGATCACAGAACGCGCATCGACGCGCACGAGACGAAGGTGACGAGCAAGGGCGAGTACCGCCCGCAGGCAGGCTTGATCGACGCGGCACGCTTCTGGTTCGGCGCCACCGACTACAAACACAATGAGCTTGGCCTCGCAGACCCGGCCGACGCGAGCACCGATGGCGTGCGGCAGACCTTCACCAACAAAGAGCAGGAAGGTCGCATCGAGGTGCAACTCCTGCCGTTCAACCTGCGCTTTGCGACGCTGACGACGGCGCTCGGCGTGCAGGCCGGACATCAGGCACTGACCGCCCCGAGCCCGGACAACGCCGGCCTGTGGGACCCGAACAACAATCATCGGGTGGCTGGCTACATGTTCAACGAGTTCAAGTTCTCGGAGTCGACGAAGGCGCAGATCGCAGGACGCATCGAGCAGGTGAACCTGCACGGCTCGACGCCGATGTTTCCGGGAGACTTCCTGCCGGTCTCCGGTGCCGACGACATTCTCACCACCACGGCGTCGCGCGATCTGAGCTTCACGCCGAAGAGTATCAGCGTGGGGCTGATCCAAAATCTGCCTTGGGATCTCGTCGGCAGCGTTACGGCGCAGCGCGTCGAGCGCGCGCCAAAACCGGCCGAGCTGTTCTCGCGCGGCGCGCACGACGCCACCGGCACGTTCGACATCGGCAACCCTGATCTCAACATCGAAGTTGCAAACTCGGTAGAGATTGGCCTGCGCCGCGCCACCGGTCCGCTCCGCTTCGAGGCCACCGCCTACTACACACGCTTCCAGGGCTTCATCTTCCGTCGCCTGACGGGCGTAGTGTGCGGCGACGCTTTTGAAAGCTGCGGGAATGGCGATCCCGACAACGAAACGAAGCAGGCGGTCTATTCACAGAAGGACGCGACGTTCCGCGGCGGCGAAATCCAGGCGCAGTACGATGTTGCGGAGGTGCTGCGCGGCGTTTGGGGCGTCGAGGGCCAGTTCGACACGGTGCGCGCCACCTTCGATGACGGCACCAACGTGCCGCGCATTCCGCCGATGCGGCTTGGCGGCGGCGTGTTCTACCGCGACGGCAACTGGCTTGCGCGCGTCAACCTGCTGCACGCGTTCGCGCAGAACGACATTGCGCCGAACGAGACGCCGACTGCAGGGTACAATCTGCTCCGTGCGGAAATCAGCTATACGCAGAAGCTACCGACGGCGCGGCCGCTTGAGCCGCGCGAGTTCACCGTCGGCCTCGTCGGCAGTAACCTTCTCAACGAGGCGATCCGCAACTCCGTCTCTTACACCAAGGACGAGGTGCTGATGCCCGGCGCGAGCGTGCGCGCATTTGCCAATGTTAAATTTTGAAACCGGGGTATTGGCAGCAGAAGGATCGCCCAACACAATCCCGCGATGCTCACTTTGGGGCCTGGGTTTGGGCGGCTGCGGAAACTTTCCGCATGGTCGTATGCGCTGCTGCTAATCGTCGGATTGAATGCACAATCTGCCCTCGCCCAGCCCTTTCGAATGCAGGCTGCACCTCCGGCCGCTCCCTCGCCCAAAGCCCAGCAGGCTTTCCAAGCCAAGATGGACGAGCAGGTCCTCGTTCTTGCGAGCGACAACCGACTGAGGCGCCTGCCTCCACGCGAGCGGCAAGCATTGCTCGAATTCGTGGTGGGCAATGTACTCAACGGGGCGCTACATCAGTTAGGAATCGCCCTCTTGAGAGATTTGAATTTGCCGGCGCCAGCTGGGGTGGAGGAAGCCGCGGATGATTTCGCGATTTTGAGCCTGCTCGATCTGGGCAAAAGCCATTTCTCGGATCGAATCCTGATGGTAGCTGCCAAAGGCCGGTTCACCACCGTGCGACGCACACGGGCGGCGGGCACGTCCAGGTACGAGCACGGTCTAAAGGTGCGACGTGCATATCGAATGGTCTGCCTGCTGCTCGGCGCAGACGCGACGAGATTCAAGGCTCTGGCCGAAGGGGTAGCGCTGCCTGGGAACAAGCAGCGCAACTGTGGTTGGGATTACGACAGAGCGTTGCGCGCCTGGGAGATCGTGCTGCGGCATCACCGTCCCGCACCAGATCAGGCGAAAACCAAGATTAGCGTGAGTTACGGACCGGCTGCCGGGAACCTTGCCCGGTATGCCCAAGTCTTCCGCAATCTCAGTTTTCTGGAGACGCTTGCGGAAGTCACGGCCAATGAAGTCACTTGGGGCGGCCCGCTCCGGATCGAGATGCGAAGTTGTGGTGCGACAACCGACAGGTGGTCCGCCCCTTCCCGCACGCTGAGCATTTGTTACGAGACGGCCGACGAGCTCGCGGCTCTCTACCGCGGCGTCAAAGTAGAGCTGAGATAGCGATCTCGGGGGCATAGCGACAGCGGATGGCGGAACAACGCCGCGACGACCTCTTCCCCCGCCCCTCCCGCTTCAGGTGGAGGGGGTACCGCCCAGCTTCGCCTCCAGCGCCGCGATCCGCGCCTTCAGCGCCTCGTTCTCCTCGCGCGCCAGGCGCGCCATCTCTTTCACGGCTTCGAATTCCTCGCGCTGGACCACGTCGAGTTCGCGCAGGATGCGCTCGGCCTGAGTGCGCATCACGGTGTCGAATTCGCGCCGCACCCCCGTGGCCACCCCCGCGGCATCGTTCATCAGCCGGGCCACTTCGTCGAAAAAACGGTTGCTTGTCTGCGCCATAGGCCGCCTCCGAGGCGTTCCCCGCCGAGAATGGGCGTTCGCAGGCGCCCGGGCAAGCCCGCCAACTACCCCGCGATGCGGTAACCGACCGCCTCGCCTTAACAAAAATCATCGCGCACGGAACGGAATCGGCGGCTCGCGCATTAAACGTTGTTTCAGGTACGGGGCTTGTCGGACGGACTTGGGGGACCATGCAGAGTGTAGAACAAGTATTGAACGGGCTGACACTTCTCGTTGGCGACACCCAATCCGCCCAAATTCTCGATGCCCTGCCCGTCGCTGTGTACGCGACCGATCCTGACGGCCGCATCACCTACTACAACCAGGCGGCAGCCGATCTGTGGGGCTACGAGCCGTCGCTTGGCGAGGCCTATTGGTGCGGCTCCTTCAAGCTGTTCTGGCCGGACGGAACTCCGCTCGCGCATGACGAATGCCCGATGGCGATTGCGCTGAAGACGCAAAAGCCGGTGCGCGGCGTCGAGGCGGTCGCCGAACGGCCCGACGGAAAGCGCGTTCCGTTCGCCCCCTATCCTACCCCGCTGTTCGATGCGTCGGGCACGATGGTCGGCGCCGTGAACATGCTGATCGACATCAGCGAGCGCAAGAACGGCGAGCACGCCGCACAACATCTCGCTGCAATCGTCGAATCGTCCGACGACGCGATCATCAGCAAGGATCTCAACGGCATCATCGTCAGCTGGAACAAGGGCGCGGAGCGCGCGTTCGGCTATGCGGCGGACGAGATCATCGGCAAGCCAGTGACCACACTGATGCCGCCGGAGCGACAGAACGAAGAGCCCGGCATCCTGGCGCGTATTCGCTGGGGCGAGCGCATCGAGCATTACGAGACGGTTCGTCAGCGCAAGGACGGAAGCCTGCTCGACGTTTCGCTCACCGTCTCTCCGGTGCGTGACGGAAGCGGCCGTATCGTCGGCGCATCGAAGATCGCACGCGACATCACCGAGCAGAAGCGCGCGGCCGACGCGCTCGACCGGCGGGCGAGCGAGCAGGCGGCGCTCTATCAATTTACCGACAAGCTGTTCCGCGCCGGATCGCTGGACGATATCTACGACTCGGCGCTTGAAGCCATTCTGCAGGCGGTGCGCTGCGACCGCGCGTCAATCCTGCTGTTCGATGCGACGAGCGTGATGCGATTTGTCCGCTGGCGCGATCTGTCCGCTCAGTACCGGCAGGCGGTGGATGGGCACTCACCCTGGACGCCGGATACGGTGAATCCCGCGCCGCTCTGGATCGACGACATCTCTTCGGCGGATCTCGACGCGCCATTAAAGCAAACGATCGCGGCGGAAGGGATCGGCGCACTCGCTTTCATTCCACTGATCGCGCACGGGCGGCTGATCGGCAAGTTCATGCTTTATTACGATCGACCGCATGCGTTCGATGCAACGGAAATCGATCTTGCGGTGACGATCGCGCGCCAGCTCGGCTTCAGCATCGAACGCGTGCGCGACGAGCAGAGGCGCAATCTCTTGATTGCCGAACTCAACCACCGCGTAAAAAACACCCTCGCTACCGTCGTCGCCATCTCGCACCAGAGCTTCCTCAAAGGCCGCTCGCCCGAGGAAGCGCACTACTCGTTCGAGCGGCGCGTTCGCGCGCTCGCGCAAACCCATGGCCGGCTTGCGGAGGCAAGCTGGTCGGGCGTCTCGCTGGAGATGCTGGTGGCCGACGAAACTGCGCCCTATCGCGACGAGCGTGGCAACGTGCGGATCGCCGGCCAGCGCATTCAGCTCACTCCGAAGAGCGCGGTCAGTCTCGGCATGGCGTTTCACGAATTGACAACGAACGCCGCCAAGTATGGTGCGCTCTCCACAAAAGGCGGCAGCCTCGAAGTGACGTGGAGCGTGACGACCGACGGCGACCTGCGCATTCGCTGGCGCGAATTCGGCGGACCTCCCGTGCAGGCGCCGCAGCGCCCGGGCTTCGGCCGGCTTTTGCTCGAGCGCGCGTTGCGTTCCGATCTCGATGCCGAGGTTCAGCTTGACTTCGCCCCCGCGGGCCTTGAATGCACCATTGCGTTTCCGCTGGATCGATCCAGTCCCTCGCGTGACAGCCAGCCACTCACGATGCAATGAATGCGCGCAACGCAAGCAGCGATGAAGGACATCGGGGCAACCTGAACGGGGCGAGGTTCCTGACCGGAAAGGCAATCCTCCTGGTGGAGGATGAATTTCTGCTCGCCATCCAGCTTGAAGAGCTGCTGCAGTCGCGCGGCGGCACCGTGCGCGGCCCCTACGGCGGGCTCGACGAGGCCATGCAGGCTGCGCAGCGCGAGCATTTCGATTTCGCGATCCTCGACATCAACCTGAGCGGCACGATGGTCTACCCGCTGGCCGATCAGTTGCTCGCGCGCGGCATTCCCTTCCTGTTCCTGACCGGATACAGCCCCTCCAACCTGCCTGAGCGCTTCCGCCCCGTCACGCGCCTGAACAAGCCGTGCGATCCGAACCTGCTGATCGCCACATTGCGCAGCCGGTTTCGAGTTGCTTGACTTGACTAGCCCCGTGGCGGCATGAGGCGTCGTCCACGCGGTGACCATGCTTCTCGCCCTGTCCTTCCCCAACTTCGACCCGGTGCTGATCCAGCTCGGACCGTTCGCGATCCGCTGGTACGCGCTCTCCTACATCGCCGGCATCCTGCTCGGCTGGCTCTATGCCCGCGCCATCATTCGCACGGAAAAATTCTGGCGCGGCCCCGCCCCGATGACGGCAACGGATTTCGACGACTTCATCGTGTGGGTCACGCTCGGCATTATCCTCGGCGGCCGCCTCGGCTACGTGCTGTTCTACAATCCCGAATACTTCGCCGCGCATCCGTTCGAATCGCTCGAGCTTTGGAAGGGGGGCATGTCCTTTCACGGCGGCTTCACCGGCTGCGTGCTCGCCGTCATCCTGTTCGCGAAGAGCCGCAGCGTTCCGGTGCTGTCGCTCGGCGACGTCACCTGCGCAGTGGGGCCGATCGGCCTGTTGCTCGGGCGGCTCGCCAACTTCGTGAACGGCGAGTTGTGGGGCCGGCCGACCGACGTGCCCTGGGCGATGGTGTTTCCGAGCGGCGGCCCGCTGCCGCGCCACCCGAGCCAGCTCTATGAGGCGAGCCTCGAAGGGCTCGGCCTCCTGCTGCTGCTCGCGATCTGCATCCGCATCGGCGCACTGAAGCGGCCGGGCCTCATCATCGGCATCTTCGCGGTCGCCTACGCGTTCGCGCGCTCGTTCTGCGAGCTGTTCCGCGAGCCGGATGCGCAGCTCGGATTCCTCTGGGGCGCCCTGACCATGGGCATGCTGCTGTCGGTGCCGCTCTTGTTGTTCGGGATCGTGATGATCGTGATTGCGCTCAAGCGCGGGCCGGTGCACGCTTCGCAATCCGCATGACACCGCTCGAGCGGGAAATCCGGGAGATCATCGAGACTGAAGGACCGATCCCCGTCTCGGACTACATGCGGCTTTGCCTCACGCATCCCCGATACGGCTACTACATCACGCGCGATCCGCTTGGCGTCCGCGGCGATTTCGTCACCGCGCCGGAAGTGAGCCAGATGTTCGGCGAACTGATCGGCGCATGGGCCGCAATGGTGTGGCAGCAGATGGGTTCGCCGGCGAAGGTGCACCTCGTCGAGCTTGGCCCCGGGCGCGG
>Ga0310810_10011147_pt1 | contig 10500 bp, 10 predicted proteins | sample NCmetagenome_FD_207641 | JGI IMG/M metagenome (GOLD analysis project Ga0310810, IMG submission 207641) | Soil microbial communities from experimental microcosm in Duke University, North Carolina, United States - NC | ecosystem: Engineered > Artificial ecosystem > Soil microcosm > Unclassified ... | reverse complement strand
CAAATTGGCGAAACCGACCCCGGCCCGTTTCAGCCAACTTTCGAGAACACGTTTTTCCAAACTGCTCTGTAGCGGGTTTGTACCGCATTATCGGAATCAGTGGGCGTTTGGATGTTCGGCGTTAGACGGCGGGCGTTTTCCTCTGCTTCTTGCCGGCGACATTCTTTGCCGCTGCATCGAGCGCAGTGCGCACCATGGTCGCCTTCGCGGCGGTCAGATAAACATTCGTGCAACCTTGCCGACCCCAGGCACCGCTGGAGGGTTTGAAAACCTCGGGCGCCTTTTCGATGAATGTGCGCTGCTGCTCAAGCGTGAGCTTTACCATCCCCCAGCTTTCGTCCGGCACACCAAGCGACGCAAAAATCTTTCCGGCAACTCGGAAGTCGGGGTGATTCATGTGCGAGCACTCAACGGCCGTCGGAATTTCCAGCGCCATCTTCCGAAACTTGTCGCTTGTCATTTCACGCGCTCTCCATGCCGATTATTTTTCCTGTGGCCAACCATTTCGCCGCGCACAGTGCGTTGGTCGACCCGGGTGAGGTTCTTTTCCATAGCAGGTTTCAGCAATGAAATGTGCGGAATTTCACAGAGATGTTCGGCGATGAACCAAATCGGTTTTTCCGTGGTCATCCACTTTAGACGATCGAATCGCGCCAGATTCACCGGACGCGAATAGCGTCGCAGGGTGCGTTCGCCACGCAGGTTGAAATAAATATTGAAATAACTCATGGCCAGCTCGCGGAGGCTGCGATAAACGGGCTCGCGATAACGGCACCCGGTGAAGTTCGATTTTGCCACTGCGCCCCAATGGCCGCGCACCTTGAAAATCGCGACAACGTGATCCGTGTCCTGTTCTGCTTCTAAATCGAAGATCAAGGCTGGGAATCCGATGATTCGCAACGCGGCCGCGGCAAAAATTCCTCCTTCGAGGCATGATGCGGTGTGATCATGCAGGACTTTCTTTGGTGATCGTGCGGTATAGCTCAAGTTGTAAGGCAGTTCGTCGAGGAACTTCTGAATGCCGGCTGGCGTTTTCAGAGCGCGCAACTGGCGCAACTCTGAATATGAGAACCCCAAATTATCTCTGCTTCGCACGATCGAAGCTGCTATATCTGCGGCAACTTTTCACTTCTTTTCCCTCACGCGCGTAAAAGTTCCCAGAGCTTCGTTTTCAAAGCCGTCGGCTGTGCCGTCCTCGCCGATCATAAACGTGGTGTCGGTCGGAGTCTGCGTCGCGCCCGGAAATTGCATCATAAACGCGCCATTATTCCAGTGTTTCAAAGTCGCGGGATACTTTGCAGGACCGCACTGAACCTTCAGCGCGTCGCCATCCAGCAGAATCTCGCAGCGACCGTAATAATCATTTTCGTAAACGCCGACGAGCGACTGCAACGTGCCGTTGAATTTGCCCGGATTCTTCGGAGCTGGCGGCGGCGCCATGAGTTTCTTCAGCTTCTGGTTAATGTCGAAAATCTGTTTTTGGTCCGTTTCGGGATCAAAGCCCAATACTTGATTCAAAAAATATGCGCGCACCGCCTCGGGAAAAGCGGTGAGATTGAGGTTCGCGAGGACAACGATTCCTGCGTTCTTGTCGGGGACAAGCACCAGAGTCGTCCGCACACCTGCGAGAGCCCCGCCTTTTTCGATGATCTGATGTCCGGCGTAATCATAACTGCCAACACCAAGTCCGTAATAAAAGCCTGTTTTGTCGCTAATCGGTGGCAGATCGGTGAAATCGATTTCGCTGACCATGCTGCGCTTGAATATTTCTTCGACCGTTTCTGGTTTCAGGATCCGTTTGCCCTTGTACGTGCCCTTACTCAAAAACATCAGCATCAACTTCGACATGTCTGCGGCAGTCGACGTTCCAGAGCTTGCCGCGCCGGTTACGTCGAGGTTTGATGGTTCAACGACCACAGGTTTCTCGTCAACGAGTGCGTGTGCAGCCGTGGCATTACTATCTTGCAAAGCTTTTATTACCGTCCCAGACCGCGACATCTCCAAAGGCGCGAACAAGTGTTTTTCAACCAGATCGTTCCATGACTGCTTTGATACCCGCGCCGCGACTTCGCCGGCCACGAAAAACCCAGGGTTGGAATACTGTGCCACCTCGCGGAGGCTGTAGCGCGGCTTAAAAAATCGAAGACGTCGCAATATTTCAGCACGGTCGTAGCCAAAACTGTCGAGTTGGTCCCCTGAAAACGCGGGCCATCCAGTGCGCTGTGCGAGCAAATCGCGCTCCGTAAGCCACCTCGTCATGTAGGGGTCGTAGCCGACGAATTCGGGAAGGTAATTAAAGATTGGTTTATCCCAATCGAGCTTGCCTTGATCGACAACGGTCGCCGCAGCTGCCCCTGTTAAAGTTTTGGTAACGGACGCCAGTTGAAAAATCGTATTTTCGTCTACAGCGCCCTGTTTAGTCACATCGCGGACCCCGTATCCTTTGACCAAAACGGCTTTGCCGTTTTGCACGACGGCGATTGCTGCACCCGGCACCTGATACTCTTTCAGAGCTTTTGTGATAAACGCATCTAGCTTCGCGCCCGGATCATCCCCGGTTGCCGCGGGGGCAGGCTGCCTGGGCACAAGCAAAGCCAGCGCCAAAAGGCTAATGAGAGCGACTCGGCGCACGAGGGTCATGTTTATCTTCCTCAGCCCGGAAACGCAAATGTTCCCCGTTAAATTTCACTACAGACCGACTGGATGTCTCGCGTCGAACCCGCGCGGTGGACGATAAATCGTCTGCCAGCGCGGCGCCCATTTCCCGGTGTAACGGTCGTACGGTGTCGTATCAAGTCGCAAGCCGGCAATCACAGCGAATGTGTGACCCTCCCGTGCATAGATGGTGATCCATTCGCCTGGGCCGCGATCACCGTAGCTGCGAAACTCCGTTGAGCTCATCGGCGAGCTGATCAAGCCCGCCGCGGCCAGCGCATAAGAGACCGTGCCGGAACAATCGTAGCCGCGATCATCAAACGATTTATGACCGCCACCGTAACGATATCGCTTGTGGCGAAGTTGATTGGCCGCCCAGATCGCGCGTTTCACGGCAAGAGGCGCATTCTTTGGCGCAGCCGCTTTGCCAAAGCGAAGACGCGCGGTCTTTCCCGACACAACAGGTCCAGAGCTTGGAAAAAGATCGCCTATTACTGATGGAACGACCCACGCGAAAACAGCGATGCCGAGTAGGATTCGATGATTAACCGGACAGATAAATTTCCTCCGGGATTCTGTCGTATCCCAGAAATGGTGAGGATGAAAAGAAAAAAATTAGCGGAGCCCTTTAGTAAGACTAAAAGGTGGCAGGGCGGGTGTATAAAAAATGGCGACCGGCGGTTCGCCCTTTGCGCCCTTGCGATTCCGCCGGTCAACCAACCGAAAATCTAGCAACTGGCCCGTGAACGGGTCAGCCCGCATCCGCGTAACCGTGGTCGGACTCGTATGCCCGGATTGCACGGCGCGTCTGGGGTCCCAGGATTCCATCGACCGATCCGCGATAATAGCCGGCGCGGCTGAGTCGGCGCTGTAGCTCAGCTACTTTCGACCGGGTAGGAGACGCGTATTGGCTACGATTTCCACCGGAGTATCCATAGCCGTTCCCATACCCATAATTATTGCCGTATCCGTAGCCGGGATATTGATAGCCATAGCCGTAGCCGTTGTAACCGTACGGGTAACCATAATCATAGTATCCGTAATAGGGATAGCCCCCGTAAGGATAACCGCCCCAACCCCAACCCCAGCCCCACCAGCCGGGAAAGCCGAAGTCGCCGATGAAGATAACATTATTGTGACCGTGATGTCCGTGCCAATTGTTGCCGTTCCAATTGCGACCGCTCCAGTTGCGGCCATTCCAGTTGCGACCGCCCCAGTTGCCGCCATTCCAACCGCGGCCGCCTCCCGGCCCCATTCCGGGACGTCCACCGAAACTACGGCCCCCGGAAAAGTGGCCACCGCCATGTCCGCCACCGCCACCGCCGCGCGGTGCTCCTATGACTAATGGGGAAGCCAGGGTTACGGCAACAAAGCAACTTAGGGAAAGTATAAGTTTGGAATGTTTCATCTTAAGTGGGGTTTCTAATCATTAGACACCGGACGCGTCGGAAAGTCTCAGTTTTTTTACGGCGACACAAGAATAAATCGGATGGATCTGACGGACTGGAGCAGAGTTTCGCGCTGATTCATGCTCGCCATCGGTCGGCCACGGCGGCTATCATGCCTGGCTAACGAAGGTAATGAAGCGTCCTGCGATCTTCATATTGTTGCTCTTTGCCTGCCAGCTGATTCGCGCGGCATCACCGGAACACAGTGTGAGTCCATCGCGACAATTCGTGATTTATGGCGCAGACGCGCCGCTGCGCGGGACGATCTCCGAACTGGCAGAGCAGACCAAGAGCAATCTCCTGGCGCTTCTGGGCCAGCGCGACGAATGGAAGACGGCGGTTATAATCAATTTGCAACCGCAACAGGCGAACCTTCCGGAAATTCCTCCGACCGACTTACGAGTTAGCCAGACCGGGTTTGGCGCGAAGCTGCAACTCGATTTGACCATTGGCCAAAGTCTGAACGCTCCGTTGATCGAGCGCCAGCTGCTGCGCGGTATTCTGCTCGAGATGATTTATCGAGGCGAGAGCGACCTCGCACCCGGTGCGACCCTTGTCGAACCGCCGGATTGGTTGGTGGAAGGGGCACTGGCGCTAACCCCGGGGCGAGAGCGCGGGGTCTTGGTGGAGGCGCTTTCAACAACCGATAAAGGAAAGTCGCTGGAAGAATTTCTCGGCCAGCGATTCGATCTGCTCGATTCTGCTGGGCGCATTCTTTACCGGGCCTATTCCATCGCGCTCGTTCAGTTGCTCCTTGATGAATATGGCCGCGCGCGTCTGGCGCGGTACATTGCGAATCTTTCGCACGCGTCGAACGATCCAGTTGCGGATTTGAAGGCGCGGTTTCCCTTTTTGCGCGAGGATTTGGAAAAGAAATGGCGCTCGACCGTGGCTCGATTCGGCGAGCATCAAAGTTACCAGTTGCTGACCTTTGCCGAGAGCGAACGACGTCTGAATGAATTGTTGCAGATCAAAATTTCAGATGGCTCGAGTAATCGGGACCAGTCAAAAACAGCGGATTTTAGCGAGCTTGCGCGCCGCAAAGCGTCACCAGGCGAAAAAGCTGCGGTGGACCAAATCAGCCAGTCGTTACAGTTGCTCATTGGGACGGCGCATCCGGTTTTGCGTCCGGTGGCGCGCGAGTATCAACAAATTGCAGCGCTCCTTGCTCGTGGAAAGCGAAGAGGAATTGCGAAGCGCTTGTCGCATCTGGATGGCACCCGCAAGGAACTCGCCGCTCGAATGGGTGAGATCGATGATTACATGAATTGGTTCGAAGCGACACAGATGGAAAGGGAGAGTGGTGCTTTCACCGATTATCTCAAAGCGGCAAGCCAATCGGAGATCTCCGCGCCGAGGCGGCGCGATCCGTTGTCGATCTATTTGGATGCACTGGCCGACCATTTTGAGAACTAACGGCCGCGCTGTGGACAGCCTGACGCAGATCCTTGGGAGGCAGTTGCCGGTTCCGAGTTTGGCAGTTATGCTTAACAGCGCGTGTAGAACGCGCCTTTTTTCACCCCATGCAAAAAATTGGATTTGCTGAAGCGCTTGATTCCATCGTCAGGAGCGATCCGCGATACCAGCGAGATGCATATATTTTTCTGCGTGACGCGCTCGATTTCACGACCAAACAACAAAAGAAAACGAAAGGCACCAGCATCCGGCACGTGACTGGACCGGAGCTCCTGGAGGGATTGCGGCAGTATGCGCTCAAGGAGTTCGGACCGCTGGTCACGACGGTTTTTGATAGTTGGGGCATTCACTCATCCGAAGACATCGGAAACATGGTTTTTAATTTGATTGGCGCCGGGATATTCGGAAAAACCGAGGAGGATTCGATAGAAGATTTCAGGAACGTTTATCATTTCGAAGAGGTTTTCGTGAAGCCGTTCGCGCCGGAAAAGCCAGCGGTGACGAGGGCACGCTCCGAATTGCCGGCGCCCAAGCCTACTGGGTCGAGAAAGTGATCAGCAACGACTGATCACTGGGGACGCTGCTGTCACTGCAAATGGGGCGCATAACACTAGCAAAGTTTTTCTCAGGAGTTCTATTATTTATGATGGTTAATCTGAAAGCAGCGCCGAGTGAGTCTTCGGCTGTCATCACGTTTCCTCCGAACTCGGCGCACAAATGGATTCTGCCCAATGGGCTGACAATCATTGTGCAGGAAGATCACAGCGCCCCCGTGGCCAGCGTACAGGCGTGGTGCGCTACTGGAAGCATCGACGAGGACCAGCATCTCGGAGCGGGGTTGTCCCACATTCTCGAGCACATGCTCTTTAAAGGAACGAAAACGCGCGGGAAAAATGTAATCGCCCAAAAAATCCAGGACGTGGGTGGTTACATTAACGCATACACATCGTTCGACCGCACGGTTTTTTGGATCGATGTGCCGAAGGACGGTGTCACTACCGCGCTCGATATTCTGGCGGACGCGATGATGAATTCGACTTTGCCGCCGGAGGAGTACCAGAAAGAACAGGAAGTAATCCGGCGCGAGTTCGCCATGGGCATGGATGATCCCGACCGGGTGGCCGGGTTGCTCCTTTTTTCAACCGCCTATCAGGTGCATCCCTATCGTTTTCCCGTGATCGGCGACATCGAAATTTACAACCAGCTCACCCAGGAGCAGGTGATGCAGTATTACAAAACGCGTTACGTCCCGAATAATCTCACTTTCATCATAGTCGGCGATGTCGATGCAGAAAGAGTGCACCAACAACTCATCGACTTGTTCAAGCCGTACCCCGAGAAATCGCTCCAGCCGGTATTCATTCCCACGGAACCGCCGCAACTTGGCCGGCGCGAGGTGCACCAGGAATTTGCCACGGAGCTATCGCATCTCTCACTGGCGTGGCACATCCCGGCGGTCACGAACCCGGACGTACCCGCGCTTGATTTGCTCTCGATGATCCTCGGTGAGGGACGCAGCTCGCGGCTTTACCGGCGCATTCGCGAAGAGGCCGGGCTCGCATTTCGCATATCAGCATTTTCCTACACGCCGGGCGATCCCGGTTTGTTTGGCATCGATGCGACGGTCGATCCAAAAAAACGTGAGGGTGCCGAGCAATTGGCGCTGCAGATTGTTGACCAGGTAAAACAGAGTGGCGTCACAGCTGATGAACTGACGAAGGCAAAAAAAATCATGCTCAGTCACCATCTCGGGGCGCTGACGACCATGCGGGGTCAGGCTTCGGACGTTGGATCAAACTGGTTGCTCACGCGCGATCTCAATTTCAGCCGCCATTATCTCGACGCGGTTCAGAAAGTGACCCTCGACGATATCAAACGCGTCGCCGCCCAATACCTGGCGGAAAATAATCTGACGGTCATCTCGTTGAATCCAAAGGGTTCGCTGGCTGCCAAAACCGAAGGTCCGAAGGCCGCCGCCGCCGGTGAGGTCCAGAAATTTGAATTATCAAATGGATTGCGTCTTTTGGTTCGCGAAGATCCTCGGCTGCCACTCGTGGCGATGGGCGCGGTTTTTCGTGGTGGCCTCCTCGCAGAAAATCCACAGGACAACGGCATCACGCATCTGATGGCGAAGGTGCTCCTGAAGGGCACCAAAACGCGTACTGCTGAGCAAATCGCAAATGAGATCGAAGCGGTCGGCGGTTCCATTTCGAGCGAATCGGGCAACAACAGTTTTGGTGTGTCGGTCGATGTCATGAAGCCCGACCTGAAACTCGGCGTCGGCCTGCTCTCGGATGTCCTGCTCGACGCGACCATGCCGGAGAAGGCGATCGCGCGTGAAAAAGAAATCCAGATCGCGGCGATCCAACAGGAGGAGGAACAACTGACCACGGTCGCGCGTAACATCATGCGGCAGGCGCTTTTTCCGCAGCATCCTTATGCGCTGCGCTCAAGTGGATCGGTCGACACCGTTCAACGTTTGACGCAAAAAGATTTGTTCGATTTTCGCGATCGTTATGTGGTGGCGAAAAACGGTGCGATCTACGTCTTTGGAGACGTTAAAGCTGCGGAGGTGAAGCAGCTTGTTGAGCAGGCGCTCGGCAAAATGAAGCCCGGCGCGCTTGCGCTTACCGATGCAAAGCCCTCCACGCCGCTGGGCAAACCGGAAACCGTGGAAAGCCGCAAAGACAAGGCGCAGGGCGTGATCATGGTCGGATTTCGCGGCGCGAGCTTGTCGAGTCCAGATCGTTACGCGCTGGAATTGATCGATGAAGCGAGTAGCGATCTCGGGTCACGTTTCTTTATTCGCATTCGCGAGCAAATGGGTCTGGCATACTATGTAGGCGCAAGTCAGATGCAGGGATTGGTTCCGGGTCTGTTTTCATTTTATCTCGGCACGGATCCAGAGAAGATTGAGCCGGTTAAAACCGCGCTCCTTGATGAGATTCACAAGCTCGCAAATGAGGGACTAAGCGCAGAAGAACTGGCGCGAGCGAAAAAGAAATTGATTGGGCAACAAGAAATCGCCAATCAAAGCAACGACGCTTTTGGGTATCATTGCGCGCTCGACGAGGTCTACGGACTGGGCTTCAATTACTACAAGCAGCTTGAGCACGATGTGAACGCGGTGACGCTCGAGAATATTAAACAAGTGGCTGCGAAATATTTTCGCGATCAACCGTATGTTTTGGCAACGGTGCGACCGCCGGAAGGTTCCGCAGCTGCGAAACAGAAATGAGCCATGGCTGAAGTTCAAAAAACCACACTGAGCGGCGAGCTTACGCAGCGCTTCATCGAATTTGTGGTGATGCACGCGCAAAACGCGGCGCTATTCCTTGGTCAAATTCCAAATCCAAAAACCGGCCAAGGCGAGGTCAACCTCGACCTGGCCAGAATGTTCATCGATCAACTGGCGATGATTCAGGAAAAAACGCGCGGCAACCTGACTAGTGAAGAGGCAAAAGTACTGACCAACGCGCTTTCCAATTTGCAGATGGCATATGTGGAAGTTGCGCGGGAACAGCCTAAAGACGCTATGCGGCCCGAGGCGCCAGAAGCCGCGCCGTCACCAACGGCGCCGGAGCAATCATCGACGGCTACGCCTGAGCCATCAGCGCCGACCAGTTCCACTGAGCCCGAGACAGAATCGCGAAAGAAATTCACCAAGAGCTACGGGTCCTAATCCGTGCAACGGCGCGCCCTTCTGCAGTTGACCTCGGTCTCCAACTCTAGCGCTGGCTCGTACGCTCGGGAGGCGTTGAGCGCGGGCGTGATTTTGCTTTTGCCGTCTTGCGCACGGTGATGGTTCGCTGACCAGCCACGGCAGGAGCGGGAGTCGGTGATGTTTCGGCGTACTTCTTTGTCGTGGGCCAGATCAAGCGCCATGGTTGGGTCTTAATTGTCTCGCTGAATTGCTTGATGTTTTCGCCGGCTGGCTGGAGCTCGGTAGTTGCAACCTTTAGTTTCTCTGACGAGTTCCGCAGATTTTGCAGCGTAACTTCGATGTTGTTGTTCTCCGTGAGACTGATGCTGATTTTTTCGATATTCGCGAGCGAATGCGAAAGCGCGCTGTCGGGCGCAGTCAGATCCGAAAGATGCTGGCCGAAAGTCTTGAACTGGCCAAGCGCGAGGGTCAGTTCTGAATTTTCATCGGTGAGACGATTAATGTTTTGCGCGGACTGTTGAAGGTCTTTCATGGTATTAGTGGCTTCGGCTGCAACGGGTTTAACGACTTCGAGCATCCTGGCTATAGCTTCGCCCATGTCCGGTGTGCGTTCGCCTGCGAATATTTCACCGTCTCTCGCACGGCCGGAGGCCTCGATGCCTTGTGTGAAATCAATGGCCATATCGCCCAACAACCCGAGTTGCATCATTCGTGCCTTGGCGTCGCGATACACCTTGGCGCTTTTGTCGACCTGGACATCGACGCGAACTTCGAATCTCGTTTTGCCCGGCGTGGCGGCTGGACTTGGACTTGCCTCGGACCGATGAATTGTCGCCTCGGCTGCTTCAGCCTGTTTTTCTTCCTGCGGCGTCACCGGCGAAAATAGTTTCTGAACCTGTCCAATCTTTCGACCGGCCAACATTACCGGCGCTCCTTGTTTAATTCCGACCGCGTTATCGAAGTAAATCTGGTAAGTTACCAGCGGCCGGAACAAACCTGGTGCGCCGAGCAAAACCAGAAGGAACGCGACTACCGCGATCGTGCCGATCACGAGCAGACCGGTCAGAATTTCATTTTTTTGTAATTGCATCGAGGCTGCCTTCCAAAATTGGACCTTCGGTGCTCCCGCTCACGAATTGTGCGACCACAGGATTTTTGGAGTGCTTGAATTCTTCGGGTTTGGCTTCTTCAATGATTGTTCCCTGGTACAACATAGCCATTCGCGTGGCGATGCGAAAGGCGCTGTCCATTTCGTGGGTTGCGGTAATGGATGTGACCTTCGATTTCTCGCTTAGGCTGATAATTAATTCGTCGATC
>Ga0310810_10011146_pt1 | contig 10501 bp, 10 predicted proteins | sample NCmetagenome_FD_207641 | JGI IMG/M metagenome (GOLD analysis project Ga0310810, IMG submission 207641) | Soil microbial communities from experimental microcosm in Duke University, North Carolina, United States - NC | ecosystem: Engineered > Artificial ecosystem > Soil microcosm > Unclassified ... | reverse complement strand
GGGGCACCGGTCGTGATCGTGAGCCGAGCGGCTGCGAGCAGGCTGTGGCCGGGCAGGAATCCCGTGGGGCAGCAGGTGCGGTATGGGGCCGCGGATGGACCGCAGGTCACCGTCGTGGGCCTGGTGGAGGACGCCAGGTTCGGCCTGATCGGCGACGCTCCCGGCGGCCACGTCTACTTGCCGCTGCGGCAGCACTACCGCGACTGGCAGACCCTGGTGGTGCACACCCGCGGGGACGCCGCCGCCATCCTCCCTCGGCTGGCGCAGGTGGTGGCGGGCCTCGACCCCGCGCTGCCGACTTTCGGGGCGACGACGATGGAGGACGCGGTCAGCAGCGGGCTCTCGACCTCGCGCAGCGCGGCCGCGATCGCGGGATTCTTCGGCGTGCTCGCGCTCCTGATCTCCTCCGTCGGGCTCTACGCGCTCGTGGCCGGGGCGGTGGTCGAGCGGACCCGCGAGATCGGCGTGCGAATGGCGATTGGATGCACGCCGTCGGGCATCCTCGGGCTCATGATGCGGGACGGTGCCCGGCTCGGCGCGGTCGGCCTGGGCCTCGGCCTGCTTGGTGCGGTCGGTGTCGCGCGCGCGATGGGCGGGCTGCTCTACGGGCTCTCGCCCAGGGACCCGGTGACATTTGTGGCGGTACCGCTCGCCCTTGGCTTCGTGGTGCTGCTCGCGACCTGGCTGCCCGCTCGCCGGGCGGTGCGGCTCGATCCGGTTGCGGCGCTCAGGAGCGAGTGAGCGCCGGCGTCAGGACAACGCCTCGAGCAGCCGCTCGATGTCGCGCTCGTCGTTGAACACCGAAGGCGAGATCCGCATCCGGTCGCCGTAGAGGCTCACGGACACCTTGGCCGTCCGGAGCCGCTCGGCGAACCGCTGCTCGGCGCCGGCCAGGGTGAACGCGATCAGCGGCGACGGCGTCTCCCGCGGCGTGATCGACGTCCAGCCGAGCCGCGGCATCTCCTCGTGCAGGCGGCGGAGCAGCGGCTGGCGGTACGCCTGGATCCGCTCCACGCCCAGCCGACGCAGGTAGGGAATCGAGACCCCGAGGACGTTGACCGCGCCCTGTCCGTAGGTGCCGACCTCGAAGTGTCCGCTCGCATCCGGGCGGAGTGTCCAGGTGACCGGCGTATCGGCCGGCGGATCCGAGGGCAGGTAGTGCGTCTCCGTATCGGCCTGCTGGTAGCCGACCTGGGTGCGGTGGACGACGCGATCGAGCAGGTCCTCCCGCACGTACAGGAAGCCCAGTCCAAAGTCCCCCATCAGCCACTTGAAGGTCGAGCAGGCGCAGAAGTCCACTCCGGTCCGCTGGACGTCGATGGGCGTATTCCCCGCGGCCTGGACGACATCGGCGTACACGTATGCGCCCTTCGCGTGGGCCAGGTCGCACACCGCCTTCAGGTCGTGCTGGAAGCCGTTGTACCAGGAGACCAGGGAGACGGCGACGAGCCGGGTGTCGCGGTCCACGGCACGCTCCAGGTCGGCGAGCTCGATGCGCCAGTCGCGCGGCCGGACGATGGTGAGGCCGAGCCCGCGCTTCGCGAGCTCGCCGTAGAGAACGAGCGAGCCGTCGAAGTGGAGCGCGTCGGTCACCACCTTGCCCTTGCTCCCGGGAAGCCCCAACCCGTTCACCACCAGGTTCTCCGCCACGCTGGTGCTCTGCACCAGGCTGATCTCCGCCGGTTTCGCGTTGATCAGGGCGGCGAACTCGGCCTTCACCTCGGCGGCCAGCTCGTCCCCGCTGCGGCGCCGGGGCTCGCGGAAGGTCCGGGTCTCGAGGTAGCTCCGCACCGCGTTCGCGGCGGCCACGGGGACGGGATGGATGAACGCGCTGTTGAGGTAGGTCTGGTCGGAAGGGATCGCGAAGTCGCCCCGGGCCGGCAGCGGGTCGCCGCCCGGGCGGGCCGGGCCGGGCGATGCGAGTAGCGGTGCGTGACCCGAATACGCGGCGGCGGCCACGAAGCCGCCCATGCTCGCCAGGAGGTCGCGTCGGGTGAGGTCCATGAGGCAGAGTCTTCGTTCGCCGGACCGGGATGTCAACCGGCTACTTCCGCAGGTACTGCTTCCGCCGGATGCCGGCCCAGGCCTCCAGCGACGGCCCGCCCGCTTTTCCGCCCGCGTCCTCGTCCTCGGCGTAGGCGAAGGTCATGGTCATCTGCCGAGCCGAGGCGAAAGTGCGCCCGTCCCGGGCGAGGGTGATGAGCGGCAGATAGGTGCCGGTGTTGACGTAAATCCGGCCCCGGCCGTCCAGGTCGCCGGTCAGGTATTCGTGCTTGGCCACGTGGGTATGGCCATACAGAATGAACTGGAAGGCCGGGTCCTCCTCCTGGTTCATCTCCCGGATGGCGCCCTCGAGGTAGTGGTCGGCCGCCCGGCTGGTGAGAAGGGTGATCGCCGGCAGCGCCGTGTGAACCCGGCCGCGGAATTCGTCCATGTTCTTGCCGATGGCGTACCGGCGGATGTCCTCCAGGTGATCGATGAGATCGCCGGCGCCCGGGAGCACGTGATTCTTGAGCTCGTCCCATCGCCGGGCCAGCCCGCTCTCGATCACGCCGTCCAGGGACTGCTTGAGGGCGTTGTGCAGCAGGGGGTAGAACTTGCGGGCCTCGTTCCCGGCAAACCAGTCCAGCCACTGGAATACGTTCAGGATCGGCCGCAGGTTGTTGAGGTCCTTGAGCCGCGCGAGCACCGCGGCGGCGGCGGGAGAGCTGCCGGCCGCCTCCGCGAAGCGGAACACGATGCCGCTCATCAACTCGGCGGTCACCACCTCGCCGATGGCCATGACCCGGTACGTTGCCTCGTCGAACTGGCCCGTGGGGCGGCCTCGCTCCAGCACCTCGTTGTGGAAGGTCCACCCATGGCAATTCGTGTCCCACTCGTGACCGTGCCGGGCAATGAGCCCGTAGCGCGGCTCCCGGACGCCGGCGGCAAAGGTCAGCGGCACGCCGGGCATCGCCTCGCGGATCGCGGTCTGCAGGGAGGAGAAGTTGTGCAGCACCCGGTCGTGATTGCCGATCACGTAAGTGACCCGGAACGGCAGTCCGGCGGCGTGGAGGTGCTGGATCATCTCCAGCAGCGACTGGGCGCCGTCGTTCGCCAGGATGCCGTTCAGCACGTCGTGAAATTGCCGCTCTACCCCGGGATCCACGTTCATGGCGGTGGACGGCGACAGGGTCCCGTTCCAGGGCCGCTTCGCCACCGGCAGCGTGCCGTCCCGCGCCTTCCGGTGCCAGTAGTCGGTGCGGACCAGGTCGAGGATGTCGCCCAGGAGCACGAGGTGGATCTCGTCGGCCTTGCGGTCCGCCGCGTTTCCGACGATCTCGTGCTCGAGAATGTCGAACGCGCCCTGGGACACGTTGATGGCCGTCTGTTCGTCGGTAAGGTGGAGATCGCTGATCGCCACGAGCATGATTTCCTCGGAGCTGAAGACCGGTGGCTCCGAAGGGTCGGCCCGTGGCCCCGCCAGCGTCAAGCCGGTCATGTGGAGGGGCTGTGACGGTCTCCCTCGTCGGGCTCACCCTGCACGTCTCGGACGTCGGTCGCTCGGTGGAGTTCTATCGCCGACTGCCGGGCGCCGCGGTCATGTTCCACCTCCCCGGCCGCTTCGCCATGCTTCGCCTGGGACAGGGGCGGCTCGGCCTGCTGGCCGATCAGAAGCGTCCATTCCATGTCGAGCTGGAGGTCTCCGACCTCCACGCCGCGGCCGCGGACCTGCGAGGTCTCGGATTCGAGATCGACGGCCCCACCCGACGGCAGTGGGGTGAAGAGGATGTGCTGCTGGTGGACCCGGACGGGAATCTGTTGGAGTTCGCGGTTCCGCGGCCTCAGTCGGGGAAGGTTCCATGAGCCAGAAGAAAGCGACCCGAAAGCCCGCCGAGCGCACGATGGGATTCAGCGACGAGGAACGGGCGGCGATGAAGGAGCGCGCCCGGGAGCTCAAGGCGGAAGGCCGGGCCAACCGGGGCAGGGCGGAGGGAGAGAAAGACGTGCTCGCGAAGATCGCCGAAATGGAGGCCGGCGATCGCGCCATGGCGACGCGGATCCACGCCCTGATCAAGGCCGCCGCCCCGGACCTCGCGCCGAAGACCTGGTACGGCATGCCGGCCTACGCCCGGGACGGCAAGGTCGTCTGCTTCTTCCAGAGTGGAAAGAAGTTCGGCTCGCGCTACTGCACCCTCGCCTTCAACGACAGCGCCGCGCTCGACGACGGCGCCATGTGGCCGGTGGGCTTCGCGCTCGAGCAGCTGACGGCCGCCGAGGAGGCCAGGATCACGGCACTGGTGGAAAAGGCGGTCCGCTGAGGCGACGAAACCTCGGGCTTCGGAATCCACGAGGGTGGATTCAGACGCTCGGAGGAGGTATGAACACCCCACTTTTCGCCGCTCTTGGCATCGGCTCGCTTCTCACGCTGGGGCTCCCGCACCGGTCACCTGTCCACGCGACTGCCTCTACGGCAGCCGACACGACCCTGGCCTCCAAGCTGGCCGGGACGTGGTCGGTCACTCGCTACGATGCCAGCTCGAAGGCCGGGAAGAAGTTCACGATCAAATGGGCCAAGGATACGGCTGGGGCCGTGACGGGCACCGTCAAGATGCCGAACGGCCCGAGCTACGCCACCCAGGTGGTCTGGTCGTCCGACACCGCCTTCATCGCCGAGTCCGCGCCCCACAGAAGCGCGGATCTGAACGAGGAAGTCGTTACCCGCATGGTCAGCCGTTTCAAGGGCGATTCGCTCACCGGCACGTTCGAGCAGCGTCCGATGGCCTACAAGGGACGCACGGAGACCGGCCGGTTCGTGGCGGCACGCCAGGCCTGAGGTCCAGACGCACCGAGCCGCCGCCGAGCGATCGCTCGGCGGTGGCGTTCCACGCCCCAGCCTGCCGACCCCTCAGAGCGACTTGAGGAATGCCTCCAGGTCGGCCTTCTCCTGGTCGGTCAACCCCATCTGGAAGCGAAGGTTGTAGAACTCCACCACCTGCTTGAGCGTCGCCGCGGCGCCGTTGTGGAAGAACGGAGCCCGCGCCGCGAGCCCCCGAAGGATGGGGCCCTTGAGCCGGCCAATGTCCCCGCACTTGCCCGAGATCAGAGCCCGGCCCGGGTCCGAGGTATAGCGGACCGTGCCCGCGAGCGGCCCCGTCTGGCATTCTACCCGAAACAGTGGCAGGTCGGGCGTGCTGAGCTGTCCCAGCGCCGCGATCACCTGGGGGTTGGATTCGTAGGTCGTCACGTGACTGAGCCCGATATCGAGTGGCAGCGGGCGGGAGTGATGCCCCACGTTCGGGGAATCGTGGCAGGTGGTGCAGGTCCCGTTGATGGATGCCACGCCAAGGGCGTCGTTCAGGCCCGCCACACCGCTGATAGTGAGCGTATGGGTGTTGAAGACAACCTCCCCCCGCGCGATCGCTTTCCGCGCCGCCACGTACCGACCTGAATTGCTCAGGTCCTTCCAGGCGGCGAACAGGGTGAATGCCGAGGGATCGAACGCCGCGCCGGTCGGGTTGTCGCCCAGTGGATCATTGATGCCGGGGAAGTACCGCTGCGACACCAGCGCCGAAGGCCCGCCCTTCCCCTGCGAGGCCTGAAGCACGCCGGCGGCGTTGTCGGTTTGCTGGGCGGAGAACAGGGCCAGCTCGAAATCCACGATCGAGTTGAGCTGCGACGCCGTGGGCGAAACGGTGGCCTGGGCGTGGCCGAGTGTCGCGTCCATCGCCTGGTGCACCAGGCCGGCCCGGAGGTTGGCCGCCAACGTCCTCTGGTCGGTCAGGGGCTGGACCGTCTCCCGTCCGTCCCACATCACGGCGCTCAGGAAGCGCAGGTTGGTCGTGGGCAGCACCCGGCGGTATACCGAGGCCTCCGTGGGTGAGCCGGTGAGCGCGCACCCGTAGGGGTCGTGGACGGCAGTAATGGTGTACTCTGCGCCTGCCGGGATCGCGAGTCCGACCCGGATGAGCCCCTGGTTCAACAGCAGGCTGTGCCCGGCTGCCCCGTCGGCAGGGGTGACCGACGGGCAGTTGGCACCGTCCACCGGGGCGAACAGCGGATCGGTGCCGCCGGTGGCCGCGAACACGGCCTGAGCCGCCTGGGCGCTCAGGCCGAACGCGCTGGCCTGCAGGTGGCAGCTCCCGCAGCTGCGCCCATTGGTGCCGAGGCTGCGGAAAAACGCGTTGCCAGCGTCGATCGCGCCGGTCGTGCTCACGGTGCCCATCTGGCCCGAGGCATTCGCGGTCAGGAAGAGGCCGCCGGTGCTGCCGGCCGCGGCGTCCGGACGATCGGCGGGCGAGAGCGGGTCGCGGTCGGGCTCGCAGGCCAGGAGCAGGGCGGCCGCGGCCAGCGGCAGCAAGGAAATTCCGTGGGACGTCATGGGGGTATCCTCAGTGTCCTGCTGTCATCCCCCTACAGGCAGCTGCTGCAATCCGTGGCATTGTCTGACGCGGCTACGGGGGGGAGGAGCGGTAGGCTATTTCTATTGCGAACCGGCGGCGGGAGCAATAGCGGACATCTGTCGGAAGTCTTAATTTGCTGACGCACACCGGCTTCCCCCTGAGGACCGCGTGGCCCCCGATCCACTGCCCATTCCTGAATCCATCCGCTTTGGCGAGGATCTCGAGCTGGACCGCCCGGCTTACGAGCTCCGGCGCTCCGGTCGCGCGCTCAAGCTCGAGCGAATCCCCCTGGATATCCTCTTCCTCCTGGCGGAGCGTCCGGGCCAGCTGGTGACCCGGGAGGAGATCGCGGAGCGGATCTGGGGCAAGGGCGCCCACCTGGATGTGGACAACAGCATCAACGGCGCCGTCCGCAAGATCCGGCAGGTCCTGAAAGACGATTCCGAGCAGCCCCGTTTCATTCAGACCGTTACCGGCCGGGGGTATCGCTTCGTGGCCCCGGTCGCGGCTCCCGCCGCCGTCCCCGTCATGCCATCCGGTCCCGGCGCCGCCGAAACGGTCGCCGCGGCGGCGCCGGCACCGCGATCGTATCGGAAGGCCTGGCTCGCGGGGGCGCTGGCGCTGCTGCTCCTGGTCGGAGCCTTGCTCTGGTCCCGCGACCGAGGCCAGGCAACCCGGTCGGACCGCGTCATGCTGGCCGTCATGCCGTTTCAGAATCTCACGGGTGACGACTCCCAGGAGTACTTCAGCGACGGGCTGACGGAGGAGATGATCACCCAGTTGGGGAACCGGTACCCGGCCCGACTCGGCGTGATCGCCCGGGCGTCGGTCATGCACTTCAAGCAGACCCGGAAGCCGCCCGAGCGAATCGGCCGGGAGCTGGGCGTCCAGTACCTGCTGCTCGGCAGCGTGCGGCGGGATGCGAGCACGGTGCGGGTCACTGCCCAGTTGATCCGCACCCGGGACCACGCCCAGCTCTGGGCCCATCAGTACGACCGGGAGCTGAGCGGTCTCCTTACCCTGCAGGATGAAATCGCGCGCGAGATCACCGATGCGATCGAGTCCAGCCTCGGCGGCCACGCGCCGGCTTCGAGAGTCGCGGCGATGGGGCCGCCGCCGGCCCCCGATGCCTACGATCTGTACCTGCGGGGACAGTTCTTCCTCAACAAGCGGACCGACGCGGACCTCCGAGCCGCCGCCGGCTATTTCGCCCGGGCCACCCGCAGCGATTCGAGCTTCGCCCGGGCCTGGGCCGCCCTCGCCGCGGCCGACGTGCTCGGCGCCGTCTATAGCACCCGGCCGCCCCAGGATCTGGTGGCTCGGGCCCGCGCGGCCGCGCTCAAGGCGCTGGTCCTGAATCCCTCCCTGCCCGAGGCCCATGCCGCGCTGGCGCTGATCGTACAGAACCACGACTGGGACTGGCAGGGGGCGGAGCGCGAGTTCCGGCGGGCGATCGATCTCAACCCGAACTACGCCACGGCCCACCACTGGTACGCCGAGCACCTGATGTGGCGGGGGCGGTTCGACGAGGCGCTCCAGGAGAGCGAGCAGGCCCGTCGGCTCGACCCTCTCTCGCTCATCATCGCAGCCGACAACGGCGCGATCCTTTATTTCGCCCGGCGGTACGATCGGGCGATCGACCGGTTGCGATCGGTGCGGGCCGTGGACCCGATGATGTCCCGCACCCAGCTCCTGGTGGCCGTCTATACCGAAGACGGGAAGTTCGATCAGGCGCTCGCCGAAGAGGAGCGCTGGCGGCCGATCGTGCCGGCGGCGGTCCACTGGGCCACGCTGGCGTATGTCTACGGCCGCGCCGGAAAGATTGGCGAGGCGCGGCACAGCATCGAGGAACTGGTGCGGGCGAGCGAGCAGGATCCGGTCCAGGCCCGTGTGTTCGCGTGGAGCTACGCCGGCGTACGGGACACGGCGCAGACCGTCGCTTGGCTGGAGAAGGCGTACGCGGAGCACTCGGCGGAGATGGTGAGCCTGAAGGTCAACCCGGGTTATGACTTTCTTCGCGGCGACCCGCGGTTCCAGCGGCTGCTGGATCGGGTGGGACTGGGGGAGACGGCTTCGGGCCTCGAGAGGACCACCGCCAGGTAGCGGTCACCACGAACCTTGTCCGGCGCCTGCGCCGCTCTAGGTTTCGGACCCCATCCTCTCATCCGAGCCGTTGCATGCTCCTGCTGGCGCTACTCATTCAGGCCGCCGCCGCCTCCGGCCCCGCGGCGCTCGCCGTCCGCCTGGCGCCCGACACCGCCCTGATCGAGCGGGATCCGGCCAGCGGTGTGGGCTACGCCAACTTCGACTTCTTGGTCACCCACAACGCCTCGACCGGCTCGTCGCTCGAGCTGGCGTCCGTCGTCATGACCGCGCACGATGCTGCCGGCGTCCTGCTGCTTCGCCGGTTCTGCGACGGCAGCGGCCTGAGCCCCTGCATCCGCACGGTGCCCGACCGCACCCTCGACCCGGGCGTCACGACGATCGTCTACAATCCCTTCCACGAGCTGCCGCCCCACCTGCCGCTGCGCGAGCTGCGCTACGTGCTGTCGTTCGCCGACACGGCGGGTACCGTGGTGGATTCGGTGACGGCAACCGTACCGCTGCGCGACTACGCGACTCGGACCGAGCTGGTCCTCCCCCTTCGCGGCCGGGTCCTGGTGTTCGACGGCCACGACTTCTACGCCCACCACCGCCGCTGGAACCTGGCCCATCCGGTCGTGGGGAAGCTCTTCCGCCACAATTCCGGCCGCTATGCCTACGATCTCTCGATCGTGGACTCGACCGGCCGGATGTACCGCGGCGACGGGGCCCGGAACGAGGATTGGTACAGCTGGAACGCACCGGTGCTGGCGCCGGGTGCGGGCACCGTGGTGGCCGCCGAGTCGGGAGAGGCGGACTGGGAGGTGGGACGCACCAGCCTGCCGGACAGCGTCGTGCTGGCCCGGCCGCTGGCGCTCTTCGGCAACTACATCGTGATCGATCACGGCAACGGCGAGTTCAGCCTCCTCGCCCACATGCAACGGGGCTCGCTGACCGTGCGGAAGGGTGACCGGGTGCGTCAGAGCCAGCAGGTCGGCCGGGTGGGCTTCTCGGGGTCGGTCTATACCGTCCACACCCACTACCAGCTCCAGCGCGGCCCCGAGTACGACGCGGACGGGCTGCCGTCGACGTTCGTGCGGGTGGTGCGTGAGGGGAGCCGCACGGCGGGGACCGGCAGGGTGCGGATCGACTCGGGGGACGTGGTCGAGAGCCGATAGCGGCGAGGGCGCTACCGTTTCCTCGCCCGCGTCCTCGCCGCCTTGCGTGCCGCGGCCTTGCGTCGGGCCGGACCCTTGGTCCGCGCCGCCTTCTTGGCGGACGCCGAGCGGCTCGCCGCGGTGCGGGACCGGGCGGCCTTCCGCGCGTGCCGGCCGAGTGCCTTCTTCGTCCCGGCCGAGCGGCCCTCGCGCTTGAGCGCGTCGCGCACCGCGCGCGACCGTTTCGCCGACGGCTTGCTCCGCTTCTTCGCGGTCCGGCTGGCCGAGCGAGTGGACCCGCCTTTCTTTCGCGGCACCTTCACTCCTGCGCGCCGCGCTTTGGAGAGCCCGATGGCGATCGCCTGCTCGGGCGAGCGCGCCCCGTGTTTCCCTTCGCGCACGTGATGGATCTCCTCCCGCACGAACTCTCCCGCCTGGGTGGAGGGTGACTTCCCCTCGCGCGCGTCCTCGCGTGCCCGCTCCACCGTCTCACGTTCCGGCATGCTGTCCTCCGTGACTGAGCCACTCGTCGTCTTCCACGCCGCCCTCGGTGGCACCCAGGTGGCGCACGAACCATTCGCCGGCCAGCCGGGCCACGGTCTCCAGGGCACCCGGCTCTTCGAAGAGATGGGTGGCCCGGTGCACCAGCTCGAGCCGGACCTCGTCTGCCTCAGTGCCCGCACATCTCGAACCGGAAGTGCGGTCGGGAACTCGGCGGATCGGCTGCAACGAGTGGAGCCTAGCGGCCATACAGGGGTGGTACCGTGAGATTGGTCACACGACGCGCCGGTACGCGACAATTCGGTGGACCATGCGGGTGTAACGATCAGGGGTAAGCGAATCCACCAGCGTCTGGGCCTCGGCGGTGAGCGGGCTCGC
>Ga0310810_10011145_pt1 | contig 10501 bp, 8 predicted proteins | sample NCmetagenome_FD_207641 | JGI IMG/M metagenome (GOLD analysis project Ga0310810, IMG submission 207641) | Soil microbial communities from experimental microcosm in Duke University, North Carolina, United States - NC | ecosystem: Engineered > Artificial ecosystem > Soil microcosm > Unclassified ... | reverse complement strand
GTCGCGATCAGCGGCGCGAGGAACGGATCGCGCGCGAGGTGGGCGCCGATCGTCTCGATGTCGGCGCCGAGATCGAAGACGCGCCGCACGCGCGCGAGGATCGACGGCAGCGCCCGCAAGTCCGCGAGCTGCACGCGCACGATCATGTTGCAGCGCGCGGGCTCGTGCTCGACCTCGATCGATCCGTGCTCGATGATCCGGCGATAGATCCCGTCGACGACCTCTTCGACGCCGGGGATCGCGCGCGCCGCGAGGTGCGCGATCATCGCGTCCCAATCGTACGGCGGCTGATAGCGCAAGCGCACGACCACGCCCGGCTCCGCGCGCAGATCGCGACGTCGCAACGCGCTCGGCGGCCGCTTGAACAGCTGCTGGAACGTCTCGTTGAAGCGACGCACGCTGCCGAAGCCCGCGGCGAACGCGATCTCCGTCATCGGCAGGTGCGTCTCCTGGATCAGCTGCTTCGCGAACAGCACGCGACGCGTCTGCGCGACCGCGATCGGCGACGCGCCGAGCTGCTCCTGGAACAAGCGGCGCAGCTGGCGCCCGCCCACGCCGAGCCGCTCGGCGAGCGCGTCGACGCCGGCCTCGCCGTCGAGCCCGCCCTCGGCGATCAGCGCGAGCGCGCGCGACACCGTGTTCGACGTGCCGCGCCACGATCCGAGCTCGGGCGCCGTCTCCGGACGACACCGCAAGCACGGACGGAAGCCGGCCTCTTGCGCCGCGGCCGCGCTCGCGTAGAAGCGCACGTTCTCGCGCTTCGCGGTGCGCGCCGGGCAGATCGGCCGGCAGTAGATCCCGGTCGACGTGACGCCGACGAACAAGCGGCCGTCGAAGCGCGTGTCGCGCGACTGCAGCGCGCGGTAGCAGGCGTCTTCGTCGAGGAGATCCACGCGCACACCCTCGCACGCGCGCGAAGACCTGGCTGGCGGTTTCCGGACCTTCATGACTTCGGCACCGGCGCGCCGTGATGCCACAAGCGCGCGAAGAACACGATCACCTCGACCACGAGCGTCAGCGCGACGCCGCCCGCGTAGCACGCGACCGCGATCTCGACCGCGGGGATCAAGACGAGCGTCTTCGGTCCGGGCACCTCGACGTACGGCGGCGGGAAGAACGCCCACATCACGCCGGCCGCGACCATCGCGAGCAAGAGGCCCGTCCACGCGATGCCGTTCGCCGCGGCGAGCCGCTCGGCGAGCGTCTTGCGCCCGCGCAGCGCGCGCAGCCCGGCGAGCAGGTGGACGAGCGCGCCGGCGGCGCCGTACTTCGCGAGCTCCGCGCTGATGTGACCGCGCGCCGGGATCGCCGACGGCGAGAAGCGCTGACCGAGCACGCCGATCGCGGTGTAGTAGACGATGAAGAACGCCGGCACACCGACGGTGAGCACGTGCCAATCGAGGCGCAGCCCGCCGAGCTTGCGCAGGTACCACGCGAACGCGATCGCGATCGCCGCGAGCACGATCACGAGCGCGAGCCGCCACGCGCGCGCCTCGAGGACGTCGGCGCGCCACGTGTTGATCGACGCGTCGACGATCGCGTCGTTGCGCGCGATGCGCGTGACGTCGGCGGCCTCGATGCGCGCGAGGTCCGGGCCCTCGAACGCGAGCGCCTCGGTCAGCGTGCGCCCGACGCCGTGCCCGGGCGGGGGCACGCCGAGCAGCGCGGCCGCGGTCGGCGCGACGTCGATCAAGCGCGCGTCTTTCGGATCCGCGCCGACCTTCACGCCCGCGCCGGCGATGATCAGCGGCACTTCCAGCACGTCGGGCTCGAGGCCGCCGTGCCCGCCGCGATCGGTGTGGCCGTGATCGGCGACGACGATCACCGCGTCCTGCTCGAGATCGAGGCCGGCGAGCGCGCGCCGCAGCGCGCGATCGGCCGACGCCGCCGCTTCGCGATACTCGTCGCTCGCGCCGCCGTAGCGATGCCCCGCCGCGTCGACGACGCCGATCAACATCACGACGAGATCATCGTTCGCCGCGATCACGCCGCGCGCCGCCGACACGAAGCCGCCCGGCCACGGCGAGTAGCGCGCGTCGTCGAACGCGCCGACCATCGGCGACTCGATCCGCTTGCGCGCGGCCTCCGCGGTCGGCGTGCGCTCGCGCTCCTCTTCGTGCGTGTCTTCTTCTTCGTCGTCTTCTTCCGAATGTCTCGTCGAGACGTCGCGCAAGAACAAGCGCGGCAGCGCGTCGTAGTCGCTCGCGTACGCGCTGGTCAGCTTCGCCTCGTGCGCGCGATCCATGATCGAGTCGAGCGCGACCGTCGACGAATACAGGTTGGTCCGCACGCCGCTCGCGATCGGCGGCACGCCGGTCAAGATCGTCACGTAGTTCGGGCGCGAGTAGGTCGGATAGTGCGTGGTCGCGCGGCTGTCGACCCCGGCGCGCCGCAGCTCGTCGAGGTACGGGAGCCCGTAGCTCGCGTCGAGGCGCAGGCCGTCGATGATCACGACGACCACGCGCCGCGCGCGCCGCGGCGGCGGATCGACCGCGAGGATCGGCGTCACGCTCGCGAGCGCCGGATGCGGCTGCTCGAGGTCGTACATGTAATCGGCGCCGACCAGCGCCGCCTTGATCGCACCGCCGGTCCCGACCGCGAGCAGCACCACCGCCGCGACGATCGCCCACGACGTGCGCTCGGGCCGCGCCATCCTCTACCTCACCTCGCGGACGCGACCGCGATCGATTCGGCCGCCGCGCGCACGAGCGCGATGCGCTGCCCGCCTTCGCCGACCCCGCGGGCCCACGCCTTCGGCAACAGGCGCTTCGCCTCGTCGGCGATCGAGACGTCGCGCTCGAGCGCGAAGCCGCGCGACGCGAACCACGACGGCAGCTCGCGCGGCTCCCAGCCGAACCGGAACGGCTCGCCGCTCGACTTCACGACCGCGGCCATGATCTTGCGGACCACGTCGGGGCGATCGATCAGATCGCGCGTGAAGTACGTGAGCGCGAGCTCCGATTCTCCCGTCGACGAGAACGAGCGCACCGCGCGGACGCTCGCGTCGATCGCCTCGGGCGTCAGGTACATCGTCACGCCTTCCCAGATCGTGAGCGTCGGCTTCGACGCGTCATGACCCGCGCCCGCGAGCGCAGCAGGAAGCTCGCTCATCGGGTGCTGCTCGAAGTTCCACGCGAGGTACTGCACGCCCGGCGGTGATCCGACCACGCGCCGCTTGTGCCCCTGCGTCGCGGGATGATCGACCTCGAACACGGTCGCGCCGCGCAATCGATCGGCGAAGCGCAGCGCGCGGCAGTCGTAGCCCGCGCCGAGCAAGACGACCTGCCGCCCGCCGCGCTCGACGAACGCGAGCAGGATGTCGTCGAGGATCCGCGTGCGGACCTGCATGTACATCACCCACACGCGCATCGGCAGGAACCAGCGCACCGCGAGGCCGGCGCCCGGCGGCGGCGACTCGAGCGGCGCCGCGAAGCGAAGCCCGTACGGATCGTCGGCGAGCCGCGCCTCGGGGGGCAACAGCGTGCCCATCGAGCGGGCGGCGGCGACCCAGGCGGCGGTCCGGCTCGGCGTTCCTTCACGCATATTCCCGAGCCTACCAGGCGTGCGACGCAAACGAGGCTTGCCAAACGATGGCGGGACGCCGTAATTAGAGGAGATACCGTGTGGTACCTCGGCGGTTCCGTCCCTCACATGCCCGATGTCGCGTCGGTCTGAGCAGTATCAGACCTGACCCGCAACATCGGCGCCATGAGACACGTTGATCGTGTGGTGCGCCGCTTGGAGGACACGATGGATACCCCGATCAAGATCGGTCGCGCGCCCGCGCACGACGAACCGATCCAGCACCTGAAGCCCCCCGTCGACGAGACGACGCTCGCGCACAAGCGTCTGCTCGACGGCGCGTTCTGGCACCGCATCCCCGCCTATCGCTCGGTCGACGAACAGACCTTCCTCGATCACTCGTGGCAGGCGAAGAACACGATCACGAACCCGCAGAAGCTCCTGTTCGCGCTCCAGGACCTGGTGCCGCAGGACTTCTACGACGACGTCGCGTCGGGGTTCGCGAAGGCGCCGATGTCGATCCGCGTCTCGCCGTATCTCTTGTCGCTGATCGACTGGGCGAACCCGTACACGGATCCGCTGCGCCGGCAGTTCGTGCCGGTCGCGTCGCGATTGCTCCCCGATCATCCGAAGCTGACGCTCGACTCGCTGCACGAGCAAGAAGACGCGCCGGTGCCGGGGCTGACGCACCGCTATCCCGACAAGGCGCTCTTCCTCGCGCTCGACACCTGCCCGGTCTATTGCCGCTTCTGCACGCGCAGCTACGCGGTCGGCGTCGACACCGACTCGGTCGACAAGGTCTCGCTGAAGGCGACCGAGGACCGCTGGGCGCGCGCGTTCCAGTACATCAGCGAGCGCCCCGAGCTCGAGGACATCGTCGTCTCCGGCGGTGACTCGTACCAGCTCAAGGCGCGGCAGGTCTCGCTGATCGGCAACACGCTGCTCGAGATGCCCAACATCCAGCGCATCCGCTTCGCGACCAAGGGTCCGGCGGTGATGCCGATGAAGCTGCTCACCGATCACGAGTGGCTCGACGCGCTGACCAACGTCGTCGATCGCGGGCGGAAGCTGCACAAGGAGGTCGTCCTCCACACGCACTTCAACCACCCGAACGAGATCACCGCGATCACCAAGAAGGCGCTCGATCGCGTCTTCGAGCGCGGCATCATCGTGCGCAACCAGGCGGTGCTGCAGCGCGGGGTCAACGACACCGTCGAGACCATGCAGCTGCTCGTGAAGCGCCTCGGCTACTGCAACGTGCACCCGTACTACGTGTACCAACACGATCTCGTGAAGGGCGTCGAGGATCTGCGCACCACGCTGCAGACCTCGATCGACATCGAGAAGTCGGTGCGCGGCACGACCGCGGGCTTCCACACGCCGACCTTCGTGTGCGACGCGCCCGGCGGCGGCGGCAAGCGCGTGATCCACTCGTACGAGCACTACGATCGCGAGACCGGCGTGTCGGTGTTCACGGCGCCGTCGGTCAAGCCGGGCAAGTTCTTCCTCTACTACGATCCGATCGACACGCTGTCGCCCGAGATGCAGAAGCGGTGGATGGATCCGATCGAGCAGGAGAAGATGATCGAGGACGCCGCGAACAAGGCCGGCGCCAAGCTCGACGCCCGCGCGGCCGCGAGCTCGATCCAGCGCCTCTAGTCGTCGGAATTGACCTCGCGTTGGGCGCGCGTAGACTTCGGACATGGAGGATCGCGACGCCACCGCCGCGCGACTCGAGATGGCGCTCGAGATGTTCGACGACGGCGTGATGATCATGCGAGAGAACCTCCAGCGCCGTTATCCAGAAGAGTCGGCGGAAGAGATCGAGGCCCGCCTCGGCGCATGGCTCGCGGAACGGCCGGGGGCGGAGTCGGGCGACGGCGTCGGTGTTCGGGCGCCGTGGCCGAGGGTGCGTTGACTCCGCTCGCGCGAACGCTGAGCGAAGCGCTCGCGCTCTTCCCCGCCGACCTGCCGTTCGCGCTAATCGGCGGCTTGGCGGTATCTGCGCGAACCGAGCCTCGCTTCACGCGCGACGTCGACTTTGCGATCGCCGTCGCAAGTGATCAGGACGCCGAGATGATCGTGCATTCCTTCTTGAAGGCCGGGTTCCTCAGCGAATCCGTCCTCGAGAACCCAATCCGAGGCCGCCTCGCGACGATGCGCCTTCGCCGCAATCCGCGCGCACCTATTGTCGACCTCCTGTTCCTCTCGAGCGGAATCGAAGCCGAGATCGCGCAGGAAGCGACTCCCCTCGCCGTGCTCGGACAGCGCGTTCCGGTCGCGCGAATCGGCCACCTGATCGCGATGAAGCTCGTCGCAAGAGACGACCGGAATCGTCCTGCCGATCAGGCCGATCTACGCGCGCTTTCGAAGGCAGCAAGTGAGGACGAGTGGGAGTGCGCACGCGTCGCTGTCGACCTCATCCACGAACGCGGCTTCGATCGAGGTCGTGATCTGCGTTCGGCGCTCGCCGATTGGCGACGTCAAGCGCGTGATCCTTCGCCGTAGAGGCCGGCCGGCTCGAACCGCACGCATCTCGAGCGCATGCCGAGCGGGATGCGGCAGATCTGGATCGAGGCCGGCCTCGTCTGATGTCGTCAGCTCGACTTCCGGGTCGCGCCCGAGGGCAGCGCCGCCCAGGCCGCGCGCGCGGATGGATCGATCGCGAGCTCGCCGCGGAGGTGCGCCTCGAGGTTGGCGAGCGAGTCGAGGCCCCAGAACAGCTCGCCGTCGGCGATCACCGTCGGCACGCCGAAGACGCCGGCGTCGATCGCGTCGCCGGTCGCCGCGCGCAGGCGATCCTTCGCGGCTTGCGACGACGCGGCGGCGACCAGCGCGTCACCGTCGAGGCCGCAGTCGCGCGCGATCGCGGCGACGCGCGACGGATCGGTCACGCCGCCGCCGCCGGCCCAGGTCGCGGCGAACAGCGCGTCGATCAGCGCGCGCTCGGGGGCGATCGTCGAGACGCGCAGCGCGAGCAGCGGGTTGAACGGATGCGCGGGCGGCGGCGTGAACGGCACGCCGAGCCGGCGCGCGCTGCGCAGCGTGTCGTCGACGAGGTACGTGCGCCGCGCGGGGATCTCGGCGGGCCCGCGCGTGCCGTGCGCGTCGAGGAGCGCCGCGAACAGGATCGGCACCGGCTCGACCGACGCGCCGACCCGCGCGCCGAGCGCGTGGAGCTGCGTCCACGCGAGGTACGCGTACGGCGAGACGTAGTCGAACAAGAACTTCATCGCGACACCGCGAAGGTCTGCGGATTGATCGCGATCAAGCGACCGTCGGGCGTCCACAGCTCGCGGAGCTCCGGCACGTAGCCGCTGCCCGCGGCCAGCGCGCGCGCGCGATACACCAGCGGCGCATCCGAGGCGACGCCGCGCAGATCCGAAGCGATCAGCAACGTGAAGGTCAAGGTCGCCATCGGGCGCGGCGCGCGCATCCCGATCAGCGACGCCGGCCAGTACGCGTCGATGCACGCGGCGATGTAGCCGGCGCCGCGCGCCGCGCCGGGCGTGCGCGGGCGGACCCAGCCGACCACCTCGCGCACCGCCGTGCCGGTGAAGGGCGTCCCCGCCGACGTCCGATACTCCATGTGCCGCGTGAAGACCGGCGCCGGCGGCCCGCTGACCGGCGCCACCGGCACCGACTCCCACGGCGGCAGCTCCGGCGGATCGATCGCCTGCCACTGCGAATCGTCGCGATCGCGCCCGAACGTGAGCACCGCGTGCGCGACCGCCTCGCCGGCCTGGCGCAGCTCGACGCGCATCACCGTCACCGACGAGCCGGCGCGCAGCGGCACGACCTCGATCGCCGACGCGCCGACGATCGCGGGCGACATGATCTCGAGCGTCATCGCGCGCAGCGGCCGCGCCTCGTCGTCGAGGACCGCCGATCCGGCGTTGATCATCGCCCCCGCGACCAGCCCGCCGAACGCGCCCTTGCCCTGCTGCCAGCCGTCGGGGATGTCCCACTCGAAGCCCCCGCCCGCCCGCACCGGTGTCATCGCGGCGTCGAGATCCATGCGCCGACGGTAGCAGGGCCTTGCCCCGACGCGCGCGGTGCGCCACGTTCACCCCATGAGGCGCGCCCTGCTGTTTTGCATCGCACTTGCCGCTTGCGCGGCCGCCGCTTGCACGACGCACAAGCACATGGCGCAGATCGACGGCGTGACGCTGCCGGAGTGCGACGAATCCGTCGCCGCCCCCGACGGCCCGACCTTCGCGTTCTGGGCCGAGGCGCACGAAGAGCAGTACCCGCTGCCCAAGGGCGCGGTCGTCCGCATCGCGGCCGATCGCGGCGTGTCGTGGCGGCGCGTCGAGGTCGTCGCCAAGCGCCTCGAGCAACAGGGCTCGAAGCCCGTGCTCCTGTGCGGCGTCGGCTCGACCGACCAGATCGGCGCGTTCGAGCCGTTCGCCGAGCTGCACCCCGGTGATCACCTCACCCTCGACGCGTCGCGCGGCCAGTTCTTCGTCGGGCACCCGGGCGGCAAGGGCACGCAGGTGAAGTCGTTCGACGAGCAGCACATCGCGAAGTCGTTCATCCGCGAGGCGATGTCGCCGATCGTCGCGCAGTACAAGATCCACGACGTCGAGGTGCGTGTCGATCCGCACATGAACTGGGCCGACGTGGTGCGCGCCGTCGACGGCGCGCGGACGTGCTGCGACGGCGTCGCGATGCGCGCGTCGCTCTTCGAATAAAGAGCGCGCATAGACCTGGAAATCGCCCCGCGACCTTGGCAGGTTGGCGCTGTGGGCTCCAACGAAGACGACAAGGATCCGGAGCTCACCCCGCCCCCGGTCGAGCCACCCACGGGCAGCGGCGACGGCGACGGCAACGGCAACGGCGGCGGCCTGAGCGAGGGCTGGGGCCTCGCCGAAGAAGGCCAGCACCGCATCGGCGAGCCCGACGTCCCGGCGCTCGAGGATCGCGCCGACGTCACGCAGGAGATCCGCGCGGTCGCCGAGTCCCGCGGCGACGACTCCAACGTCGTCGATCTGCCGCTGCTCGGCGGCGAGGAAGCCCCGGCGCCGCGCCAGCCGACCGCGCCCGGCGCGCCCGAGCCCGTCGAGCCGCTCTCGCCCGACGAGCTCCGCGACGCCTGGCCCTTCCTCGATCTGCACGAGCGCTCCGACGGCCTCCTGATCCTCCCGCGCGAAGAGGCCGAGGACTTCTTCATCGCGCTCACGCCCGAGGATCAAGCCGCGCTGCTCCGCCACTGGCGCCCCGGCCTGCGCCGCCAATGGCTGCGCATGCTCGAGCCCGACGACGTCGCCGACGTGATCCAGGCGCTCCCCGAGGAGGAGCGCACCGGCATGTTCGGGCTGCTCGACGCGCCGACCCGCAAGGAAGTGCAGGCGCTGCTCGCGTACGAGGAGGACGAGGCCGGCGGCCTCATGAATCCGCGCTACGCGCGCCTGCGCCCCAACATGACCGCCGACGAGGCGATCAGCTACCTGCGCCGCCAGGCGCGCACCCGCGTCGAGACGATCTACTACGCGTACGTCCTCGACGCGCAGGTGAAGCTGCTCGGCGTGTGCTCGTTCCGCGATCTGTTCGCGGCCGATCCCAAGAAGACGGTCGCCGAGATCATGGAGACCGACGTCGTCCGCGTGAACGACGAGATGGATCAGGAGACCGTCTCGCGCGTCTTCGCCGAGCACGACCTCACCGTCATCCCCGTCGTCGACAAGGACGGCGTGATGAAGGGCATCGTCACCGTCGACGACATCGTCGACGTCGTCCAGGAAGAGGCGACCGAGGACGCGCAGAAGTTCGGCGGCATGGAAGCCCTCGACATGCCGTACCTGCAGTCGACCTGGAAGGACATGCTCACCAAGCGCGGCGGGTGGCTCGCGATCCTCTTGATCGGCGAGATGCTCACGACCACCGCGCTCGGCTACTTCCAGAAGGAGATGGAGGCGTCGGTCTACCTCTCGATGTTCATGCCGCTGATCATCTCGAGCGGCGGCAACTCGGGATCGCAGGGCTCGACGCTGGTCATCCGCGCGATGGCGCTCGGCGAGGTGCGCATCCGCGACTGGTGGCGCATCCTCGGCCGCGAGCTCATCACCGGCTTGGCGCTCGGCCTCTTCCTCGGCACGCTGGTCTTCCTGCGCGTCTTGGTCTGGGGCGCGTTCGGCACCTACGGCGCGTCGTACGAGATCCTCGCCGTCACGATCGGCGCGAGCGTGATCGCGGTCGTCACCTTCGGCACGCTCGCCGGCGCGATGCTGCCGTTCGTCCTGCGGTCGTTCAAGCTCGACCCCGCGAGCGCGTCGGCGCCGTTCGTCGCGACTTTGTGCGACGTGACAGGCCTGATCATGTTCTTCACCATCGCGAAGCTCATCCTCACGGGTATCCTCTTGTGACCCCGTGATCCCGACCCGCGTCTTCCACTATCGCGACCCCGCCGCCGTGATCCTCGGGCTGAAGGAGCTGCGCAAGCAGGGCCTCACCCCGCGCGGCCTCCTGTTCGTCGCGCTCGATCCGCGCGGCGAGACGTACCTCGCGGTGCCCGAGGACTGGGACGCGGTCTCCAACGTGCGCGTCGGCGACAAGCTCTCGCTCGAGCCGCCGTGGCAAGGACGCTACTTCCACTTCGACTCGATCCATCGCCTGCCCGGCGACAGCGTCTTGTGGAACGGCGATCGCCGGCTCGGCGACACCGGCTCCGCGCCGGAGGTGGCGTGCGCGATCAGCGAGTGGCTGAAGGGCGGCGGCGCGAAGAACGTCTTCCTCGGCTGTACGCCGCACCAGCCCGGATCGTGGTGGGCGCAGGATCACCGATCGCGCACGACCGACCTGCACGCGTCGGGGCTGGTCGACGTCGTCGTCACGACCGCGGGCCTGCTCGCACGCAAGATCAACCAGCCCAACCTCTTCCACCTCGAGCTCGCCGCGCTCGCGAAGGAAGGCCTGCGCGAGAACTGGCACGAGGTGTTCCGCTCGGAGATGGGCAACATCCTCTTGATCGAGCGGCGCG
>Ga0310810_10011144_pt1 | contig 10501 bp, 11 predicted proteins | sample NCmetagenome_FD_207641 | JGI IMG/M metagenome (GOLD analysis project Ga0310810, IMG submission 207641) | Soil microbial communities from experimental microcosm in Duke University, North Carolina, United States - NC | ecosystem: Engineered > Artificial ecosystem > Soil microcosm > Unclassified ... | reverse complement strand
TGGCAACGGCCGCTCGGGACGCACTGGCTCCCCGAGCGGCCGTTCCTATTTCAAAGAGTCCGGCGAGAGATCGCGTGAATTCAAAGCCGGATCTGGTAGTTTCGGCGTCATCCGCCCAATCGTATTTCCAGGGTAGTCGGATCCGCAGAATCCAGCGTCACCGTAACTCGGCTTTCTTCACTTCATCCCAGATAGCATCCAGTTCGTCGAGGCTCGCCTCCCCGACGACAAGTCCGCGCTCCACGGCAATCCGTTCGACTTCTCCGAACCGTCGCGTGAATTTCTCATTCGCGCGGTCCAGGGCGAGCGACGCGTGCACGCCCGCCTTCCGGCACAGATTCACGACCGCAAACAAGAGGTCGCCGAGCTCCGACTCCAGCGCCGCGTGACGCTCGTCATGGATCGGCGCGCCCTGCGGCGTACGCTCGATCGGATGATCACGAAGCTGCGCTCTCACCTCGCCCATCTCCTCATCGACTTTCGCAGCGGGACCATCGACGTCCGGCCAATCGAAGCCGACGCCGGCCGCGCGGTCCTGGAGCCGATGCGCGCGATGGAGTGCCGGGAGATTCGCCGGTAATCCCTCGGCGATCGACGTTCGGCGCCGCGCCTTCATCTGCTCCCACGGCTGGCGTTCGCCCCCCTCGTACAGATGCGGGTGACGCCGATGCATCTTCGAGATGAGCCCGGCCGCGACGTCGCCGATATCGAACGCGCCGCGTTCCTCCGCGATCACCGAGTGGAAGAGCACCTGCAGCAGGACGTCGCCGAGCTCCTCGCGCATGTGGCGGTCGTCGCCGTGGCGAATTGCCTCGTCGAGCTCGTGCGCCTCCTCGATCAAGTAGGGGCGCAGGGAGTCGTGGGTCTGGTTCGCATCCCACTCGCAGCGCGCCCGCAAATCGCGCATCAGCGCGAGCGTATCTTCAAGCGTTGATTTGTCTTGCATAGCCTCCTCGGGGTGGGTATCATACCCGCTCTTCGAATGCCACGTCAACCGATGATCAGCCCCCCGCGCGCCTGGGTCGAAGTCGACCTCGGCGCGCTGCGACGCAATGGAGCCGCGCTCGCCAGTCGTGCTGGCGTACCGCTGCTCGCCGTCATCAAGGCCGACGGATACGGGCTTGGCGCGGTTCGCGTGGCGAGTGCGCTCGAGCCTCTTTCGCCGTGGGGATTCGGCGTCGCCACTGTCGCCGAGGGGCTGGAGCTGCGCGCGGCAGGCGTGACTCGGCCGATTCTGGTGCTGTCGCCGGTGCTGCCTGACGAGTACCCGTCCATGCGCGAGGCGATGCTTCGTCCCTCGCTAGGCAGCGCTGCCTCGATCGCGCAGTGGACATCGCGTGGCAGTCTGCCATGGCATCTGGCCATCGACACGGGAATGAATCGCGCAGGAGCGTCGTGGCGACACGTTGCCGAGCTGCTCGATGCGATGCGGGTTGTCCCCCCAGAGGGAGCGTACACGCATTTTCATTCCGCGGATCTGAACGACGGCTCGGTTGCCGAGCAGGTGCGCCGCTTCGGATGCGCGCTCGATGCGCTCGCATCGCGGCCGCGGTACCTGCACGCAGAGAACAGCCCTGCGCTCGAACGCGGTGGCGCATCGATGTGGGATCTGGCGCGCCCCGGCGTTTTTCTCTACGGCGTCGGCGGTGGGGAGGGCGCGACGCTCACGCCGGAGCCCGTGGCGCACCTGCGAGCGCGTGTCATCGACATGCACACGCTCGATGACGGTGAGTCCGTAAGCTACGGCGCGACGTGGCGCGCGCGCGGGGTCCGTCGGGTGGCGACGCTCGGGATCGGGTACGCCGATGGCTATCGGCGCGCGTCGAGCAACCGGGGCGTCGCACTGATTCGTGGACGGCGCGTACCCGTCGCCGGAATCGTCACGATGGACATGGTGATGCTCGACGTGACGGACGTTCCCTGCGAGATCGGGGACGTCGCGACTCTGATCGGGCGAGATGGCCCCGAGCTGCTCACCGTCGACGATGTCGCGACCACGGCGAGTCTCCTGAGCTACGAGTTGCTCGTCGGTCTCAAGCTCAGGGTACCTCGCGTCTACCTCGATGACTGACGTCGCCGGTCGGCTCTCGAGTCGGCGCGCCGCGATCATCGTGCTCGACGGTGTAGGCGCTGGTGCCGCACCGGACGCCGCGGACTACGGCGATGTCGGCAGCGACACCCTCGCGAACACGGCGCGCGCCGTCGGCGGCTTCGACTTGCCCGCGCTCGAGGCGCTCGGTCTCGGCCGCATCAAGCCCATTGATGGTGTGAGCTCCTCCCGACCGGCACGCGGCGCGTGGGGCCTCTTGCAGCCGCGCTCCAGCGGCAAGGACAGCACCACAGGGCATTGGGAGATCGCCGGTCTGCACCTCGCAAAGCCGTTCCCGACCTACCCCCACGGATTTCCCAGCGAGGTCATCGACGCGTTCGCGAAAGCGACGGGCCGGCCGGTGATTGGCAACGTCGTAGCGAGTGGCACGGCGGTCATCAACGACTTCGGTGGCGAGCACATGCGCACCGGCGCGTGGATTGTATACACGTCCGCCGATTCCGTCTTTCAGGTCGCGGCCCACGAAGGGGTGGTTCCGCTCGAGGAGTTGTATTCCGCATGTGACGTCGCGCGGGCGCTGCTGGTTGAGCCGCACAACGTCTCTCGCGTGATCGCCCGCCCGTTCGAAGGCGAACCCGGACGCTTCGTGCGGGTGTCTGCGCGTCGCCGCGACCTCTCGATCGAGCCCCCCGGCGAAACGCTCCTCGATGCGCTGGCCGCGGCCGGCGTTGCCCGCTCGGGGATAGGCAAGGTGGACGACCTGTTCGCCCGGCGTTCGATCACCGCCACCCACACGGCGGCCAACGAGGAGGGCATCGCACGGATTGTCGAGTGGCTGCGCACGCCCGCTAGTGGGTTCCTCTTCGTCAACCTAGTAGATTTCGACCAGCTCTTCGGGCACCGAAACGATGCTGCGGGGTTCTATGGAGCGTTGCGCGAGTTCGACCGGGCTCTGCCAACCATTCTTTCTACGCTGCGCGAGGACGATCTGCTCTTCATCACGGCCGACCACGGCAACGACCCGACAACGCCATCAACGGACCACGCTCGTGAGTGCGTGCCGTTGCTCGCAGCCGGTCCGCGGGTTCGCGCCGTCGATCTAGGCACTCGGCCGACATTCTCCGATCTCGGAGCCACCGTCGCCGAGTGGTTCGGCATCGGGTTTCGGGGACGAGGTACATCGTTTCTCTCGGACATCGTAGCGCAATGACGCGTCCCGCTGGGGCGGGCGCGCCTTCGGTCGAATCAGTACGGGCCAGTGCGCTTTCTGCGATGGAGCGGGCTTACGCGCCCTACTCGCAGTTCCGCGTGGGCGCAGCTCTCGTTGGCGTCGACGGCACGGTCTTCGTGGGGTGCAACGTCGAGAACTCGGCATACCCCGCGGGCATCTGTGCCGAGCGCTCCGCGTTGTCAGCGGCCATCGCTGGTGGCGTACAACAGTTCGCGATGCTGGTCATCGTGAGCGAGGCGGATGACCCCACGCCGCCGTGCGGCATGTGTCGTCAGGCGCTCGTCGAGTTCGCGCCCAGGTTGTCGATCGTGAGTTGCACGAAGCACGGTGGAGAAGCGACGTGGAATCTCGCGACGCTGCTCCCGCATCCGTTCACACCCGCCGCGCTGACGCACCACCAATGAAGCTCGGACGCGTTGTTGGGACGGTCGTGTCGACGCGGAAGGATCCGTCGCTCGCGTCGCTCAAGTTGCTCATCGTCGAGAACCTCACCACCGAGCTCGGTCGTGAGGGCGGGTACGTAGTCGCTGTAGACAGTGTGGGTGCAGGGCTGGGTGAAGTGATCCTCTATGCCACTGGAAGTTCAGCACGACTCACCGCGGTCACGAAGGACCGTCCGGTGGATGCCGTGATCATGGCAATCGTTGACAGCTTTGACGTCGAAGGACGGAGTGTACGGCTTGCGTAATCGGTTGTGGGGGATGGCGCTGCTGGTCGGCGTGGTGGGAACTCTCGTGGGGTGCAGCGAGGACTTGCAGGGGAACTCTGGGTGTCCTTCGCTCTGTCCCGAGCAGAACGTCGTCCCGCGCGACACGCTCCTCGAGACGTTCATGGCGGTCGATACCACCGTCGTTGGCTATCCGGTGATCGGGACCGAACAGTTCCTGCTCCTGGCATCGCGCGGCGACACGCTCGATACGCGCGCGGTGATACGCTTCGATACCCTCACGCAGAGGTTCAGTCGCGGCGGGGCGGACAGTGCGATCTACACGGTCGACAGCTCGACGGTCGTGCTGTCGCTCGACACGACCGCAACGAAGGCGACGGCGCCCGTCAGCATCGAGGTCTATGACGTCGACACGACGGCGGTGGACACTTCGACATCGGCGGCACTGGCGCTGTTCCGTCCGGATCGGCTGATCGGCGGCAGGACCTACGCCACGACCGAGTTGAAGGACACGCTTCGCGTGCCGCTGCAGAACGACAAGGTGCTCGCCAAGCTCACTGGCACCGCACCGCGACGGCTCCGCCTCGGCTTCCGGGTGCGGAGTACTGCGTCGTCGCAGATACGGCTTCGCTCGCGTGATGGAGGGGGGGCGACGACGCTCAGCTACGATGCGTCTCCCGATACGGCGGTGAAGCCCCTCATCAACAGTCCAGCGTCGTTGACGCCGACGGACAACCCGACGCTGCGGAACGACCTCACCGACTACCAGCTCGTGGCGGTGAGTCCCGGCAACAGCGTGGGCAATCTGCTGGCCGTCGGAGGCTTGCCCGGGCAACGCACCTATCTGCGCTTCAACGTTCCCACGCGGCTCATCGACTCGGCCACGGTCGTGCGAGCGACGTTGCTGCTGACGCAGGTGCCGACGAATTCCGTGGACGCTGCGGATTCGTTGACGATTTACCCGCAGGTCGTGCGCGCGACGCTCACGCTCGCGGACGTCGTGAAGTCTGCCGGAATTCTCAACCCACCGGCACTGGAGATCGATTCGCTCCGGTTCCGGCCGAACGAGAGCGGACTGCGCTCGATCGAGATCGTGGGCGCCGTGCGCGAGTGGAAGGCAATTGGCACGGCGTCACTGCAGCGCGCGATCGTTCTGCGATCGGCAACGGAAGGCGCGTCGGCGTCGGGTATGCTGTTCTATTCCAGCAAGGCGCCCGCAGCGCAGCGTCCGCGTCTACGAATCACGTACGTGAACAACGTGGAGTTCGGAATTCCGTGATGCGTCAGACCGCAGTGATCCGCCGTGCTCTCAGCTGTGCGATGGTCCTCGTCGCATCGCGCGCAGCGGCCCAGGGAACGCTCAGTGCGCAGGGCTTCGGTTATCCGCCGGGGCAGTTGAGCGCGTACGCGCGTTCACTCGGTGGCGCGAGCGCTGAGACGGATGCCTTGTCTCCGATCAATCCTGCTGCGTTGATGGGATTGCGACGCGGCGGATTGTATCTGCAGTCCGAGTCCGAGACCCGAAACGTCGATGTCGCCGGGACCTCGGGCTCGACGCGCTCGTTCCGCTTCCCACTCTTCTCGGCGGCGGTGCCAGTGACCGGCCGCGGGATGCTCGGCGTGTCGTTCTCCACGATGCTCGATCGCACCTGGGGAACGGAAACGCGCGGCATGCAGGTCTTCGGCGCTGATTCCGTGGCCTACACCGAGACCTTCCGCTCGGAGGGCGCGTTGAACGATGTGCGCTTCGCGGGCGCATGGGCATTTCGCGACAACCTCATCGTCGGCCTCGGCCTCCACGTGTACCCTGGGGAGAACAGGCTGACGGTGGCGCGTGAGTTCGATGACTCACTGACGTTCGCGCCGCTTCGTGACTCGGCGAACGTCAACTATTCTGGCGTCGGGGTGTCCGGCGGCGTGATGTGGCGGCCTGTCCGCACCGTGACTATCGGTGCATCGGGCCGGCTCGGCGGGACGCTCAAGCTGCGAGAGAGGGACAGTCTCCGCACGTCGGCCGATGCCCCATCGCGTTTCGGCGTTGGCGTTAGGTACGACGTGCCCAGCATTGGCGTCGCGTTCCGCGCCGATCGCACGATGTGGTCGAACATGGAGGGACTGGGCTCCAGCCGCTCCACGCCACAGGACACGTGGGAGTTCGGTCTCGGAGTCGACGCAGTTGGCCCGCGGCTCATTGGTTCCCAGCTCGCGTTACGCGCGGGCGGACGTTTTCGCGAACTTCCATTTCTCGCCGACAGTCAGAGCGTGAGCGAAAAGGCGTTCACGCTTGGCGCCGGTGCGCCGCTCGCTCGCGGCCGCGCCACGCTCGATCTCTTCGTCGAGCGTGCGTGGCGTTCCGCCGGAAGCGTGGATGCCAGCGAGCACGCGTGGACGTTCGGGCTGGGGTTGACCGTCAGGCCTTGAGTCCATGACGCAGCCGGTCCGCCCCGACGCGCCGCTCATCCTCATTGCCGACGACGTTCCGGCGAACGTCGAGCTGCTGATCGATCAACTGCATACGCTCGGCTACCGGACCGTGTCTGCGCAGGACGGACCGTCCGCGCTCGCCACGTGCTTCACGCATCGCCCCGAGCTGGTCATTCTCGACGTGTCCATGCCTGCGGGTGATCTGGGCGTGGACGATCGGTCGACCGGATTCGAGGTGTGCCGGCGCATCAAGCGCGATGCGCGTTCGGCGCGCATACCGGTCATCTTCGTCACTGCGCTCAACGACACCACCGATCGCGTCAAGGCGATCGAAGCCGGCGGTGACGACTTCCTCACGAAGCCGCACAACCGAATGGTGCTCGGCGCACGCGTGCGGAGCCTGCTCAAGCTGAAGGCAGCGACGGACGCGCTCGAGGACAGCTATCGCAAGCTTCGCGAGCTCGAGAAGGTGCGCGACGATCTCATGAAGATGATCGTGCACGATCTCAAGACGCCGCTGACGTCCATCATCGCGACGCTGGAAATGCTCGCCGACGGAGATCTGGGTCCGGTGGGCGTTTCGCAGCAGGGTGCCCTGCGCGATACCGAGAACAAGGCTCAGGAGCTGCTGCACCTCATCGAAGATCTGCTCGAGGTCGCGCGCATCGAGGAAACGTCCATCGCGCTGGACCTCGAGCCCGTCGCGCCTGCGGCACTCGTCCACGAGATCATGCACGACTGGGCGCTTCGGCTCCAGCAGGAGCGCGCGACCACCAATATCGAGGTGGCCGCGGACGCGCCGACGTTCATGGCCGATCGGGCGCTGCTCAAGCGCGTGTTCGGCAATCTGATTCAGAACTCGCTCGTGCACTCTTCGAGCGCGGTGGAGTTACGCGTGTTCGCGCGCACCGATCCGCGGGGCGTGCTGTTCACCGTGGCCGACAACGGCCCGGGCATTCCGCCGCAGTATCACGAGGTGATCTTTCACAAGTTCGAAAGTGTGAAGACGCCTAACGTGCCTCGCGTGCGCAGCTCTGGCCTGGGCCTCGCGTTCTGTCGGCTCGTGGTGGAGGCGCACGGTGGCCGCATCTGGGTCCAGAGCACCGAGGGCGCCGGGAGCGCGTTTCACATCGTCCTTCCGGTCCGCCCGCCATCCGCGCCGGTGTCGCGCGCCAGCGTCGGAGCCGGCGCCGTATCGTGAAGGCCGGCCCTGAGGAACGCCCGCGGCGACGGGTGTATCTCCGCACATTCGGCTGTCGCGCGAACCAGTACGACACCGAAGCCGTTCGCGCGATGATCGAGTCGGCTGGCGGCGAGATCGTTGCGACGCCCGACGCCGCCGATGCGGCGGTGTTCAACAGCTGCGCGGTGACCGCGGCCGCGGAGGCGGATCTCCGACAGAGCGTCCGCCGCGCCGCCCGTCGCCGGCCCACGCTGCAGACGGTCGTCATGGGCTGCGCCGCGGCGCGCGACGACGGCACCATTGCCGCGCTGCCCACGGTCGACCGTGTCGTCGGTGGTGCGGATCTCGTCGCGGTTGCCGCGGCGCTCGGGCTCCGCGCGCCCGCGCGGCCGCCTAACGTGCAGACGGGGACGCGCGCGCTGCTGCGCATTCAGGACGGCTGCGACGAGCATTGTACGTTCTGCGCGACCACGCTAGCTCGCGGCGCGGCGCGGTCGCGCGCCATGGACGCGCTTGTCGACGAGGCGTCGCATCTCGCCGAGCGCCATCCAGAGATCGTGCTCACGGGAATACACATCGGGCATTACGGGGTCGACACCGATGAGTCGCTGTCGGGCCTCGCCGAGCGGCTCATCCGCGATGTGCCGATGGTGCGGTTTCGACTCAGCTCACTCGAGGCAACCGAGGTCGATGATCGCCTGAGCGAGCTGTTCTCGGAGGCGACGCGTCTGGCGCCGCACCTCCACGCGCCGCTTCAGTCTGGCTCTGATACGGTGCTGAAGCGGATGGGGCGACACTGGTACACTGCCCAGACGTACGCGCGGTCACTCGAGCGCCTGGTGGGCCGCGGCACTCCGTTCGGACTCGGGGCGGATGTCATCGCCGGGTTCCCTGGGGAGACGGACGAGGATCATCGACGGACACTCGCGCTCGTCGAGGATCTCCCGTTCACGTATCTGCACGTATTCCCGTACTCCGTGCGCCCCGGTACGCCGGCGGAGCGTCTCGGCTCGCACCTGCCGAGCGAGATCATCGATCGGCGCGCGCGCGAGCTGCGGGCCGTCGGCGAACGCCGAGCGGATGCGTACAGGGCCGCGCGGACTGGTGGCGTGTGTGACCTGGTCGTCATGGGAGGCGGCGAGCAGCGCGAAGGCCTCACCGAGGACTATCTCACGGTCGCCGTGGACGCATCGATTCCGCGCGGCACGCGCTGCGCCGCACGCCTCGAGCGTGATGGGGCCCGATTGCTCGGCGTTCCGCTGCAACCCATCATTCTCTGATGCCCGATACCCGTCCCACGGTCTACATCGAGACCTACGGCTGCCAGATGAACGTGAGCGACTCCGAGTTGATGCTCGGACGGCTCACTGCGAGCGGCTACCAGTCCGTGGACGCACCCGACGGCGCCGACGTGATTCTTCTCAACACGTGCGCCATTCGCGATCACGCTGAGCAGCGCGTGATCGGGCGTCTCGGTGAGCTGAAGCGGAACATGAAGCCCGATTCGATCATGGGCGTGACCGGGTGCATGGCGCAGCGCCTGGGCCCGCAGTTGCTCGCCAAGGCGAAGCACGTGAGCCTCGTCGTGGGACCTGATGGCTATCGGGCGCTGCCCGCGCTCGTGGATGGCGCGAGGCGCGGTGAGCGGGCGATCTCCACCACGTTCGACCTCGAGGAGCATTACGAGGATTTCACGCCGCGACGGTTCGACAAGGTGAAGGCGTGGATCCCTGTACAGCGCGGCTGCGACTACCGATGCACGTACTGTATCGTCCCGACGACGCGCGGCTCGGAGCGCAGCCGCAAACTCGCGGACGTCGTGCGCGAAGTGGAGCAGGTCGTGGTCGATGGGATGACCGAGGTGGTGCTGCTCGGCCAGACCGTGAATTCGTACCACGACGGAGAGCGCGGATTCGCAGATCTGCTTCGTGCCGTGGGTGCGGTGCAGGGCATTCAGCGTGTACGCTTCACGAGCCCGCACCCTAACGATTTCTCGCCAGAGGTCATCGAGGCGATGGCCGAGGTGGATGCGGTGTGCGAGCACGTGCACCTGCCCATGCAGTCCGGCTCGAGCTCGGTTCTCAAGCGGATGCTTCGTCGATACACGCGCGAAGGCTACCTCGAGTGCGTGGAGCGGCTCCGGGCAGCGATTCCGGGGCTGGCACTCACGACGGACGTGATCGTTGGCTTCCCAGGCGAAACGGACGCCGACTTCGAGGATACGCTCGACGTGGTGAGGCAGGTCGGGTTCGACGACGCCTATACGTTCAAGTTCTCCCCCAGGGACGGGACCCCCGCCACCCGGATGCCGGTCGAAATGACCGTCCCGGATGAGGTGGCGACAGAGCGTCTCGCGCGTCTCATCGATACAGTCCGGCGTGGTGCCCGGGAGCGGAACATGACGCTTCTTGGCGCGAGACGCGAAGTACTGGTCGAGAAGGGTGCGCGTCGCGGGGATCTCCTGCAGGCGCGAACGCGCGACTTCAAGACCGTGCTCATGCCGGGTGACGACTCGATGATCGGTCGTTACTTCACCGTCGAGCTCACGGGCACCACGGGCTCGACCTTTACCGGTGCGGTATGTCACAATCGCGAGCGCGCGCCGTTGCCGATGGCCGGATGAAGAACGCGCTGGAAGAAATGGTGGGCGAGGTCTACACGCAGCTCCGGGGGCGGAACGCAGAGTTCTGCTCCTGTGAGCGATGCCACGATGACGTCATTGCCCAGGCCTTGAACAAAGCTAGACCGCGGTACATCGGCGGCTCTCCGATTGGAGCGGCCGTCACGCGCGTCTCGCTTGCGGGCGATCAGGCACGAGCCGAGATCGCCGTGCTGGTGTTCGACGCCATGCGCCGCGTCCACCAGAATCCGCGTCACGGTCCCGAGGACTACGTGCCACTGGGAGCGGGCGGATAGCAGGAGACTCGCTTGCCGCTCATCACCGCC
>Ga0310810_10011142_pt1 | contig 10502 bp, 7 predicted proteins | sample NCmetagenome_FD_207641 | JGI IMG/M metagenome (GOLD analysis project Ga0310810, IMG submission 207641) | Soil microbial communities from experimental microcosm in Duke University, North Carolina, United States - NC | ecosystem: Engineered > Artificial ecosystem > Soil microcosm > Unclassified ... | reverse complement strand
GTCGCCAACGCGACCGAGACGGGATCCTCCTTCGATCGACTTGTGCCGAACTGGTACGTCGGCCTCTCGCTGACCTGGGGGATCTTCCAGGGCGGGTACACGCACGGCCTCGTGCGCGAGGCGAAGGGAAATCTCATGACGGTCTCGGGCCAGGCCTCGGCGCTGCGCCTGCAGGTCGAGCTCGACGCGGAGCAGGGCCGCCTCGCCGTCCAGGCGGCGAAGGCGACGATCACCGCCGCCGAGGAGGCGCTGATCAACGCGAAGGATCAGCTCGCGCTGGCCGAGGCGCGCTACACGCACGGCCTCGGCAGCGTGATCGAGCTGGATGACGCGCAGGTCGCGTACACGACGGCGGCGGCGCAGGCGGTTCAAACGCGCTACGGCCTCGCGTCGGCGCGCGCGCAGCTGCTGGCGGCGCTGGGGGTGCGATGAGCCGGCGGCGGCGTGCCTGGACGATCGTCGGCATCGCGCTCGGCGCGGTGCTGATCGTCGGCGCCGTGCTGCGCGGCCGCGGCAACGGACAGGAAGCCGCCGGCGCGAAGGGCGGACGCGCCGGCGCGGCCGCCGACCGGGTGGTCGCCGTGGCGGCCGTGATCCGCGACGTCCCCGTCTACCTCGACGGCCTGGGAACGGTGACCGCGTACAAGACCGTCAACGTTCACGCGCAGGTGTCGGGCCGCCTGGACAAGGTCAGCTTCCGGGAAGGCCAGGCCGTGAAGCGCGGCGAGGCGCTGGCGCAGATCGATCCGCGGCCGTTCACGATCGCGGTGCACCAGGCGGAGGCCACACACGCGCGCGACGAGGCGCAGCTGGCGGGTGCGAAGCGCAACCTGGAACGGTTCGTGGGCGTGGGCGCGCAGCGCCTGATTCCGCAGCAACAGGTCGACGACCAGCGCGCGCTCGTCGACCAGTTGACAGGAACGGTCGCGGCGGACAAGGCGGCGATCGAGAACGCGCGCCTGCAGCTGGACTACGCGCGGATCACGTCGCCCATCGACGGCGTGACCGGCGTGCGGCTGGTCGACCCGGGCAACCTGGTCAGCACCGGCGACGCCACCGGCATCGTCGTCGTGACGCAGATGGATCCCATCGCCGTTCTGTTCACGTTGCCGCAGGACGCCCTGCCCGACGTGTCTCGGGAGCAGGCGAAGGGCGCGCTGAAGGTCGAGGCGCACAGCCGCGACGGCGGCCAGCTGCTGGCGACCGGCGAGCTGGCCCTGGTCGACAACCTGATCAACGCGGGCACGGCGACCATGCGGCTGAAGGCGATCTTCGCAAATCCAAATCGGCTGCTCTGGCCGAACCAGTTCGTGAAGGCGCGCCTGCAGCTGATGCTGCGCAAGGGCGCGCTGGTGATCCCGGCGGTCGCGATACAGCGTGGGCCGCAGGGCGCCTTCGTCTATGTCGTGGGCGAGGACGGGCGCGCGGCGCTGCGTCCCGTGACCGTCGAGCGCATCGAGGGCGAAACGGCGATCGTCGCGAAGGGGTTGGTGGCGGGCGACAAGGTCGTCAGCGAGGGGCAGAACCAGCTTCGTCCGGGCGCGCGCGTGCAGCTGCGTGGCGCGGCGGGCGAAGGGCGACAGCCGTGAACGTCTCGGAGCCGTTCATCCGGCGTCCCGTCGGGACGTCGCTGCTGATGATCGGCGTGCTGGCGGGCGGGCTGATCGGCTACCGCGAGCTCGCGGTGTCGGCGCTGCCCCAGGTCGATTACCCGACCATCGTGGTGTCGACGATCCTGCCCGGCGCCAGCGCCGAGACGATGGTGTCGGGCGTGACGACGCCGCTCGAGCGGCAGCTCGGACAGATCCCGTCGCTCGCCAGCATGACGTCGGTCTCCAGCGCGGCCAGCTCGCAGATCACGCTGCAGTTCGAGCTGGACCGCGACATCGATTCGGCCGAGCAGGACGTGCAGGCCGCGATCAACGCGGCGTCGAACCTGCTGCCGCGCACGCTGCCCACGCCGCCGACGTACAGCAAGAGCAACCCCGCCGACGTACCGGTGATCTCGCTGGCGGTCTCCTCCGACACGACGCCGCTGCCCAAGGTGGACGACTACGCCGATTCGATCCTGGCCCAACGCCTGTCGCAGGTGTCGGGCGTCGGCCTGGTGACGTTGAACGGCGGCCAGCGGCCGGCGGTGCGCGTGCAGGTCGATCCGGTGGCGCTGGCGGGTCGGGGCCTCGGCCTCGAAGAGGTGCGCCAGATGCTGGTGGCGGCGAACGTCAATCAGCCGAAGGGAAACCTGGACGGGCCGCGCCAGAACTACCTGATCGCGGCGAACGACCAGCTGCCGAGCGCCGCCGGCTACGCGCCCCTGATCGTCGCGTACCAGAACGGCGCGGCGGTGCGGCTGACGGACATCGCCAAGGTGCTGGACGGCGTCGAGAACGCGCAGCTCGCGGGCTGGGCGGGCGCGCACCCGGCGGTGATCCTGAACGTCCAGCGCCAGCCGGGCGCGAACCTGATCGAGGTTGCCGATCGGGTGAAGGCGCTGCTGCCCGAGCTGGAGGCGTCGCTGCCGCAGGGGATCGCGGTGAAGATCCTGTCCGACCGCACCGAGACCGTGCGCGCGTCGGTGCGCGACGTCGAGTTCACGCTGGTGCTGACGATCCTGCTCGTCGTCGCGGTCATCTACCTGTTCCTGCGCACGCTGCGCGCCACGATCATCCCGGGCGTCGCCGTGCCGCTGTCGCTGATCGCCACCTTCGGCGTGATGCTGCTGCTCGGCTACAGCCTCAACAACCTGACCTTGATGGCGCTGACGATCTCGACCGGCTTCGTCGTCGACGACGCGATCGTGATGATCGAGAACATCGCCCGCTACATCGAGGCGGGCGAGACGCCGTTCGCCGCGGCGTTGAAGGGGTCGAAGCAGATCGGCTTCACGATCGTGTCGCTGACCGTGTCGCTGGTGGCGGTGCTGATCCCGCTGCTGTTCATGGGCGGCGTCATCGGCCGCCTGTTCCGCGAGTTCGCGGTGACGCTGGCGACCGCGATCGTCGCGTCGGCGCTGATCTCGCTGACGCTGACGGCGATGATGTGCGCGCACATCCTGAAGCACGTGCGTCCGGGGGACGAGGGGCGGATCGCGCGCGCGTCTGAGCGGGCGTTCACGTGGATGGTCGGCGTCTACGATCGCGGGCTCCGCTGGGTGCTGGACCATCAGCGGCTGACGATCGGCGCCACGATCGCCACGGTGGTTCTGACGTTCGCGCTGGCGGTCGCGATCCCGAAGGGCCTCTTCCCGCAGCAGGACACCGGGATGCTGCTGGGGATCACCGAGGCGCCGCCCGACGTCTCGTTCCGGGCGATGACGGAGCGCCAGCGCGCCGTCGCCGAGGTCGTGCGCACGGATCCGGACGTCGCCACCGTGTCGTCGTTCATCGGCGCCGACGGAACCAACCCGACGCTGTCGAACGGGCGGCTGGCCATCACCCTGAAACCCCGCGACAAGCGTGCGGCCGACGCGCAAACGATCATGAATCGCCTGAACGCGCGCCTGCGCGAGGTCGGCGGCATCACCGTCTACCTGCAGGCGGTCCAGGACCTGCAGATAGAGAGCCGCGTCAGCCGCACGCAGTACCAGTACACGATCGAGGACGCCGACCCGGCCGAGCTGGCGGTGTGGGCGCCGCGCGTCCTCGATCGGCTGCGCCAGCTTCGCGAGCTGGCGGACGTCGCGAGCGATCAGCAGATCGGCGCGCGCCAGCTGACGCTCGTCGTGGATCGCGACAGCGCGGCGCGCCTGGGGATCACCGCGGCGGCGGTCGACGACACGCTGTACGACGCCTTCGGCCAGCGTCAGGTGACGACCATCTTCACGCAGCTGAACCTGTACCGGGTCATCCTGGAGGTCGACCCGCGCTTCCAGCAGAACCCGGACGCGCTCGATCAGATCTACCTGCGCGGCGCAGCCGGCCAATCGGTGCCGCTGTCGGCGTTCGTGCACTACGATCGCACCGAGACCGCGGTGTCGATCGCACACGCCGGTCAGTTCCCGGCGGCAACGCTGTCGTTCAACCTGGCGCCGGGCGCCGCGCTGGGCGACGCCGTCCGCGCGGTTCGTGACGCGGTCGCGGGCCTGGACGCGCCGCCCGGCCTGCGGGGCGAGTTCCAGGGTGCGGCGGCGGCGTTCGGCGAATCGCTGTCGACCGAGCCGTTCCTGATCCTGGCGGCGATCGTCACCGTCTACATCGTGCTGGGCGTGCTCTACGAGAGCTATATCCACCCGGTGACGATCCTGTCGACGCTGCCGTCGGCGGGCGTGGGCGCGTTCCTGGCCCTGTTCGTCTGCCGCTCCGAATTCTCGGTCATCGCGCTGATCGGCATCGTGCTGCTGATCGGCATCGTGAAGAAGAACGCGATCATGATGATCGACTTCGCGCTGGAGGCGGAGCGCGAGGAGAAGAAGTCGCCGCGCGAGGCGATCCATCAGGCGTGCCTGCTGCGCTTTCGCCCGATCATGATGACGACGATGGCGGCGTTGCTGGGCGGGTTGCCGCTGGCGCTGGGCACCGGAACCGGCGCCGAGCTGCGCCGCCCGCTGGGGATCACGATCGTCGGCGGCCTGCTGCTGTCGCAGGTGCTGACGCTGTTCACGACGCCGGTCATCTACCTCTACATGGAGCGCCTGGCCCAGCGCCTGCGCCCACGCCGCGCACCCGCCACGCCCACGCCGACGCCGGCCGGCGCGGCGGGAGCGGCGCCGTGAACGTCTCGGCGCCCTTCGTCCGCCGGCCGATCGCGACGTCGTTGCTCGCGGCGGCGGTGCTGCTGTCGGGCCTGGCCGGTTTCCGCAGCTTGCCGGTCGCGCCCCTGCCGCGCGTCGACTTCCCGACCATCAACGTCAACGCCGCCCTACCCGGCGCCAGCCCACAGACCATGGCGTCGTCGGTGGCGACGCCGCTCGAGCGCCGCTTCGGCCGCATCGCCGGCCTCACGGAGATGACGTCGGTCTCCAGCCTCGGGTCGACGTCGATCACGCTGCAGTTCGATCTGGATCGCGACATCACGGCCGCCGCGCGCGACGTGCAGGCCGCGATCAACGCCGCCGGCGCCGAGCTGCCCGCCAACCTCCCCACCCGCCCCAACTACCGCAAGGTCAACCCGGCCGATTCGCCGATCATGATCGTGGCGCTGTCGTCGGACGCGCTGCCGCTGGCGCAGGTGTTCGACGCCGCGAACAGCGTGCTCGCCCAGAAGATCTCGCAGGTCGACGGCGTCGGCCAGGTGTTCGTGGGCGGCGGGCAACAACCTGCTGTGCGCGTGCAGGTCGATCAGGAGGTGCTGGCGGGGCGGAACCTGTCGATGGAGGACCTGCGCGGCACGCTGGCCGCGTCGACCGCGAACCAGCCCAAGGGGTCGGTGGGCGGCAGCGACGTCCGCTACAACGTCGACGCGAACAGCCAGCTGTTCGGCGCCGACGCGTACAACCGGCTTGTCGTCACCTACCAGAACGGCGCGGGCGTACGGCTCGGGCAGGTCGCGCACGTGATCGACGACGTCGAGAACAACCGCCTGGCCGCCTGGATGGACGGCCGACGCGCGGTCCTGATGATCATCCGGCGGCAACCGGGCGCGAACATCCTGAAGACCATCGAAGGCGTGCGGGCCGCCCTGCCCCAGCTGAAGCAAGCGATCTCCCCCGCGATCGACATGACCGTGGCGATGGACCGGACCACGACGATCCGCGCGTCGGTGCGCGACGTCGAGGTCACGCTGGCCCTGAGCGTGCTGCTGGTGACCGCGGTTGTGTTCCTGTTCCTGCGCAGCGTCCGCGCCACCGCGATCCCCAGCGTCGCCGTGCCGCTGTCGCTTGTCGGCACGTTCGGCGTCATGTACCTGCTCGACTACAGCGTCGACAACCTGTCGCTGATGGCGCTGACCATCTCGACCGGCTTCGTCGTCGACGACGCGATCGTCGTGACCGAGAACATCGCGCGCCTCGTCGAATCGGGAAAGCCGCCGCTGGCGGCGGCGCTGGAGGGCGCGCGCCAGATCGGCTTCACGATCATCTCGATCACGGTGTCCCTGATCGCGGTCTTCATCCCGATCCTGTTCATGGGCGGCATCGTCGGGCGTCTGTTCCGCGAGTTCGCGGTGACGCTGAGCGTGGCGGTCGCGATCTCGGCGCTGGTGTCGCTGACGGTGACGCCGACGATGGCGGCGCGTCTCTTGCGCGCGCCCCGCCACGCGCCCGAGGGCCGGGTCGGCGACGCGAGTGGACGGTTCATCGCGCGCGTGACGCGCGGCTACGACCGCGCGCTCGGCTGGACGCTGGATCATTCGCTGCTGATGGCCGTGCTGACGATCGCGACGCTGGGCCTGACGATCTTTCTCGCGTTCGTCGTCCCCAAGGGCCTGTTTCCGCAGCAGGACACGGGCCTCATCTCCGGATTCTCGGAGGCGGCGCAGGACATCTCGTCGGCGGCGATGCGGCGCGCGCAGATGAAGGTCAACGCCGTGGTCCACAACGACCCGGACGTCGAGCACGTGCTGTCGTTCGTCGGCGGCGCGCAGGGCGCCGGCAACACGGGCACCGTCTTCGTCGCGCTGCGCCCGCACAACCAGCGCCACAGCACCGCCGACGAGATCGTCGGTCGCCTGCGGCCGAAGCTGTCCACAATACCCGGCATCAACCTGTTCCTGCAGTCGGTGCAGGACATGCGCGTCGGCGGGCGCGCGTCGCGCACGCAGTACCAGTACGCGCTGCAGGACGCGGACCTCGCGGAGCTGAACGCATGGTCGCCCAAGGTGCTGGAGCGGTTTCGCAAGCTGCCCGAACTGCGCGACGTGAACACCGATCAGCAGACGGCCGGCATCCAACTGGACGTCGTCATCGACCGCGACAGCGCCGCGCGCCAGGGCGTCAGCATGCAGGCGATCGACGACACGCTGTACGACGCCTTCGGCCAGCGTCAGGTCGCGACGTCGTTCACGGCGCTCAACTATTACCGCGTCGTGCTGGAAGCAAGCCCTGCGCAACAAGCCAGCCCCGACCAACTGGCGCACGTCTACGTGCGGGCGTTGAACGGAAGCCTGGTCCCGCTGTCCAGCATGGCGCGCTTCGACATCTCGCCGTCGCCGCTTTCGATCAACCACCAGGGTCAGCTGCCGGCGACCACGCTGTCATTCAACCTGGCGCCGGGCGTCGCGCTCGGCCAGGCGGTCACCGCGATCCGCGCGTCAGAGCGCCAGATCGGCCTCCCGGCGACGATCCACGCCAGCTTTCAGGGCACCGCGCAGGCCTTCGGCGCGTCGCTCAGCAGCGAGCCGTGGTTGATCCTCGCCGCCCTGTTCACCGTCTACGTGGTGCTGGGCATCCTCTACGAGAGCCTCATTCACCCGATCACGATCATCTCGACGCTGCCGTCGGCGGCGCTGGGCGCGCTGATCGCGATCTACGTTCTGCGCGTCGAGTTCAGCATCATCGCGCTCATCGGCGTGATCTTGCTGCTGGGGATCGTCAAGAAGAACGCGATCATGATGATCGACTTCGCGCTGGAGGCCGAACGCGTCGAGGGCCTCGACCCGAAGGCGGCGATCCACCGCGCCGCCCTGCTGCGCTTCCGCCCCATCCTGATGACGACGCTGGCGGCGCTGTTCGGCGTGCTACCGATGGCGGTCGGCCTGGGCGCGGGATCCGAGCTGCGGCGCCCGCTCGGCATCAGCATCGTCGGCGGCCTTTGCGTCTCGCAGATCTTGAACCTGTTCTCGACCCCGGTGATCTACCTCTACCTCGACAAGCTGCGCCGGCCGGTCCGCCGCGAGGCCAGCCCGACAACGGCTTGACTCCGACGCGTCAGTTGAATCGGGACCCCTCAAAGGGGTTCCCGAACCCTCCCAAGATGGTACGCGGCGAGCTGAGCTTGCCGGCTCCCCACGCGTCAGTATCCAAAGGGATTGTTCGGCGGCGGCGTTGCGGCGGGCGCGCCGCCACCTGTCGCGGGCGCAGCGCCACCCACGCTCGGGACCGCGGTCGTCGGGCTCGCGGGCATCACGGCCGTTCCGCCCGGCGAAAGCGTTTCGCCCGCGCTCGATCCGGCGGCCGGAACGGGCGATCCCGCGGGAACGTTGGGCGCCCCCGGAAGCGACGTCCCGGTGTCGGCGAACGGCGACGGCGTCGTGAATGTCGGCACGGGCAGCGGCGGCGGAATCGCGACCGCATCCGCGGGCGCCGTCCCGGTCTGCGCCGGCGAGACGGTGCTCGAGGTCGCGGCGGAGGTTCCTGCCGGCGGCGGTGTGCTCGTGGTCGGTGACGTCGGCGCCGGCGCGAGCGTGGTCGCCGGAGCTGAACCGACTGCAGTCCCCGGCGTGGGACCAGCTGGCGGCGTCACGGGCGTCAACGTCGGAGCCGGCGTTGTGATGCCGACCTGCGCCAGCGCGACCGGCGCGCCGCCGGCGCTCAAGCAGATGACAGGCACGAGCATGCGCGCGAACTTTCTCATCATCTCCAATGTGGATCGCGCGGCAGCCTCGCGAAACGTCATCCGCGAAGCGCGGCTCACTGCGCCGCCGACTTACTTCAGCGAGTCGAGCTCGAGCATCTGGCCGTCGTGAGCGCTGGATCCTTGCACGAGCGCATCGATCGGAATGCTGGCGCGCTCGGCGCGGACACAGAACGAGAAGTCCTCGCCGTACCAGCGCGGCGGCTCGAGCAGCATGTTGAACAGCGCTACCCGGTCCTGTCCGTCGTCGTCGTTGAAATGCAGTTCGTCCTTGTAGACGGTGAACAGGCGATCGAGCGCGGCGCGCGTCACCACCATCAGCCCGCAGCCGGCGAGGCTCACCGGGCGCACCCACACGGCCGCCTCGACGTTCAAGCGGGCCTCGCCGCGAAACTCGCAGTTGACGCGCTGGCTGCCGCGGACCAGGCATGGCAGCACCGCGATCCGAGGCTGGTCGGGTGGCCCCGCCGCGTTGATCAGATCAACGAGGGTCTGCGTCGGCGCTTCGACGTCATCGTCGCACATCACCCAGTACGCCGCGTTGGACGCGAAGGCCGCCGCCGCGGCGCGGGAGCGCGCCTTCGGCAGGCACGAGCTCACGCCGTGAAACAGCCCTACCTCGCCGAGTTGGATCAGCCGTGCAACCGTGCGCGCGGCGGGCAGTACGTCGGCATCGGGCGCGCCGACCATCTGCACGAAGGCCTCGCCCGAGCGCTCGACGCCGACCCGGCGGGTCAGCTCGTACGTCAAGCAACTCACGAACAACGGACCTTTCAACACGTGATGCCTCGAACCTTCGGATGTTATCCGCTACGGGACCGTCCGCAATGCCGGAACTCGGACAAGAACGCGCATTTCGCGCGGTGGTACCAGTAGCCGCGTTGGGCGGGCAGCATCGTCGGCGTCACCCAGAACGAGCTGAGCGAGACGGAAGGATCGAGGGCACGCACGTGATGCCACCAGAGCTGCGGCAGGAACAGGATTTCGCCCGGATGGAGATCCACGTCGATCGAACGTGCCTCACGGAAGCGCGGAAAGCGGTCGAAGTCCGGGTTTTCGACGTCGAGCGCCAAGGACTGGGGCGACGGCTGTGTGAGGTCCGGATAGTGCAACAGCGCCGATTGCGACGGTGGGAAGAGGCGAAAGCGCTTGCGGCCCACGATCTGCGCGAAGAGGTTGTGCCCGAGATCGAAATGCACGCCGGACACCGTCCCGGCCGGTCCGATCCACAGTCGTTCGCCGTCTCTGGTCAGCCATTCCAGTCGCCTCGGCAGCCAACGCCCCGACCCCATGTACGCATCCAGGGATCGAACGCCGGCGCGCAGCTCGGTGGGCAGAAGCGCGAGCGGGTGCCTCACGATGTAGTGCTCAGCCGCGCCGTCGTGGAGCACGGTGCGCATCGCCCTGGAGAACGGCAGTGTCTCGAAACGGTGGTGGCCATCGACTGAAACCCGGACCGAGCACGACGACGAGCCGCCCTTGCGCCCCAGGAATTCGTGTGACCACGTCCTGACCGCAAGCCATTCGCTGGCCAGCCCCGTGAGGACGACGGGCATATCCGCCTCGAGGTAGGTGCTCCGAAACGAGCGCGCCGAGGGCCGATGGATGCGTTCGATCGACATGTCCGACTCGCGCCGTAGGTTCGCGGAACTGACTATCGCGCCCTCAGCAAGGCGGCGAGGCGGCCGGCCCGCCGCACCTGAGCGTCGAGAAAGGACGCCAATGGAGCGAAGGGCACGAAGTCGCCCGTGTTGTTCGTCAGCATCTTCCGTCCTGCGCGAATGTGCGTTTTGACTGCGAGCCCCTTTGCCGGACGGCGCGGACTACCGACGACGGCGATCGTTTTGTCCCGCAGGAGCAAGCGGAAGCGTTCGAGTGCGTTCTTCATCGGATCTCCTTCAGTGAGATGTCGTTCCGACGAAGAGCAACCTTCGGACCAAGCCGACTCCGACCGGAATCCGGCGAAGTCGCTCGCCGCGCGTGACCGCGCGGCGACGATCGCGCGCACGATGCGCGAGAGCTGCGCAACTCGGGACGCGGCCTTGCTGCGTTTAC
>Ga0310810_10011141_pt1 | contig 10503 bp, 9 predicted proteins | sample NCmetagenome_FD_207641 | JGI IMG/M metagenome (GOLD analysis project Ga0310810, IMG submission 207641) | Soil microbial communities from experimental microcosm in Duke University, North Carolina, United States - NC | ecosystem: Engineered > Artificial ecosystem > Soil microcosm > Unclassified ... | reverse complement strand
CGCGACGGCGCTGGCTCGCATCGCCCAACGCAAAGCTGCGCTCATAGGCGCACCCGTTCAGGGCTTCGCGGTATATCGCCGCGATCTGAGCCAGGGCCGAAAGTGGTCCGTGGCTGGCGCGCGCTTCATCGAGGTTACCGTCACGCGAGATCCTCGGCCAGTCAAAGGTTCGGTGTGGATGATGGCCGACTCCACGCTGTATATCCTGCGCCCGATCCGCGCGCTGCGCGAAGCACGAGCGTTGGCCGGCGCCACACGGACTCGTGTTTTCGCGATCCGTCCTAACTGGAGCATGCCGGCGCCGGCGTGGGTGGCGACAGATCCCACGTTCTGGCGTTTGGCACCGGTCGCCAAGTCCTCGCATTGAGCGGTTGAGCGCCTACGGGTTGCCACCATGTCGACGAGGCGCGAGCCGCAGTGCCCGACTTGAAGCCGTCGATTCTCCGAGTGCTCGAGCGCAGCGGGCATCGAACCCTTCGCGTCTTCGTGGCGCTTCCCGCTCGGCTCGCCTATGTTCCGTCGATGCGCGAGATGCTCACGCTCTTCCGCCCGGTCGGTGCGCAGGAACTCGCCCGCATCGCTGCCGCGGAATTCCGCGCCTCCCCGCCGCGGCGTTCGTCCCAACCCATCTTCTACCGACAGCATGCACATCTTTTGGAACAGCAAATCGCAGCGGCTGGATTGGTGGCGTGCATGACAACGATAGCTCGTTAGGCAGGCGCAGCAGTGAGCGACAAGGCGGATACGATCTCGGTACGCCTGGCGTCGACCGAAGACATTCCCGCACTCGACGCATTGATCGCCACGTCGGTCCGCGCACTCAGCGTCGGCTTCTACACGCCCGGGCAAATCGAAAGCGGACTCCGCTTCGTCTTCGGCGTCGACTCCCAACTCATCGCCGACCGAACCTACTACGTGATCGACGGCCTAACCGGCCCCATCGCGTGCGGAGGCTGGAGCCGCCGCGCGACCCTCTACGGTGGCGACCAACACAAAACCGGCGCAGATCGCATCCTCGATCCCGCGACTGTCCCCGCGCGAATCCGCGCGTTCTTCGTGCATCCGGATTGGGCTCGGCGCGGGCTCGCCACTCGCCTCCTCGCCACCTGCGCCGCCGCCGCCGCCGCCGCCGGGTTCCACAGGCTGGAGCTCGCGGCCACGCTACCCGGTGAGCCACTGTACGCCGCCCTCGGATTCGTGGCGCACGAGCGCTCGTCGGTGATGTTGCCCGACGGCGTCGCGCTTCCGATCGTGCGAATGACGCGGCCCATCGCGTCAAATCCGCTCGCACCCTAGAGAGTGAGTCGCTCGCGTTCGCTCGCGTCCGCGACAGACGCTATGCTTCCGCCGTTCCCTCAGCCTTGGAGCCGGATGTCATGCGCAGTCTCAGGGTCGCCCTCGTCTTCGTCGCCTTCGGCGCCGTATCTGGTACTCCCTTCCCGCCGACGCGTCACGCGCGAGTCCCGGCCGGTAACAGCGCTCCACTGCGCTTCGAGATCGCATTTTCCGCTTCCGCGCACGACGGACCAATCACCGGGCGCGTCTTCCTCGCCTTGAGCCGCGACTCAGCACCGCCTCCAATCGCTAACGCGGGCTCCTTTACCAACAGCACGCCGCTCTTCGGGCTCGACGTCAACGCTCTTGCCCCGAGCCAGGCAGCGGTGATCGACTCATCGACCCTCGGATATCCCACGAAGTCGCTCGCGGACATTCCCGCCGGCGACTACTGGGTGCAGGCCGTGATGAACGTCTATACCGAATTCCATCGCGCCGACGGCCACACGATCTGGGCGCACATGGATCAATGGGAGGGCCAGAACTTCACGTCCTCTCCGGGGAACCTCATCAGCGATCCCCAACGCGTGCACATCGATCCCGCCGCCGGCGGTACCGTCCAGATCTCGCTCACGCACGTCATCCCGCCCATCCAGATGCCGGCCGATACGAAGTGGGTGAAGCACATCAAAATCCAGAGCGCGTTGCTCACGAAGTTCTGGGGACATCCGTTCTACCTCGGCGCCACGGTCCTGCTTCCCGCGGGCTACGACACGCACTCGAACGTGCACTATCCTGTCGTGTTCCAGCAGGGCCACTTCGGGCTCGGCGCGCCCCTCGGCTTCAATCCGGACAGCTCCCCGCTGCCGCCGCAATGGAAGACGCTCCTCGCCTCGTACAACCGGGAGCCGGGCTGGGTGTTCGCACGCTCGTGGATGGGACCGAAGATGCCGCGTATGATCGCGGTGACGTTCCAACATCCCACGCCGTACTTCGACGATTCGTACGCCGTCAATTCGGCCAACAACGGTCCCTACGGCGATGCGATCATGACTGAACTGATTCCATATCTCGAATCGCACTTCCGGATGATCGAGGCGCCTTACGCGCGCGTGCTGACCGGTGGATCCACCGGCGGGTGGGAGTCGATCGCCTTGCAGATCTATCATCCGAAATTTTTCGGTGGGACTTGGACCCTCTATCCCGATCCCGTGGACTTTCACCACTACGGGACCTTCGACGCATACACCGACACGAGCGCGTTCGTGGACGACGCTGCGGGGATCGCGCCTTTCAGCCCAATCAGCTCGTGGTACCACCCGGAACGCATGGTCATGCGCGATAACGACGGGCAGCCGTGGCTGAGTATCCGCAACATGAGCCGTTTGGAAGACGTGCTCGGGAGCCATGGACGCTCGGGCGAGCAGTTTGAGGCGTGGGAATCCGTGTACTCTCCCGTCGGCGCCGACGGCTATCCCGAACCGCTCTGGGACAAGAAGACTGGGCACATCGATCGCGCCGTGATCGACGATATGCACGATCACGGCTACGACCTCGAGGCCTACCTGGCGAAGAACTGGCATACCGTTGGGCCGGATCTGGTGGACAAGATCCACGTCGACGTCGGCGACATGGACAACTTCTATCTGAACCTGGCGGTGATGGACCTGCAGCACTTCCTCGAGTCCACGAAGTCTCCGCACGTGCCCGGCGTGTTCCGCTACGGGCGACCAGAAAAGGGACATGGATGGCAGCATGTGACCAACGCCGCGTTGGTCGAGGAGATGGCGGCGGAGATCACCAAGCACGCGCCGCGGGGCGCGAACACGGGCGCATGGAAGTACTAGGCTCGATGTGAGTGCGGCATGCTGTGTGGTTGCACCAACACCGCAGCGCCACTCCGCCACCTGCACAGCTCGCTAACGCCATCGGACGCTGCGCGCGCCTGAGCTACGAAAGGCAACGCTCCCGCTCATACCGCCTAACGTCATGAGCGATCGTTGCTTGATCGCCTTCCACTGATCGTTCGACAAACCGATGGTCGAGCCGCGCGTTGCAAGGGCTGTGTTCTTGCCCAACGCCGCTCAGGTCCGAGGAAATCGAGTCACCCGCCGAAGTAGGAAAGCCCGGCGCCGACGCCGGAACCCTGTCAGTGGAGACAGTAGCCATGAGGTACCACGTTGTTCCTCTCCTGGTCGCACTGGCATTTGCGGCCGCCTGCACTAGCAGTCCGACCGATGCGTCGAATGCCAGCGCACCGTTGCGCGAGGTCGTAATTACGCCGGGCGCTCCAGCACCGGCGCCGACCCGGGCCTCGCAGCCGAAGCTGCACCCGTTGTCCGTCGCCACGGCAGCGCCAAGCATGGGCGGATCGCTGACCACGCCTCTGAGCCTCACCCCGCAGAGTTGCTCCGAAACCGCATCGCAGGTCATCGTCGTCACGTACACGGTTAAGAACAAGCAGGTGAACCCCGCCAGCTTCTCGGTGAATACCCAGTGGCAATTCGATGGCACTGCCTGGACAGGTTCGGTCCCGACCACCGTCAACGTGCCTGCGCAGGACGTCCAGACCACGACCACATATCTGGTGACGGTCACCGTGGTCAATGCGAGCGACGTCGCAACGGGCACATCCACCTTTTCCATCGCGCCATTCAATCTTCACACGTCCGGGCCTCCGCTCCTGAACATCACTAACGCCGCGGTCACGATCAACGTGGCATTCAACCCGTGCGCCGTCGTGAACACGGCTCCGACGCTCGTGCTGCCTAACGACATCGATAACGTCGAGGCCACCAGCAGTGCAGGCGCCACGGTGACGTTCACCGTTACGGCCACTGATCTCCAGGATGGTGACCTGACGTCGGCCGTGACCTGTGATCACAACAGCGGCGACACGTTCCCCCTCGGCGCGACGACCGTGACGTGCCAGGTGACCGACGCCGGCGGCCTCACGACCACTGGCAGCTTCCACATTACCGTCGTAGACACGACGCCGGCCTTCTTCACGAACTTCCCAACCGGCACGGTCACGATCATCGCCGTCGATATCAACGGCGCAACGCTGGATATTTCATCGCTCGGGATCACTGTCGAGGATGTCGGCCACGTATCCGAGCCGTCGACCTTCGACTGCGACTACGTGGCGGGCACGGTGCTCGGGATCGGCAGCACGACAACGGTCTCGTGTACCGCCAAAGACGCCAGAGGCAACGAGAGTGTGCCGAGCACCTTTGATGTGTTCGTCGGACTCAACGTCAACGGAGCCGGATTCCTAACGCCGCTGCGCATGACGGCGCCGTTCAGCACGCACAAGCGCGGGTCCACCATCCCGCACAAGTTCCTGCCGCCAACGTACGCCGACGGGACGCCCGCGACCGACTTGGCGCCGGACCTCCGCTTGGTGATCAACCAGTTGGATGGCACCGTTGAAGGCGAAGACATCGAGGTCAACGACAACTCGGCCGGCTCGACGACCTGGCGCTACGATCCGGACGCCGGTCAGTACATCTTCAACCTGCAGACGGTGAAGACGTGGGCGACGGGCACCTGGAAGACCACGGTGTCTTACAAGGGGATTGTCCTGGCCACGACGAGCTTCAACCTGAAGCAGTGATGCGAAGAGGGCCGGGAGTGTGCTCCCGGCTCGTAGCTCGCAGGTCATCCGAAGTGGACAGGGCTCCGGCACCTTGCCGGGGCCCTGTTTTCTCATGGATCGCCGGCACTCGGCCCGAACGCCACGTCGCAACGCGGGCGAGACTCTCGCAAGACGGCGCGGCGCGCATAGCCCAACAGCGCAACGCGGCTAGCGCGAGCGCCGCGACGGTCCGTAGGTTGGCTCGCATTGCGACCCCTGGCGTCCCATAGTATAGCGAACAGCCAGGCAAGACAGGCCCGGTCTCAGTACGCTGAACCCCACAAAGAGTCAGGTACTTGCCTGATCGGAGGATTCCGCCATGATGCGACAGCGCGCACTGCAGATTCTTCTCGCATTGACCGGAGTGGCATGCCTGCTCGGATTGTATCCGTTGATCGGAGCACTCCGGGACGGCGTGGCGTCGACGATCGTTAGGCAGGATCAGATGATCCTCGCCATTTACATCGTGCTCGGTGTCTTCTTGCTGATCGCGGCGCGCGACCCGCTGCAGCATCGCAGCCTCATTCTCTTCGCCGGCTGGTCGACCGTTGCTCACGACAGTGTCATGATCGTCCAAGGCCTTCAACGCCACGACCTGCACGGCGATCTCATACCCTTTGGTATTCTTGCGATCCTGGGCGTTGCTCTCATTGCGCTTACTCCTTCGTCGCAACGGGACGCCGCCCGCAGAACCGCCGGCGCTCTGGGTGTCGCGGCCCATTCACCGTGAGGGCTTGTCTCTTCTATCGAATTGCGGCGGTCCTCCTGGTGTTGTTCGGGATCGCTCACACGGTGGGTTTCCGGCAGTCGAGTCCAACATGGGGCGTTGAACCGGTGCTCGGGTTCATGCAGTCGCGCCATTTCGATGTGCAAGGGTTCAGCCGGACATATTGGGATCTCTTCCTCGCCGCGGGTTTCTCGGTTGGCGTGTTTTACTTCTTCGCGGCCGCTTTGGCGTGGCAGCTGGGTGGTCTTCCGGCAGAAACACTGGCAAACATGCGCGCTACGGTATGGTCCTTCGTGCTCTGCTTCGTCGCTCTTACGATTGTGAGCTGTCTATTTCTCTTCAGCCTGCCCATTGTTTTCTCGGGCGCGATTGCCGTGTGTTTGACGGTTGCGGCATCCATCAATCCCGGCAAGGCGTCTAACGATCGTTGATCCTCGGACACGGGAGCAGCTCATCGGCATCTTCGTCGCGTATCCATGGCTGGCACTTCTCCCGGCAGGGGTCTTTGGTGTGGCGGCATATCGCCGGCGCCGAGTGCTCGTGTGCGTGGCGGCCATCGCCTGGCTGATCTACGCCGTATACGAGACTGCGATGGCGCGCCGAATCCTCTGCTCCGGCGAGTGCAACATTCGGGTCGATCTGCTCCTCATTTACCCGCTGCTCCTCGCCGTTTCGTTGGCGGCGGTGGTGGCTGCATACCGAGCACGCTGAGCCGACATTGAACATTCTGATCGCGGGCGCCGGATACGTTATTGTCGGCATTGGCACCGCCTACCTCGCGGGTGCTGCATCGTCACCTGCTGGAGTAAAAGGGTGGCGGCTCGCCGCATGGCTACTCAGCCTGGCGGTGTTCGTTCTTCACTTCGTGATCGAGCGTGCTCGACGATTGCCGGCGTCGCGTGTGGCGCTGCGAGTCGCGTTAGGCGTTGGTCTTGGCGCATTCGGCGTCGCCGCCCTCGGCCCGGTGCGCACTCACTGGGGACAGCCACATCTCATGCACGGCGCCGTGCTCTCGCTTGGGCTGTGGCCGATCGCGACCGGCGTGCCGGCATTTGGTGTAGCTCTGATCGCCGGTTTCGTCATCGACCGGCTCGGCCGCGGCACGCCGACATCGCTCGGAGCTGAGGCTCACCCATCGGTGGACGAACGCTCGAAATGACGCGGAAATCCCGGTCTGACGGCCACGTCGCGGCGCCGCCTCCCAACGGTCGCACTCGTCGGGTGCTTGGTATCGGTCTGTGCGCGCTCGCGGTTCTCGGCGCTCGTCCGCGTGCCGGGCAGGTAAGCGTTAGGCCTGAGACCGTGGCGGTGCACAGCGGGTCTGCGTCGCTGCGCGCGCTGCTGTGGCGGCCTAACGGGAAGGGTCCGTTCGCGGCGATCCTCGTCAATCACGGCAGCGGCCGAACGCCCGACGAACTCGAGCGCTTGGGGCCGTATGAAGCGCAAGCGGACTCGCTCGGTCCGGTCTTCGCGCGCCACGGCTACGTGCTCCTGTTTCTGTTTCGAAGGGGGGTCGGGCTGTCCGCGGGCCAGGGGCCGAATGCGGTTGACCTGATGAACGCCGAGCGCCGCGCACACGGCGAGGATGCACGAAACGCCCTGCAATTGAAATTGTTGGAAGGCAGGGAGCTGAGCGACGCACGCGCGGGCCTCGCCTTCCTCCGGCGGCTGCCGTTCGTCGACCCGAACGATATCGGTGTCGTTGGGCATTCGTTCGGTGGTTCGCTCACCATGCTCATGGCCGAGCGCGAGCCTGATTTGCGTGCCGTCGTTCTCTTTTCGACGGCCGGCTATAGCTGGGATCGATCACCGGCGCTGCGAGCGCGTCTCCTCGCTGCGGCAGCGCACATCCGCGCGCCCGTGTTTCTCATCCATGCTGCGAACGACTACTCGACTGCGCCGGGCACGGCGATCGATGCGCGCCTCGGCCAACTCGGCAAACCGCATCGGCTGAAGATCTATCCGCCGTATGGCAGTACCCCGGACGATGGACACGCCTTTCCGGTTGTCGCCGTGCATCGTTGGGAGCCGGACGTCTTCGCGTTCTTGCGCGACAACATGGACAAGTGAGCGCAGCGCCCCGACCTCGAGTGCCTGCGTTAACGGGGCATGTGTTGCTCCTCGGCATCGACGATGCGCCGCCGGTGCCGCTGCAACAGGGCAGCCCCGCAGCGGGCGACTTTCGCGGATACGAGGTGGACCTGCTCGAAGCGCTGGCGCTCCGCCTCTGCGTGACACTCGAGTACCGGCGCGCATACTGGAGCGTCATCGTCGACGACCTTGCCGCCGGTCGTGTCGAGGCCGTGTGCAGCGCGGCCACGGTCACCGCCGAACGCGCGCGCACGGTGGACTTCTGCGCTCCGCACCTGAACATCGCGCTGGCAGTGGTCACGCGCGACGGCGACCGCGCCGGGACTCGTCTCGAGGGCCGGCGTGTTGGTGTCCGGCGCGGCACTACGGCCGAGGAGTACGCGCGCAACCACGGGGTCGTGGAGCCGGCCGCGCTCACGGAATTCAACGACGAGTTATATGCCGCACTGGCCGCCGGCAGCCTCGACGTAGTCGTCGACGATACGCCGATAGCGGCCCATTTCGCGCGGGTCGTCAAGGGCCTGCAGTTAGGCGGGATCCTCCCGGGGACCGACGCCGCCTACGCCATCATGGTGCGAAAGGGGAATGACGTGCTCCGCGGGGCGATCGACTCGGCGCTCGCCGCGTTGGAAGCGGATGGCGTGCTCGGAGCACTGCGCACGCGCTGGGGGCACGTCGTGATGCATGCCTGACGCGAGCGCGCCGGCGACGCTCCGCGGCACCCCGACCTTCGACCTCCTCGAGCGCGAGCTCGCGGCACTCGGCGCGCACGCCGGCGATGAGCATCCAACGGCCCTCTGGGTGCCGGGCCGCATCGAAGTGCTGGGCAAGCACACCGACTACGGCGGCGGACGGAGCCTCCTCTGCGCGGTCGACCGCGGGATCTCGGCGCTCGTCCGGCCGCGCGCATACGGCACGCCTAACGCAACGCGGGTCCGCGTGCGCGACGCGAAGCTCGGCGCCACCGCGGCGTTCGAGCTGGCCGCCGATACGCCGCCGGCGCCGGGTACATGGTCCAACTATCCGATCACGGTCGCGCGGCGGATCGCGGCCAACTTCGGCGCACCGCTGCGCGGCGCCGACATCGTCTTCTGGAGCGACATCCCGCACGCCGCCGGGGTGAGCAGCTCGAGCGCCCTGGTCGTGATGACGTTTCTGGCGTTAGGCGCGGCGAACGGGCTCGACGACCGGCCGGCTTACCGCGAGGCGATCCCAACGACCGACGCCCTCGCCGGCTACCTGGGCGCCGTCGAAAACGGGCTCGATTTCGGTCCGCTCTCGGGCAGTGCAGGGGTGGGTACGTTCGGCGGCAGCGAAGACCATACCGCCATTCTCGCGGCGCGGCCCAACGCACTGGTCCAGTATCGCTTCTGCCCCGTCACCTTCGAGCGCGCCATTACGCTGCCGCCTCACGTGACGTTCGTCGTGGCCGCCAGCGGCGTGCACGCCGAGAAGACGGGCGCGATGCTCCACCGGTACAACGACGTCTCGCGTCGCCTGACGACGGCACTCGAGTGCTGGCGCGCAGCCACCGGACGCACGGACGCGTCGATGGGCGCCGCGCTCGCGTCCTCGCCCGATGCACGCACACGCGTGCTCGCTGCGTTGGGCAACGCGCGCGGCGCGGCATACGCGCCCGAGTCACTGGTCGAACGCGTCGAGCAGTTCGACACGGAGACCAACGACATCATCCCGGCCGCCGCCGACGCGCTGTCGCGCGGCGACCTGGCGGCGTTCGGAGCGGAGGTCGCCCGCTCTCAGTTAGGCGCCGAGTGCGCGCTGCACAACCAGATTCCGGAGACGGTCGGCCTCGTGCGACGCGCTCTCGCGATCGGGGCGATCGCGGCGTCGGCGTTCGGCGCCGGATTTGGCGGCAGTGTGTGGGCGATGGTCGAGCGTGCGCAGAGCGAGGAGTTCGTGCGCCGTTGGGCGCGCGACTATCGCGCGGCGTTCCCGGACGCGGCGCCGCGGTCGGAATTTTTCGTGACACCCGCGGGTCCGCCGGCGTCACGGCTCTGAACACCCCGCGGGCCGCTCGCGCCGCCCCAGCGCGCGAAGTTCGGCGGCCCAACAAGAGTCCTTGTTTATGGCGCTCGGCGAGCGCAATGTAGAGATGCCCTGCCGGGAACACGGATGATTCAACTCGACATGTTGGGAACGCTGGCGCTGCGCGCGCCGGACGGGCGAGAGTTCCAGTCGGTCCTCGCCCAACCGAAGCGCCTGGCGGTTCTGGCGTATCTGTCCGTCGAGTCGGCGCGCGGACCGCAGCGCCGCGATCGTCTGTTCTCGCTCTTCTGGCCCGAGCTCAACCAGGCTCAAGCGCGCCAGGCTCTGCGCCAGTCGCTGTACTTTCTCAGGCGCTCGTTGGGCGCGCAGGTGGTCACGAATCGCGGAGCGGAAGAGATCGCGATCGACTCCGGTGCGTTGCAGTCGGACGTGCGTGCCTTCATTGACCTGCACGACGACGGCCGCCTCAATGAAGCCCTCGCGCTCTACCGCGGCCGGTTCCTCAACGGGTTTTTCGTGGCCGACGCGTCGGCAGAGTTCGAGCAGTGGATCGACGCCACGAGGGCGCAACTCGAGCGACGGGCGATCGACGCTGCCTGGGCCTTGGCCGACGACACCGAACGAGCGGGCCACGCGTCGGAAGCCGTGCGTTGGGCACGATTCGCCGTGCACCTCGCGCCAACGGAAGAGCGCTCGCTGCAGCGGCTCGTCGCCCTGTTCGATCGTCAGGGCGACCGTGCGGGCGCGTTGCGCGCGTACACCGAGT
>Ga0310810_10011140_pt1 | contig 10504 bp, 9 predicted proteins | sample NCmetagenome_FD_207641 | JGI IMG/M metagenome (GOLD analysis project Ga0310810, IMG submission 207641) | Soil microbial communities from experimental microcosm in Duke University, North Carolina, United States - NC | ecosystem: Engineered > Artificial ecosystem > Soil microcosm > Unclassified ... | reverse complement strand
GAACGCGTTGAGCAGCAGGTTCATGACCGCCGATGTAAGCAGCTGCGGGTCGGCGTCAACGACCAGGTTGGGATCCACGGGCTCGACGGTGAAGCGGATCTGCCGGTACTCCGAGTGCAGGATCGCCACGGCGACGATGTCGTCGACGAACGCCGTCACGGCGATGCGTTCGCGGTGCTGCTTTTCGGCGGCGAGGCGAACCTCCGACAGCGTCCGGTCCACGAGGCCTCGCAAGTTGGTGAGGCTGCGGCCGAGCACGGCCCCGGTGCTGCCGCCGATGGCGAGGGTGCCTCGCTTCAGCGTGTGGAAGGCGAGGAGGGACGTGTTGAGGAGGTCCCGCAGCTCGTGAGCCACCTGCCCGAGACGCTCCACTTCCTCGGCCGATCGTCGCTGCGCGCTGAGCCGCGTATGCTCGGTCACCGCTTCAGCGATCGCGGTATCGAGGCAGCGGTTCAACGTGTGGAATTCTTCCACACTGATCGGCGCCTTCTGTTCGATCGCGATCTCCGTCACCGTCTGGCAGATGTCGCCATAGTCGTGGACGACCTGCGCGACGTTGCAGCCGGCGACTAGCAGTTCGCCGCCGTGGCGAGCGGCCGTGGAGCCAATCGCATCGCTCGCAAACGGCGACGACGTTCCCTCCAGCCGCAGCGTCTCCGCCAGCTGCGTCAGGAACAGGGGTACGCCGTGCTCGAGTTCGCGGCCCGACACCGCTGGCCACGGACGGCCGCGCACCCGGTCGCGCGCACGCCGAACAATATTGTCCCGATTCAGGGAGATGAACTCGTAGAGCATGGAACCTCGCTGTTCGCGTGAGATTAACCGGGAGCTAACGCGTCGTGAATATACGTGGCACTGCAACACGCAGCTGTCCCGGATTGCACAGCTCGTCAGAACCATGGCCGGCGTCCGTTCCTGTACCCGCGATCAGCGCGGGCGATGTGTTGGTGTCGCGGTCGAGCGCTCGTGCCGATCTCTTATGAGATCAGCGTGGTCCCTGCGCTCGCGTCCATGAAATGCACCCGTTACGGGGAGGGGATGGACGCGGGTCGACAGCTCGCGTGTCGATTGGGGGGTGGGCGCCTGGTTCACCTGCAATCACACCCATTTCTTGCTCCCCGGCGGATGCGGCCGGCACACTCCGCCGCGGGTGCGCCTTCAATCAACTCTCCTGAGCGTTGTGTGGCGCGACTGACGCGTGCTCTAGTTCTTGGCGTTGTGTGACGACTCCATCATCACCAGGCCCGACCCGATTCCGGCCGGGAGACTAATCCGATCGCCCAGCGTTCCCAGGTTGAACCCTTCGCGGATCGTTCCTTTGACGGTGACCCGCGCGCCCTTCCGAGGCACGCCCCGATCCGACACCACCCACAGCTTCCCCGATTGGTCGTCGATCAGGTAGGCTCCCCGGTTTGTCAGTGAGTAGCGGTCAAGGACTGGATCGAGGTGCGGGTAAGGGACGTGTTGTAAAGTTCTGAAGATTCGCTTGCGTCGGGGACGCGCGTACGAGGTGCTAATGAACCCTACCGTGGGCATTTGGATCGACCACAAGCGGGCTGTCATCGTGTCTGTATCGGCGGGTCGCGCCACCACGAAGACCTTGGAATCTGAGGCCGGCGCGCATTCTCGTTATTCCAGGCAGCAGGATGACGGGGGCGAGAAAAAATACGAGGTGAGGCCAAGCTGGAACTCAGGGAGCGTCTGAGCCGATCCAAAGCGTTGTCCGACCGCACCGTCGATATTGAGACCGCAGACAAACTCACGGATCCGCAGATTGTGGCGAGAGTGAAGGAGCATTTCCTCATCGATCGCTGAGTCGATCGCAGTCAGGCCGCCAGAATGCGGACGGCAGCCCTGCTGAGGAGCCGCGATCATGAATTCCGACCCGCCAGCCGATCGCGGTGAGACGAGTTCGCACGCGACGGAATCATTTGTCGCTGGGGACTATGCGTATCCGTCTGATCTCGCTGGGCTCGTTCTCACTCGATGGCACGAAGCGATCGCCACGGGGCAGATCACGCTGCCCGCTCCGGACATCTCGACGCTCGCGCGCGTCCTCTCGATCTGTTACCACGCAACGCTCCTCCGCGAGGAGGGGCGTCCCGTGGCGTTCCGACTCGCGATCGGCGGCCCTGAGGCGTTCGATCCGGCGGCGGGCCCTCCGTCCGGTCTCCACCGCCTCGTCTTCAGCCGTCCTCTGCCGCTCGACCAGCACGAACTCCGGAGACTCGCACCGGCTGCCGTGTTCTCCCGATCCCTCATCGGTGCGACGTTGAGTGGTGCCACCGGTGAGGAGATCTGGGGTGTCATTCATTCGGGCCCGCAGTGGCTGCAGTCGGTCAGGGGCGGTCGCGAAACAGAGCAGACCATCCCGCCCGTGTTGATTGTGGCGGCAACGGGTCCTGGGCGGCTGCTGGTCAGCACGGGCGCCGTGACATTGGCCGAGCTGAAGAACGGAACGCTGTCGGATCGCGAAATGGACGTGTTCACATCGCAGTGGATGCAGCAGAGGCTCGCGGAAGTGAGCGCTGTGCAGCGGGCGGCCCATGCGCGCGTGCGCGAGAAGGTGGACGAACGGTGGGGCGACGTCGATTCGACATTTGGTGCGGTGCTTGCCGGCCACGTGCTGCGCCGAGTGCTCGCCACGATTCGATCTGCGCAGCATGGGGGAATGTTGATTGTCGTGCCCGGCGGACGCGTGTCCGAACTGCTCTCGGACGGCCGTTATGTACGCGTCAAGTACGGCTTCACCGATGAGGAGCCCCGCCGCCGGATCCTCACCCTCATGGTCAGCATCATGAACGAGCTCGCCCGGGGCGGAGCGGGCGACGGTGCGGCGGTTGGATGGGACGCCTACGAAGCGAGCCGTACGCGACAACTGAGCAAGATGGACGAAGCGCTGTTCGAGGTGGCCCACCTGGTCGCCGGCCTGAGTTACGTGGACGGCACCGTGCTGATGACCGATTGTCTGGAGATTCTCGGATTCGGCGTCGAAATCGCCGGTGAGCTGCCGGAGGTTCTGCGGGTGGCACGGGCGCACGATCTCGAGGGCACCGAACGGGAATGGGTTCGAACCGATCGTGTCGGCACGCGCCATCGCTCCGCTTATCGGCTCTGCCAGGCCGTGCATGACGCGCTTGCCGTCGTTGTCTCTCAAGATGGCGGTCTACGGTTCATTCGCTGGCACGATGACGGCGTCACGTATTGGGAGCAGGTGGCAACTGGACTCTGGGACGTGTAACGGCGCCCCTCGACCAGTCCCGCGCGACCTTGGCTAGAATTCCTCGCACGCAAACGTCTCGGTGGAAAGCGGCGCGGTCATAACCACCGAGCGTACCGAGCGCGAGTCCTCTCTCGGTGCGCGCCGAGCCGGGGTGGCTCGTCGTGGCGGTCTGCCCTTCACCGACGTCTTTGGCTTCGTTCGCCTGTCGGGCGCGCTGCTCGGAACGATTGCTCTGATCACAGCGCTCTACGTCGGTGCCACAGAGCTGCAGAAGAAATGGTTCTACAGAGACACTCGGCGTGCCCGAGAAGCAGGAGGTCTGTCAGTCTAGGCACGCTTCCTCGTCATATTCATTTCGCCAACAACCTCGCGGACCGTTAGAACATATCGTCTCGCCAGTACAGGACGGCCTCTCTCGACAGCCGCGACTGGCTGATCTCCGATGCAAGAAATCGGACCATCACACTCTCTGCCGCCGGCCGGGCTGAAAGGACCGTGACCTGTGGTGGCACGAAGCCTGATGGCAGCCATGCGCGAATGGTCGGGCGTTGTTCCACGGGCGCACGCGCGATCAGCGCCTGAAGGAGCGCGCCGACACGTGCACCCGAGGGATCACGATCACTGCATTCCTCGAGCGTCCATGTGTGGCCGGCAATGCTGATCACGACGTAGGCGGCTGCAGTGATCCCTTCTTCGGCGATCACGAACTGGAACTCTCGGGTGCCCGGCGAAGCGAGTCCCGCGAGCAGGCGCTTTTTCGTGATCACGTACTTCACGAAATCGACATCTCGATCAACGTGGAACCGGAATTGATCGGCGCCGGTCACCCCGAGCTCGACATCCACCAGCGGAATCGTCTCGAAGCCGTCAGGCACGGGCGACGATGGTCCCGGCGGCACAAAGAGCAGCGCCATGTCCGCGCCATCGCGCTCCGCTTCGTTGAGCAGTTGCTCAACCAGCACTCGGGGATGGCTGCGGTCGGACTGGGCGGGGTCAATGAGCACGCTACCGATGCCGCAGATGCGCACCGGTTGCCGATCGAGTATCCCCGCAAGATCGTAGCGTTGCGCGCTGGCGAGCACCTCACCACCCGCCACCAGCGCATACCGTCGCTGATGGCGGAGAGCCCAGGCGGTTTTCGTCTGGGCGGCGTGAAAGGTAGCGAAGGCTGGACGACTGAGGCCTTCGGGCCAGACGGAATATTCCGTGTGGAGGATGCGTTCGAGGATGACTCCTTCCGGGGGAATCAGGGTGGGCATGACACCTCAGCGGCTCTACGGACGTTTTCGCGTCTGAACCAGCGTGCCTCAGAACGTCATCCCGCAGCCGGACATTAGCTGTACACAAGAGAACATCGAGACGCCCGTGATGGGCGTACGCTGCGAGGGCATCGCTTTCCGGGTCCTGATCGTTCCGCCTATTCCTTGACAGTGGTCAGTACTCACCAAAGCCCTCTCGAAAGGCTTCTATGACGTCGTCTTCCCTTCCGCCGACAGTATCCGAAGCGATTCATGGCGACGGAGGTCCGCCGATGAACATAAGGCTCCGCGTCGCCGAGACGACGCACGAGCTGCTCGGGTTCGCGACATGCCCGTCGTGCCGCACCACCGACGCGACCATGACGTATGACGCGCTCGGGAAAGGCACCGACTGGAAATGTGCACGATGCGGTCAGAAGTGGAGCGCCACCCGTCTGGCCACGGTTGCCGCGTACGCCGCGTGGGTGTCGGGTCAGACGGATCTCGGACGGAGCACGTGATGGCGCACGAGATGGACTACCTGGAAGGGCAGACGCGGGGCGAAAGGCATTCCATGGAAAGACGCAGGCGAGCCTCATCAGAGCCATCCTCACAGATGCCCCCGCACCGATCGCCGTGAGGCAAAAACTCACCCCGCCCGCGCTCGATCATGCGGTCAAAACCTTCTTTGCCAAAGGTCCCGACGAGCGCTGGCAGAGCGCGAGCGATCTGAAGAGCCAGCTGACGTGGATGACCGAAGCGCCGGCGATCGTGGACTTCCGACAAATTGCGTCGCTGCTCGATGGCCTCCGAGCGCTGGGGCCCGCGCGCGTTCTGGACGAAGTATTGGCGCTCGTGATGGACTCGGCGATCGAGGTGACCGGTGCTGAACGCGGGTTTATCATGCTGGCAAGCCCGACGGGTGAGCTCGAATTCACGATTGGACGGGCGCGCGGCCGCGTGACGCTATCCGGGCAGCTGTTCGAGACGAGCCATAAGATTCCGCGCCAGGTATTCGCCACAGGTCAGGAACAACTCCTCGCGAATCTGATGGACGGCATCCTCGCCGGGCAGCATGAAGACACGGTGGCGCTCGGCATCCGGCAGGTCCTGTGCACGCCACTCCGCGTTGTTCATTATGTTGACCGGCCGGGCGCGCCACGGGAGCACCGGCCGATCGGCGTGGTGTATCTCGACAGCCGCGAAGAGGGACGGTTGCTGTCGGCAGGGACCCGACATGCACTGGAGGCCTTCGTGACGGAGGCGGCGGCTGCTATCGATAGTGCGCGCTTGTACCGTGAGTCGGCCGAAAAGGCGCGTCTCGAAAGCGAGCTGCAGCTGGCTGCGGAGATTCAGCGTGCGCTGTTGCCTGAGGCCCGCCGATCGGGCAGCCACTTCGATGTGGCGTCACGCTCGATTCCCTGTCGCGCCATCGGTGGAGACTTTTATGACTACTTCGATCTGCCCGGCGGAGCGTTTGGATTCGCTCTCGGCGACGTGGCCGGAAAGGGACCATCGGCGGCGCTGCTGACCGCGATGATTCAGGGAATCTTTGCGGCCCAGATCGGCACGGCGGACTCGGCCGCCGCGTTGATCACGTCGGTCAATGAAGGCTTGATTCGCCGGTCGCTGCAATCGCGATTTGCCACGTGCGTGTACGGAACACTTGCGGGCGACGGTCGCCTGACGTATTGCAACGCGGGCCACAATCCGCCGCTCCTGATCGCGCGCGACGGCATCCGCCGGCTAGAGACCGGCGGCCTCATCCTGGGAGTGTTCCCGCAGGCGATCTACGATCAGGAGACACTCACACTCGAACCAGGCGACCTACTCGTCATGTTCAGTGATGGTGTGACCGAGGCGTTCAATGCGGCGGGCGAGCAGTTCGGCGAGGAGCGGCTGCGCGCCTGCCTCGATGCGAACCGACAGTGTTCGCCCGCGGAGCTGCTGGAGCGTCTACTGTCCGCGGTGCGCAGCTTTGCAGTGGGGGCCCCCCAGTACGACGATGTGACCGCGCTCGTGCTGCGCTACACGGTCACATAGCAGATTTCAGCTCTTCACGGTAACTCACGGCTCGCGATCTCGTGACGGTTCGCGTTGTTGACGAGGTTGCCGCGAACCGTCATTTGTTCTTATGACGATTCTCTGGAGGGCCACCCGCTGGCCGTCAACCCCGGCCCAAGATCGCACGCGTTTGTGTCCACGTCGCGCCGAACCGCGTCTACTGTTGCGGGCTCTGCCGTTCTCTCGATGTTGTCAGGGGACAACGGCCATGATCTCCGAGAACACGGCCGCGGCGTCGTCCAGTCGCTTTGCCGGCTCGTTGTCCGCCGCCAGCAGCGGCGTGAGTGTCAGAGTCATTGCCATCGTTGTCGCAACAATCAATTTTACATTGCACCTTCTTCTGCCATGCCCGTTACGTCTCTTTCGCGACGAGCTGATTGATCCACGCATTGCCTGTTCTCAAACCTTAGCGCCTGAGGACGACGTCAGTTGGTCACTCGGACGCGCACCGTCAGCGGCGCCGTCAACCGTGTCGTGACGTCGGCGCCTGAAGCGAGGCGCACCTCGTCTCCCTTGGTGGCCAGCACGACGCCAGTACCGGCGCCACCGCCGACGGCCGCACCCTCGGCTGCGCCCTTCTTTCCCCCCAGGATCGCCCCGATTGCGGCCCCGGCGCCGGCGCCGATGCCGATCTTCGTCGCATCCTCACCCTTGGTTGCAGATGCCTGACGCGAGAACAGCTCGGTGTTGATGCCGTATCGCTGGCCGCCGCCGCTCACCGAGGTAAAGAGAAGCGCAACCTGCGCCCGCCCCTTGACACGACCGGCGCCATCGGCCGTCGCGACAACGCCTGTGACCTTCGCGCCCGCAGGAAGCACCTCGCGGCCGTCGATCGTGACCGGATTGGTGAGCTCCGCGCTGATCGAATCCTCGACGTGGCTGGTGTCCGACGCCACAGCGGTGGTCAGCCTCAAGGGCAGCGAAGTCCCGGCTGGAATCGTTACCTCGCGGTAGACGGGACGAGCCGGTGTTGTTTTCGCTGCTGACGTCTGAGGCTTCGCCGAAACACCGGGCGTCGCGCCGGCGCTTGTATTCAGCGAGACATCGGAGTCAGATGCGGACGTGCCACATGCAGCCGCAGTGAGTGCGACACCCAGAGCCACGATCAAAAGTCTTCTCACGTCAATATCTCCTGGTGATGTGGTCGCCGCGGCTCAGCCGTTGAACGCGCGAGTAAAGATCGGCATCAGGACATGATCCGCAGCCTCGGTCGGCGACTTCACCGTGCTGTCAGACGACAGGATGGCCGCGACCGACCCGCGCGCCTCGTTGAACTGGATGAACGGCGACTCGCGCGGCCTTGTGTCTCCGGTCCGGCCCGTCATCACTACGCGCGCCTCCGCGAGGCGCAACTCCGTTTCGACGCTACGGTGCCAAAGCACTATCGAGCCGGACGCGTTCCGAGTGCAGGTGACATGGGCGTCGGTGGCGTCCTTCGCGTTCCACGCCTGAGCCTTGCGCTCGATAGCCTGACAGAAGTCATCCCACCAGACGTATGCAGCTGCGACCACCCGCTCGCGGCTCTGAGTGGCAGTGGCGGCCCTGGTGAGCGTCTCGCTTCGTTCAGCCTGCAGTCTTGCAAACAGATCATCGACGAACTGATCACTCATCGTGCGACCTCCGAGGCCCGCGCTGCAGTGAGCGATGCGAGCTGTAGCCGTATCCTTGTTAATCGCTTGAGCTCGAACGCGGATTTCGACACCGGGCAGCCGACCGCAGAACCACTCTATAGATCACGACGGTTCGTCACATGTATCCGATTGCACAGCGGCTGCTCGAAGCAGTACGAAGGCCATTGCTGTCGCGAAAGGTCTCGACGGCGGGCTGCGGCACGCCGACACCGAAGCCTTGCGCGTAGTCGATGCCGCTGCGCCGCAGCCGATCGATCATGTCCCGATCCGTGACGAACTCCGCCACGGTGTTCTTTCCCATTCCCTTGGCGATCCCGACGATCGCTTCGACAATGAGCTGGTCGGCGGTGTTGTCGCGGAAGCCGCGAATCAAGTCGCCGTCGATCTTGAAATAGTCGAAGGGGAGATGTTTCAGGTAATAGAAGGAACCGAAGCCAGCGCCAAAGTCGTCCAACGCGAGCCGGCAGCCTCGACTCCTCAATTCCATCATGAACTTCTTCGTGCGGTCGACGTTGCCGATCGCAGCCGCTTCGGTCAGCTCGAAGACCAGGCGCGCAGGATCGATCCGCGCATCGGCCAGCGCTCGATCGACGACCGCAACGAGCTGGGGGTTGTCGATGGATTTTGCCGAGATATTCACATTCAGCGTCAACGACCGTCCACTCCTGGCTTGCGCCGCGATCAGCGTGACCGCTTGCTGAACGACCCAGGAGTCGATGGACAGAATGCTGCCAAACCGTTCGGCGACGTAGAGGAAGGCGTTCGGCAGGAGCAGGTCGCCGTCATCGGTGCGCAACCGAACGAGCAACTCGTACTGACTCACGTCGTTGGTCGCCAGATCAAGGATGGGCTGACAGTACAGCTCGAGCTGATCGTGGGTGAGGGCGCGTTGAATGCGCTCCGCCTCCGACAACCGCGACGACGGTCGGGTCGCCGCATCCGACGCCAGCCGATAACGGGCGAACCGGTTGCGGCCCGCTTCCTTCGCCTCGTACATAGCGAGGTCGGCTGCCGCCAAGATCTCGATGTTCGTGAGTCCGTCGAACAGGGCGACGCCGACACTGGCCGTGACCGGGATCTGGTGTTCGGCGAGGATCGCTGTCTGGCGGCGCAGCGCCCTCACGATGCCGTCCGCGGCCACGTCCGTTTGTTCCGCATCGACCTGGTGCAGGATGATTCCGAACTCGTCGCCCCCAAGCCGTGCCAGGACATCCGTCTCGCGGATCCGACCCCGAAGCGCCGCGGCGACCGTCTTGAGCAGGTCGTCGCCCGCCTTGTGGCCGAACTGATCGTTGACGGCTTTGAAGTGATCCAGATCGAGCAGCAACAACGCCCCGCCGCCACCATAGCGGGCGGCCGACTTGACCTCCTGCGCCAATGCCTGCTCGAAGCGCCGGCCGTTGAACAATCCCGTCAGGTAGTCATGGTCGACGAGGTGCTCGAGACGCTCCTCGAACTCCCTGCGCTCGGAGATGTCCTGTAGTTGCGCGATGAGGTGCAGCGGTCGGCCTTCGTCGTCACGGACGAGCGACACGCTCAACAGCACCCAGACCTGATGGCCCCAGGCGTGTCGGTACCGCTTTTCGACTTGATATGTCTGCACGCGCCCCGCGAGCAGTTCCAGATTCTGAGGCGCATCGACATCGACATCGTGCGGATCGAATAGATCCCTGAACGAGCGGGTGCAGACCTCGTCAGCGGTGTAGCCCGTGATCCGACTGAAGGCGTTATTCACGCGCAGAACACGACCGCCCATGTCCACGAGGGCCATGCCGATCGGTGCGTGCGCGAACGCGTTTTCAAAGGCGCTAAGCATACGGCTAGTCAGATCCGACCCTAACGGTCGCGAGCTCATCCGCGGTCCTGGACGCTCGCTTGGCGACGGTGGGTGGCACGCGTCTCTTAGGAGCACCGGGCTCCGCGGCCGCTGTTGCTGAGTCCAAGACGGGCGCTGGAGCATCGCGCTGCAAGTACCGTGTGATGCGTTGTTCCATCTGAAACGGAAACGACGGCGCCGGACCGACTATCTGGTCGTGGTAGATTCGCAACATCACTTCCTGAAATACGGGAAGCGCCACGCGGTTGCCCGTTTCTTTCAAGCCGAGTGAACGATCGTCGTCGAAGCCAATTCGAACCGCGACAGTGACACCGTCGGCGCCATAGGTGGAGCCGACGAAGAGCGCGTCTTTGAAGTCGTTCGTGGTGCCGGTCTTTCCCATGACGGCAATTGGAAACGCGCTGGAGTCCAGCGCGTGTGCAGTGCCGGTGGGGAGGCGCACGACACCTCGCAGGCCTTCCTGAATAAGCGCGAACGCACTGTCATCGAGCGCCACAGGGACCTGGGCTTG